>Ga0268290_100236_pt1 | contig 12656 bp, 9 predicted proteins | sample MetspRMADM_FD_191346 | JGI IMG/M metagenome (GOLD analysis project Ga0268290, IMG submission 191346) | Soil microbial communities from San-Diego area, Southern California, United States - Methylocaldum sp. RMAD-M | ecosystem: Environmental > Terrestrial > Soil > Desert | place: USA: California... | reverse complement strand
CGTGATGGACCACTGGGTTGATCTTGGAGACGGGCGCGTCGTCTACGTCCCCATGCGGATCATCGTGAACGGAGAAGGCAGCGAGGTAATGCTGACCCTGTTCCGACAGCCAGACATGAGCGATGAGAAACTCGCCGCGGACGAGGCTTGGGTCAGAAGGGATTTAGCGAGCCTCAAGAGGCTTGCGGAGGGCGCGTAGGGAGGGCCCAAGTCCCTACCATCAACCGCCCTCGGCGACGGCAGGAAGCACCGGAGGTCGTCCGCTGGCGACCAGCAAGCTTGAAGCAACGCTGCGCCGCTACGCCGTCGGGCCCGCCATCAGCCGGCAGCCTCGATGCTCCTTCCCGAACTCGCGTCCGATCCGCTCCCGACCGAAGCCGCCGATTGGCGCAAAGCCTTCGGTGCGCTCCGCCCGAACTCCTCACCGTGCCGGTACCTTGGCGCCGCCGCCTGGGCGAACATCCACGAGGCCTGCACCGACTTCATCGAGCGCTTTGGTGCCGAGGCCGTGCACCTGGGCTGGGCAGCGCCGCCCGGCCGAGTGCCTGCACTAGCCGGGCCGCTTCAGTCAGATCCAGGCCGCCCGCCAGCAACCGGATCTCGGCCGTCGCCATCTCAGGCCGCTCGGACGGTCGCGAGGAAGCGGGAGACCTCGGCCGAGAGGTGCTCGGACTGACGCGACAGTTCGGAGGCCGCGCCGAGAACCTGAGAGGCCGCCGCTCCCGTCTCCTCAACCGCACTGGCCACGCCCGCGATGTTGTTCGTCACCTCGCCCGTGCCCATCGCAGCCTGAGCCACGTTCCGCACGATCTCCTGCGTGGCCGCGCCTTGCTCCTCGACCGCCGCGGCGATGGCGGTGGCCACGCCACTGATCTCCTGGATGCGCGCCGTGATCGAGCCGATGGCCGACACGGCCTGCCCGGTCGAGCCCACCATGAGCGGAACCCGGGTGTAGCAGGTTTGGTTGCTGGGATAGGCAACAGCCTGGAGGAAGCAATGAAGCTGAGCCACACACTGGCCGCTGCTGCGGCTATCCTGACGCTGACCGGAGCAACAGCTGTCGCGGCTCCCTGCGCAGTCGGAAAGACCACGAATAGCCAAGGGCAGAACGCGTCCGGGGACAAGAGTTCGAACACGGACCAGACGACGAAGAACCTTGCCGGAGGCGAGCACGCAGGTGCGCCGAAGACAGTGGGCGCCATGAACAACGTGGGCTCTACTGAGAAGCCTGGCCCCGGTGAGAAGAAGCCGCCAGAGGGTAAGGTCGTTCAGGGGCAGAACAGTAACGACTGCTGAACTAGCAGCCTTCTGCATCCGGAATCTCGCCCCTGGTCCTGAACTCGCGGGGCATCTTGATGGCCCCGCGGGCGTAAATTCTGCGGAAGCCGCAGCACCTAGGCACGCTTCAAATGAAAACCCCGCTGCGGTTGGGCCGAGCGGGGTGAGTTGCGCTATGGAATCGTGAGGTAGTGGGGGAGGGACCTCATTTGGATGTTGCTGTTCCGGCTGAGTATCACCGGATCGCGCACCCTCATCTGAGAGACTGAACGCCACCTCCGCCGGTCCATTCGACCGAGACGGTTACCGACGCTGCCACAACCCGCTTTCCGGCCTCGTCGCGCACTTCAGCTCGAAGATGGGTCGATGAACGAGTGGCTGCCTGCTCTGCGGCCATCGCGACTAACGAGCGCTGTACAAGAGCCCTTGCCGCCGCCTCGTTGGGCAGATTGTGTCCCTCGTCGTCGATGAACGCAAGCCGATCATATGTGTCGATGTAGTAGCGGGGCATATTCACGTTATCCTTGTATCTTCAAGCTCCGACTCGGAATCGCTTCAGGAATACGCCCCCACGAACATAATAGTTCAACGGAATACAAAATGCACCGGTGTGGTGTTTCTCCGAAATTTGTTTTAGTTGCGGGCCATTCAATGCTGCATAATCTATTTGACCTAAATGGAAAGACCCCGCCGCGGCGAACCGGGCGGGGCAAGATACGTCTACGGTACCTGCTGGAGACAGGGAGGGCCAAGACTAGTAGCGTCCGCCGGATCAGCCCAGTCGTGTCAGCTCTGCGCCGGTCCGCCGAGGCCTAACACAGCCGTCCGCGACCAGTCGCGGGTGTAGGGCCACGTCCGCTATGGGGGGTGGCTGCGCGACCCTGCTCATGCTCGTTACTTAGCAGAATAGCGCGTAGGCAGAATAGTCGACTGATGAACAATGGGCCGAGCACAAAATTACGTCTGTGCTCGAGCATAATCTAAGCCTGCTGCAAGGCTCAGTGTCGGTCAGTTAGCGATCGCGCGTCTTAGTAGTCCGCGAGTCCTGTGTCGCGTTTCCACTGCTTGCGGGCGAATCACCCGGTTGGCCGGTATTGCCAGACCCGCCCCCCATCTCTCCTGCTTTCAGCTGGTCGCCTTTCTGCTTCTCGCCTGACGTACCAGGCAAGGCGTTATCTGAAGAGGGCCTTGATGGTTGCTGTGCTTGTACCGCATTTGCGCCAGTGAGAACGAGCGGCAAGGCTAACGTAGCAGCAAGGACCTGTCGCATGATGAGCTCCTGTGGTTTGTGATTGCAGAAGCCTGGAGGCCACATTTAGTTCAAAATAAAGTCCTTATAAACATCTAATTAAACTTTGCCAAAACATCCTAGGTCATGGCGTCATTGTTGCATCGGAAAGATCAATATGGAAGACCCACGATGATTGGGAAGCGGGCAGTCAGCAAGGACACTGCAACGGGCTACTTCGCTTCCAGAACCGGCCAAGGTCACGACGAAGAAGCAAGGGGTCATCGTCTTCCTCGCCGTGATGGGCGTGACATTGGGGCGGCTTCGGCTACGAACGCTCATGATGAGGCGGGCACCCGACCTCGGAACGAACCTTGTCCCCGGCACCGGACGATACATGATGACCAACGACATATCCGATCGTCTGCGTCACCAGCGCTGTCGCAACCGGATGATGGAGGAGCTTGCTTGTCTTGTGGATTGGGAAGACACGCTGTTCTTCCCAGGTCTCGGCGAGTATTTTCAAGCTTTGTTCGACTGGGCACCTGATTATCCAGAGTTCCCTCCCAACACGGCCATCACAAACGATGAAAAGACGGCGTTGTTTGAGGTGCTCAAGCTTGTAGACGAGGCGTGTCGAGATACCTCTGCGAGCGTTACCAAAGATGATTTTGTAAAGAGTGGATGGCCCCAACGTATTGCTATGACGGCTCGATCAGCGCTTTCCCTCATGGAAATGCGAGGAAAATTCTCAGAAGAGCAGGAGGAGAGCGAACCAAGCGGCCTGAAAGCGCCCACGCCGTAGGCGCTTAACGCAGCTTGACAATCGGGTCCGCTGTTAACGAACGATCCTTGTCATCCAATGAGGACGGAGCGCGGGTGAACGCTCACAGGGTAGGCTGAACCAGATCGTCGTCGCTACAGGTAGCGTCCGCTAAGGGTGGGAAGCGGACGTTTAAGAGGCGCCCCGATGAGCACTAGGCCCCGGATCAAGCTGTCGCGCTTTAGAGACATCGGTTTGAGAGATTGGGACCCGATCGGTCGCATCCCGTACCATAGGTTCGGTGAAGGTGATGCGGTGGGCCGCTCCGGCCTGCACGTCCTCAATCTCGCTCATGTGGTCGAGCTTAGCGCCGCCAGTCGCGTCCTGGTCAGCTGTGCCGAACCTCGTCGCCGCCCATGACCTGTAGCTGGCAAGTCGCGCGCTTGCCCTCCGACGCTTCCGAAGGCTACGCTTTACCGCACATCGAGACGCCGTACGCCGCGCGTCGCCCGACATCCGTCCACCCAGAGGAGACCGGATGCCCATGCTTGTAGATGGCCACGGAGATCGGGCTGCCGGTCCCCGTGCTGCACGCGCCTCTGGCCAGTTGGTGATCGCCGCCCTTGCAGATGCCGCCGCATGAGGGTCGTCCGAACGGCGCGCCTTCATCTGAAGGAAGGCTCCTCCGACAAAGTCTACGAGATCGATCTCGTCGAGAACGACGCGCTGATCCTGCCCGAGCGCTACCTCGTCAACGTCCGCTACGGACGAAGGGGAAAGACCCTTCGCGAGGGAACGAAGATCGTGCAGCCAGTCGCGGAAGCGGCCGCCGCGAAGATTTTCGAGAGCGTCCTCGTGTCCAAGCTCAACGAGGGCTATCGCCGGACGGATCAGATCGAACGCGACGGCGAGGATGCGGCCAACGGGTCGGCCGAGGACGGCCCCGACGGGCGCGATGCCGTACTGCTCGCGCGCCTCTCGGCCTGCTGTCGGCAGGGATGGCGGGGCGCGGAGCGCGACCGCCTGCTCTGGCGTATCGGCCAGCTGCGGATCGCGCGAGCGGCACCCGGTCTTGTCGCCTTGGCGCGGGGCACCCATCCGGCGCAGGCGAGCTACTCCCTGGTCTGGGCCCTGGCGCGGGCTGGCGGCCCGGAATCGGTGCCTGCGCTGGAGCGCATCGCCACCGGTCAGGGGGGCGTCGCGACTCGCGATCTCGCTCGCTTCGCCGTGGCCGCGATGCCGACCGGCGTCGAAAACAGTGAAGGAGGCGACGAGCCCGATCTACCCGCCGCCGTCACGTGTGCAGCCGAGGCTGGTGACGTCGCCAGTCTGTGCGCCGCGCTCGAAGCTCTTGCCGGAGAGGACGCCGGAGGGGTCGGGCCGGCGCTGGTGGCGCTCGGACGGCGCGCCCGGCGGGAGCCGCGCCTGCACGTTGCCCTCTGCGCGGCGCTCGCCCGGCTGCCGGCCCGGCCGCCCTATCTGCTGGGCCTGCGCCGCCTGTTCAAACATGCGGAGATGGCCGACGATGCCGGCCTTTTCGGTGCCACCGCCCACCGGTTCGAGACCGCGACCGCGATGTACCGCTCCGGCCGCGCCTACGCCTTCGTGCCGGAACTCGGTCGCTCCATCACGCTTCGCACCAGCCGGGGCGTGTTGGATCGGCGGATCGGCCTGTCCTCGGCCACGCATCTCTATCTCAAGCGCCGGATCTGGCGCGCCCTGCGCAAGCGTGGCGAGGCCGGTGATCCGGCTTTCGCGGAGATGGCCGCCGCCTTCCTGCTGCGCCTCTCGCCCGAGGATCTGGACCCGCGCAAGGCCTGGACTGCCTGGACGCGTCGACCGGACGGCAATTGGGGCCGCGAGCCCCGCGCCCAGGGCCCGCTCGGGCGCAACTGGACCGCGAGCCAGCTCCTCTACCGCCACGCGCCCCAGGCGATGCCGCGGAACCGTTCGCTGATCTTCCTCGAACGGGCCGAGCCCGATCCGGACCGCCGCGACGAGGCCTTTCCGGACCTCTGGAGCACCCGGCCCGATCTGGCGCTGCGACTAGCGGCGGACGCGCGGGTGGAGCCTGTGGCCCGCCTCGGCGTGCGGGTGCTGTGGGCCGATCCGGCCGCCCGGGAGGCTCTCACGGCCGCCGAACTCGGGCGCCTCCTGAACGCCGCGAGCTTCGCGGCGCAGCAGCTGGCCTTCGAGACGGCGCGGGACCGGCTCGCCGGGGGCGCGGTCGATCCGAGCCTCCTCGCCGTCCTCGTCGGCGCCGACCTGCCCGAGGCGCGCGGCCTCGCCCTGCGGCGGATCGAGGCCGATCCCGCCCTGCTTTGGTCGGACACGCCCCTCGCCTTCGCGCTGCTGACGAGCCCGGCAGCGGATGTCGCAGCGGCGGTGATCCGCCTCGCCGGCACCCGCCCGCTCGATCGCGACGCGGCGGCGGCGCTCGGCCGGCGGCTGGTGGAATGGCTACGGGCGCTGCCCCCAGTCCCCGACGCGGCGGCGGTCGCGGCGATCCGAGCGATGCGGGCGGGACTCGCGGCGCTCTGGCCGTCCCACGGCCTGCCGGTTTCCGGCGAGGACGCCGCAGGTCTGATGGCGCATCCCGCCCCGGAGGTCGCCGCCGCCGGCATCGATCTGCTGGCGCGCTCCGACATCGACGCCGCGAGCCTGCCCGACGATCTCTGGGACAGACTGGTGGGCGCGGAGTCGGAGGCAGTCCGAGAAGCGGCCCTCGGACTCCTGGCCCGGCTTGACGCGGCCGGCCTCGAGCGCCACGCCGCGCGGGTCCTCGCCGTCGCGAGCGGTCCCTCCCCGGAGCTGCGCCGTGCGGCGCGGCCGCTGGTCCGGCGCCTCGCCGACGCCGACCCGGCGCTCGCCGCGCGCCTTGCGCGGGACCTGATCGGCAGCCTGTTCCACGCCGCCCCCGACGACGCCTATCCCGGCGACATGGTGGCACTCCTGACCGAGGCAGTCCCCGGCGAACTTGCCGCGCTCGACGCCGGCACCCTGTGGCGCCTGCTCCAGGCACGGGCCAAGGGCGCCCAGTTCCTGGGCGCGGCGGTGCTGGTCGACAGGACACCCGAGGGGTTCAGCGTGCGCCAGATTGCGCGGCTCGGCGGCCACCCGCATCTTTCGGTACGACGCTGGGCGATCGCCGCCTACGAAGCCGAGCCCGGCCGCTTCCGGGCCGAGGCAGCCGACGCCGTGCTCCTCGTCGAGAGCGAGTGGCCTGACACCCTCGCCTTCGCCCGCGCGCATTTCGGGACATGGCCGGAGGAGGCCTGGACACCGGACGCGCTCGCCCTCGTCACCGACAGCGTCAAACCGGAGGTGCTGGCCTTCGCCCGCAGCCTCCTGCGCAGCCGCCTTCGGCCCGACGACGCGGAGGCGCAACTCCTGCGACTGCTCGAACATCCCTCGCCCTCGATGCACCTGCTCATCACCGAACTCCTGACCGAGCGGTCGCTCGCCAGCGAGGCGGCCTTCGCGCGGCTGATCCCGCTCGCCCGCATCGTGATGCTGCAGGTGCTGAAGGGCAGGGTGGCCAAGGACAGGATGGCCGCCTTCCTGCGGGCGCAGGCCCTGGCTAGCCACGCGCGGGCAGAGATATTGCTGCCGCTCTTCGCCGACCTTTCCCTGAGCGGCACCGCCCGCGACCGGAGTGCCGCGGTCCTGGCATTGCGCGACATTGGAGAAGCCCATCCGGATCTCGACACGCCCATCGCGCGCCGCCTCCCCGAGGCGCGGACCACGGCGGACGGCGCGGGAGCCACTCGATGAACTTCGTCCACCGCTATCTCGGCGAGAGCCGGGCCGTCTCCGACGCGGGCGCAACCCGACTCGGCTTCGTGCCCGATACCTTGCGTGAGCCGACCTTCTTCACCGGCAAGGTCGCCCACCATCTGCCGTTCCGCGAGGCGATCTCCGCGCTGCACCACGTCGTCGTCTCGGACCTGCGCTTCAAGCCGAAGGACCGCAGCGCCTATCTCGCGTGGCTCCAGGCCAACGAGCGGCAACTGCTCGCGGAGGCGCTGGCTGAGAAGGACGCGATCCGCGCCGAGATCGAGGGGCTGCGCCGCGAACTGAAGGACATCGACATCCGCACCGACGCGGTGATGCGCCCATTCTACCAGGCGCGGCAGCGCTACTTCGACCGCCTCTACAAGGAGGATCTCGACGCCTGGATCGTGCTAGACCCGGTTATCACCGTCCACCCGGACGAGATCTTCTTCGAGTGTTTCAGCCTCGACGAGTCGAGCTACGGGCGCCTGTCCTGCGACCACGAAACCTTCGAGCGCCTCGGCGCAATGGCCTGCGGCACCACCAACATCGACTACAGCCACGCCCTCTACGACGAGTTCCAGAAGATCCGCAGCTACCGCGACACCGAGCTGTCGATCGACCCGACCGGCTTCGAGGTGCAGACCACCGGTGAGGCGGCCTATCGCGAGGACAAGATCGAGCTGCCCGATTCCTGGATGCGCGGCTTCCTCCAAGTGTCGAGTGCCATGGCGCAGCCCGCTCATACCGTCAATCTTCACCCGGTCGACCTTCACGCGATCCTGACCCGGCTCGCCGCGCGCAAGGAACGGCACGGGCCGCGCTCCCTACGCTTCCTGCTGGAGCCCGACCGGCCGGTTTCCGTCCTGATCGAGCCCTGGAACGAGCGGCTGACCTTTCGCCGGTCGATCTATCAGGGGAGCACAGGCGCCGAGATCCGCCTGTGGGGCCGGCGGAGGCTGGCGATCCTCGCCCGCGCGCTGCCGCTGGCGAAATCCGTTCGGCTGCACCTGCTCGGCACCGGGCTGCCATCCTTCGCGGTGGTGGATTTCGGCGGCTTGCGCTTCACGCTGGGCCTTTCCGGCTGGACCGCCAACGACTGGTCGCGCGCCGGGCAGTTCGATCTCCTGGCACCCCGTACCGCGGTCGATCCCGACACAGCCGCCCGGGTCCTCGCGGCCCTGAGGCGGCACCACTTCGCGAGCGCCGCGACCCTCGCGGCCGAGACCGGGGTCGACCGGGTGACGGCGGAGGCCGCGCTCGGCGGCTACGTCCAGGCGGGCCGGGCCATGTTCGACCTCGACAAGCGGGTCTACCGCCTGCGGGAGCTGACCCGTGAGCCGCTGGAGCCGGGCGCCCTGCGCTTCGCCTCGGAGCAGGAGGCGAAGGCCGATCGCTTCCTCGCGGCCGGGCTCGTCACCCTCGATTCTGTCGAGCACTCGGACGAAAGGCGCCGCCTCTCCGGCACCGTGCTGGACGACGGCAAGGCGCTTCGCCCCACCATCGCGATCGATGCGGACGACCGCATGGTCGAGGGAACCTGCGGCTGCGGCTTCTTCATCCACAACCGGCTCATGCGCGGCCCCTGCGAGCATATGCTCGCCCTGCGCCGGTTCTTTCACGGGCAGGTCGAGGGCAGGTCGATGGGGCGACAGGCGTGACCGGGAGACGATTGATGCCGGCCTCGGCTTGGCCTACGCTCGCGCTCACGAGGGGAGTCGGCGGGGGCGGACCTTGCATCCTGGGCGGCGTTTCGCCGTCCCTGCACCCTGCCCGGCAAAGCGTCACCGGCCCGCTCTTCACTGGGCCGGCACTGACCACCCCGGCGCGTTCTCGATTTGGGTTCCCTGAACCCAAACGCGCCGGGGTGGTCGTGCCGGCTTCGAGTGGAGCGCGCCGGTCCCGAGACTTGACGAAGGCATCCCGACCGGCGCCCCTCGTACCTGCCCACATGTCCGCCTCGATGCCGCGCACGGGGGGGCGCCCGTGAGCGCGCAACCCGGCTCCCTGACCCGCCAGCAACTCTACGACCGTATCCGCGAGAGCTCGAAGGACGAGGTCGTGCTGGAGGAGATGATCCGCCTCGGCTACTGGCCGGAAGGGGCGGATCAGCCGAACCTGCCCGAGGACCTGATCCGCCGCCGCGGCGAGATCAGCCGGGCCATCACCGACCTGCACCGGCGCGAGGCGCTCTGGCGCGACCCCGACGCGGCCCTCAAGGAGATGCATCGCCGCCGCAAGAAGGCGGCACTGAAGCGGCGGCGCGAGACCAAACTTCGCAACGCGCAGGGGCGCCACGAGCGGGCGCTCGCCTGGCATGCTCGCCGCGACGACGAACTGCTTTATCTTGGGGAGGGCGTCTCGGCGGGGCTCTCGAGGCCGGCCCATCCCGCGCGCGAGCCCGCCCCCGGCCTGCCCGCTCTGGCGAGCCCGAAGGTGCTGGCCCAGGCCATGGGAATTTCCCTGAATGAACTGCGCTTCCTCGCCTACGATCGGGCTCTCGCCACGGTGAGCCACTACCAGCGCTTCACCATCCCGAAGAAGGCCGGTGGCCTGCGCACGATCTCGGCGCCAATGCCACGGCTGAAGCGGGCGCAGTACTGGGTTCTCGACGCTCTGCTGGCCCGCGCTCCCGTCCACGAGGCCGCCCACGGCTTCGTTCCCGGCCGCTCGATCGTTACCAACGCGGGCGCCCATGTAGGCCGGGACGTGGTGGTCAACCTCGATCTCAAGGACTTCTTCCCGAGCCTCGACTATCGCCGGATCAAGGGCAAGTTCCGCGGCCTCGGCTACGCCGAGCCTGTCGCTACCGTGCTGGCGCTGATCTGCACCGAGCCGGACGTCGATGCGGTCGAGATTGACGGGCAGACCCTCTACGCCGCGCGGGGGCCGCGCCGGTTGCCGCAGGGCGCACCAACAAGCCCGGCTTTGACCAACCTCGTCTGCACCCGGCTCGATGCCCGGCTGTCCGGCCTCGCCCGCAGCCTCGGCTTCACCTACACCCGCTACGCCGACGACCTGACCTTCTCCGCTTCCGGCGAGGCATCGGGCAAGGTCGGCGCCCTCCTCAAATACGTCCACGAGATCGTCGCGGCGGAAGGCTTCACGGTCCATCCCGACAAGACCCGGGTAATGCGGCGCGGACGCCATCAGGAAGTGACGGGGCTGACGGTGAACGAGCGCGTGGCGGTGCCCCGCGAAACCCTGCGCCGCTTCCGTGCCTTGCTACACGGCCTCGAGCGGCACGGGCCCACCGGCCGTCGCTGGGGTGGAAGCGGTGAAAATGGCGTGCTGCGCGCCGCGCTCGGCTTCGCCCACTTCGTCCGCATGGTCACGCCCGATGCCGGCGCTCCCCTGGTCGCGCGGGCGCAGGCCCTCGCCGAACCCAACGGTGTGCAGGTTCCGGCCGCCCGACCGCGCATGTCGGAGTTCCGCGCCCGAGCAGCGCGCGGCGTGGAGCCGCTTCCGCGCTGGTGGGAGTCGGCGGCCCGGCCCGTGCCCGAACCCGATCCAATCCTGGCGCAGGCGGCAGCGGAGGCGGCGGCCCCCGCTCGGCGTGCCACGCCCTCGGGCCGCAGTTTCGTGCCGGTGATCGGTCGCAGTTCCGCCCCATCCTCCGTCGATCCGGCGCCCGCCCCGCAAGTTGATCCGGAGGCCGCGCCGATGAAGCCCTGGATGGTGGCGCTGGGCGTCTTTGTCTTGTTCCAGGCCGGAGTGGTGATCCATCCGGTTATCGGGATCCTGGTCCTCGCCGCCGCGCTGCTGATTGGCCTCAGGCGTTGGCTTCGTCGGCGGCGTGACCAGTGAGGCCAGATCTAGTGCGAAGAACGTGAAGCGCGCTTCGAGTACCACCGGGCTTACTTGGTCAACACCGCCCCGGTGCAGGGCAGGGAGGAGCGGAATGCGGAGCAGCGCTATGGATCGGCGCTGAACCTCCCAAAGAGAGCACGCTTCGTACGCGTTCCAGCCCGTTCGATCGATCCACCGCCGAGATGCGCAGCCTGCTCGGTTTCGCCCGCGGTCTCGGCCTGGACGAGGGGACCGTGCGGCAGATTTATGAGGCCGTCGGGGAAGAGGCTGCCGAGGCCGGCATCGGTGATGACGACCGCATGGCTGAGGTGCGGAAGCGGATGCTCGCTACCGTGGCGCAGTCGCGCGAGCAAGCCCTACGACCTCCACATGCAAGAGCGCCGTCAGCGACGGCCAAGGATTGAGGCGGCGACATCGCGGACGACAGAAGACCGGCTGTAAAGCCACAACGGAGTTGCCTGGGCAACATTTCGCGTCACGCCAGCCTTGAACACGAAGACACCCCGGTTGTTCGCAGGATCAATCCCACCGAGATCGTAGATCGAGGCGCCCTCCTGTTTGGCTTTCTCGATCGCTCGCCACAGAGCAAGCCTCGGCACTTCCATCGCCCGGGCGCGTTCGTTTGAGGCGACATAAAAATCGGTCCAGCGATGGCGAGATTTATGAGCTATACGGACAAGGACCGGTTCGCCATTTTCACGAACCTCTTGAAATTCCAGGCAAGTGTCGTGCGCGGCCAGTTCGCGGTATATCTGGATGTTAAGACTATTTTTGAACCCCTTTCTCTCTTTGAGAGAAGTGTACATCTCGGAAAATGCGTCAAATGCTACATATCTCTCTGGCGGACTGTGGATGAACTTTATAACGATATTATTATTACGCTCCGCTTTCATAAGTGCGTTGCGCCAGCGGCCATCCAAAGCCGACCTGATCGATTCCATGCTTTGTGAGAGATCGACCTCAAGCGTATGATCTTTGGCCGAAATCACCGGGCGAAAACCATGTGCTAGGAGCGCAAGCTTCGCTTCACCCGTCTCGAAGTGATGATATTTGATGCCAAGCAGATCGAGACGGCCTAGATCTAGGTGCGCAATAAAGGCTTCGAAGACCTCTTTCGCCTGAAAGGTCCCTTTCTCGGTTAAAAGCGGGCAACCCTGCGCAAGAATAAAGCGGGAAGGGCCGCGCTTTCGTACTTGATATTGGGCTAACCCAAGCTCTCGGCCTGATTGGTCGCTTATAATGACGCGCTTCACCGACCAGCCGAGGCGCCTTTTGTACTCTCCCCACTTCTCCGAAGCGTAAACATTGGCGCTCTCGCTCTGGCGGACAGCTTCATGCCAGTCCAGGCTCCGAGGCACTTCAGTAACTGTAAGCGATTTCACAGCAGCCCCAACAAGTCGTCGCAATGCCGTCGGCCGGCATGCGATGGCCCACTCAACGGCAAGCCAGTAATTATCTTGCGGACTCTGCCCGCAAATGCTCAGACGTATCCATATGAAAGCGCGGCAGCGCATACAATCCGCAGGATTTACCTATCAATAGGCATTCCTTGGGTTCAATCTGCTCGCCGACCGGACGGCCGAGGTGCGGAAGCGGATGCTCCGGCGGCGCGTGGGGAGTGAAACGAAAAACCCCGCCGCGGCTGAGCCGGGCGGGGGGAGGAATGCGCCCATCCGGGGGGACAAGCATCCGATTGGTATGACGACGCGCTTGGTCGATCCAGACCGCCCACCCCGAACCCATATGGATCTTCCGGGGTACTTCGGGCGGGGCACCTCGATGTGGGCTGATGCACGGAAATGC
>Ga0268290_100235_pt1 | contig 12684 bp, 14 predicted proteins | sample MetspRMADM_FD_191346 | JGI IMG/M metagenome (GOLD analysis project Ga0268290, IMG submission 191346) | Soil microbial communities from San-Diego area, Southern California, United States - Methylocaldum sp. RMAD-M | ecosystem: Environmental > Terrestrial > Soil > Desert | place: USA: California... | reverse complement strand
TGGCCCCGGCGGTGGCACGCACCGACCGCGGCCGGGCCGATGCGCCCGCGCTGCAGCTTCCCGTCCCGGCAAGGTCGACCGAAGCCCCAGGTCCGGCCGAGGCTCCGATGCCGATGATCGCGGCCGAGCCGGAGCGGCAGTTGCGTGCCCTGCTGCGCGCTGTCCGCGAGCACGTCGTCGCGAGCGCCGAGCATGTCGGTGACCGCTTCGCCGACGAGGCGCGGGCGATTCATTACGGCGATGCGGAAGGCCGCGCGATCTACGGTGAGGCGAGCCCGCAGGAGGCGCGGGCGCTGCTCGACGAGGGCATCGACGTGATGCCCCTCCCGCCGGCTCCCGACGACCGGCACTGACCCTCGATCACACGGGTACGGCTCAGGCCTCGATGCGCATTGCGGGGAAGCGGAATTCGACCGCGGTGCCCGTGGGATGTCGCGGCCGGACGCCATTCGTGCCGACCCCGTCATCCTCGACCGCCAGGAGCAGATCCTCCCCATGGCAGGCGATGTGAAGGGTGAGCCGTCCGGCGCGTGATGGGAAAGCATGGCGGATGGCGTGGGAGACGATCTCGTTGACGATCAGCGCGAATGGTCCCGCCGCCTTGGGCCGGATGCCGGACGGTGCAAGATCGTACGAGACGGCGATGTCGCGCCGGCCCGACGCCTCGACCAGGGTCTCGGCGATCTCACGGGTGAGATCGGCGAGATCGTGCTGAGGGCATCGACGCGCCCGATCGCCTCGCCGAGCGCGGCGCGAACCGTCGGATCGGTGCTGTTGCTGCTCTGAAGCGTCAGCATCGCCGAGATCATCTGGAGATCGTTGCGGGCGCGGTGGCCGATCTCGCGCAGCAGCAGAGCGTTTGCATCGAGGGTCGCTTTCGTCCGGTCGCGCTCGGCGGCGAGCGCGTGGCGCTCGCTCACATCGAACTGCGAAGCGAAGAAGAACAGCAGCGTGCCGTCCTCGTCGTGGACGGGGCTGATGTACAGCGCGTTGTGGAAGGTCGAGCCGTCCTTGCGGTAGTTCAGAAGCTCTTCATTCACGTCCTGCTCGGCATCGACGACCGCACGGATCCGCGCCACGGCGTCGAGATCGGTGCCGGGCCCCTGCAGGAAGCAACACTTGCGGCCCGTCACCTCCAGCCGGGTGTACCCGGTAAGCCGCAGGAACGCGTCGTTGGCGCAGATGATCGGATTGTCGAGCCGGCGCGGGTCGGTAATGATTATCGCCATCCGCGTCGCCCGGACGGCCGCCGCGAAGGGGTCGCCCTTGCCGGACCGGGCGCTGGCCCGAACACGCTCCGTCAGTCGCCAGTCGTCGCCAGGCTCCATCCGCGTGTGATCGCTCCCCAGGTCAATCCGCGGCGCGGGCCGTCAAGGACGCAGCCTCGTCTGCCCCAGTCGTCAAAGCAGACCGAGATGACCATATCTAGCGAAATCGAGTGAGTCGTGAGTGAGACGACCGGCGGTTCGCCGACCGCGCGCCGCGATGATCAGAGGAACCAGCGATGCTCCTGTTCCGTAGGCGGCCCGAGATGCCGACGCCGTCCGAGGCGCTCCCCGGCCGGCCGCATCCCCTACCGACCGCCGAGCGCCACTTCGTCAACGGCAACCCGCTGAAGGGGCCCTATCCGGACGGCATCGAGACGATCGTGCTCGGGTTCGGCTGCTTCTGGGGGGCCGAGCGCAAGTTCTGGCAATTGCCGCAAGGGATCCACGTGACCGCCGTGGGCTATGCCGGCGGCTACACGCCGAATCCGACCTACGAGGAGGTCTGCAGCGGCCTGACCGGGCACAACGAGGTCGTGCTCGTGGCCTTCGATCCCGCCGTGCTGCCGCTGGAGGCCGTGCTCAAGACCTTCTTCGAGAGCCACGACCCGACGCAGGGCTATCGCCAGGGCAACGATGTCGGCACGCAGTACCGCTCCGGCATCTACACGAGCGATGAAACCCAGGCCGCGACGGCACGGGCGGTGCGGGACAGCTATGCGCGGGCGCTGGACGCGCGGGGCTACGGACCGATCACGACCGAGATCGTGCCGCTCGACACGTTCTACTTCGCGGAAGAGTACCACCAGCAATACCTCGCCAAGAACCCCGGCGGCTATTGCGGGCTCGGCGGCACCGGTGTGTCCTGCCCCGTGGGTGTCGGCGTGGCGGCGGAATAAATCCGCGCCGGCTCCTGCAAGGCTGACCCAAGCTTGACCGTCTTGCAGGGGCGAAGCGCCCATGCCAAATCCCGGCCCCCTCGAATGGCCGGGACTGAGAGACTATGCTGGAACGTGGCTTCGAACGCTTCCTCTTCGCCTGCCGGTGGCTGCTGGCGCCGTTCTACGCCGCGCTGACGGTTGCCCTCGTCGTCCTGCTGGTCCGGCTGCTGATGGAGCTTGGCCATGTGGTGGCGCACGCGCTCGAATCCACCGAGTCGCAAACCATTCTCGGCGTGCTCGCGCTGGTCGATCTGACCTTCACGGCCTCGCTGCTGATCATCGTGATCTTCTCGGGCTACGAGAATTTCGTCTCGAAGTTCGATCACACCGACCACAAGGACTGGCCCACTTGGATGGGCACCATCGACTTCAGCGGGCTGAAGCTGAAGTTGATCTCCTCGATCGTCGCGATCTCGGCGATCCAGCTCCTGAAATCGTTTCTCGACGTGAAGAACTACAGCGACCGTGATCTCTCGTGGCTGGTGGGCATCCACATGGTCTTCGTGGTGTCCGGCCTGCTGATGGCGCTGACCGATCGGCTCTCGGCCGGACATCACGAAAAATAGGCAACGACTACCGCGCGTGCAGCACCGCGCGGCAGGCATCCGGCAGGCCGGCTAGCGTCATCGGCGGGCGGGGCTTCGGCGGCGTCTTCGGCTTGGGCGGGTTCAGCACCGCCGCGCTGAACCAGTAATCGAGCTCGGCCCCGCAGCCGTCACCCGGAGGAGGGGGCGCCTGATCATCGCAGGAGGCCTCGCCGCCGGGGCAGGCGAGGCGGATATGGTAGTGGTAGTTGTGCCCGTACATCGGGCGCACCTTGGTGAGCCAGCCGCGATCCCCACCCGCCTCGCGGCACAGGGCCTTCTTGATCGCGGCGTTGACGAAGATCCGCGCCACCTCCGGCTGCTTGGCCGTCATGCGGATCAGCGCGGTATGCTGGCGCGTCCAGACGTCGGGATCGATGTCGAGCCGGTCGGAGCGCACCATGTCGGTGGCCGAGGTCTCCTCGCGCTCGGCCCGGGTCATGCGGCGGTCCGGCATGGGAGTGAGCCAGACGTCCACATCGAGACCGAGCTGGTGCGAGGCGTGGCCTGTGAGCATCGGCCCGCCGCGGGGCTGCGACATGTCGCCGACGAGAAGGCCGGGCCAGCCAGCCTGCGGCGCGCGGGCGGCGAGCCGCTCGATGAAATCCACGAGATGGGGCGTGCCCCACATCCGGTTGCGCGAGGGCCGCATCACCTGCCAGGTCGCGCCGTCGAGGGGCAGCGCCTCGCCACCGGAGAAGCAGCCCTTGGCATAGGAGCCGAAGGAGCGGGCCGGACCGCTGGTCGGCCCGGTGACGCGGCCGAACAGGGCCTTGGCCGGCGTCGAGGGATCGTCGGGATTGGCCAGCAGCGGCAGCGGCTTCGGATTGACGCTGCCGCGGTCCTGCGCCGCGGCCGATCCCATCAGAGCCGGCAGGGCGAGCGCGAGGGTAGGGAGAGTCAGGCGGGGCAGCGGCATGCGCGTCGGCTCGTCCGGGAATGCAGGGCAGGGGCGGAACGGGCCGGAACGTGCCCGGCCGCATGGGCGTTTTTTATGGCAAGCTGTAACAACGTTGCAGGGTGAGCGCCATGGATCCGGTTCGTTCCGAAGCTGCGGCCGATGTGGAACTGCCACCCCGCAGCCTGATCGCCAGCGATCGCGTCATCGGCACCGAGGTGCGCAGGATCGACGGAAGCAAGGTCGGCCGCATCGAGCGGCTGATGCTCGACAAGCGCTCGGGCCGCGTCGCCTACGCGGTGATGAGCTTCGGCGGCTTCCTCGGGATGGGCGAGGAGTACTACACGCTGCCCTGGGCGGTTTTGCGCTACGACACCGGCCTCGACGCCTACGTCGTCGACATCACCGAGGCGCAGTTGCGCGACGCGCCCGCCCGCTCGCCGGAGGGCAGCGACCCGGAGGACGAGCGCGCCTGGGAGGAGCACGTTCACCGCTACTACAATGCGGCGCCGTATTGGGGGATTTGAGGACGCCTGAAGAATCGTCCTGAATATCGGATTCAGGGCGATGCTTTAGGCTCTTGTTTTTGCATCGTCTTTTTCCGAAAGCCGCTGGCCACCTTTCGGGATGATGTTCTACGGCCGCGTCAGAAATCCGATCGGCTCCCGCGGCGGCTGGCCGAGCCAGACCAGCACTGCCCCGAGGCCGAGCCCGAACAGGGCCGCCGGGACGAAGCCGAGCGGTGTCAGCAGAACCGTATCCGCCCAAGGCGCCGTCTGCCGGATCGTCGTCCCAAGGGCGGTGATCCGCTCCTGCGGCAGGGATTGGATCAGTTCGGCGAGGCTCGTCACCCGCAGGCCGTTATTGGCGATGGAGCGGGCGCCGTCGTAGCAGAGCTGCACGAAGCCGGCCGCCATCACCACGAGCCCGAGCGCCCGGCTGAAGAACGGCAGTCCGAGGAAACGGGAAACGGTTCGCAGCATGTTCGTCCTCGCGCGGAAGCGGCCGGCTCCCGCGACGTCTCTGTCCCGCCGTGACTAGGCCGTGGGGGGGAGTCAGGCAAGAACTCTGGCCGGAACGCCGGCGGCGAGAACCGTTCGGAGTGTCTCTTGCTCAGACCTTCGGCACGCGGGGAGCGGAGCGCGCGAGAAGGGCGGCCCCAAAGATGCCTGACAGCAGGGAGCCACCGAGCACCCCGAGTTTCGTCTCGGTCCCGTGCAGGCCATCGGTGAAGGCGAGCGCGCCGATGAACAGGCTCATGGTGAAGCCGATCCCGCACAGGAGCGCGACGCCGTAGACCTGGCGCCACGTCGCCCCCGCCGGCCGGGCGGCGAAGCCCGCGGCGACGGCGAGACGGACACTGAGGAAGATGCCGATCTGCTTGCCGAGAAACAGGCCGAGCGCCACGCCGAGGGTCACCGGATCGAAAAGCGCCCGGGCCGGCAGACCGACCAGCGTCACTCCCGCATTGGCGAAGCCGAAGATCGGCACGATGACGAAGGAGACGAACGGGTGAAGCGCGTGCTCCAGCCGGTGCAGCGGCGAAGTCGCATCCTCCGGTCGTCCTGGACTTGGCCGGATCGGCACGAACAGAGCGAGCAGCACCCCGGCCACGGTGGCGTGGACGCCGGAGCGCAGCACGAAGAACCAGAGCGCGAGGCCGGCGACGAGGTAGGGCGTCAGTGCCTGCACGCCGAGGCGGTTGAGGACGAAGAGCCCGGCGAGGAGGCAAGCGGCGCCCGCCAGCATCCCTGCGTCGATCTGCCCGGTATAGAACAGGGCGATGATGACGACCGCACCGAGGTCATCGACGATCGCCACCGCCGAGAGGAAGATCTTGAGCGAGACCGGCACCCGCGACCCCATCAGAGCCAGCACGCCGAGGGCGAAGGCGATATCGGTGGCCGCCGGGATTGCCCAGCCGCGGGCGGTCGCCTGCCCGGCATTGAAGGCGAGGTAGACGAGCGCCGGCGCCGCCATGCCCGCCCCCGCGGCGAGCCCCGGCAGCACCCGGGCCGGCCATGTCCGCAACTGCCCGTCGATGGCCTCGCGCTTGATCTCCAGCCCGACGAGCAGGAAGAACACAACCATCAGCCCGTCGTTGATCCAGTGCAGCAGGCTGAGGGGCCCGACCGGGACGTGCAGCAGATGGTGGTAATCGTCGGCGAGCGGTGAATTCGCCACGACGAGCGCGGCGGCGGCGGCCATCATCAGTACGAGGCCGCCCGCGGATTCGTTGGAGAGCAGGCTGCGCAGGGCCGAGAGCGGACGAGGCGCGATGGGACGGGGCGAGGCTGTCATCGGGCGACTGACTGCCCCGCGGAGTCCGCTCAGGCAAGCTCAACTAGGATGTCGAAGCCCCGAGCGCGGCGCGGATCAGCCGCTTGCCGTCCTCGCTCGACCATTCGGCCGGCCCCTTCATCACACCGAGCGTGCAGCCCTTGGCATCGATCAGCATCGTCGTCGGCAGCCCCGTTGAACCGACCGCGGACTGGATCGCGGGCAGCACCTTGCCCTCGGGATCGCCGTAATAGGTCAAATGAGCGATGCCGTTGGCCTTGAACCAGGCCGGTGGCTTGTCGAGGTTGCGCGTCTCGACATTGATCGCCACCACTTGGAAGGCCTCGGCGCCGAGTTCCGCCTGAAGCCGGTCGAGGGCCGGCATCTCGGCCTTGCAGGGAGCGCACCACGTCGCCCACAGATTCACCAGCAACGTCTTTCCGCGTAAGGCGGCGAGGTCGGTCGGCGCCCCGTCCGCTCCCTTGAACGCGACGGCCGGTGCGGGTTTCGGCGAGGCTGAGGCATCGAAGGCCGCGACGTCGCCGCGGGCCAGCGGCGCGAGCCGGGCCGACACGGGGCCCGCCTCAGCGCAAGGACCGGAGGCCACGAGGTTGCCGAGGTTCGAGCCGGTCCCGTATAGGGCGAGGCCGCCGACGAGGATGGCGGCGAATGCGCCGCCCGCGGCAAGGATTGTCGGGGTCGCCTTCACGGCCGAGCCTCGTTTCGCGTGCGGAAGGTGGGATCAGCCATGAGCAACCGGATGTGGGGCGGCCGCTTCGCCAGCGGACCGGCCGAGATCATGGAGGAGATCAACGCCTCCATCGGGTTCGACAGACGGCTCGCGCCCCAGGACATCCGCGGCTCGCTGGCGCATGTCGCGATGCTGGGCAAGCAAGGCATCCTGCCGGCCGAGGATGTGGCAGCCATCGAAGCCGGGCTCAAGTCCGTCGAGGCGGAGATCGAGCGCGGCGAATTCGTCTTCCGGCGCGAACTGGAGGACATCCACATGGCGGTGGAGAGCCGCCTGACCGAGATCGTCGGCCCCGCCGCCGGGCGCCTGCACACCGCCCGCTCGCGCAACGACCAAGTCGCCACCGACATGCGGCTGTGGGTGCGCGACACTCTCGACGCCCTCGACGCGCAGGTCGCCGACCTCCAGCGGGCGCTGGCCGAGACGGCGGTGAAGCATGCCGGGACGGTGATGCCGGGCTTCACCCACCTGCAATCGGCCCAGCCCGTCACCTTCGGCCATCACTGCCTCGCCTATGTCGAGATGCTGGCGCGCGACCGCGGTCGGTTCCGCGACGCGCGGGCTCGGCTCAACGAGTGCCCGCTCGGCGCCGCCGCGCTCGCCGGCACCTCCTTCCCCATCGATCGCCACGCCACGGCCGCCGCCCTCGGCTTCGACCGGCCGACCGCGAATTCGCTCGATTCCGTGGCCGATCGCGACTTCGCGCTGGAATCGCTCGCCGCCGCCTCGATCTGCGCGGTCCACCTCTCGCGCTTTGCCGAGGAACTGGTGGTGTGGACCTCGGCCCAGTTCGGCTTCGTGCGGCTCTCCGACGGCTTCACCACCGGCTCGTCGATCATGCCGCAGAAGCGCAATCCCGACGCCGCGGAACTCGTGCGCGCCAAGGCGGGTCGCATCATCGGCGCGCTCACGGGCCTGCTCATCGTGATGAAGGGCCTGCCGCTCGCCTATTCAAAGGACATGCAGGAGGACAAGGAGGGCACGTTCGACGCCCTTCAATCGCTCTCCCTGTGCCTCGCCGCCATGGCCGGCATGGTGCGCGACCTCGAACCCGTGGCCGAAACGCTAAAGCGCGCGGCGGGCTCAGGGTTCGCCACCGCCACCGACCTCGCCGACTGGCTGGTGCGCGAGCTGAACATGCCGTTCCGACAGGCGCATCACGTCACCGGTCGCGTCGTCGCGGCAGCCTCCGACCGCGGAATCGGCCTGGAGGAGCTTTCCCTCGACGTCATGCAGGCAATCGAGCCGGGGATCACGGAGGCGGTCTTCGCGGTTCTCGGGGTCGAGAATTCGGTCGCGAGCCGTACCAGTTACGGCGGAACGGCGCCGGGCAACGTGCGCCGGCAGGCGGAAGCTTGGCTGGAAAAGCTCGGCTCTGTGGAGAAGTAGGGGTAACCCTGCGGGAACGGGCACGGAAAATGCGGCGTTCAGGTTTCAGCTAACTGAGCTTGGCTATCGGACCGTCCGAACCTGCGGAGTGCCGTCGATGAACGTTGAGAGTTGGATCACCGTCGAGGAGACCCCGGCCCTGGCGGCGGAGGCGATGGCGGTCATCGATGCTCGCCTCGCGCGCCTGACCGACGCGGAGCGTGGTGCCTTCTGGGCGTCGATCCGCAAGGCCTACAACACGCCCTACAATGATCCGGTGAAGCCGGCGCAGCCGAACCCGGTCGAGCCGGCGCCGGGCGCCGCCCCGACGGCCGTCGAGATCCGTCTCCCCGAGATCGATCCGTCGATCGACCTGCCCGCGGCAGCGCTTGCCGCCGCGGCCCTGACGGCGGAGATGCGGGCGGCCTGACGGCGCATCCGATAGCGAAGGCTGCGTCGATGGGCGGGGCCAATGACCGTTTTCGGTTGATCGAAGCGGGCAGGGCTTTCCTGTTCCGCCGCGGCCCGTCATCCTGACGACGCGTGAAGATGGCCCGCCCGGCCGTCCGTACACCCGAGTAGAGATGCAGCGGCACCGCTTTTCGATCTTTGACCCCGCCGGTCGTCCCCTCGCAGCCCTCGTGCTGGCCACCGCGGTTGCGGCGACTCTGGCCGCATCGCCGGGGCGAGCGCTGGCGCAGCAGGGTGTGCAGGGAGCGGAGATCATCCCCGCCCGTGCGAGCCGCCGCCAATCGAAGAGTTCGGCGCTGCCGCCAGGGATGCAGCAGGCGGTGCCGCTCGCGGTGTTCGGCGACTGGAACGTCTTCACCAACGGCGCACAGGGCCGCGACAAGCTCTGCTACGTCATCGCCCAACCGACGACGCGCAGCCCCAAGACGCTCGCGCGCGACACCGGCTACCTGTTCGTGACCTTTCCCAAGGGCGGCGCCCAGGGGGAGATCGCGGTCATGCTCGGCTTCAAACCGAAGCCCGCCGCCGCGCAGGGGAAGCCCGGTGCGGCTGCCGCCCCGAGCGACCCGTACCTGACGGTTGGCAATACCCGCTACGGCCTCGTGGTGAAGGACGAGAACGCATGGATCCAGAACCAGGCGGACGAGCCGCGCATCGTCACAGAGATGAGCCGAACGCAGACCGCCACAATCCGCACCGTCTCCCAGCGCGGCAAGCCGACCCAGGACGACTACGCGCTGGGCGGGTTCGCGGAAGCGCTCAAGCGCGCCCGCGAGGAGTGCAAGTAGGCCGGGCTCCGGTGTTGCGGTCGCGGTTGTTCGTCGTGCGCCCCTGACCGGACCGTGCCGGCCTCTCTGCGGGGCAGGGGAATACGGATCCTGGCTTGATCGTTACCGAGCTCAAGCAGAAAAGCCGGCGGCTCCGTGGGAGCCGCCGGCTTTTCTCGAATGGGTGTCCGTCAGTGGAACGGGTCACACCTCGCGCAGGCGCGGCTGGCGGCCCTTCTCCCGCGCGGCGCGGGCGGCGCGGGCGGCTTGCTCGACCGTGCGGAACAGGGTGCCGTCGAGGCCGTCAAAGCGGCGCTCGGACGAGAAGAAGCGGACGCCGCCGCGCTCGGGCACGGCAATGCCGGCAGTGACCTCGCCGATCTCGATCACGCGGGCGGGGGCAGCGTCCGCGCCGGAAAGGTCGAGCGCGTCGTCGTCGAGGTAAGCGGTCTGAACATGGGGCATGATGGGGTGAACTCCTGCGGCCTTCGTCGGCCGGTTGTCGGCAAGGCGTTCGTGGGCGCTGGATCGCTGCATCGTCTGATCCCGGCAGCCGGGGCTACCTTTCAGCGCGATGCTCTAGCCCACGGATGTGACTGTCCGCCGACAACACCCCCACACCCGGCTGTCCCATGCGCCGGGCTGTTTCGAAGTTTTCCAAATAACCAGACCGATCAAGGCAAGTCCTCCTCTTTCGCGAGGACCACGGCGCAAGTGCGTCGTGATGCATTAGCGTTTGATAACGCGGCGCAAGCGTGCCACTACAAATCACCGCGGCGCGAAGTCGTTCGCACGTCCTTAAGATGAGTGGTCTAACCCCGACCGTCAACGGAATGTTCTTTCGAAGTTCAGCTTGACAGGGAAAGATCGCGCCGTGATTCGCGGCCCGATTGGCGCGTCTTAGCTGTCCGGAGAAGCGCTTAGGCGCGACGCCGAGGCCCGCCTGCTCGAGCACATGGTTCAGTCAGGAAGCCGCTCTGCAGGACCCAGCGGGCGATCGCGTCGATGCCAATTCCGAGCGGCGGCGTCAGCGGCTCGTCGAGGATCTCGAAGGTTGAAACGTCCATCCTGCCACTCCTCGAAAGCGGCGCGGCTCGGCGGTTCGGATCGCACGCCGGCCGGGCAATCAGCCCACGACGACACGTGGCGGCACGAGCGAGAACGGCGGACGCGGCAGCGCTGAACGGAGAACCGCGCTTCTCACGCCCATCGCGGCGCCGGTGGCAACCCTGATCGCGATGGCACTTCCGCGTGCGCCGCACGAAGCCGCACCGCCCTGAGGCACGGGATGGCACGGAGCACTTCCGAGGTACTCCGCATGCCGTGGAAGCCCCCCGCGGCGGGGGCCGCTCTCAGGCCGCGGCGACGATGCGGCCGAGCTCCGCATGGGCGGAGAAGACCAAGAAGGCTCCGGCTGCCAGGAGATCGCGCCCGTCCCTGTCGTGGCCCCAATGGCCGCCGCCGGTGAAGCCGACGACCCGCATGCCCGCGGCACGGGCCGCCTGCACCCCCGGCACGCTGTCCTCGATCACGAGGCAGTGTTCCGGCGCCACGCCCATCCGCTCCGCCGCGAACAGGAACAGATCGGGGAAGGGTTTTCCGCGCGCGACCTGGGTGGAGGAGAAGACGTGGTCCTCAAACAGCGGCAGCAGGCCCGTCAGAGCGAGCGAGCGGCGCAGCCGCACCGGATCGCTGCTGGAGGCGACGCAGAAGGGCAGGTGCAGGAGGCCCAGGGCCTCCGCGATGCCGGCCATGGCGGTGAGTTCCGCCTCGAAGGCAGCCAGCGTCTCCGCCTTCACCCGCTCGACGAAGCCGTCCGGAGCCGTCACCCCGTCCTCGCGGGCGACGCGCTCCATGATCGAGGTCATGGAGGTGCCGGCGAACCGCTCGCGCACGCTGTCGAGGCTGATGGCGAGCCCGATTTCGTTGAGGCCGCGTGTCAGGGTCGCGAGGCTGATCGGCTCGCTGTCGATCAGCACGCCGTCGCAGTCGAAGATCACGAGGGCGAGGGGCGGCGAGGCGGGGAAGGCGTCCGTCATCGGCGGCTCGTCTCGCACGGCCATCGGAGCACCGCAACGCGGTTGTCGCCTCGCGTGCCGGCGTGTAGCCCGGCAGCATGCGCACCTATCTCGGCCTCGCCACGACCTTCCACGATCCGGCGCTCGCCCTCGTCGGGCCGGACGGGACCGTGCTGTTCGCGGAAGCCGCCGAGCGCTACCTGCAATACAAGCGTGCCCCGAACTGCGAGCCCGATCCCGGCACTCGCATGGCGGGCCTGCTGAAGCGTCACGTTCCAGCGGGCACGGACCTTGTCATCGCCACCTCCTGGGGCGAGCAGTTTTCCGACTTCCTGAAGGGGCAGGCGGCCTCAGGTGCCTTCGACCTGCCGGCGCTCGCCGAGCATCCCTCCACCCTCAACCGCTCCTTCGTGCCGGAGCGGGCCGAGCGGGTCTTCATCGCTGATCTTCACGCCATGCAGGCGCGGGCCGGCAACGGCACGATCCTCGCCCTCGACAACGAGACGCGGGGCTTCGGCGGCCCACCCCGTGCGAAAATCGCCGGAAGGCGCCGCTATGCCCATCACCTCGCACACGCCGCCTACGCCCTGTGGGGCAGCCCGTTCGAGGAGGCGACCGCGCTCATCGTCGATGGCATGGGCGAGACCGGCGCGGCGGCGATCTACCGCCTGAAGGACGGCCGGATCGAGGAGGTGCGGCGCCAGCGCGGGCGTGGCTCGGTCGGCTTCCTCTACGGGCTGGTGACGGACCTCGCCGGCTTCGATCAGATCAAGGGCGAGGAATGGAAGATCATGGGGCTCGCGCCCTATGGCGACACCGACCCGGACCTGATGGCGATCCTGCGCCGCCTCTACACGGTCGAGGACGGGCGCCTGAAATTCGCCGACGCGGCGACCGTGCAGGCGGTTGCCGCCGAGATTCTGGTCCGGCGCCCGAAGGATGTCGGCGAGCAGGGCTGGGCCGACCTCGCCCGCTGCGGCCAAGATATTTTTTCGGAGTTGATGGACGTGCTGGTGGCGGAGGCGTGGCGGCTGGCGCCGTCGGAAAACCTCGTGATCGCGGGCGGCTGCGCGCTCAACTCCTCCTATAACGGGCGGGTGCTCGGGCGTGCGGGCTTCCGGCGCCTGCACGTCCCCTCGGCGCCGGCCGACGACGGCAACGCCATCGGCGCCGCCTGGCTGGCGCTCGCCGAGGACGATCCCGACTGGAAGGGGCCGCCGCGCGCCGCGCGCCCGCTCACCCCCTATCTCGGCTCGACCGTCTCGACCGAGCCGCTGGAGCGCATGGCCGAGTGGGAGCCCCGCGCCCGCCGCCTCGGCCACGAGGGCGTGACGCGAGAAG
>Ga0268290_100234_pt1 | contig 12736 bp, 14 predicted proteins | sample MetspRMADM_FD_191346 | JGI IMG/M metagenome (GOLD analysis project Ga0268290, IMG submission 191346) | Soil microbial communities from San-Diego area, Southern California, United States - Methylocaldum sp. RMAD-M | ecosystem: Environmental > Terrestrial > Soil > Desert | place: USA: California... | reverse complement strand
TCAAAAATCCTGATCGGGCCGGCGGCCTTCGCGGGCGAGGCGCAGCAGGTTCTGGCCGTACTTGGTCTTGGCGAACAACTCGCCCCGCGCCTGGAGCTGCTCGCGGCCGATGAAGCCCTGCAGGTAGGCGATCTCCTCCAGGCAGGCGACCTGTAGCCCCTGCCGGTGCTGCAGCACCCGCACGAACTCGCCCGCCTCCAAGAGGTTGTCGTGCGTGCCGGTGTCGAGCCAGGCGTAGCCGCGGCTCATCCGCTCGACATGGAGCTGGCCGCGCTCGAGATAGGCCTGGTTGACGGATGTGATCTCGAGCTCGCCCCGCTCCGAGGGCTTCACCTCGGCGGCGATGTCGAGCACCTGATTGTCGTAGAAGTACAGGCCCGTCACCGCCCAGGGGCTCTCCGGCGTCTTGGGCTTCTCCACCAGCCGGATCGGGCGGCCGCTCTCGTCGAGGGTGACGACGCCGTAGGCCTCCGGATGATCGACGTGGTAGGCGAACACCGTCGCCCCGCTCTTGCGGGCGCGGGCCTTGGCGAGCAGGTCGCTCATGCCGTTGCCGAAGAACAGGTTGTCGCCGAGCACCAGCGCCACGTCATCGCTGCCGACGAAGTCGCGGCCGATGAGGAAGGCCTGGGCCAGCCCCTCGGGCCGCGGCTGCACCGCGTAGGAGAAGGTCAGCCCGAACTGCTCGCCGGTGCCGAGCAGGCGCTGGTAGTTGCCGAGGTGCTCCGGGCTCGAGATGATCAGGATCTCGCGGATGCCGGCCAGCATCAGCACCGAGATCGGATAGTAGATCATCGGCTTGTCGTAGACCGGCAGCAGCTGCTTGTTGATCGCCAGCGTGGCCGGGTGGAGCCTTGTGCCGGAGCCGCCGGCGAGCACGATGCCCTTCATACGAACACGTCCTGATCAGTGGGAGCGAACCGGCCCGACCAGCCGGTCGAGGATGTCGTCGAGCGCCGCCTCCCAGCTGCGCGGCGCGATGCCGTAGGCGTCGGTCAGGCTCTGCGTGGAGAGGCGGGAATTGGCCGGGCGCCGGGCCGGCGTCGGGTAGGCGGAGGTCGGGATGCCCTCGACCGGCACCGAGCGCCCGCCGCGCTTGGCTGCCCCCGCGACGATCGCGCGGGCGAAGTCGCACCAGGTGGTCGCGCCGTCGTTGACGCAGTGGAAGGTGCCGCTGGGCGCCGCCTCGTCTCCCGCCATCCGCAGGGCGATGGTGGCGAGCGCCGCCGCGAGGTCGGCGGCCGAGGTCGGGCAGCCGTGCTGGTCCTCCACCACCGCCAACCGGTCCCGCTCGCCCGAGAGCCGCAGCATCGTCTTGACGAAGTTGCCCCGGTGCGGGCTCACCACCCAGGCGGTGCGGACGATGGCATGGCGCGGATTGCCGGAGCGTACCGCCATCTCGCCGGCCGCCTTGCTGGCGCCGTAGACGCTCTGCGGGTTCACCGGCGCATCGGGAGCGTAGAAGCCTTCCCCCGCGCCGTCGAACACGTAGTCGGTCGAGACATGGACGAGCGGGATGTTGCGCCGCTTCGTCTCGGCGGCAAGGATGGCCGGGGCCAGCGCGTTGAGACGCCACGCGGCGGCGACCTCGCTCTCGGCGCGGTCCACCGCGGTGTAGGCGGCCGTGTTGATCACCGCCGCGTAGGCGCGTGCGTCGAGCGCAGCGGAAACGGCGGCCTCGTCGGTGATGTCGAGGCTCTGGCGGTCGGGCGCGTGAACCCGCACCTCCTCGGGCCAAGAAAAGGCCTGCAGCTCCGTGCCGACCTGTCCGGCGCCGCCGAGGATCAGGATATCCATGCTCAGGCGCTCTTTTGCGCGAGGCCGAGGCGCTCGCCGGAATAGCGGCCCTCGCGGATCGGGCGCCACCACGCCTCGTTGTCGAGGTACCAGCGCACGGTCTCGGCAAGCGCCTCTTCGAACACCTTGGTCGGCCGCCAGCCGACTTCGGCTTCCGCTTTCGACGGATCGATGGCGTAGCGCCGGTCGTGGCCGGGCCGGTCGGCGACGAAGGTGATCAGGCGCTCGTGCGGACCGTTCTCGGGCCTGAGCCGGTCGAAGGCGGCGCAGAGCCCCTTCACCACTTCGAGATTGTTCCTCACCGAGCGCCCGCCGAGCAGGTAGGTCTCGCCGAGCCGGCCACGCTTCAGCACCGCGACGAGGCCGCGGGCATGATCCTCGACATGGATCCAGTCGCGCTCGTTCAGGCCGTCGCCGTAGACCGGCAGCGGCTTGCCCTCGAGCGCGGCCAGGATCATCAGCGGGATCAGTTTTTCCGGGAAGTGGCGCGGGCCGTAATTGTTCGAGCAGTTCGTCACCAGCACCGGCAGGCCGTAGGTCTCGTGCCAAGAGCGCGCGAGGTGGTCGGAGGCCGCCTTCGAGGCCGAGTAGGGCGAGCGCGGATCGTAGCGGCTCTCCTCGGTGAAGAAGGCGTCCGGCGGCAGGGAGCCGTAGACCTCGTCGGTCGAGACGTGGAGGAAGCGGAACGCCGCCTTCGCCTCACCGTCGAGGCTCTCCCAGTGGGTGCGGGCGCCGTCGAGCATCACCTGGGTGCCGATGACGTTGGTGCGCACGAACGCACCCGGATCGGTGATCGAGCGATCGACATGGCTCTCGGCGGCCAGATGCATCACTGCGTCGGGCTTGAAGTCGGCGTAGAGGGCGTGGACGCGGGCCGGATCGCAGATGTCGGCCTGTTCCAGGCGGTGCCGGGGATCGCCCTTCAGCGGATCGAGGGAGATCGGGTTGGCGGCATAGGTCAGGGCGTCGAGGGTCAGCACCTCGTGACCGAGATCCTGCACCAGATGCAGCACGAGCGCCGAGCCGATGAAGCCGCAGCCACCCGTCACCAGAATGCGCATCAATCCCAACTCCGTCGCTTCATTCGCACGAGGCAACCAAGGGTCACACCCCGCTATAGCCTGACCAACCTGAGATCCATACCGATCCGTCCGGTTGCCGCATCCAATATGTCAGATCAGAAGACCCGCCCGAGATCGGCCAGGAACGGCGCGGCCTTGTCCTTACCCGACAGGATCGCGTCGGATTCCGCGACTGGCCACTCGACGCCGATCGCCGGATCGTTCCAGCGCAGGTTCCGATCGTCGGCCGGGCTGTAATAGGCGTCTACCTTGTAGGCGACCATGGTGTTCGGCTCCAGGGTGCAGAAGCCGTGGGCGAAGCCCGCGGGCACGAAGAGCTGCTCACCCCCCGCCGCGTCGAGCCGCACGGCGACGTAGCGGCCGTAGGTCGGGCAGTCGGAGCGGAGATCGACGGCGACGTCGAGGATGGCGCCGGACAGAACCCGGATCAGCTTGGCCTGAGCGTTGGGGGCCACCTGGAAGTGCAGACCCCGGACCGTGCCGGCGGGTGCGGAGAACGACTGATTGTCCTGTACGAAGGCGTTGGCGATGCCATGCTCGGCCAGCAGATCAGCGCGGTAGACCTCCGAGAACCAGCCGCGGTCGTCGCCGTGGCGTTTCGGGATCACCCGCTTGACCGCCGCGATCTCGGTTTCGATCACCTGCATCCGCCGCTCCTGACTCGTCCGTGCCGGCTCGTTCAGGGCGTAGGCCGCGCGAAGGCGGCGAAGTCAAGGCTGCACCGTCGTACGCTCCCGCTCCGCTTCTTGCGAAACCGTGGCCGCATGACTACCGCTGAGGCCAGCTGGCGGTCACGGCCGGCGAGGAGGAAAGCCTAAATGACGATGCCTCGTGCCAACCGGCGGCGCCGTTCCATGATGCGCATGGCGGCCTTCGGGCTGCTCCTCGTGGCATCCGGCGGAAGCACCCAGGCGCAGAAGGGCGCGGACTTGTCCGGTCTGTGGCAGACCGAGACGGCGGGTTCGACGGTGCGCATCGCCCGTTGCGGCAGGGGCTATTGCGGGACGATTGCGGCCACGGCCGGCTCGGGTGTCGATGCGCAGAACCCCGATCCGGCACTTCGCACGCGCAAGCTCGTCGGCGTGCAGATCATGCAGGCCGGCACGCCAAGCGGCGCAGCTTTCGAGGGCAGCCTCTACAACCCGAACGACGGCAAGACCTACGCTGGCAGCCTGACCCCGAAGGGTCCCGACACGGTCGAAGTCGCAGGCTGCGTGCTCAGTGTTCTGTGCAAGCGCCAGACTTGGCGGCGGATCCGGTAACCGGATCCCGCCCTAGCCGCTCAGTGATCCGTGCTCCCGGGCGCGGTTTCCGTCGCGCCATCGCCGAGGACAGCCTTCTCGGCCGGCGGCTCGGCGCTCGCGACGGCCTTCGGCTCCAGCAGCGGCTGGAGGCGGGCGGCGAGTTGCTTGTCCAAGTGGCGGGCGTAGGCGCCCTTGAAGTAACGGGCGCCGGTGCCGCGGCCATAAATGCGATCGTGAGCCACCGCCATGCGATCGACCTCCGGGCGGCACAGAAAGCCCGTCACGCTGGCGGCCTCGTACCAGCGCCCGTCCCGCGCGAGCCGCATGGCCTTGGGATTGGACGTCACCGTTTCGGCAAAGCAGGCCGTTGCCGCCTCTTCGAGCGGCGCCAACACCGCGTGCTCTGAGCCGGGAACATGCTGCCGAGCCGGGCGCGCCTCAGCGACGGGACTGAGCAGGACGAAGGCGAGACCGACGAACGGCAAAGCTTTCATCACGGCTGTCATGGGGCGCCTCGAACAGGTGTCGAACGCCGGTACTGTTCGCCGAAGATCGCGCCGGATCTAGGGCGAAAACAGATCAACTATGACGCTTCGCGGAACAAACTCGGATTTGTCGCCCTGCCGCCACACGGCGGATGGCCTAGCCGTTCCGGGTGACTTGCGTGAGAAGCGGGGCAGGATCAGCCGCGCCGCATCGCGTTCCAGCTTCCGCTGCAGCTGATCGGGCCGTCGCCGAGGGTCGACCATCGGCCGGCTCCGGTCCCGTTGGGGGAGAGCCGCCCGGACACCTGCGCTGCGTTGCCGCCACGAGAGATGGTGCCGCGCACTGTGCCGTTCGCCGCAACACGACCGCTGATATCGACCTCGCCGCCACCGTAGACGGCCTCGCCCCGCTGAATCTGGACACCGTAGCGGTAGGCGCGATCACAGGGGCCATCGAGGGTGACCACCTCGATGCTCCAGCGGCCGTCGAAGCGGTTCGGCACCTGGACCTTACGCTTGGCCGCCTCCGCTGTCCCGACGCCCATCACGGCAACGGCAACAGTGGCGACGGCAAAGATCGGCAGGCGCATGGGACTGAAATCCGGCTGTGGGCTGGGGTTGCGGTGGCCCGTTTCAGGCGGAAGATTGTCTCGCGCTCCGCAGTGTCAAGGTTGCTCACCCCGCCTTGAGCGTCAGCCCTCCGCCCGCTCGGCCGCCTCGCGCAGAAGCGCCAGCAGGTCGCAACCGGCGAACAGATAGCCGTGAACGCCCGCTTGGCGCAGAGCGTCCGCCTCGGCGGGCTTGCCGGCGAGATAGATCGTGCCGGCACCGGCCGCCTTCAGCGCCTCGGCCGCGGGCATGGCCTCGTTCTGGTAGACGGTATCGGACGAGCACAGGCAGGCGATCCGTGCGCCCGATGCCTTGAAGGCGTCGGCCAAAGCGCCGGGATCGGAAAAGCCGTCATTGCCGATGGCTTCGATGCCACCCGCGGCGAAGGCGTTGGCGGCGAAGGTCGAGCGGGCATTGTGGACCGCCACGGGACCGAGATTGGCCAGGAAGACCGCCGGGCGCTTGCCGGTCCGCGTCAGGATCGCGTCGGAGGCGTCGCGCAACGCCTCGTAGGGCTCGGCGAGGCGCCGGGAGGGCAAGGCTCCTTCGAAAGGCGCGGCCAAGTTCGGCGCCACATCGAGCACCGCCACCGGCTTCTCCGCGAGGAAGGGGAATTCGCTGGCACCGGTTAGTGGCTCCTTGCGGGTCGCCACCGCCTTCGCCCGCGCCTGCGCCACCGCCGCGATCCGACCCGCGAGGGCACCGGATTCGAGGCTTCCCGCGATTCCGCCCTCGCGCTCGATCTCTTGGAAGAGGTCCCAAGCCTTCGCGGTCAGTTCGGCGGTGAGCGCCTCGAAGCCGCCCGCGCCGGCCGCCGGATCGGAGACCTTGGCGAGGTTCGATTCCTCGATCAGCACGATCTGGCTGTTGCGCACCACGCGCCGGGCGAAGGCGTCGGGCAGGCCGAGCGCCTGCGTGTAGGGCAGCGCGGTGACCGAATCGGCCCCGCCGAGGCCTGCCGAGGCCGAGGCCATGGCCGTGCGGAGGATGTTCACGAATGGGTCGCGGCGGGTCATCATCCGCCACGCCGTCTCGGCCAGGACCCGCAGAGGCTTCGGCTCGAGACCGCAGGCCTGCTCGACCCGGGCCCAGAGCCGCCGGATCGCCCGGAACTTGGCGATGGTCAGGAACTCATCGGCATCCGCCACCAAGAGAACCGCGATGGCGTCGCGCGCGCGCTCCAGATCGTGGCCGCCGGCCTCCAGCACCCGAAGGTAGGCGACCGCCGTCGCGAGCACGGCAGCCAGTTCCTGCGCCTCGCTCGCCCCCGCCTCGTGATAGGGCCGCGCGTCGGCGAGCGCCACGCGCCCGCGCGTGCCGGTGAAGGCGGTGACGGTCTCGCAGAGGCGCGCCTCCCAACCCTGTTCGAGCCGGCCGGTGGCGGCGCGGGTGCCGAGCGGGTCGAGACCGAGATCGAGGTCGAGGGCAGAGGGGTCGTCGCCGCGGCGCTCGATCAATTGCTTGAGCAGGGCCGCCGTCTCGAAGCCGGCCGAGCCCGCGTCGAGCCGCAGGGCGATGAGCGGCAGCATCACACCCTTCAGCGTCGCGTCGAGCGCGTCAACCGAGGAGAGGTCGAGGCCGAAGCCGCGGGCAGCGGCGGCGGCGCGGTGGACGAGGACCAGCGCGTCCGCGCCGCCTTCAAGGTCGGTGAGCGCCTGCGCCGCTGCCTTCTCCGCATCGGGGTGGTCGATGCGCTGCGCCAGCCGCCAGGGACCGGGCGCCCGCACCGGCTGCGTCACCGCCGCGGCCGGCTCATAGAGCGGCTCGATGCGCAGGCCGTCGGCGGTCTTCGAGACGAGGCGCTTCTCGAAGTCGGCCCCTTTCAGCGCGGCCTCGACGGCGCTGCGCCAGCGCTCGCGGGTCGCGGGCTCAAACAGCTGGGCGAGCGGACGATCTTCCATCTTGGGCGAGACCTTGACGATTGGGCGTTTCCCGACCGCTTCTTGAAGAGAGCGGCGACTTGGCCGCAAGCCCTCGCACAAGGTGCGGGCAAACGACAACCGACTTTAGTCCGGGTCGCCGCGCCCGCCTCGTTCAAAATCCTGAAGGCTCAGCCAAAAAGAATCAGTCCGGCGAAGCCCAGCGAGCCGACGATGATGCGCCACCACGCGAACAGCCAGAAGCCGTGGCGGGAGACGTAGTCGAGCACCGTGCGCACGACGATCAAGGCCGAGACGAAGGCGGCGACGAATCCGATGACGATCAGCAGCGCGTCGTTGGACGAGAGGTTCTTGTAGTTGTCGAGCAGGTCCTTGGCGAAGGCGCCGGCCATCGTCGGCATGGCGAGATAGAACGAGAACTCGGTGGCCGAGCGCTTGCTCGCCCCCATCAGCATCGCGCCGACGATCGTGGCGCCGGAGCGCGACACGCCGGGGATCATCGCGACGCATTGGAACAGGCCGATCTTGAGGGCCATCGGCAGGCTGAACTCGAACACGTCGGTCTTGCGCGGATGCTCCGTCGGACCATCGCCGGGCGCGGATTTCGGCTCGCCGACCATGTCATCGATGACAAGGAGCACGAGGCCGCCGGCCACCAGCGTGGCGCAGACGATCCACGGATTGAACAAGTAGAACTTGATGTACTTCGAGAAGAGGCCGCCGACGATCGCCGCGGGCAGGAAGGCGATCAGCACGGCGAGCACGAAGCGGCGCGCCCGCGGATCGTTCGGCAGCGCGGTGGCGATGCCCCACAGCCTGCCGAAATAGACGAACAGGATCGCCAGGATCGCGCCGAGCTGGATCAGCACCTCGAAGGTGTTGTTGGGCGAGTGGAAACCGATGAAGTGGCCGATGAGGAGTTGATGCCCGGTTGAGGAGACCGGGATGAACTCGGTGGCGCCCTCCACCACGGCGAGCACGAGCGCCTTCGCGATCAGGACGAGATCCATAAGCCTGCTGTTCCCCACGCCGATGTCCCGGCACATGCCAAGGCGCGGCAGACGACGGCGATGCGGCAGCTTTGCGGCGGCAGGGTTGACGGGCGGTTACCGGGTTGCGGCGCGTTTGTTAATGAGGTGGCAACGATGGAGAAATAATCCTGGCGCGTCGCCCCAATTTCGCCGGTGCGACACGGTCTGCCCAGGGCTCTGCCTTCTTTTACGCTGAACCACGGCCTCGATGGCGACGCTCTATCACTCTCCGTTCTGCCCGAACTCGCGCTTCATCCGCCTCGTCCTGGCCGAGATGGGCATGGAGCCGACCCTCATTGAGGAGCGGGCCTGGGAGCGCCGCCGCGACTTCCTCATCGTCAATCCGGCGGGCACCACGCCGGTGCTGGTGGAGCAGACCGGGCTCGCGATCCCCGGTGCGGGCGTGATCGCGGAATATCTCGACGAGACGCGGGGGCTCGGCCTCGCCGGGCGGCGGCTTCTGCCCGACACCACCACGGCGCGGGTGGAGGTACGGCGCCTGCTCGATTGGTTCCTGGTCAAGTTCAACAACGAGGTGACCGAGTATCTGGTCACTGAGAAGATCGACAAGCGCTTCATGTCATCGGCCGCCGGGGGCGGCCCTCCGGACATGAACGCCATTCGTGCGGCGCGCACCAACGTGCGCTATCACCTCCAATATGTCGGTTATCTGATCGGGCAGCGCCGCTGGCTCGCGGGCGACGACCTGACCTATGCCGATCTCGCGGCGGCCGCCCATCTTTCCTGCGTGGACTATCTCGGCGACGTGCCATGGGACGAGGACGAGATGGCGAAGGACTGGTACGCGCGGGTGAAGTCCCGCCCGTCCTTCCGCGCGCTCCTGGCCGACCGGGCGCCGGGGATGCCGCCGGCCGCTCACTACGCGGATCTGGATTTCTGAAACCCGAGAAGGCCGTCCTCACGGGCCGGGCTCTGCGCGAGACCGTCGAGGCGCGTGCGCGCCGTCTCGGCTTCGAGGCGTTCCGCGTCACGCAGCCCCACGCGGTGCCGGACCTGCGCGAGCGGCTGCCCGCCTGGCTCGCGGCGGGCCATCACGGCACCATGGACTGGATGGAGGAGCGCGCCGAGCAGCGCGCCGCGCCCTCCGCCCTGTGGGCCGAGACCCGCAGCATCATCATGCTCGGCATGAATGCGGGCCCTCAGCGCGATCCCCTCGAACTCGTACAGATGAAGGATCGCGCCGCCATCGCCGCCTACGCGCAAAGGCGCGACTACCACGACGTCATCAAGGGCAAGCTGAAGGAGCTGGGCGGCTTCCTCTCCGCCCGCTCCGGCGAGCCGGTGAAGGTCTTCGTCGATACCGCGCCCGTCATGGAGAAGCCGCTCGCCCAGGCCGCAGGCCTCGGCTGGCAGGGCAAGCACACGGTGCTGATCTCGCGCGAGCACGGCAACTGGCTGATGCTCGGCGCGATCTTTTCCCGCGCCGCCCTCGAGTCCGACACACCCGAGACCGACCATTGCGGCTCCTGCCGCCGCTGCCTCGACATCTGCCCGACCGACGCCTTCCCGGCGCCCTACCGGCTCGATGCGCGCCGCTGCATCGCCTACCTCACCATCGAGCATCACGGCCCGATCCCGCACGCCTTCCGCGAAAAGATCGGCAACCGGATTTTCGGCTGCGACGACTGCCTCGCGGTCTGTCCCTGGAACAAGTTCGCGGGCGCGGCGCGGGAGACGCGCATGGCCGCGCGTGACGATCTCGCCGCGCCGCCGCTCGCCGAACTGGCCCGCCTCGACGATGCAGGGTTCCGCGCGCGCTTTGCCGGGACGCCGATCAAGCGCACCGGCCGCGACCGCGTCCTGCGCAACGTGCTGATCGCCATCGGAAATTCAGGTGATGCCGCGCTCGCTGACGAGGCGGTGGCCTGCTTGCAGGAGCCGGATCCGGTCGTGCGCGGCGCTGCCGTCTGGGCCTGCGGACGGCTGCTCGCTCGGGAGCGGCTGCAACAGCTTTTTGCCCGCTACGGAGGTGGTGAAGCTGAAGCCGACGTGCTCAGTGAATGGGGTCTCGCGCTCCGATAGAACCGAGCGGGCCGCTCTCCACTCCGGCATCGTCAGACTGCACCGGACACGAGACGACGTGGGACCGTGCCAGCTCAGCCAGCATCGGCAAATCAAAGGTCTGATAGCTCTAAATCTCCCGCACGGATTATCTGCTTCATAATACCTACGACAGAACGCACCTCGCCGGATGTCGAGCGATGTCATTCGATTTCTCTGGATGCACCATCGACGATGCCAATTGCCTACGGCGCATGTGGTACACGCTGTTCATGGTGTGGCAGATCATGCATTGGGTCGCGATCTTCATCATCTCTGCCGGCAGCGCGACGGTCGCCAGCCAGTGGAAGCGAATCGAAACAATTCGTCAGCCTCTATCTCTGCTGGTCGCAATCACAAGCGCCCTCTATGCCGTGCTCAATCCAGGCGAGCGGGCAATGTCCTATCGGCAAGCCTGGGTCGGTTTGAATCTCGCGATCATCAGGGAAAGTGGTCTGTCCGACAGCGTAAAGAGCGCCGTTGAAGTCGGCGAAGAAATCATCGCCCGGCAAGCAGCACCGCGGCTTCACAAACAAGACCAAACGCCGAAATGACGGACGACAGCCAGCGACCGTCGCGTTAGGAAGGCGCAAGTCTGCCGATCCGAGGCAGGCAAACGGAGCGCATCGGATCGCGATGAACCTGTTCGTCTTCGGCCTCGGCTTCTCCGCCCGGCATTTTGCCGAGCGCGAACGGGCTCGTTTCGGCGCGGTTCGGGCGACGGTGACGGAGCCCGAGCGGGCCAAAGGCCTTGCCACCGAGACCGGGTTCGCCGTGCGTGCCTTCGGGCCGGAGACCGACGATCCCCGCATCGCCGAGGAGCTTGCCGACACCGACATCCTGCTGATCTCGGCTCCGCCGGGTGAGGGCGGCGACACGGTGCTCGCCCGCTACCGCGACGTGATCGCGAAGAGCCGGATCCGCTGGATCGGCTATCTCTCGACCATCGGCGTCTACGGCGACCAGGGCGGCGCCTGGATCGACGAGACGACGCCCGCCGCGCCGAAGAGCGCCCGCTCGCGCGACCGCCTCGCCGTCGAGAACGCTTGGCTCGCGCTCGGCGCCGAGGCCGGCAAGGCGGTGCAGGTGTTTCGGCTGTCAGGGATCTACGGCCCCGGTCGCAACCCGATCGTGAAGCTGCGCGAGGGCCGCACCCAGCGCATCGTCAAGCCGGGTCAGGTGTTCAACCGCATCCACGTCGACGACATCGCCGCGACGCTCGCCGCCTCGATCGAGCACCCGCGGGCGGGCGCGGTCTACAACGTCACCGACGACGAGCCGGCCCCGCCGCAGACGGTGACCGAGCACGCCGCAGCGCTCACCGGATTGCCGCTGCCGCCCGAGATCGATTTCGAGACCGCCGAACTCAGCCCGATGGCCCGCAGCTTCTACGGCGAGAACAAGCGGGTGCGAAACCGCCTGATCCGCGAGGAGCTGGGCGTGCAGCTTGCCTACCCGACCTACCGCGAGGGGCTGGCCGCGCTGGTCTCCGACGCGCAGGGGTGAGCAAGCTTTCGGATCATCCGGTCTTTCCGGACGATGACTTCGGGAGCCGTGGACCACCGCCTGGGTCGAGACCGGCGCCGTGCCCACCTCACGCGAGACTGCTTGGCATGGCGCCGATCTCGCCGGTGGCGAGCGGTGGCCGCCCGCGCCCGCACGGGCCGCCTCTATCGTGGCGTTGAGGGCGTCGAAGACGGATGCAGCATCGGAGCGGCGAAGGGCGGGGAGCAATAGCGCACAAGGTGTGGGTTGGCCCGCTCAGATCTCTTCCCGAATCTCCTTGCCGCGGCGCTCGAAGTAGAACGGGATCGGCCGGTAGGGCGGAAAGCCGGCTTCGGCCGCCGCCTCCAGATCGTCGAGGATCACGCGGGTGATGCGCGGCAGGTCGAGCTGGCGCGCCGCCGTGAGATCGACCCAGGCGAGTTCGGTGAGTTCGGCGTCCGGCCCGACGACGCCCGGCCGCTCGGCGGCCACCGTCTTGCGATCGACGGCGAAGAAACGGGTATCGAAGCGGCGCACGCGCTTGGGTGGCGTGATCGCCCGCGCCACGAGATGCAGCGCTTCGAGGTCGGGCATCACTCCCTCCTCGCCGAAGGCGCGCCAAGCCCCATCCGGTGTCGTCTCCGGCGGACCGTAATCGCGGGTGCCGATGAGAAGGCCGGTCTCCTCGTAGGTCTCGCGGATCGCGGCGAGCGCAAGAGAGCGGCCGAGATGGTGGGGCGCGCGGGGCAACTTGGCGCGCAACGCGTCGTCGGCCCGCTGCGACAGGGCGCCCGCCACCGGCATCTGCCGATCGGAGGGCTCGATACGGCCGCCAGGAAACACGAACTTGCCGCCCATGAAGGCGAGGCCGGCATGCCGCCGACCCATCAGAACCTTCAGCCGCTTCCGAGACCGGTCGAGGACAATCAGCGTCGCGGCATCGCGCGGGCGTAACGGCGCGGAGCGGGGTGGAGCGGCAGGCGGATCAGGCCGATCCAAGTTCTGGGGCGTCGCCTGCTCTGCTTCCTGCCTCACCGCCACGCCTCTTCCCCGTATCGGTCC
>Ga0268290_100233_pt1 | contig 12813 bp, 6 predicted proteins | sample MetspRMADM_FD_191346 | JGI IMG/M metagenome (GOLD analysis project Ga0268290, IMG submission 191346) | Soil microbial communities from San-Diego area, Southern California, United States - Methylocaldum sp. RMAD-M | ecosystem: Environmental > Terrestrial > Soil > Desert | place: USA: California... | reverse complement strand
CAAGCAAGAAGAGAAGCGCCTGAAAAGGCGTCGAGAGATGAAAATAGGGCGCCCGTAGCTCAGCTGGATAGAGCACCAGACTACGAATCTGGGGGTCAGAGGTTCGAATCCTTTCGGGCGCGCCATTAATTTCAATCACTTAGCGGCAGTTCCCTTATTTGGCATTGAGCTGAAATAAGGAAAATTGGGTGGAAAGCGCTGCAGCATCCGAACGAGATCATCCACTCGCCTGCCATCGGGAGCGTTGCCCTATCGCGCGGGTCGGCTTTGGCAGTAGCTGCCTCTTAATCAGCGGGTCCTAGGTTCGAACCCTAGTGCGCCCACCAATCATTACACAAACTTACAGGCCTAACAGCCTCGTTGATGTCTCCCCTTTCAGATCAGACGTAACAGCTGACGTAACGACAAACAGCTTTACGAATCGCAGCTGCGCGATCTGCCTATTGTGCTCTGTCTCAGCTGTGCACCTTGTCGATGGCGTGATCGGCCGCCTGACGCCCGTGAAGCGCAGCAATCAGTGCTGCCCGTAAGCTCCGCCTGCACTACGTGAGCGTCTGGTTCCAGGCTGCCCAGCCTCATCACCTCCGAAAGACCTGTTAGGGTAGGTAGGGGCCCGTTCGCTTCAGGGCTGCAGCCCCAGGTATGGATCGAGGGCCGGACCTCTGGATCCACAGGCACGTGCATCATGCGGCCGACTATCGGGTTGGCAGAACACGGGTCGTTTGCAACCCGCGGGGCCATCATGACGAACTGACGAGCTTCTCGCCTTCCCTCGTTATCGCCTTTTAGCTGCATGGCTAGAGCGTGTGCCTGGACAAGGGACCGCCGCGACGGGAAACTTGGCCGCAGGATCCCTGGTCAGTTTCGATGCCCCGTCCCCACCTCAGCGCCAGCATCGTCGAGCTTGAGCGCATCTTCGCGACCGCCGAAGGCGACCGGAAGGTTCTCAAGACCCTCCTTGCGGAACTTGACCAGCGCTCGACGGAGAGAGCCGGGCGCCTCAAGGCCAAGGTGACCGCGGCTCTGGGAGACGCCGAAGCGGTCAAGGCGGCGCCTCCCCTCGCGAGAACATCGGCCCGGCCCTCGAAGCCTCCGGAGCCTCCCCAGCCAACCCTGCCCAAGGCGCCGCCTTCCGAACCGAAGCCTGAAGCGAAGCCCTCATCGCCGCCGCCATGGCTGGACCGAGGGCCGCGAAGGCTGCCTCCGCCGGTAAGGGATCGTCCCGAAGACGTGCTGTCGGCCTGGACGGCGTTGGAGGTTCTGTCCCCCGTCACCTACCGCAAGCCCGCGGACATGGCGGACGGCGACGCACGCCGGATCGCCCTCCTCGACGCCGGCCTGCCGTGGCGGCCGCCCGGCGAGAAGGCCAGACAGAACAAGCAGCTCTTCTACCAGATCGTCCTCGGCGCCGTCCGCATGGACGAGGCGACCAACGCCCTGCTCTCTGTCTTCGTGGACAAGCACCAAGATCGACCCGTCGCGCTGGGCATGGCCGCCATCGCGACCGTCACCGTCGACAAGGCCGGCGTGCTGGTCGAGGAAGGCGCGGCCACGGCTGTGTCGAGCTTCGCCTGGGGCCTGCCGCTCGCCCTCAAGCAGGATCTCGTCGGGCTGGGCCGCTGGCCCGAGGCCGAGACCAAGCTGAACGAGGATCTCGACCGTCGGCTTCGTCGGGTCGACTACGAGGGCAAGCCGTTGCCGCTGGATGCCGCCGCGATCCAGGGGGCCTACGACTGGCTCGGCGGAACGCTGGGGCTTCATCCCAGCCTCGTCGAGGGGCCGACCTTCGCCATCCGGGTCTACCACTATTGGAAGGCCCAGGATCCACCCGACGCCCCGCTGCTGGGCAGCTTCTTCCTTGAGGACTTGGCCGCCGTCCGACAACTTGTGACGTCGGGGACGGCCCCCACCGCGCTTCGGTCCTTCCTCGGGATCACCAAGCGGTCCGAGCGGAAGGACGTCCTCGCCGGCGAGGCGGTGATGGCCGCGTCGGTCGCCCCCGGGCGCTTCCCCCCGGGGCGCTGGCCGGCACCGAGCCGTCATCCCCTCGTCCTCCTGCAGCAGGGCGCGGTCAACGTCGCGATGTCGGACCTGCCGGATATCGACCTGTTCCCGGTCAACGGGCCGCCCGGCACCGGCAAGACCACCCTTCTGCGGGACCTGGTCGCTGCGTTGGTTGTCCGCCGCGCCGAGGCGATGTGCACCTTCGACGTGCCGGAGAAGGCTTTCCCGGCCTCCGGCGCCAAGCCCAAGATCGGGACCGCGACCGTGCCCATCCACCGGGTGGACGAACGGCTCCGTGGCTTCGAGATGCTCGTGGCCTCGTCGAACAACAAGGCGGTCGAGAACGTCAGCCGCGAGCTGCCCGCCCTGAAGGCCATCGCGGACGACGCCGGCAGCCTGCGCTACTTCAAGACGGTGGCGGACAAGGTCGGCGGCGGGGTCGAGGCATGGGGCCTGATCGCGGCCGTGCTCGGCAACGCCTCGAACCGCTTCGCCTTCCGCGAGGCGGCCTGGGTCGATCCTGACCATGGGCTCCGGACCTACCTCGCTGAGGTGGCGGGCAGCCCGCAGTGGATCGAGGAACCCGACCCGAGCGTGCCCGGGAAGGTCCGCAAGCGCCGCCCTCTCGTCGTCGACAGGGAGAGCCCGCCTCGCAACCGGACTGAAGCCCTCAAGCGGTGGCAGGAGGCCAGGGCCGCGTTCCAGGCCGAGGTGGCGAAGGTCCGGGACTTCCTGTCCGAGATCGAGGCCGCCCGGAAGGAAGTCGGCGCGCTGCCTGAACTCAGGTCGGCGGTCGCGAGGGCGTCCCGTGCCGCGGATGCCGCGGAGGAAGCGGCCGCCACGGCGAAGCGGGATCACCAGGAATCGGCGACGGACGCCTCCCGGACGAAGCAGCTACGGGAGCGGGCGCAGCAGGCCCTGGACGCGCACCGAGCCCGTCGGCCCGGCTTGATCGCGCGGACGTTCGGGACAAGGTCGGCGAGGGACTGGTCGGCTAGCAACGACCAGCTTGGAGCCGCCCTGGAGCGCGCCGACCGTGAGGCCGGCGAGGCCGCCGCTCGCTCTGCGTCCGCGCAGGGCAGGCATGGCGCCGCCGAGAAGGCGAGGAAGGCGGCCGACAAGGAATTCAAACAGGCGGTCGCGATCCAGGATCAGGCGGAGGAGCGGGTTGCTCTCATGCGCAGGAGGTGCGGCGCGCGGGCGGTCGATGGCACCTTCTTCGCCAGGGACAGGGAAGTCCTGCACCTCGCCGCGCCCTGGCTCGACGCCGCTGCGCACCGGGAGCGGGATCGGGTCTTTGAGCTCGCCCTCGCGGTCCACAAGGCATTCATCGACGCGGCCGCGGTGCCGGTGCGGAACAACCTCGAAAACCTGTTCAAGGCGCTGATCGGCCGGAATGCTTGGCAGCCGAGGACGCGGCCGCATATGCCCGACCTGTGGGCGACCCTGTTCCTCGTCGTACCGGTGATCTCGACAACCTTCGCCTCGGTCACGCGCATGCTTGGGTATCTGCCACCGGAGACGCTCGGGTGGCTGCTCGTGGACGAGGCCGGGCAGGCCGTGCCCCAGGCCGTGGTCGGCGCGATGATGCGCACCAAGCGGTCCGTGGTGGTCGGCGACCCGCTCCAGATCGAGCCAGTGACGTCCTTGCCCACCGAATTAGCGGAGACGATCTGCGCGGACTTCGGGGTGGACCCGGAGAGGTGGAACGCGCCAAAGGCGTCGGTCCAGGCGGTGGCCGATGCCTCGGCGACATTCGTGGCCGAGTTCCAGCAGACCGTGGGCTCGGTCCAGGTCGGCTTCCCTCTACTGGTCCATCGGCGATGCGCCGACCCGATGTTCAGCCTCTCGAACTCGGTCGCCTACTCGAACCTGATGGTGCACGCGACGCCGTCGCGGGCTTCCGCCATTCGAGACGTACTCGGCCCTTCTCGCTGGGTCGACGTCGTCGGCGGGCGAACCGAGGACAAGTGGTCGGAGGCCGAGGGCGCCGCAGTGGTCACGATGCTTCGCCGCCTCTTGGAGGCCGGCGTGGCCGAGCCGGACCTCTACATTGTCACTCCGTTCGTTATCGCGGCCCAGCGGCTCCGTGAGCGTGTGTCAGCCTCCGGCCTGCTGCAGCGCTGGACCTCCGACCCATACGCATGGACCCGGGACCGGATCGGCACAGTGCACACCGTGCAGGGTCGTGAGGCGGACACCGTCATCTTCGTGCTCGGGGCCCCGCTGCCGACGCAGCGCGGCGCGCGTGGTTGGGCCGGGGGCTATCCGAACATCCTCAACGTGGCCGTGACTCGCGCTAAGGAGAACCTCTACGTCGTGGGCTCGCAGGACGCCTGGCGCGAGGCTGGTGTGTTTCGGCATCTGGCCACTCGTCTGCCCTCGGGGGCCGAGACGCTGGAGCCGATATAGCCGCGCGCGGCGAACCGGACGCGGGCAGCCGGATTCCTACTTCAGGCGGTTATATTCGTGGGGAGCGAGCCGCCAAATCCAGCTCAAAGTGGCACGGATTGGTCCTTAGAGGAGGTCGCCGCGGCCGTCACGGACTACTTTGCCATGCTCTCCAACGAGATCGCCGGGCGCCTCTACAACAAGCGGGAGCACAACCACGCCCTTCAGGCGGTCACGGGCCGCTCGGCCGGCTCCATCGAGTTCAAGCACCAAAACATCGGTGCGTTCCTGGCCGAGCTCGGTTTGCCGTGGCTGCGGTGGGTGCTGCTCATCAGGCTGCAGCGTCCCAAGCCACGCATCGAGTCGCCCTACGACACGACCCTGAACGCGGATCAGGCGGGCAGTCAGCCGCGCGTAAGTTGCCGCGTGCATTCCCTTCGGCCGAGGGGGGAGGGGGCTGAGCGCTCCATTCGCCGGATCCTCGCGCGCAAATCGCACATGCAGCCGACAGGTCCGAACGATGCCATTGGTAGTTTGATCCTCGTGCTCGAAGGCATAGCGGAGCCCATATGCTTCGCGCGACAGGAAGAGCTCGCTGCCGCATGGCAGGTAGAGCCGGCAGGTTCGGGTGCCGGTCTGCGGACATCCGTGAATAAGCACCACAACGAGAATTTCACAGGCTCAATATGGACATGAGCACGAGGTACCTATCATTACCTCAGAGCGCCTCCCAGGTGAGAGGTGGATTTCAGGGTACGATAGTGGGCATCTGGCAGCGTAAGCCAAAGGTTCGCCGCCTTCCAGTCACAGAAGCTACGGACTCGGAACTCAGAGTCACGTAAAGCGAAGGACTTCGCCGCGATCGCCTCGGCAAACCGCTTTTTCGGAGGTGCGTGAACTTGCTCCGCGCCAGCCTTGCGGAGAGCGTATGAGGCTTGCCGCGCTCAGCTGCGTGACTGTGACAGAGCCTCCATGCCCAACGTGGGTTCGGAACTCAGCGTTCTCGAGGTGACTACGCAACGCTATAAGCACAATTATATAAGCGTTGGGTAGTCACCTCCCTTGCCACAGCTTTGAGCACGCAAGCGGCGCCGCGCTAGCAGACCCATTAGTGGGACTGCCGGCGAGCTGCCCTAACCAACCGCTTGGACGTGCCCAGCCACGCCGTTATCGAGAGACTGCAGCGCCCCCATGCACGAGATAGCGGGAGATTAAGCGACGTTGGACGCTGAACCGCGTCCACTGTGCGGCTGGGCCGAAGACCCCGGACGGCCCTCGCGGCCCATCAGCGACGCTTAGATCGGCCCAACTCTTCCGCCCGTGTGAGACGATCTAAGCCGCGAGGCGGTGCCGCGCTGCACCTTCAGGCAAAATGCGGATTCAACCAATACGTTGGGCTTCGGCTATGGAGCCGCTGCTGCAAACTGACAGGCTAATTAAGACTTTACATCGGGGGTTGTCGGCCGCGTAGGGCGCTACTCTTTACAAAACAAACAGAACGCGCTAGTTTTGCGACGCTTCGGTAGTGGAAGGGGTTCTTCTACTAAAGCCACATAGGGTCCGCATTTCGGCGCAGGTATTCACCTGATCCGGCTACGAACTCGACTCTTCGGGCGCTGACAACGCCAGCAACGCCACCCCAGAGGCGTGCAAACGAAGGTCGCTCAGGCGCAACGCGCCGAGCGGCCTTTTTTTATGCCGCTCGGTGTCTCCAATGGAGCCCGAAGTGAAGAAATCCTCCGCAAAAGGCATAGGCTCAGCCCCGAAGCTCCCGCCCCACCGACATCATCTTGACCGACGGGCGCCAGCGCTTGCTGAGCTAGGCGATGGCCCGCCTGATGACCTACTCACGACGCAGGCTGTAGCAGCGTGGTTGGGCGTCTCGGTTCAATTTCTGGAAATCGGGCGTAACCGGGGTTACGGCCCCAAATACGTCCGCGTCGCTCCCGCTCGTATTCGCTACAAAAGGGCTGATGTTCTTACTTGGCTAGATGAGCGAACATTCGCGTCAACATCCGAGTACGCGGATGTTCGCGGCCCTGAGCACACCTGATTGCGGCGTGTAGTTTCTGATGGCCTCGCTTCACGCGAATGAGGCCGCACGTCTTCAACGCGCAGCAACGGGGCAGGCGAAGCCCGGAACTGCAAGTCGGGGGGTGCTTAACTCATCAGGCGTCGACGGGCTTACTTCCTACGAAGTCCGAGAGCGGATGCACGCGCTCGGGTGGTCTGTACTACCTATACTGCCGCACGACGTGCAGAGGAACGGCGCCGGTAAAGCCCCAGCACTGAATGGATACAATAACGGCGCCTTCGGCTATGACAAAGAAGGCGCATCGCAAGCTGAAATTCAAAGCTGGAATGCCGGCTCCGCTGCCCGCGGGGGTACAGGCGTGTGCTGCAACCGAGTGGCGGCCGTCGACATCGACGTGCTGTCTAGTGCGGAACTGTCCACAAAAGTCAGGATATTGGCAGAAAGAGTCTTTGGCTCAACTCCGTTCGTCAGAACGGGACAGTTCCCGAAAACCCTGCTTGTGTACCGCCGAGATCAAACCGTGAGAAAGTTCGCGCAGAAATGCGCAAGTGGAAACGGAGATGGTCTTGAGATAATAGCTGATTGGCACTTTGTGGCGTACGGAATTCATCCAAAGACATCACACTATTATAGCTGGACTGGACTTGCCGAGCCGCTCAACTCACCCCCAGAGGCAGCGCCGCTCATCACGCAGGCGCAGGTGGATAAGTTTTTCTACCTCGTCCGAGAGATCATGGATCTAAATAAAACTGGAGGGCGAAGAAATATCAGGAGCACCGACCTTGAGCAGCAGGCAACACGTGACTCTATCGGGCGCGTTGTTTCAGGCCGTGATCGGCATCTCTATTACATTGTTTGGCGCGTCTGGCGCCGAATGCACCAAGCGGGCGAAGAAATAACAGTTCAAGCGCTTGCTGATCATGCCTGGGAGGAGTTCGAAGCGACCACCATCCTGACAGGCTGTAAGGAAACTTACCGCGATGCGCGGGCTAAGGCAGCATGGAGAATAAGGGAGGAAGAGAGGCGTTGCCCTGAACGCGTCATCGCTCCTGGCATTCCGACCTACCTCGACCAGCGCGTCCCACTTGAGGAAGCCGAGCGAGCGATTTTGCGCCAAATCACTGAGTTCGGGGCACGGGCGGCAGCCCGGCGCGAGGCAGCTGAAGCAGCGAAAGAAGAAGAAAGGAAGCGGCTGAAGAAATTAGCGGAGGAGTATGAAGATGGAATACCTTTCTAATGAGGAGCAAACTGATGACCGATGCAGTGATGACATTATGATTATTAGAAGTACAGCGCTCAGGGTCGAAACTGCCGCCGGAAAAACGCGAATAGCTCTCGAATGGGCGGCCGGCATGGTGCGAAATGGGTCGAGGGTGGTCGTAGCTGTCCCCCGCCACAACTTAGCAGATGAGCTAGTAGAGCGCTTTGCTACGCTCGGAGTTAACGCTTGCGCTTTCAGAGGGTATGAGGCTGACGATCCTAATGAAGTCGGATCGGAATACCAGGGTGACGATCAAGACCAGGTCGAAGAGGAGAAAGACTGTCCGGGAACCCGTCGCACGAAGATGTGCCGTCAGCGCTCCGCCTACAGGGATGCCAGCCGCGCCCGGCTGCCCGTGAAGTCGTCGGTGTGCAAGTCGAAACGAAAGATTCGCGGCGAGTGGGTCGAAGCACGCTGTGTGCTCGCCGATGAATGCGGTATGATGAGGCAAGCGCAGGAAGACCCACAGGTATGGATTGTCCCGCATGCGCTGCTATTCCAAGAAAAACCGACATACATCCCGAAGCCGGATGTCGTTATCATCGATGAGCGCTTCTTCGGCGCAGCATTGCCACAATCAGCAGTCAGCTTAACGCTAGACTGCCTTGCTTCCTATGCGAAAACCGCAATTGTTTTTGAGCATGACAGAGCGGGCTTGGCTAATACAGCCGAGAGCAAAAAGCTAAGACACCACGCAGCAAATCTCGTTGCCTCCCTCAGAGCACAGAGCGAAGACGGCTGGCTATCACGCTCTACGTTAGAGTACCACGGGATTACCTTAGAGGTAGCGGGCGAGGCGCTGAAGCAGCAGTGGCGATGCCTCGATAAACCGGACATCTTTCCGGGGATGCCCCCCCGTAAGCGCAAAGAGCTCGCTGACGCTGCCGAAAAAGTGAACCGCGAGGTCCTTAAACTTTGTGGGCTGTGGGAGGAGATACGAAACCTGCTCGGCAGTGACCATGCCAACTCAGGACGGATGCGACTTGAGCATGACGAGGCGACCGGCGCGCGGTGCATCAAGCGCAACTCGCTAAAAACAGTTAGGAGCGGCTGGCAGACGGATTGCTTGATCCTCGACGCCACGCTGCCGGATCAAGCAATTTTGGAAGCAGTCTTGGATCACCCGGTCGACATTGAGGCCGACATTGCTGTTTCTTGGAGCCGCCACGGGCACACACGCCAAATTCTCTTCGCCCCCGTCTCCGCGTCCCGCCTCGGCATCGCCGGTTACAGAGACAAGGGAAAACCGGACAGGCGCATAGTCACCGAGTTGCTTGGCTTCATAGCACTGCGAGCGGCGCTCGCATTCGCTGAGTTCCGCGCCGACCATAGACGCGTCGTTGCTGTAGTTGGTCAGAAGAAGCTCATAGAGAAGCTAAGAGCAGCCGGGCTGCCACCAAACATCGAGACCGGTCATTTCGGCGGTTTGTCGGGTCTGGATAAATGGAAATGGGCAGCAGGCATGATCGTGATCGGCCGCCCGCTCCCGGGGCCTGAGATCGTAGAGGCGCAGGCCGGTATTATCGCTGGGAAACCGCCCATTGAACTAACGCCCAACGAGCACGGCATTACTTGGTACCCCAAGGTTGAAGGCGCAATCCGCCTTTCGGATGGTAGCGGTATTGCCGTGCAGATGGACCGCCACCCCGACCCGGTAGCTGAAGCCTTGAGGTGGCAGCACTGCGAAGCTGAGTTAATTCAGGCTATCGGGCGCTTGCGTCTGCTACGCCGAAACGCGAATAGCCCCTATTTTATCGATATCATCAGCGATGTTGTGCTTCCGATCTCGGTCGACAGTGTGGTGGCTTGGGAGGAGGCGAACCCTGGCCCCTGCACTAGGCTCGCTCGCTACGGAGTCATCCTTGAGAGCGCGACAGACATCTCGAGAGGATTCCCAGAGTTGGCGGTAACTCCCAAAGCCGCAGAACCTCTGAGGAAGGTCGACCGGCTAAGCTCCTGCTTTCGTACGGTTTACGGATTCGAGCCGGAGTTGAGGCGGTTGGACTACCTGCTGCAGGGGACCGGGAGAAAGCCGGTTCAGGGCATCGTGCTCCCAAATGCGCCGGACAACCTTCGTGGGGAGCTGGAGCAGCGCTTGGGGCCAATGGCGAGATTTGAGGTGACCTTCCCGCGGCGCTTATCGAGTTGATGCACCGATCCCCATAGCGCTCAGAGATTCCAGCGAAGCGACTACGAGCCGCATAAGACAACGAGCTTATAGCGTTGGATAGTCACCTCCCGCTCTCGCTGCATCGCTCCGCCTATACGAGGCGTGAGGGAACGGACTAGCGACTGGACCTGATGAAGTGTCGCAAACACAGGCTTCCTGCCCGGCCAAGCGCACAACACGTGCGACGGGGGCAGTGAGATACACCAAAAATTGGGCGACGTTGGACGCTCAGCCGGATCAGGAGCTGCTGTGGGGCACAGCTCCACAGCGACCCTCCCGCCCGTCAGCGACGCAGCGAGACGCTCACCTGCCTGCACAAACCTTCTTCGGCCGTCGAGCGGTACTGTACCAATGCCTGGATCTGACCGATTTCGTTGAAAAACTCGGGATCGGCCCGAAGCAGCACCGCTAGCCGCGGATTCTGGGGAAGATCCTACTTCCGGATTGCTCAGGATGCGCGGCTATCGTGGCATCGCATCGCTGACAAGAGGAAAACATTCTCCAACGACCTGTACTGGGCGACGCTTGGCGCCCTGTTTCTGAGTTTTTCAACAAAATCGACCCCTTGCGGACATTCGAGAGGCTGCAGCCGAAGGTCCGAATGGGGTGGGGAGCGGGCATTCAGCCCGGCGGCCGCACGGGACTGCATCGCCCGCGGAAGCGGACCTTCGCGGATAGGGGATATATGGAACGTTCCCGGCAGCGCGCCTCGAGGATGCTACGCCAACCGCGCCGCGATCCATCCCTGCGCTTCAGCAAGGTTGGCGAAGGGCGGAGGGTTCGGATCGTCCACTTGCCCGAACCCCGCCTCCAGGAACCACATGCCGGCCTTGTCACCATGCTCGTCCGATAGGCGTACCAGCACCGCGACGAGGAAGCCCTCGTGAAACACAAGCTGGCTTTCCTGATCGTCGCTGTTCGTGGCGACCTGTACGGGCTGAAGGCGCAGGCTCATGCAGCGGCTTGGTCTCCCAGATGCAGGTAGTTAGCTCTGAACTCGGCAAGCGCCCGCAGGCGGGCGTAGTCGAGGATCTTCAGCCGGCCGCCTTCAAGCTCAATCAGCCCCCGCCGCCGCAGTTCCCTCAGCGAGCGGTTGACGTGAACGGACGTGATGCCGGTGGTGTCCGCCAGATCCACCTGCGTCAGCGGCAGCTCGCAGCTGGACTCAGTCGCCAGCCCGACCGCCCGCAGCCGCAGCAGCACTTCGCAGAAGAGGTGCGCCAGCCGCTCGATGGCCGAGCGCCGACCCACGTTCATCAGCCACTCGCGCAAGGTTGCCTCATCCACGAGCTGGCTCTTGCGCAAGGCACGGGCGATCCGGGGATGGTGCAGCAGCAGATCCGCGACCAGTTCAGGCGCGAGGCGCACGACCTTGCAGGCCGAGAGTGTGGTGATGGTGTGGTCCATCTCCTCCAGAAGCGCCACGTCGAGGTCGCACAGGTCGCCCGGCAGCAGGTAGGCGTTGATCTGGCGCGAGCCGTTGGCCCGCAGCTTGTGCCGGCAGGCGAAACCCGACAGCACTAGGAACACGCCGTCCGGCTTGTCGCCCTCCCGCACGAGGTCAGTGTGTGGCGGAACGAGGCGCGGGCTTGCGCAGATCTGCTCCAGAAGGGTCCGGTCCTCGGCCGAGAGAGGGGCGAAACTCTCCAGCTTGCGAATGAGCGGATTGGCTCGGACCGCGTTCTGCTCGACCAGTCGTGCGGGCGCGGCCGCAGCCGCTTCCTGGCTGGCGGGTGCAGCCGCCAGTGACAGCTCGCCGAGGACCGACACCACGTCTCCGGGCGGGGCCGGCTTGATGATCCACGGCGCATCACCGAAGGCATCGGCGAGCGGCTCATCCTGGCCGTATCCAGAGTGCACGAGAAAAGCCACGCCGCGCTGCCGCAGCGCGCGCACCAGCTCAGCGCAGAGCTTGTCCGTGAGTGCGATCCCGATGATGGCGAGGGTGGGGGTCTCCCGCTCCAGCAGGCTCAGCGCTTCGGCCGCCGTGGCGACCGGTCCGAGCACTCGGTAGCCCGCCTGCTCCAGGTTATCGCTGAGGTCCATGCCCACCAGCGGAAAGTCTTCCATCAGCAGGACGGAGGGCTGTTGATCGAGGCGCATCATACATTCTCCGGCTGGCCGAGCCGCTCGCCCTTCCGTCGAAGCAAGGCCCTTTGATCGAGGTTATAGACACCGATCGGCGCACAAGGAGAGGGGGGTACCTTCTTCGGTCTGATGCCTGACAGTCGGTGTTGGTCTGATACCGGACATAAGCTGTTCAGCTCATTGAACTGCTCGGGTGTGATCGCCATCTGGTTGCTATCGCCTGCCGGTCTATCCGGGCGCAGGCGCTTAGGAGACAGCGAGTGCTCTTGCCCCGAACGGGAGCAGAGCCGTGTCTCAGCCTCAACAATCCACTGTTCGCAACCGTCTGCTGAAGGCGCTCTCGCCGAGCGATTTCGCTCTGCTCCAGCCGCACCTGGAGCTGATCGCAACCGAGCTGCGCCAGCCGCTGATCAAGCCCAACGAGCCGGTCAAGCAGCTGTTCTTTCCCGAGGTCGGCTTCTCCTCGATCACCACGCAAGGCTCAGGTGGCAAGGTCGAGATCGGCATCATCGGACGCGAAGGCGTGATCGGTGCCATTCCCCTCCTTCTGGGCTCCGATCGCACGCCGCACGACCACTTCATCCAGAGCCCGGGCGAGATGCTGGCCATCAGGACGCAGGCGCTGTGTGGGGCGATCAACGAGAGCGCAAGCCTGCACAAGTTCCTGCTGCGCTTCACCCAGGTGCAGTACGTGCAGACCGCCCAGACCGCCTTCGTGAACGCGAGCTACCAGATCGAGGTGCGCCTCGCGCGCTGGCTGCTGATGTGCCACGACCGGCTCGACGGCGACGAGCTGCGCCTCACCCACGAGTTCCTGTCGATGATGCTGGGCACGCAGCGGACGAGCGCGACCCTGGCAGTGCA
>Ga0268290_100232_pt1 | contig 12897 bp, 16 predicted proteins | sample MetspRMADM_FD_191346 | JGI IMG/M metagenome (GOLD analysis project Ga0268290, IMG submission 191346) | Soil microbial communities from San-Diego area, Southern California, United States - Methylocaldum sp. RMAD-M | ecosystem: Environmental > Terrestrial > Soil > Desert | place: USA: California... | reverse complement strand
CTTCCCCTGGACCCCAACCCCCACCCCTTAACCCCTCCCCACACCCCGGTTCCGACCCTGACGGGTCGGCCGGCGATGCCGGGCAGGCGGGCGGCGAGGCTGCGGAGCTGGCTCGGTCGAACCGCCAAGCCCTGCTGACGATCGGCGTCGACCTGATCAGCGCCAACACCGGCCGGTCGCGTCGCTCGGCTCGCGCCCTGATCGGTCACTGGCTCGGCATCGCCCGGGACGAGGCTGCGGTCGTGCTCGAGGTGATCGAGGACGCCGACGGGCGGGAACTCGCCGACTTCTCGACCTGGGTCGAATCCCGCCTTCGGCGACGGCGGGCCGATCTCGACCGCCTGCCACCAAGCGGGCCACGCGGCGGCGGTTTCGCCCCCGCTCCCGCCGGCTTCGCTGGCCGAGTGGTCCGCCTCTACTCGCAATCCCTGCAAGGGCCCTACGATGTCGAACCGCCTGCCGTCGACGCGAACTCCCCTGACGCTGAACCAGGTCGAGGCGAAGATCTCGGCCTTGCATGGCAAGCTGGCTCCGGTGGACGGCCAACCGACGCGCTTCTGCGTGCCGCGGGCTTTGGCGGCCACGACAGCGGAGCGTCGCGCGCTCTCCGACGTCGCCGAGCGGCTGAAGGCTGAACTCGCGCCCAGCCAGCGGCGCGACCATGTCGACGCCATGGTGAGCCGGGTTCTGCTCGGATTCGAGCAAGGGCGCGGGCGCGGTGCCGACGAGGAAGAGGTGCTCGTCTCCGAGTACATCGCCGCGCTGAAGGAACTGCCGCTCGCCGGCATCCACGGGGCGGCCGAGCGCTTCCGGAACGGAATGACCCTGTTGCCCTGGTCGCGCCGCTGGCGGCCGTCGCCGGCCGAGTTTGCGGCGGAGGTCCGGGAGGGGCTGATCCCGAAGCGGGCGCTCCTCGTCCAGATCCGCCGCATTATCGAGGCGGAGGTCTATGACCCGCCGTCGGACGAGGACCGGGCAAAGGTCGCCGAGATCGCGGCCTCCTGGCTGAATCGGGAAGACGAGACGGAGCTTGGACGCCCTCGCCCGTCGCCGGAAGCCGTCGCCGCCGCTCGCGAGGACGTGCTGCACGAGGCCGGCGCCAAGTTCCGCGAGGTCGCTGCCGGCGGCTCGCTCGCGCAGCTCGCCGCGCGGCTCGATGCCAAGGCGTCGGCGCAGAAGGAGCGCGCTGCATGAGCGCCGCCCTCGCCCTCACTGATTCCGTCTCCCTCGTCGCCTCATGGCGGGCCGGCGTGCTGAGCCTGCCGGAGCACCAGGTCCCCTGCCCCGGCATGATCTGGGTCGAGCCGGGCCCGAGAGGCAGGCCCGGCGTGTGGCGCTCGGTGCGCCGGGCGATGCTCGCCTTCCTCGACGATTGGGGCGAGGCGGCCGCCGACTTCGGGTGGAGCACGGAAGCGCTGTTCGGTGTCCACCGGACCGCCGGCGCCTCCCGCCCCGACTGCACGGGCACCATGGTCACCGTCTACCCGCGCCGCTGCATCGCCCTGTGCGAGCGCGAGATCCACCTCGATCGCATCGGCGGCTCGGTCGTCGTTGATCGCCGGCCTGCAGTCATCCCGCCGGATTGCGTGCCGATCTGGGTGTTCCAGAAATTGCAAAATCAGATTGTGCGCAATGCCACAGGACATTTTTAAGTTTAAGTGTTAATAATTATTTTCGGATCAGCAAATCAGGAAATGAGGCTCATCAGATGACAAGCAATGCACCCGGCGCCCCACTTCGCGACGACCGGCTGGAACACGCTGCGGATATTGTCGTCGCCTACGTCGGCAAAAATGTTCTGCCACCAAGGGAACTCCCGAATCTCATCATCAGTGTTCATGCTGCGCTTGCGGGTCTTGGGAGTGCGCTGGCTGCTCCTGCAGGCGAGGACGTCGATGTCGAGAAGCCGACACCCGCTCAGATCCGCAAATCGATCACGCCCGATGCGCTGATCTCCTTTGTCGACGGGAAGCCATACAAGATGCTGAAGCGGCATCTCAGAACACACGGTTTGACTCCTTACTCATATCGCGAGCGCTTCGGCCTGCCCTCCGACTATCCCATGACTGCGCCGAGCTACTCGGAATTGCGGTCAGGCGTCGCCAAGGGCAACGGTCTTGGCCGACCTGGCGGGCGTTCAACTGCGCTGGCTGCGGAGTAAGCGCTCCCACCGGACCCAGATGCTTGACTGCCCAGAAGGACCAGCCCCCCTGTGCTCTGCCGACCCGTGGAGCCGCCGCGGCAGGGTCGCGCTGTGGGCGTCCGCGACGCGGGCGCCCCGTTCATCCTGCCAAAAATTTGATCCATCCCCCGTTTGCGGGATCGAAATTAGTGCAAATCGATTTTTAAAATTTAGCTGCGAATTTTTAGACTTAGGGGGGAGCAAAACGTGTCATATGAAAGTATTTCTCCGTCCTCGGGCGGCGGACTTGTCGATCTCACAGCCATGATTGTGATGGCTTATGTACGAAACCATACATTACCGGCAGAGGATCTGCCTGGGCTGATCGCCGACGTGCAGACTGCTTTGACGAGTCTGGCGGCACCGGCTGCGACCGCTATCGAAGTTGAAAAGCCGACGCCTGCGCAAATCAAAAAATCAGTTTCGCCCGCGGCGCTGATCTCTTTCGTAGACGGCAAGCCGTACAAGACGCTGAGACGGCACCTCAGCCGGCACGGGCTCGACCCGGATAGCTACCGCGTCCGTTACGGACTGCCCCCCGACTATCCTCTGACGGCACGAAACTACTCGGTGCGACGGGCGGAACTCGCCCTAGCGGCCGGTCTCGGCCAACAGCGCCGGAAGTGGCCGACGAATGACAACCAAGGGGAAGCGCCCGGAGACTGATGCTCGCACCGCCGGAAGGACCTGATCCGCCACCTCGATCCGCTACCCCGTGGACCCGCGCCGACGTCGAGATGTGGCTGAAGGCGGCCTTTCGGGCGATGCCGTACACGCCGATTTACGCACCGCGCGGCAACACGCTCCACGCGGTGCAAGCTGAGGTGCCGGACGCCACCTTCGATATGCTCGCCTTCTCCGGCACCGTGCTCGGCGACAAGAGCGAGGATCGGCAGGCGGTACTCGTCTGGGCTCGGGCGATGGCCACGCACGGCGAGGTCGGCGGATCGATCGCCGAGTTCTGCCGCCGCACCAAGTGGTCGCGCGCAACGTTCGACCGGCGGCGCATCAAGGCCTGCGAGAAGATCGCGGCGGCGAAGAATGCGTAATCGCCTTCGGTAGCAGCTAGAAGCGTTTCCGTGCTAAATTCAGCACAGGAGGTCGCTATGACGATTCGCTCTACTTCAAGTAAAATGTCCATCCTGTTTGTGGTTATGTTTCTCTCACCGGCAGATATATCATTTGCCGCATCGCTGAATTGTCGCCCTAATTTCAACCAAGCAATTGCCGAAATAGACAATCCTGAAAATAGGTGGATTGTTTGCGATATACACTGCGAGTTTTTCATCTCAGGCCAATATGGCGGCTGGCAAAATGTAAATCTTCAATCATTGAAAGTGTATGCGAAAGAAAGACGCACATTTATCGTCGGAAGAACAAGCGATCATAGCGGCAATTCATATACACTTGCAAGGAACGCGCAGTTACAATGCCGACCCGCGCAATAATATGCCGCACTTTGCTGTAATGCCAGCCAGGACCGGAGGTGCTGCGTTGCTGCTTCTCGATGCGCGGTGACGCGCCGCAATTATTCCTCTTGACTATGAGGAAACGGACAATCGACCCATGATCTTGCCGAGCGCCCAGAACGGTCGCGCTCTACCCGAGGTCAGGCTCGTGTCTGTCGCCGCTTCGTCTATCTCGATCTCCGCGACCAAGAAGAGCCGCCGCGCGGCCTCCTCACGTCGTCCGCTCCCGCGCCTCGCCCGTGATCTCGCGGTGGTGCCAGGCAACCGCGTCGTGCCCTGCCCGTACAATGCGAACGAGCGCATCGCCGTCACCGTGAATCGGCACGTAGACGTGCTGGCGCGGGAGCGCTCCGCCGGGCGTCTGACCGAGGCCGAGTTCCTCGTCGGCCGGCTCTGCCAGGAAGCCTGGGAGAAGCAATCCGGCGCACGCATGGGCCGCCGCGGCTTCGATCCCTCGGGCTCGCGAGACCAGACCGTCGCGCACGAACTGTCGATCATCTATGCGCTCGACGATGCCGCGAAGGTCGCCGCCTTCAACGACCGAATCGCCGCTGCCATCGGTTGGACAGGTATCGCGGTGCTGAAGCGCTTCCTCGTCGAGGGGCACAGCTTCTCCACCTATGCCGGGATCGGAGCTAGCGAGGCTCAGATCAGCAAGGTGGGCGACCGCTTCCGCGATCGGCTCAAGGATCTGACCGAGGCGCTCTACACCGCGACCGGGGCGGAGAGGCAGCACATCCGGGCGACGCGGGAGCCTGTGTAAGGCATCGCAGATTCTCCTCCAGCGACGAGACAGCCAGACTTCAGCGTGTCAGCCTGGGCTCCCAAATGGAGAGGGGCATGGCAGAGAAGGATCCGGCTACGGCAGCCGCGGAGGCTGCGGCGAAGGAGCTTGTGAAGGTCGCATATGGCGACCTGCTCCAGCCTGCTGCTCGCGAGATCGGAATAGAACTGCATGAGTTCGTTCGGGCTATAATGGTCGCCGGGAGAGGGTTCGGCTACCTTATCCGCGAGACTTATGAGCCTTTCGTACTGCGAGCTCTGCAGGCGATACCTTTGGAACGGCGCATTCCACCATCACCCCCAATGTTGGGGCAAATCTTAGAGAGCATCAGCTACGAAGCTGAAGGGTCGACGATCTACAAAATGTTTGAGGAACTTTTATGCGCTGCGATGGACACAAATCGCGCAAAGGGGGTGCATCCGGCATTTCCAATACTGCTCAAGAGCTTGTCTCCTGAAGAAGCTGATTTGCTCAAGCGGCTGTCAGAGGGTACTATCACGGCTCGTCATTTCCGAAGTATTGATTGGTCGTTCCATCCACACAGCATTGAGCTTTCTAGTTACGAGCAGGATCTGGAATCGGCGAATTTCTATTTAGAACATCTTGAGGGACTTTCGCTGATAGACTCTGAGTATGAAGAAAATATCGGTAAATTTGAAGTATACCGTAATGGTCACTTGATACCGGTCTATTACAATCTTTCCTTGATGGGGGCGAAGTTAATGGACGCATGTAGTCGCCCAATTTGACTCGTAGGTCGAGGGCTTTCGTGTGGTCCGGATGTGCACAGGCACGCTGCCTTGACCCCAGAGGCAAAACCCTGCATCTGATCAGTGTCGCGAGACGCGCGCCCGGGGCTTCACCGCCGCCGGGCGTTTTGCTGTCCGCTCCCCTCCATCACATCGCGAACCGCCCACCGGTCAAAGCGTTGCCACGGCAGACGCGGGCGGACCCTTGTGCCATGATCGGCCCCCGATGAGCGCGCACGCCACCCTCACGGCGATCGAGCAGGAGGCTGAGTCCTTCTGCCGTCGGCGCTTCCGCGATCAGGCCGATTACCTCGATGCGAAGGATTCGCACTGCAAGCGGGTCCGCACCCTGGTCCGCAAGCTGCGGCGCGAGATCGGCGTCCCCGAGATGCTCTCCTTCGGCACCGGCCGGCGCACCTATGGCGGGCGCTCGTTCAGCGTCGAGCTGCGGATGCCGTGGTCTCGGAAGGCGGGCTGACCAAAGAATTTGGAAGGTCCGGTTCGGGAGGTTCGCCGCGACGCTCATTTAGGAGCAAAAAGCGGGGAAAATTCCAAAGTCACGGCCCCCCTGTCCCAATTGGAAATCCAGTTGGTCTACAGTTCCAAAGTCTTGGCCGACTTAGGATGAAATCGACATGCAGGGATCCGACCGGATCAAGCGCCTACGCAAGCGGGCGTCGGCGAAACCTGTGGCGAAGGAAGTAACGAAGCCACGCGTTGTTGCCTACCTGCGCGTCTCGACAGAGGGACAGTTCTCGGACGGTCACGGCCTCGACGTTCAAGAGCGCGCGGTGCGCGCCTTTGCTTTGAGCCAAGGGCACCAGATCGTCGAAGTGGTGACCGATTGCGTGTCGGGCGCGACGCCGCCCGGCGAGCGAGAGGGCTTCCAACGGGTGCTTGCGCTGGCTGGCGAGGGCGCCTTCACCGTCCTGCTGCTCTACAAGTTCGACCGACTCGCGAGGAACGTGCTGCACGCCGTCACCAGTGTGCATGAACTGCGCGACCGGCACGGTATTGTCATCCGATCGGTAACGGAGCCGATCGATACCGCGACGCCGATGGGCGAGATGATCTTCACCGTTCTCGCCAGCATGGCGGCACAGGAGCGGCAGGTCATCACGGAACGGACCTTCGGCGGACGCAGGGAGAAGGCGTCGAAGGGCGGATTCGCTGGAGGTGCTGCGCCCTACGGCTACCAGCGGGACAAAGACGGCGGGCTTCTCGTCGTCGAGCACGAGGCGGCCGTCGTCCGCCGGATCTTTGCTGAACGCGCAGAGGGGCGAACGCTCCAGGCTATCGCCGACGGCCTCAACGCGGATGGGCTGCGATCGAAGCGCGGCGGTCTTTGGCAGGTCTCCTCGGTCGCCTACCTCGCCGACAACCCGAAGTATCGCGGGGCTGTCGAGTACCTCTTCACATGGAACGGCGCTGATACGCATGTCCTCCGCGAAGGACAGCACATGCCAATCATTCTGCCCTAGCGCATAGCTGAGATTATCGCCTGATGAGCGAGCGAACCGCCTCGAAATACGACGAGGCGGTCCGCCTCGGCCGCATCGATCCCGCGGCCTCCGCCTATGGCGCGCATCGGCGCGATCCCGGCGCCATCCGCCGTGAAGCCGAGCGGATCCGCGCCCTGATGGATGCGTGCCGCCTGCCTCCCGCTACCCCGGTGCTCGTCACCACCCCTGCCGACGACGTCGCTGCCGATGCGGCAGAGGTGCGCCGGGCGGTTCTCGCGAGGTTCCGGCTGTGAATTACATCGCCCTTCTGCGCCGGCTGCTCGCGCCTGTCCCGGCCAAGCCCGCCGCCGACGCGCCGCGCGTGATCCGCGCCGGTCGCGTGCTCAGCAACGGGTGCGGACGCTGATGCCCCGCCTCGTCGCCCTCCTCGTCCTGGCCGGCGTCGCTGTCGCGGCGGTCGGCCGGCGCCCAGCCCGGCCGGCTCCGGTCTTCATCTTTCCGCTGTCGGCGACGAGGCACTGATGACCCGCACCGCCGATCCTCGGCCGCCGCGCTTCGACCGCGCGTGGCTTCTGTTCGGCGTGGTGCCGCTGGCGGTGCTGCTCGCGGCCCCGCGCCCGTCGATCGCTGCCGACGGCTTCCTCGCGGTCGCCCATGCCTGCCCGGCCGGCATCGAGGCGCCCGCCTGCTCGCATGAGAACGCGACCGACATGCTGGTGCAGCCCGCCGGGCAGTTCGACTGCCTCAAGGTCGGTGAGGTCCTGGCCACGTATCTCGGCCTCGCGCCGGGCGAGTGGCACAAGATCGTCTGCGAGCGGCGGAAGGGCTGAGTCGTGACCCCTGATAATACAGGGCAAAAACAGGGCGCCCCACCCTTCAAGCCGGGCCAGTCCGGCAACCCGGCTGGGCGTCCGAAGGGCTCCCGCAACAAGCTCGGCGAGGCCTTCCTCACGGCCCTCTCAAACGACTTCGACACGCACGGCGTCCTCGCGATCCAGGCTGCCCGCGAAGAGGACCCGGTCGCCTACGTGAAGGTGGTCGCGTCGCTCCTGCCGAAGGAACTGAAGATCGAACGCAGCGCCGTCGAGGAGATGAGCGACGATGAGCTTGCTCGCCTCATTGACGTCGTCCGAGCAGAGGTCGGCGCTCCTGGCGAGGCTGGAGAAGGAGAGGGCTCGGCGGGCGGCTGAAAACAAGCTGGCCGCCTACGGGCCCTACGCGAAGCAACGCGAATTCCACAACGCGTCGTCTGAGCACCGCGAGCGCCTGTTCATGGCTGGCAACCAGCTCGGAAAGACGCTGGCCGGGGCGGCCGAAACCGCGATCCACCTCACCGGCCTCTATCCCGATTGGTGGCGCGGCCGTCGCTTTGATCGTCCCGTTCGCGGCTGGGCTGGCTCAGAGACGAACGAAGTCACGCGAGACGGCGTGCAACGCTACCTCGTCGGCGAACCGAAGAACGAGCAGGCATGGGGCACGGGCTGGGTCCCGAAGGCCCGGTTGAAGGACTGGACCCGGCGCCAGGGCGTGCCGAACGCCCTCGACGGTATCATGGTCGAGCACGTCTCCGGCGGGCTCTCGATGCTAGGCTTCAAGAGCTACGACCAGGGCCGCACGAAGTGGCAGGGCGAGACGCTCGACTTCGTGTGGCTCGATGAGGAGCCGGACCACGCCCTCTACATGGAAGCGCTGACCCGAACGAACGCAACGCACGGGTTCGTCTTCCTGACCTTCACGCCGCTGAAGGGCATGTCGACCACGGTGGACAGCTTCGTGCAGGAGTGTGGGCTCGGTGAGTAAGCACATCACCCGCATGACGATCCACGATGCGGAGCACTACACGCCCGAGCAGCGGCAGGCGATCATCGACGCGTACCCGGCTCACGAGCGCGAGGCCCGCACCAAGGGGTTGCCGTCGCTCGGCTCGGGCCGCATCTTCCCGATCCAGGAAGAGGACATCCTCTGCGACGCGTTCGCGATCCCGGCGCACTGGCCGCAGATCGTCGGCGTCGACTTCGGCTGGGATCACCCCTTTGCCGCGATCCGCTCGGCCTGGGATCGCGACGCGGATATCTGGTACCTGACCGCCGAGTACGCGCAGAGCGAGTCGACACCGGTCATTCACGCCGCGGCCGTGAAGCCATGGGGCGACTGGTTGCCGGTCGCGTGGCCGCACGATGGCCTCCAGCACGATAAAGGCTCGGGCGAGGATCTGGCCAGCCAGTACCGCACGCAGGGCCTCGCCATGCTGCACGAGAAGGCCACGCACGAGGACGGCGGCAACGGTGTCGAGGCGGGCGTCCTCGACATGCTGGCGCGGATGCAGACCGGCCGTTGGAAGGTCTTCCGGCACCTTTCGGGCTGGCTCGGCGAGTTCCGCCTCTACCACCGCAAGGATGGGAAGATTGTGAAGGAGCGCGACGATCGCCTGTCGGCATCGCGCTACGGCTACATGATGCGCCGCTTCGCTGAGACGGAGCCGGCGCCCCTGAAGATCGGAAGCCGTGGCGCCCGTGGCGGTCGCAGCGGCTGGATGGGTGCCTGATACGATGGCCAGAAAGACCAAGCGCGCCGCCCTGGCGGACGCGACGGATACGGCTGTGCCCGAGGCTCCGGCGAAGGCGTCGACCGACACGAAGGGCGACGACCTCGCGAAGGTGCTCGACCTCGCCAAGAAGCGCTGGCGCCGCGCCGACGAGTTCGATCGGCAGAACCGCACGGACGCCTACGAGGACCTCGATTTCCTCGAGACCCCCGGCGCGCAGTGGCCGGAACGCGAGAAGCAGGCGCGCGAGGACGAAGGGCGGCCCTGCCTCGAGTTCAACCGGCTGCCGACCACCATCGCCCAGATCACCGGCGACATTCGCCAGATGCGTCCAGCCATCAAGGTCGTGCCGGTCGATAGCCGCGGCGACCCGGAGACCGCGGACGTCATCGCGGGCATGGTGCGGTACGTCGAGAACCGCTCGGACGCGCCCTCGGCCTATTTCGCGGCGGCGGATCAGCAGGTCGGCGCCGGCATCGGGCACTGGAAGGTCATCACCGAGTACGGCTCCGACACGACGTTCGAGCAAGAGATCCGCATCGTGGGCGTGCCCGATGGCGTCGGTGTCCGCTGGGACCCGGATGCGGTGTTGCCAACGCGCGAGGACGCCAAGTTCTGCTTCGTGCCGGTCGACATGAGCCGGGACGTCTACGAGGAGACCTATCCGGATCACCCGGCCGCGGAGACCGGTGACAGCGAGTTGTCGTCTGGCGGCATGGCCGAGTGGGCGGGCGCCGACATGGTGCGCATCGCCGAGTATTACACCAAGACGCCCATCCAGAAGACGCTCGCCCTGATGCCCGACGGCGAGATCCTCGACCTCACCGACGAGGGTGACGAGGACCACGCCGAGAAGCTGGCGCTGATCGAGGCAGCGAAGGCGCAGGGCGCTCGGGTGCGCGTCGAGAAGCGCCCCGGCCACCGCGTCGAGCGCTACGTCATCAGCGCGAACGCCGTGCTCGACGGTCCCACCGAGATCCCCGGCCGCTTCATCCCGGTGGTGCCGGTCGTCGGCGTCGAGATGACGATCGGCAAGCGCCGCGCCCGTCGCGGCGTGATCCGGTTCGCAAAGGATGCGCAACGCGCCTACAACTATGCCCGCTCGACCCAGACGGAGGTGGTAGCGCTCCAGCCCAAGGCGCCGTTCCTCGGCACCGAGAAGATGTTCAAGGGCTACGAGTCGATCTGGGACACGGCCAACAGCACGAACCACCCCTTCCTGCCCTACAATGTCGATGAGAAGTCGCCGACCGCGCGGCCGGAGCGCTCGACCCCGCCCATCGCCTCCGCCGGCCTCGCCGAGCTGACCCGCGAGGCGGTCGAGGACATGAAGGCGGTCACTGGCGTCTATGACGCCTCGCTTGGCGCCCGCTCGAACGAGACCTCGGGCAAGGCGATCCAGGCCCGCCAGCGCGAGGGTGACGTCGGCTCGTTCGTCTACATCGTGAACTTCAGCCGTTCGATCCGGCACACGGGCGCAATCGTCTGCGGGATGATCCCCCACGTCTACGACACGGCGCGCACGCTTCGGATCGTGGGTGAGGACGGCAAGGTCGACCTCGTCCGGATCAACCAGGTGGGCGGCCTCGCCGAGGACGGGCAGCCGCTCGACAAGATCCAGAACGACGTCACGGTCGGCGCATACGACGTCGCGATGGAGATGGGCCCGAGCTACACGACCCGTCGCGAGGCCGCACTCGACGGCATGATCCAACTGGTGCAGGCCGCGCCGCAGCTCGCCCCCCTCGTGCTCGACCTCCTGGCCAAGGCGCAGGATTGGCCGATGGCGGACAAGATCGCCAAGCGTATCCGGACCATGCTGCCGCCCCAGATCCAGGCACAGGAGGCACAGGAGAGCGGCGAGCCCCTGCCGCCGCCCATGCCGCCCTCACCGCAGGAGCAGGCTGCCATGGCGCAGCAGGAGCGCCAGCAGCAGATCGAGGCCGGTCGCCAGCAGCTCGACATGGAAAAGCTCGCCGTGGAGCGCGAGAAGCTCCAGGCCGACGTGCTGAAGATCCAGGCCGAGATCGAGAAGGCTCAGATCGAGGCCGAGGCCCGTGTGATGGAGGCCAATCGCCCGCAGGTGCCGGGCATGGAGGGGGTTGCCCCCGCGACCGACCCGCGCCTCGACGCCATCGCCGCGGCCGTCGCGCAGCTCTCCGAGGTGGTCTCGATGATCATGGAGGAGATGTCCGCGGCCGAACCTCCGCCGCCGGCGCCCGCCGAACCCGAAGCGCCGCCCGCGGCGCTCCCCACCGACTTCATTGAGGCGCCTCCGGGCGCCTTTTCTTTTGACCCCGGCGCGCTCGGTCACCCCGCGCCCGAGATGATGGGCCCGCCCGCATGACGATCTTCCGAGCCGCCGAGCCGGCGCAGTAATCGCCTGCGCCGAAATCGGGCACCCGAAGATGTGGCCGGGCAGCACTATTCTCTCGGTGAGGAGATGGATAGCTTTCAGGGCCGGCCACCTCGCCGGACTCGGTTGGCTGCCATGCACGAGAGCTTGATAGATCGCTGGCATCGAGAGAACGCGGCAGCGCACGCTTCTTCGTCGATCCTGCATCAATGCGTAACGGGCGCGGTTCGGGGTGCCTTGCTCGGGATCGTTCTGCTCGCCCTACTCTTCCTGATCGGCTGGCTCGGTCTGCTCTGAGCCGGCAGCGTTGATCCGCGCGCGAACCGATTGCGCAGAATCGAAACTTGATTATTTCGTCCATTCGAGGGGCCGCTTTCGACCCAAAGCGGCTCATCGCGGGGTGTTCAGCAGAAGCCCGTTTGTAGGCGTTATGCGGACATCCGCTGCCTAGACGGAGTTTTCATGCACGCGCATCGGCTAAGCGGGATGTCATCACCTCCGCCGAGGTCCGGCGACGGCAAGCTCTAGCGGAGCGGCGCCGGCGCAAGCCCTACTGGTCCGTTGCGGACCAGAATGGCCGGAGCGACGCGCGTGACGATCCGCTTCGTGCTGCGGCAGCTTCGGCAACGGCCTGTCTTGCGCGTGAACTGCGCCGGCTCCGTCAGGCCTCTCACGGTCCGTTGCACGGCGTCCACGGGTTCCCTCACCGCGACGGCCAAGCAGGCATCGCAGTAGGCGCGAGGCGCGCTGGCCTGCAGATAGGTCGAGACCAGCTCCGCCAGCGGCACCTCGCGGGCTCCGGCAGGCAAGCCGTCACCGGCGAGACGGAGAGTGAAGCAGGTCATCGGCAGTCCCGGTGCACGAGAGGGTGTCAGGCCGGCATGGCGAGGCCTCAGTCCTCGTCTTGGATCGCAGCCGTGTCGCTGAACGGCACCGTCAGCACGGTCTGACCTGCCTCGTCCGTGATCTCGAACGTGCAGTCCATCCAGTCCTGGATGGTTGCGAGCCGGTCCCGCGCAATCATGGCTCGTGCCACCGTGAGGGCGCGCTCGCGTGCTGCGTTCGCGTCAGCCAGCTCTTCGCCCTCGGGGTCTCGCGCCAGACCAGCGGGTCCCGGGCGATGCCGAACGTTGAAGAAGTAGCGCGGCATCAGGCGCCCTCGATCAGGCGAGCGTACTCGGCCTCGGGCAAACCGTAGCCATCATCTGCCAAGTTCTCCAACGCCTCACGGTTCAGGATCGTGACGCGTCCGCGCTGCGCCTTGATGAACCGGTGACCCTCCAGCGCCTGCACTGCCAGGGTCGCGCTCGTCCGCTGCGTACCCAGCATCATCGACAGGAACTCGTGGG
>Ga0268290_100231_pt1 | contig 12916 bp, 19 predicted proteins | sample MetspRMADM_FD_191346 | JGI IMG/M metagenome (GOLD analysis project Ga0268290, IMG submission 191346) | Soil microbial communities from San-Diego area, Southern California, United States - Methylocaldum sp. RMAD-M | ecosystem: Environmental > Terrestrial > Soil > Desert | place: USA: California... | reverse complement strand
GATCTCGACGTCGGACCAGCGCGGCGTGTCCGACACCGCTTCGATCGCTTGTCTCCCGCTGAAAACGTAGGGCGGTTGCGGAAGCGCCATCAGGCACTCGTCATCGACCAGTTCGTGGTAGCGGTCCGCTCCTCCGGTCCAAAGACTTTTCTCGAACGACCAAACACGATCATCGTCCACGCGACTCTCCTCAGGCTCTCGACGTGCCGGGACAAGACGCGCCTTCGATGATCGTTCCTGAACGAGACGTTTCCGTGTCGGCGGCGGACGTTTCCGATCGCTGACGTCAGGCGTATGAAGATCCTGCTTTGGCCGGGGCGACAAGGAGTGCTGTGGGGCCTACGTAGGCGCTCGCTCGGGCGATGGTCGCGAACCGTCGGTTCAGAACGGCCAGGGCTCCGCTTCCTCTTGGACCAGGAGTCGCTCACCGGGCGAGATCAGCGGCACGATTTCGTCGAGTGGCTGCGGCACGCGGATTGTGCGGCCGGCCGCGGTGATGAAGGTCTCGTTCCGCATCAGATCGGTGTCGCTGACCGCTTGCACGCTGGAGACGCGCAGCAGGTGGCGGCACCCATCACCATCCTGAACTTGCAGGTAGGCGCCGACCCGGCGCACGGCTTCCATGACGGGATCCTCCGAGCCAGCGCGATCTCAGGCGTCGGCGACCGTGAACTCCATGCCCCGCCCCGGTCCCTGGTCGGCGTAGTCGACGAGCGTCAGCCCGCGCTCGGTGAGCGCTTCTTCGACGATGCCGCGGTGCTTGCGCACCATCTGCCCGATTGCCAGCGGTGTCAGGCGTGGGCTCGCTCGGCGCAGGGCATCCACGCCGACATGGGCCGGCATACCTTCGCTCTCGGCGATCCGTGCCAGTGCCAAACCCAAATCGCGAGCCTTCGTCTCTGCGGCTGATTTCGGCTTGAAGGCCATAGGATTCCTCTTCTCTCGATGCTCTCGTCAGGCAGCCTGCAGCGTCTCGGCAAAATCTTCGGGCACCTCGCCGAACCGGCCGAGGATCGTCGCGCTTTCCAGTTCGCCGGTCTCGTCGTCGGCCACGATCTGGATGGCGGCCGTGCCTGGCAGCCGGGTGGCCATGGCCTCGGCGCGCTTCAGCGCACCGCTCACTGTCGTCGATGCTTGCTGATCGCCCGGGCACAGGCGTTTGCGTTTCAGCACGAAGGTTTGCACGAGGTAAGTCGTCCGCATCGTCACCGTCGTTCTCCCACACAAGGCCAGGCTGACCGTCATTCGCGTTTCCGACGGGACGTTGCGGTCACGTTTCCCTGTTGGGAGATAGGCCACCCGCACGTTCTGTTTTCGTTCTAGCACGGATGGGGGCGCTGCGTGAGCCCTTTCGAAGTGACGATTCGACGGCGACAGACCGCCTCCCTTTCTCCTTGGCGGGGGCGATGTTTCATTCCGGATTGGCGCGGCGACGGCTTCAGGCCGCGCTGAGAACTGATGGTCCGTGTCGGCGCCCAAAGCACCCGACCCAAAAACAAGCCGGGGCACGGTTCGGCCGGAGCGACCAGCCCACGCTTCGGACGTCGTTGACGCCCGAAGGCAAGCCATTCTGGCCATGGAAGGCCAATGTGATGACGACGGACACCCTCATGGACTTCGTCTGCCGGCGCGGCAGCCTCGGCAGACGATCGTCAGCGGCGGTGGTCGAGGCGATCAGCCGCCACCAATACCGGAAATGACCTTGCCGGTACCGTTGCAGTCCGGGCAGCTCTTGGCCTCCACCTGGCCGCTTCCTCCGCATCGAGGACACAGATTTTCACCCGTGCCGGGCGTTCCGGGCGGCGCTTCATCGCCGGGTTTGACAGGCTCCGATGGTGTCATGATGGCCCTCCCTGATGTGAGGTAAGGCAGAACCCTCGCGCTTCCAGCAGTGTTCCCGGCGTCGAAACTCATGACCCGGATGCAGCTTCGGCTTCGCGCAGGATGGCAGGTACCTCATCGGGGATCTCGCGCGCCAGAAAGCCGATCGGCCCCACGCGTTCGGAGAGCCGCCGTCCGGCCTCGCCATGCAGGTAAACGCCCCAGGCCGCCGCTGTTGCCGCTTCGGCGCCTCTTGCGAGAAGGCCCGCGACGATACCCGCCAGGACATCCCCGGAGCCGGAAGTGGCGAGTCCGACCCCACCACCGCCATAGAGCCACGACCGACCGGAGGGATCCACGATCCAGCTCTTTGCGCCCTTCATGATCACGACGCATCCGACCAAGTCTGCGGCCCGGCGGGCCGCCGCGAGCGGATCCGTCTCGACTTCGCTCCGGTCGATGTCGAGAAGTCGGGCCATTTCGCCGGCATGCGGTGTGATCACCGCGCGGCCGCGGCAGGATCGAACTGCGTCGGACCTCGCGCCGAGACCGGGGAGCACGCCCGCATCGAGCACGAGCGCCGTCGTCTCTGGACCCGGCAGGAGCGTGCGGGAAAGCGCCTCCGCGGTCTTGCCGGCGCTCAGGCCCGGACCGATCAGGACGGCCTTGCAGCGCTCCGCCAGCGCGGGAAGTCGCCTCTCGGCATCGGCCGGGTCGATCTCGCCCTCGCTCGTCTCGGCGAGCCCGATGATCCGGGCTTCGGGCACCGTGAGAGCCATGGCCGATGCGACGCTCCTGACTGTAGCGATCCGGAGACGGCCGGCGCCGGCCCGAAGCGCGGCGACGCCAGCCAGCAGGGCGGCGCCCGGGACCTGCACGGAGCCGCCGACCACGAGGATCGTTCCGCGCTGCTCCTTGCTGCCTTCCCCCGGCGCCGGAAGAGGTGTTTCCCGAAGACATTCGAGAGTCAGGTGGTTTTCGGTCATCGCGCCGCTGTGTTCGCGTCCGGGGTGACTGGCATCCGAGGGCGTCCTCGGCATTTGCGATGACGCTGGAGCGTAAAGCCACCGACGGCCCGCCCGTATCCCGCTCGAGCCACGAGCGGTGTGCACTGTTTGCCGCAGACGATGGCGCTTATCGGCCGTCGCCGTCGAATGGATACAAAATCGAGGCGCTGGGTTCCATAGGAGAAGAGACTCGGAACCAGCCATGAAGACCTCCCTCATCCTCGCAAGTGCAATCGGGTTCGCGGCTGCGAGCCTCGTACCGCTTACGACCAGTCCCGCCGATGCTCGCTCGCGTCACAAGAGCCGCAGCATCGTCACGAACGACGGCAGCGTGACCGGCGGGCGCGGTCGGGATCGAACGATCTCACGCGGTGCGACCGGGGCCAGCACCATCAACAGAAACTCTGCGGCTGGGGGTAACGCCAATCAGCCCGAGCGCGCGGTTCCGCAGGGCAGCGGCGGCGGGGGAAGCGGCGGCGCCGGCGCTCAGTGACGATCACGAACGCCTACGCCGTCGCGATGGACGGTGCAGTCAGGCGACGACGAGAGCGGGCGATGCGAAGGAGACAGGTGATCGATGGCACTCCGTTCCGAGACCCCGCCTCCGCCCGCTGACCACGTACCGGAAGCGCCCCCTGCTTCGGCGCAACCAACCACCGCGCAGCTGAAGGCCGAAATCGACTCAGGGCGCACCGGCGATAAGATCCCTGCCCAGGATCCCGGCCTGTCGCCCCTCGGCACCGATGACGAGGCGGCCGGGAGACCCTCGACCGCGTCTCAGGTCGCGCTGGCGCGGGATCAGGAAACCCGACCTCGCCGCCTGAGAGCCGCCAAGATGCGGACTGCGCATGGCGCCAACCAGTGGGTCATGCCCGGCTATTACGGTGTGATCGCGGCGGCGGCTCTCGCGGTGGGGCTTCTCGTTTGGTTCCTGCGCTGAGCGACGGTCTACGGACATCGTGTCGTTTCGAGCGAGTCGGGAAATCCCTAATCCAGGCGAAAGCGACCGACCTTCACCTTTAGGCGCCTGATTGTTCCAGTTTTAAGGAATCGCGCAACGACATCTTATTCTGCAGCCGTCACGCTTCGATGGTCACGCGAGGACATCGATGTCCAGTCATGCAGGATGCCGGCTCGAACAAGCACCGACAGTCGTCGAGGCCGGGTTGATCGCGGTTGATGAACACACCTCGATCGAATGCTGGGTGCACGGCATCTCGGCGCAGCACGTCGAGATCACCGTTCTGGACACGTCACTCATCCCCGACGTGTTCATGCTCACCTCGTCGCCTCTCGACCCCCTCAAGGTGTGTTGCACCCTGTGGCGGACGGACGAGATGATCGGGGCGCGGTATCGCTAGACTCTTCCAAACGTAAGGGGTGCTGGTTTGCCGGGCTGCGTGAGCGAGTAAGGCGCGGGCATCGTGCATCTCGACCGATCGGGGCGCCGCCGTCCAGCGCCTTTTGCCGGAGCGGGGGCGACCGGCGAACCCTATCGACCTTTGCCGGGTTGGTCCGTCTGGAGGTGCCTCATGGCCGATACGAGAAAGCCGGACGACGTCGAAGCTCCGGATCGACCCCGCCTGACGCCCCAGGGCCATAGCAGCGGCACACCTTCCGGGGAGGACAGCACCGATCCGCAGGGCGGGGCAAAACAGGGCCAAGGAGACAAGGCTGAGGGAGAGCGCGACGAGCCGGAGCGCTGATCAGCGGTCAGGCTGAGGGGCGTGAGAGGCGCGCTGTTTCCTACCACGGCGCGTGACGGACCGGCTTCTCTGGAGAAACCGGTCCGCCTGTCGCCTGCGTACCGCATTGGGGGCGGGCAGCCCAACGACATTGAAGCAAACGGAGCCGTCGCCTGCGCTCATCCGCTGGCCGCGAATGAGGAAGCGGGCTCGAATGTATGGCTAAGCTCCTTTGGGAGCTCGATCTTTTCGATCTCTGAGGATCGAGAATGAGAAACGGTCACGTCGCCGATGTGCGAAAGCGCACAAAATCTAATCCATTAGGCCGATTCCAGGGGAGGAATTTTCTCAGCCAAACAGAGGGTTGTTGCCTCTGCTACCGCGGTTTCGTTCGCGCTTGGGCCCCGGCTGAGGATCGAAGACCGCTGCGTTTGACACTGCGGGCGAGTCGCGAAGCCGAATTTGCCGGAGGGTGGAATTAATCCATTCGCAGTAAGTCTTTGTTAACCATCCTCGCGCAATCTGGGTCACCATCGCTCCTCCTTGCCAGTGGCGATACGGTTCCTTCAGATTTGGCCTCGTCAGTTCATGGCACATCTCGCGACGGACTACCCTGCTCGATCGATCGTCGAAGCCGCCATGCCCGTCCTGAATGGCGAGAGCCGTGACCGGATCGGACAGGGGCTGCGCGACGTGTATGTCGAGCGCTGCGACGCCCAGCCCATCACCGACGCACAGGTCGAGTTGCTGCTGCGTCTACGGCAGAAGGAACGTGATCGCCGCCGGAGCCCGTGAGCGGCTGATCCCGGAAGGCCCCCGTCGAAGTTGCCATGTCAGGCGGTACTCAGCCGGTACTACTGCCAGCGCCGGGCTATCGGCTGCTGTCGCCGGACCTCGGCGGCACGAATCAAGGTCAGTACCCGATCGAGGTCCTTCAGAAGGGAGGACTCCGTCGCGCGCGCCAAAGCGATTTCCTGCTCGTCGCTGCCGAAACGCTGATGCTGCTGCTGCCGTGTCAATTCCTCCTCAAGGGCCGCCCGCTCGGCGTGAAGCGCCAGGTACGCCGCCTCTTGGGGATCGGCCGGATCGAGCAGGGTCTCCTCCTCGCGCGTTGAATGCGGCTCCGCCACGCTGACGGTCTCCTTGAACACTTTTTGTAGGAACCCGCTGCGAATCCGCATGTCGCGGGCAGCGGCCCCCTGAAGCAACGTCAGCAGGGACGTGGTTCAGTAACGCTCAAGAACCTCAAGCGGTCCCATCCTCAGCGAAATTCCGCCTCTCCGTGGGCTGTCATGTCACCGTCATGTGCTCGTCATAGAGGCGGCGCGTCGGCGCACTAGATGGCAGCAGTGTCGCAGCGAGACCGGTCCGTGATCAGGATCGGCCCCGACAATGCGCCCGACACCCACGGAGATGCTTGTGAAACCCTTCGCTTACGCCTTGGCGGCCGGCCTCGCTGCCGCTCAGCTCGCGACCTCGGCCCTGGCCGCCGACATCACCGGCGCCGGCGCCACCTTCCCCTTCCCCGTCTACTCGAAATGGGCTGAAGCCTACCGCAAGGAGACCGGCACGGGCCTCAACTACCAGTCCATCGGATCGGGCGGCGGCATCAAGCAGATCCAGGCCAAGACCGTCGATTTCGGCGCGACCGACGCGCCCCTCAAGCCGGCTCAGCTCGAGAAGGACGGCCTCATCCAGTTCCCGACGGTGATGGGCGGCGTCGTTCCGGTCGTCAACATCGCCGGACTCGAGCCCGGCAAGCTCAAGCTGACCGGTGAGATCATCGCCGAGATCTACGCCGGCAAGATCCTGAAGTGGTCGGACCCGAAGATCGCCAAACTCAACGACGGTTTGAAGCTGCCCGAGGCGAACATCACCCCGGTCTACCGCTCGGATGCCTCCGGCACGACCAACATCTTCACCACCTATCTCTCCTCGGTCTCGGAGCCTTGGAAGAAGGAGTTCGGTGCCGCCACGACCGTCAGCTGGCCGGTCGGCCAGGGCGGAAAAGGCAACGAGGGTGTCACCGCCACCGTCAAGCAGGTCCCGAACTCGATCGGATACGTCGAGTCGGCCTACGCCAAGCAGAACAAGCTCGCCTACGCCCTGATCGAGAACAAGGCCGGCAAGTTCCCGCAGCCGGACGACAAGGCCTTCCAGGCCGCCGCCGCCAGCGCCGACTGGAAGTCGACCCCCGGCTTCGGCATCGCTCTGACCAATCAGGCCGGTGCGGACGCTTGGCCGATCACGGCCGCCACCTTCATCCTCGTCTACAAGGAGCCGGCGGACGCGGCCAAGGCCGCCGACGTGCTGAAGTTCTTCGATTGGGCCTACAAGAATGGCGACAAGCTCGCGACCGAGCTCGATTACGTGCCGTTGCCCGACAACGTCGTCGGCCTCATCCACGAGGAATGGAAGTCCGTGAAGGGCAAGGACGGCAAGACCGTCTTCGCGGGTAATTAAGCATAGAGAAGGGCCCTCTCCCTCAATGGAAGAGGGCCCTTTCCGAAGTGGTCCGCTCGCCTCGCGTGCTACGGCGCGCTAAACGCTCACCAGCCGAAGAGCCTTCGCGGATGACCGCCTTGACACAGACCCTCACCGTGGCCCGCGAGAGCGCCGTGGCCCGTATCGCCCCGAGCAAGACCGGCGACCGCCTGTTCCAAGGCGCCGCCTATGCTTCGGCCTTGTTCGTGCTCATGGTGCTCGCCGGCATTCTCGGCTCGATCATCTACGGTGCGTGGCCGGCCTTCTCGGAGTTCGGCTTCGGCTTCCTTACCTCCAGTGCCTGGAACATCGGTACCGAGCAGTTCGGCGCCCTGCCCGCGGTCATCGGCACGGTCGCCGCCGCCATGCTCGCGCTGCTCATCGGCGTGCCGATCTCGCTCGGCATCGCGGTCTACCTGACGCAGCTCTGCCCCGGCTGGGCGCGCAAGCCCGTGGCCATGACCATCGAGCTGCTCGCCTCCGTGCCCAGCATCATCTACGGCATGTGGGGCCTGTTCGTGTTCGCCCCCCTCTTCGCCCGCTTCGTGCAAGTGCCGGTCTCGAACCTGGTCGAGGGCCTGCCGATCGTCGGGACGATCCTCTACGCCCGCATCCCCTCGGGCGTCGGCGTGCTCACCGCCGGCATCATCCTCGCCATCATGATCGTTCCCTTCGTGGCCTCGATCACTCGCGACATGCTCGACCAGATCCCAACCGTCCTGCGCGAGAGCGCCTACGGTATCGGATGCACCACCTGGGAGGTCGTGCGCCACGTGCTCGTGCCGCAGGCCTCGGTGTCGATCATCGGCGCGATCATGCTCGGTCTCGGCCGCGCACTCGGCGAGACTATGGCGGTCACCTTCGTGATCGGCAACGCCAACCGTCTCTCCGCCTCGATCTTCGATCCGGGCTCGACCATCGCTTCTCGCATCGCCAACGAGTTCAACGAGGCCGACGGGCTTCAGCTCTCGTCGCTGATGGCGCTCGGCTGCCTGCTCTTCATCATCACCTTCGTCGTGCTGATCATCGCCCGTCTCTTGGTGCGGCGCACCAAGGTCGCCTGAGCAGGGTTGCCAAAGAAGACCGCCCGAGACTGCCCGAGTCGAAAGGACGCCGATCCATGGATGCCAGCAACCCCATCGCGACGGCCGGGCGCGCGCCGACGGCCAGCCGCGTGCGCTCCGGCCGCCGGATCGCCGACCGCGTGCTGATCCTCGCGAGCACAATCGCCACCCTACTCGGCATCATCGTCCTCGGCTCGATCCTGCTCATGCTGATCGTCGAGGGCGTCAAGGGCTTCACGCCCGCCCTGTTCACGGCGCCGACGCCGGGGCCCGGCTCCGAGGGCGGCGGCATCGCCAACGCCATCCTCGGCAGCCTCATCATGACGTTGCTCGGCATCCTCATCGCCACACCGGTCGGGCTGATGGCCGGCACCTTCCTCGCCGAGTACGGCCGGACCTCGAAGCTCGCCGACATCATCCGCTTCCTCAACGACGTGCTGCTCTCGGCGCCTTCGATCCTGATCGGCCTGTTCGTCTACACGCTGATGGTCCGGCCGATGGGCACCTATTCGGGCTGGGCCGGCGCGGTGGCGCTCGCCATCATCGCGACACCGGTGATCGTGCGCACCACCGAGGACATGCTGCGCCTCGTGCCCGGTCCGATGCGCGAGGCCGGCGCGGCTCTCGGCGCACCCCGCTCTCTCGTCATCCGCGCGGTGACTTGGCGTGCGGCGAGCGCGGGCATCGTCACCGGCATTATTCTCGCGCTCGCCCGCATTGCCGGCGAGACGGCGCCGCTGCTGTTCACGGCACTCAACAACAACAGCTGGTTCAACGCCAACCTTCTCGGCGGCGTGCCGAACCTGCCGGTCATGATCTACCAGTTCGCTCTCTCGCCCTATCCGAACTGGCAGAGCCTCGCATGGTCGGGCGCGCTGCTCATTACCGTCACCATCCTCGCCCTGTCGGTGGTGGCCCGCTTCGTGATCAAGGACCAACGGGCGCGCTGAGAAAGCCCCGGGACAGACCTCCTACAGACGAGAGATCCGATGAGCGCCTCCCCCGCGATCCGCAGCCAGTTCGAGGGCCGCAGCCCGGCCGACGTCAAAGCGCCCGTGCGCATCGCCGTCAAAAACCTGAACTTCTACTATGGCAGCTTTCACGGCTTGAAGGACATCAACCTCGACTTTCGCGATCGGCAGGTCACGGCGCTGATCGGACCGTCCGGCTGCGGGAAGTCGACTTTGCTGCGCACCTTCAACCGCATCTACAGCCTCTATCCGGAGCAGCGCGCCGAGGGTGAGATCCTGCTCGACGGGCAGAACGTCCTCGACTCCAAGATCGACCTCAACGAGCTGCGCTCGCGGGTCGGCATGGTGTTCCAGAAGCCGACGCCCTTCCCGATGTCGATCTACGACAACGTCGCCTTCGGCCTGCGTCTCTACGAGAAGCTGCCGAAGTCCGAGCTCGACGGGCGCGTAGAGGAATCCCTGCGCAAGGCGGCTCTGTGGGATGAGGTGAAGGACAAGCTCAAGCAGTCCGGCACCGGCCTGTCCGGCGGCCAGCAGCAGCGCCTCTGCATCGCTCGCACCGTGGCGCAGCGTCCCGAGGTCATCCTGTTCGACGAGCCGACCTCGGCCCTCGATCCGATCTCGACCGGCCGCATCGAGGAGCTGATCGAGCAGTTGCGGGCCGAGTTCACGATCGTCATCGTGACCCACAACATGCAGCAGGCCGCGCGCATCTCGCAGTTCACCGCGTTCATGTATCTCGGCGAGCTGATCGAGTTCGATGCGACCACGAAGATCTTCATGAACCCGGCCAAGCGGCAGACCCAGGACTACATCACCGGCCGCTTCGGTTAATCGGATGCGACCGCGATGCGGTCGTGCTCCACCCTGTGCCCTCGTTTTAGCGCGCTCTCGATCTCCGGACCGATGTCCCGTTCAGCTTGAGAGCGCTCTCGTCCGACTGCCTGATCGGGAAAATCGCGACATGGCCGAGCATATCGTCTCCTCCTACGACACCGATCTCGAGAACCTGCGCCGCTCGATTGCCGAGATGGGGGGCGTGGCCGAGAAGATGATGACGGATGCCACCGACGCCCTGGTACGCCGTGACACCACCCTCGCTCAGGCGGTGATCGTCGCCGACAAGCGCCTCGACCTGCTGCAGCGGGAGATCGAGGAGCGCTCGGTTCTCCTCATCGCCCGGCGCCAGCCGCTTGCCATCGACCTGCGGGAGACGATCTCCGGCATCCGCGTCTCGGGTGACTTGGAGCGGATCGGCGATCTCGCCAAGAACATCGCCAAGCGCGTGGTCGCGATCAGCGATCAGGCGCAGCCGCAGAAGATCGTTCTCGGCGTCCAGCACATGAGCGACCTGGTGCAGGAGCAGCTCAAAGATGTGCTCGACGCCTACGCCAGCCGAGACGTGACCGCCGCCCGTGAGGTGTGGGAACGGGACAGCGCCATCGACGCGCTGTACAATTCCCTGTTCCGCGAACTCCTGACCTACATGATGGAGGATCCGCGCAACATCTCGTTCTGTACCCACCTTTTGTTCTGCGCCAAGAACGTGGAGCGCATCGGCGATCACACCACCAACGTGGCCGAGACGATCGAGTACCTCGTCACCGGTGAGACGCCGGTCGGAGAGCGGCCCAAGAACGACGCTTCGAACTACGCCACGGTGACGCCGAGCGCCTGACGCCGGAAGGCTTCGGGGACGCGAAGCGTCGAAGAAGCGTACCGGCCCGCTCTCGGATGGGTGAGGCCGGGCGCGACGGATGGAAAGACGGACGATGACGAGTGCGCGCATCCTGATCGTCGAGGACGAGGAATCGCTGACGACCCTGCTGCGCTACAACCTCGAAGCGGAAGGCTTCGCGGTCGATGTGGCGGTCCGTGGCGAGGAGGCGGATCTGCGCCTGCACGAGATGACACCCGATCTCGTCCTGCTCGACTGGATGGTGCCGGGGCTCTCTGGCATCGAGCTGTGCCGCCGCATCCGTGCGCGACGCGAGACCGAGCGGCTGCCCGTCATCATGCTGACCGCTCGGGGCGAAGAGGCCGACCGCGTGCGGGGTCTCTCGACGGGCGCCGACGACTATGTTGTGAAACCGTTTTCGGTGCCGGAGCTGCTCGCCCGCGTGCGCGCCCTGCTCCGCCGTGCCAAGCCTGCCCACGTCGCCAACATGCTGGTGGCCGGCGACATCGAACTCGACCGCGTCAGTCACCGCATCCGCCGTCAGGGCCGCGAGATCCATCTCGGGCCGACGGAGTTCAAGCTGCTCGAGTACCTGATGCAGAGCCCTGGCCGGGTCTTCTCGCGGGAGCAATTGCTCGACGGCGTGTGGGGCCACGACGTCTACATCGACGAGCGCACGGTCGACGTCCATGTCGGCCGCCTGCGCAAGGCGATCAACCGCCCGCGTCAGAGCGACCCGATCCGCACCGTGCGCGGCTCCGGCTACTCGTTCGACGAGATGTTCGCAGGAGCCGAGTGAGGGCCCGTCTTTCGACGGCTGCTCGGTCGGTCCGATCGGCTCATCCGAGCGGAATTCATGCCCGACCGGCGCGACCAGCCAAGAGCGGAATTGGCGTGCGAGGCCGTTGATCGCCGCTGCCGCTTAATAGCTTCGCTCAAGGAGGCGGACGCTTTCGACCCATCTCAGCGAGCGGCGCCGATAAATCGACGCACTGCGCGGTCTCCGAAACAGCCGCGCAGTACCGCCTCATCGATCAGCGAAAACCGGCGACGCGACGATCGCGCTTGCGCTCGGCCGCGGGCTGATAGGCGACCTGCGCGTGCTGGGTGCAGTAGGGCAGGCCTGTGATGGCGCGGGCGCCGCAGAAGCGGAATTCCGGCGAGGTCGGGTCGCCCATCGGCCAGCGGCACATGGAGTCGCGCAGGTCCATGATGGTGACCCGCTCGGAGACGGCTAGCGCCACCGGCTCCGGGGCTGGCGTCCGCGGCAGCGGAAAGTTCGGTGCGGGGCGATGCGCCACGATCGCGGGCGGCTCCGGCAGCGTCGGCTCCTCGACGACCACCACCGTCTCCATCTCGACCTCGGCGGTCAGGTCATCCTTGCGGCGACCCTGAGCCGAAGCCGGGCCGATCGGTTTGACGCGACCGGCGAGTCCGAGGCGGTGCACCTTGCCGATCACGGCGTTGCGGGAGACGCCGCCGATCTGGAGGGCGATCTGGCTGGCGCTCAGACCATCGTCCCACAGGCGACGAAGCAGCTCGACGCGCTCATCCGTCCAGCTTGGGACCGCTTCCGTCATTGCCCCCTCCACGTCGAAACGTCCTTTGAACGCGAAACCGACTGACCGTGCGGCATCTCTGCCGCTTGAGGCGACAGCAAGCATCGCCAAGGCCGGCAAACCGGCCCTGCACATGTCGGTTAACAGACGCCAAAGCTGCCGTTGGCGACGCGGTGGAGACTACAGGACAGCTCGGCCGCGGAGCAAGCGTTTGCGCGTTCCATAAGCCGGTTTCCACCGCCAATCAGACTCCGTCGCCGACGGCTCGGACCAGTATCGACGTCGCTGCCACCGAATTCGCCGGGATCTGTTAACGCCTTGCGTAAAATTGCTCTTTTCCGAAATTGTCGGCCGTTTGCCACCCGACGCGGCAGGCCCTTCTAGCGCTCGCACCGGCCGTACCGGTGCCGTTGCCCATGCTCGGACGGTCTCTGAAAAAGATTGTCCAAGCGGACGCGATGACTATGTGTCGGGGCGGCATCCGCCGGCCCGCCGCCTGTGGACAACCCATCTTGAGTGGATCTTGGGAGATCGCATGCGACTGCGCCTCGCGCCGGCCCTGTTCCTTCTCGCCGCGACAACCGGCTTTGCGCTGGCCGCCGGCCCAGCCGCGCCGGTTCCAGACGAGACCGCGATCCGGCTGACCA
>Ga0268290_100230_pt1 | contig 12924 bp, 11 predicted proteins | sample MetspRMADM_FD_191346 | JGI IMG/M metagenome (GOLD analysis project Ga0268290, IMG submission 191346) | Soil microbial communities from San-Diego area, Southern California, United States - Methylocaldum sp. RMAD-M | ecosystem: Environmental > Terrestrial > Soil > Desert | place: USA: California... | reverse complement strand
CATCCCGAGCGACAGCGCGCCGGGATAATGCGCTCGCCACGGCGACAGCCCGAGCGATTCGAACAGCTCATCAAGAGCGCGCGTCCGGCGCTCGCGGGGCAGGCCGAGCCGCACATTCTGCTCGATCGTCCGCCAGGGCAGCAGGCGCGGATCCTGAAACACCATCGCGATGCCGACCTGGGACGGCTCGGGCGTCACAGCGCCCTCGAAGTCCCGGTCCAAGCCGAGCAGGATGCGCAGGGTCGTGGTCTTGCCCGCCCCGGAAGGCCCGATCAGGCAGGTGATCTCGCCGGCGTGAAGGTCGAAGGCGAGACCGCGTACCGCCTCCACGGCTTCGGTGCGGGCTTTGCGGTAGACCTTGCGGTCCACCCGCACCGTCAGAAGCGGCGCGGGCCTGCCGCCGATCTCGCCCGCCGCCTCAGCGCCAGCGGCGGACATGAGCGTCGAGGGGCTGGAGGAGGAAGGCGTCGATGGCGAGCATCACGCTCATGAAGACGAGGCTGTAGCCGATCACTGCGGTGACGTCGAAGAGGGTGAAGTAGTAGTTGATGGCAAAGCCGACGCCGTTCGGGCGCCCGAGCAGTTCGACGACCAGCACGATCTTCCAGGCGAGCGAGATGCCGGACCGTGCCGCCGCCACCATGAACGGCTGAAGCTGCGGCAGCAGCACGTGGGCGATCCAAGTGCGCCGATCGAAGCGGTAGGTCGTCGCCATCTCCTCCAGACCAGGATCGAGGCCGCGCGCGCCCTCGCGCATGATCACCGCGACGTTGGGCAGCTTGTTGAGCGCCACCGCGACGATGGCTGCGGTCTCGGTGAGCCCGAGCCAGACATAGGCCAGCACCGTGATGACGAGGGCCGGTGTGTTGAGGACGACGAGGAGCGGTGTATCGAGCAGCCGGTCGGCGAGACGCGAGCGGCCGAGCGCTATGCCGAGCAGCACGCCGAGACTCATGGCGATCACGAAGGAGATCGCCACCCGGCCGAGCGTCACGCCGACATTGAAGAACAGACCGCCGGTTTCCGCCTCGCGCAGGACGAAGGCGAGCACCGCGCTCGGCGCCGGCAGCGTGCGCGTGTCGGCGTAGGCTGAGACGCCCTGCCAAAGGGCGAGGAGGACGCCGAGGGAGAGGAGGCGCGCGAGCAGGGCCATGCGGAGGGTCAATGGACCAAGACCGGGACCGAAGCCGTCATCGCGTCGTCTTCAGCCGTTGCCCGCGACGTCGAGATAGAGGTTCGGCGGCAAAGTTTTGCCGACACCGAGGAGCTGTGCCCCCGCGAGCCGATCCAGGGCCGCGTAGATGCGTTCTCCGTCCGCGCGCTCGGCCGCGATGGGTCGGCGCGGGATGCCGGCGAGGAAGTCGCGCTTGAGCGCCGCGAATGTGGCGTCGTCCTCCGCTGCCATCAGGGGACGAACCGTCTCCCACAAAGCCGGTTCGTTCGCCAGCGCGTCCTTGGCGGCGGCCGACGCCCGAGCAAACCCTCGCACCACCTCGCCCCGGTCCGCCACGGTGTGGCCCTCGTAGAGGTAGCCGATCAGCGAGACGGCGCCCTTGGCACCGAAGGCCCGCATGACGTCGTCGGCCGAGATCAGCCGCTTGAACCCCTTGGCTTCGAGACGCGCGCAGAACTGCCAATAGAGCAGGGCCGCGTCGAGCTCGCCGCTCTCCAGCTTCTGCGCCAACAGCGGCGGCGCGCCATAGGCGATCTGCGCGGTGTTCTCCAGATCGAGCCCCGCCGCTTCGCGACTCTGCGCCTTCAGCAGAATCCAGTTCTTGTCGAGCGCCCCGCCGGCCACCCCGAGCCGCTTGCCCGAAAGCCCCTTCAGGTCGGTGATCGGGCTTCCGGCGGGCACCATCAGCGCGCCCTCGGTGGTCGAGTAGGGCGAGAAGCGCACGCCGCGTCCCTCGTTACCGAGGCGGGCGGCGAAGATCAGGTCGCCGACGATCGCATCCACCTGACCACCGAGAAAGGCGATGCGGGCGGCGTCGTTGCCGGCGAGCTTGACGACGTCGAGGGTGAACCCGTTGGCCACATCGAAGCCGCGCGCCTTGATGACCGCGGCCTCCCAGGAGGCGGTTCCGAAGGGCAGGACGCCGAGCCGGAACGTCTCGCCCGCCGCCCGGGCGCGGCGAGCCGACGGCAATGCCGCCGCCAGCGACAGAGCCGCCGTCGCGAGCATTCCGCGCCGTGACAGCATGGGCGTCCTCATGAATTGTCGATCAGACCGTCCCGCCTCTTCGGAGACGGGAGTTTCTGTTGAATTTTTTAATAGGGACTCGCTCCCGCCCCGTCCACAGCCGGTCTCGGCGTTTCCGCTGCGACATGCGGGCCCGCGGGCGCCGCGATCCGGCTTGCGTCACCGCCCGTCCGGACGCAGGTTTTCGCTCATCCCGCAACTCATCCCGAGACCAATTCCAGGGGAGATGACGATGACTCAACCGCGTGAAGGCGTCCTCGACGACGCGACGGTGGAACGACGACTCAAGGAGGAACTTCCGCAGTGGCGGCTGGAGGACGGCTGGATTCGCCGGACCTACAAGACCGCCTCTTGGAAGAGCACGCTGATGGTCATCAACACGGTGGGCCATCTCGCGGAAGCCGCGTGGCACCACCCGGACCTCACCGCCTCCTATGCCTGGGTCGAGGTGCGGCTGATGAACCACGCCGCCAAGGGCATCACCGAGAAGGACTTTGCGCTGGCCAGGAAGATCGAGGAGGTCGTGAGCTGGCAGCCGGGCGCGGAAGGCGGCGCTTTGGAGGGCACGCCGAGCGATCCGCGCTTCGCCTACATCAAGTACGACAAGTAAGAGTGCCTCACAAAACTTTCGGTCACCGATCGTCCCTCCTCTGGCCACGGCGGCGCGACGGGAGTTTTGTGAGAGATACTCAGCGAAGCACTTCGCACGGCTCGCCCGAGCATCGGCCTAGGGCAAGCCGGCCTCATTCAGGCCACGCCGTGCTGCCGGAACCAGTCCTGCAGCCGCTTCCATCCCTCCTGTGCCGGCTCGGCCCGGTAGCTCGGGCGGTAATCGGCGTGGAAGGCGTGCGGCGCGTCCGCGAAGACGACGAATTCGCAGGTCTTGCCGGCGGCCCGGCAGGCCTCTTTCATCCGGTCGATCGTGGCGACCGGAATGCCTGGGTCGGCTCCGCCATAGAGACCGAGCACCGGTGCCTTGAGGTCGGCGGCGAGATCGACCGGATGTTTGGGCATCAGGGCCGAGCTGTCGCCGACGAGGCGCCCGTACCAGGCGACGCCCGCCTTCACGCCGGGATTGTGCGCGGCGTAGAGCCACGTGATGCGCCCGCCCCAGCAGAAGCCGGTGATCCCGAGGCGGGCCGTGTCAGCCTTGCCCGTCCCCTTGGCGTAGGCGACCGCCGCGTCGAGGTCGCTCATCACCTGGGCGTCGGGCACCTTGGAGACGACCTCGCTCACGATCTGCTGAATGTTCGTCAGCCTGGAAACATCGCCCTGCCGGGCATAGAGCTCGGGCGCCAGAGCGAAGTAGCCGAGCTTGGCCAATCGGCGGCACACATCCTTGATGTGCTCGTGAACGCCGAAGATCTCTTGGATAACCAGAACCGTCGGGAAGGGGCCGCCCTCGGCCGGCATCGCCCGGTAGGCCGGGATCTCGCCGTCCTGCGTCGAGATTTTCACCTCACCGGCCGTCAGCCCGTTCGTATCCGTGGCGATGGTGGTCTGGGCCGCGACGGGCTGCACTGCGAGCGCGAATCCGGTGGCGAGGCTCGTAGCGATCACGCTGCGGCGTGAGAGAATCGTCTGAGCCGCGAGGCTCCGCAGGTCGGCGTCGAAAGCGGTCATGCGCGCCTCTCAGAGAGTCAGAACGTCGAGGGGGGCCAGGGGGCCTAGCGGCAGAAGTAGCGGCGCGCCGCCGAATGGCGACGGTGGCTCTCGCAGCGTTTTCGCGTTCGCCGACGTGGCACCCGCCTCGTCCGCTCCCGAGCCCGCATCCGAGCCCTTATCCGGGCGGCTTCGCGTCCTGATGCGGGATCACGCCATGGTCCTGGCCGGTTGCTCGCTCAGATTCTTCCTGAGAGCGGTGATGATGACAGGCCTCGATGAGCGGAACGGCTCCGCCGCACGCACAACTTTCCCTCCTCCTCAGCCCGACGGACTGGCACCCGCGCTCTTGCGCAACATCCGGGCTCTGCAGGAGCGTCGGAGCACGGCGGAGCGCAGTGCCTCCCTGCAGGATCGCGTGGCGGAAACGATCACGCGGTTCACGGGAAGCATGGCGTTCGTTGCCCTGCACGTCGTGCTCTTCGGCTTCTGGACCCTCGTGAACACGGGCCTGCTTCCGATCCTGCCGAAATGGGACGAGTCCTTCGTCATCCTCGGCACCTCCGCCTCCGTCGAGGCGATCTTCCTCTCGACCTTCGTGCTGATCAGCCAGAACCGCATGGCCGCAGCGGCCGACAAGCGGGCCGATCTCGATCTCCACATCGGCCTTCTGGCCGAACACGAGGTGACGAAGCTCGTCGCGATGGTGTCGGCCATCACCGAGCGGATGGGGATCGAGACGCAGGCCGACCCCGAAATCGGCGAACTCAGCCAGGATGTGGCGCCCGACGCCGTTCTCGACGAAATCGAGCGGAACGGCAGCGCCTGACGTCTGGCCCCCAAAAAGAATGGCCGGGCGAACCCGGCCATTCTCCGTCCTGATGGGAAAGACCTTACTTCGCGCTCATCGCGTCGGCCTTCTGGATCAGCGCCTCGGCCATGCGGATCGAGGCGATGTCGATGAGGCGGCCATCGAGGGAGACGGCGCCGCGGCCGGCCTTGGCCGCCTCTTCCATCGCCTCGAGGATGCGGCGGGCCTTGGTGACCTCCGCCTCGGAGGGGGTGAAGACCTCGTTGGCCAGATCGATCTGCGAGGGGTGGATCGCCCATTTGCCCTCGAAGCCGAGCGCGGCGCAGCGGCGGGCGGCCGACTTGTAGCCGTCCGGATCCGAGAAGTCGCCGAACGGGCCGTCGATCGGGCGCAGGCCGTAGGCGCGGCAGGCGACCAGCATGCGGTTCTGGGCGAACAGCCACGGATCCTGCCAGTGGGTCTGACGGTTGCCGGCCTCGTCCTTGTCGGTGAGCACCGAGTAATCGGGGTTCACGCCGCCGATCACGGTGGAGCGGGCTCGCGTCGAAGCGGCGTAGTCGGCCACGCCGAAGGACATCGCCTCAAGGCGCTTGGACGAGGTCGCGATCGCCTCGACATTGGCCATGCCCAGCGCGGTCTCGATCAGCACCTCGAAGCCGATCCTCTTCTCGCGCTTCTTGGCCTGCTCGATCTGCGTCGTCAGCACGTCGATGGCGTAGACGTCGGCCGGCACGCCGACCTTGGGGATCAGGATCATGTCGAGGCGCGGACACGCTTCGACGATATCGACGACATCGCGGTACATGTAGTGGGTGTCGAGACCGTTGATGCGGATCATCATGGTCTTGTTGCCCCAATCCAGGTCGTTGAGGGCCTGGATGATGTTGGTGCGGGCCTTCTCCTTGTCGTCGGGCGCGACCGCGTCCTCGAGGTCGAGGAAGATCACGTCGGCGTTCGAGGCGGCCGACTTCTCCATGAAGGTCGGGTTGGAGCCGGGAACCGCGAGTTCCGAGCGGTGCAGGCGGGGTGTCGCCTGCTGGATCAGGGTGAAGCTCATCGGGAGTCCTCCGTTCTGTGAGACCGTCTTGTCGTGTGCGCGGTCACGCGCTCGAGTCGCGTGCCACGCTTCTCAAGCATCGTCCTTTTCCGAAAGCCGGCGGCCACCTTTCGGGACGATGTTCTATCTCGCGCGTCCGGGCCGGCCGTCCAGCCGAGCCCGAGACACGTCGCCGAGATTGTATGCATTATCCAGTCGCGCCGAAGCCGACGGCAATGCAGTTGATGGACAGGAGAAGCGCGGACTTCACCGCCTCGCGCTTGTCCTCGTCGGACTCGCTGCGGAAGCGGCGCAGCAGCTCGACCTGCTCGCGGCTGACCTGGTTGATGGTCGGCAGCCGTCCCTGCAGGCGCTCGCGGAATTGCGGGAAGCGCTGGGCGAGTTCGCCGTCGCCGGAGACCCGCAGCACCATCTCGCGCGTCAACGCGTATTCCTGCTCGATCATGCCGAAGATGCGGGCGCGGATGCCCTCATCCTCGACGAGGCCGGCATAGTCACGGGCGATCTCCAGATCGACCATCATCAGCGTCTTCTCGACCTCGTCGAGGACGAGGCGGAACACCCGGCAATCCCGGAACATGCGCTTCAGCACGGCTTCACCCTGCTCACCGCGCACGTCGATGAAGCTCTTCAGCCCCGAGCCGACGCCATACCAGCCGGTGATGACATGCCGGTTCTGCGACCACGCGAACACCCACGGGATCGCGCGCAAGTCCGAGAGCGACTTGGCGCCGAAGCGCCGGGCCGGGCGCGAGCCGATGTTGAGCAGCGCGATCTCGTCGAGCGGGCTCGCGGCCTGGAAGTAATCGACGAGGCCGTCGGCCTGAAGCAGGTTGACATAGGCCGCCCGCGAGGCGCCCGAAAGCGCCTCCAGCGCGTCGTCGAGTTCGGCCCGCGAGCCGCTGCCGTTGCCCTCCGAGAGCAGGGCATGCTCGAAGACCGAGGCCGCGAGCAGCTCCATCTGGTAGGCCGCCGTGCCGCGGTTGGCATATTTGAACGAGACGACCTCACCCTGCTCGGTGATGCGGAAGCGGCCGTTGATCGAGCCCGGCGGCTGGGCGGCGATGCCGCGATGGGTCGGCACGCCGCCGCGGCTGACCGAGCCGCCGCGACCGTGGAAGAAGGCGATCGGCACGCCGAGATGCTTGCCGAGCACGGTCAGCCGCACCTGCGCCTTGTACAGCTCCCAGTTCGAGGCGATGAAGCCGCCGTCCTTGTTGGAGTCGGAGTAGCCGATCATCACCTCCTGCACCCCGCCCTGCCAGCGGGTGGAGCGGCGCACCACGGGGATGCCGAGCAGCTCCTTCATGATGGCCGGGGCGGCGCGCAGGTCGTCGATCGTTTCGAACAGCGGCACGATCGGCAGCGGGCAGATCTCCGTGCCCGTCGCGTCGAGGAAGATGCCGGCCTCCTTCGCCAGCAGGTAGGCGCCGAGCACGTCGACGGTGGAGCGCGTCATCGACAGGATGAAGGCGCCAAAGGCCTCGCGGTCGAGGCTGTCGCGCATCTCGCCGACCAGCGCGAAGGTGGCGAGCGTCTCGCGCGCGTCGTCGGGCAGACGGTCGGCGAAATCCTCGAACGAGGTCTCAGGGTTGCGCGGCCGGGCGAGTTCGGTGAGCAGCCACTCCTTCCAGGCCGGCGAATCCAGTTCCGGCGGCTCGCGGTCGCCGTTGCGGAGCTTCCACAGGGCGTGCAGCGTCTTGGTGGTGCGGGTCGAGTTCTCGCGCAGATCGAGCCGCACGGTCGAGAAGCGGAAGATCTCGACCATCCGCCGCACGGGGCGCACGATGTTGGTGGCGAGCGCGTCGCACTTGGCGTCGGCGAGCCCCTTTTCGAGAGTGCGCAGATCGTTGATGAGCCCGTCCGCGCTCGGATAGTCGGGCCCGACCGAGCGGGCGCCCTTGTTGCGAGCGATCGTCGCTTCGAGCTTGCGCAGCACGCAGGTGAGGAACTGGCGGTAGGCCTCGCCCGGGTTGCGGCTGGTGATCGCCCGCGCGTCGCCGGACTCGGCCAGCATATGCGCGAGTTCGCTGCGGAAGGTTTCGGGCACCGGCAGAGAGCGCTCGGTGATCGACAGCACCCGCCCGAGATGGGTGATGCGGTCGCGGTAGCGGCGCAGTGAGGCGAGCGCGTTGCGCTGCAGCGTCTCGCGGGTCACGCTCGCGGTGACGTAGGGGTTGCCGTCGCGGTCGCCGCCGATCCAGCTTCCGAACTGGAAGAAGGGCGGCACCTCGAAGGTCTCGTCGGGATAGTACTGCGCGAGGCTCTCCTCCAGCGAGAGCAGCATCTCGGGCAGCATCTCGAACAAGGTCTCGTCGAAGAAGTGCAGGCCCCAGGCGACCTCGCGCTCGACGGTGGCCTTCTCCAAATGCAGCTCGCCCGTCATCCAGATCAGCTCGATCTGGTCGCGCAGCTCGTTCATCAGGCCGTTGCGCTCGCGCTCGGTCCAGCGCGGCAGTTCCAGCTCACGCAGGACGAGGTAGATCCGGCGCAGCTTCTCCAGCACCGTCACGCGCTTGCCCTCGGTGGGATGCGCGGTGATCGTCGGGCGGATGCGCAGGTCCTTGAGCAGCGCGTGGATCTGCGTCGCGCCGATGCCCCGGGCGGAGGCCTCCGCGAGCACCTTGGCGAAGGAGCCGTTCAGCGCCTCCCGCCCCTGGTCGCGCTCGACGTGGCGGCGGCGGCGCATGGCCGCGTTCTGCTCGGCGATCGAGACGAGCTGGAACCAGATGCCCTGCACCTGAAGCGCGCGGGCCAGCATCTCCGGGGTGTAAGACGAGATGTCGGCGCGGCCGTGCAGTACGTCCTCCAGCTCGGGATCGTGGCGGCGGGCCACGTCGAGCAGGGCGTGAAACAGAATGTCGAGGGCGTCTTCGGTCGCCGTGCCGGTGATGACGGGCGGCGCGAAGGTCGAGTCGGTCGCGGCTGACGGCCGGGCGTGCAGCGTCTTGGTCATGGGATCCCCCCTGGCGAGGTTCTTTTATCAGACTCCCGTGGACAGGCCTGCGGGACGGTGGATCACCCCGATCCACGGAGCGCGCTCCTCCCACTGTAAGGGAGGAGCCGGAGGTGCGGGTGCGGAAGGCAGCGCAGCACTGCGTCCTTCCCCCTCCAAGCCCCTCTCCGCAAGGGGGAGGGGACGCAGAGTTTACGCCGCGCGGGCGAGCACGTCGGCCACGGTGCGGCCGAAGGAGCCCGGATCGGGCGCGACCGTGAGGCCGTAGGACTTCATGATCTCGGCCTTCTCGGCGGCGCTGTCGCCGGTCGCCGAGATGATCGCACCCGCGTGCCCCATGCGGCGGCCCTTCGGGGCGGTGAGGCCCGCGACGAAGCCGATGACGGGCTTCGAGAAGTTCTCCTTGATCCAGGCGGAGGCCTCGGCCTCCTGCGGGCCGCCGATCTCGCCGATCATCAGCACCGCTTCCGTCTCCGGATCCTGTTCGAACAGGGCGAGGTGGTCGAGGAAGGACGAGCCGTTGATCGGGTCGCCGCCGATGCCGACCGAGGTCGAGATGCCGATGCCGAGTTCCTTCATCTGCGCGGCGGCCTCGTAGCCCAGCGTGCCCGAGCGGGAGATCACGCCGACCTTGCCCGGCAGATAGATGTGGCCGGGCATGATGCCGAGCATCGACTTGCCGGGCGAGATGATGCCGGCGCAGTTCGGGCCGACCACCATCGTGCGCTTCTCTTTCGGGTAGCGCCGCAGGTAGCGCTTCACCCGCATCATGTCCTGGGCCGGAATCCCGTCGGTGATCGAGCAGACGAGCTTCAAGCCCGCATCGGCCGCCTCCATGATCGCGTCCGCCGCGAAGGGGGGCGCTACGAAGGTGATCGAGGTGGTGGCGCCGGTCGCCTCCACGGCTTCCTTGACGGTGTTGAACACCGGCACGCCGCAATGGGTCTTGCCGCCCTTGCCCGGAGTGACGCCGCCGACGACGTTGGAGCCGTAGGCGATCATTTCCTTCGCGTGGAAGGTGCCCTTATCGCCGGTGATGCCCTGGACGATGATCGGGGTCTTCTCGTCGATGAGAATGCTCATGGCGTGATTCCTCCCCCGTTCGTCAGTGCTTGGCGCCGTGGCAGGCTTCGACGGCCTTGCGCGCGGCTTCCGTAAGGGTGTCGGCGGTGATGAGGTCGAGTCCGCTCTCGGCGAGGATCTTCTTGCCTTCATCGACGTTCGTGCCGGCGAGCCGGACGATGAGTGGCACGTCGATCTTCACCTCGCGGGCGGCCTTCACCACGCCCTCCGCGACCCAGTCGCAGCGGTTGATGCCGGCGAAGATGTTGACGAGGATCGCCTTCACGTTGCGGTCCGATAGGACGAGACGGAAGGCTGTCGCGACCCGGTCCGGACTGGCACCGCCACCGACATCCAAGAAGTTCGCCGGCTCGCCGCCCGCGTGCTTGATCATGTCCATGGTCGCCATGGCCAGACCCGCGCCGTTGACGATGCAGCCGATCTCGCCGTCCAGCCCGATATAGCTGAGATTGTGCTCGGCGGCCTGGGCCTCGCGGGGATCGCCCTGCGACGGGTCGTGCATGTCCGCGATGTTGCGGCGGCGGAACAGGGCGTTGTCGTCGAAGGACATCTTGGCGTCGAGCGCCAGCACCCGATCGTCCTTGGTGACGACGAGCGGGTTGATCTCCAGCATGGTGCCGTCGCAGTCGCGGAACGCCCGGTAGGCGTTCATGATGGTCTTCACCGCAGCCGAGACCTGCTTGATGTTGAGGCCGAGCTGGAACGCGATCTCACGGGCCTGGAATTGCTGCAGGCCGACCGCCGGCTCGACCACGACCTGGATCAGCGCCTCAGGCTCCTTGGCGGCGATCTCCTCGATATCCATGCCGCCGCGTTGGCTGGCGATGACGCGTACGCGCTCGGCCTTCCGGTCCAGCACGTAGCCGAGATAGAGCTCGCGCTCGAACGGGTCGGCGGTCTCGATGTAAACGCGCTGAACCGGCTTGCCTTCGGGACCGGTCTGGAGGGTGACGAGGCGTTTTCCCAGCAGGTCGCGGGCGGCGTCGCGCACTTCGTTATAGGTGCGGCAGAGCTTGATACCGCCCGCCTTGCCGCGGGCGCCGGCATGGATCTGAGCCTTCACCGCCCAGAACGAGCCGCCGAGCTCGGTCGCGGCGTAGACTGCCTGATCCGGGCTGAAGGCCACAGCGCCCTTCGGGACGGCGACCCCGAAGCTCGCGAGCAGCTCCTTGGCTTGGTACTCGTGAACGTCCATCGAGACCTCCTTCGCGTTTCCGTCGTTCTTGTTGGGCCGACCTTCGCGGAAAAATTACTTTTCGGGAAGCGGGTCAGCTCTCAATTTTTTCTTTTTTGGTACTTTAGTTTGCTTGCCCGTCAGAGACTTAGCGGGCTTCTAAACTGCGGATCGTGCGGCATTGGCACGGAATGCAGCGATGCTCGGCCGCCCTTCCCCTCCTTCAGAGGTGCCGGCGCGAGCCGGTCTCGAAGGATCCTCAAGGATCGCGCGACCACTGGACGATCCTTCGGGGCCGCTTCGCGGCACCTCGGGATGTGGTCCAGGGCTGCAGAGCGGAGATTCGCTCGCGATGACGGGGCGCGCGAAGAGGTCAGTTCACCTTGGCTTTCACGATCTCGTAGACCCGCTCGTTGAGCGTGCCGGCCTCTCCGAGCAGGGCCTCCAACTCCTTCAGCCGCTCCTCGGCGAAGGCACGATCGTCGAGACCCTTGGCGTTGACGTAGACGTTGAGTGCGGCCGAGCGCAGGCCCGCATAGGCGGACAGCACGGCGACGCCGGCATCCGAGATCACGTTGAGATTGCCCTTCTCGGCGGCGATCTCGGCCAGATCGATCACCTCGCGGCAGACGCGGCAGCAGGCGAGCGGCACGTCGGTCGCGGTCTTCAACGCATCCTGGATCTTGGCGGCGCGCGCGGCCTTCTCCTCGTCGGTGTTCTTCGGCAGCCCGTAGGCGCCCATCACCGCATCGAACGCTTCCACGTCGTCGGCGATCATGCCGGTGAGCGTACGGCGCAGCGCCTCCGACTTTTCGAGCACCTGCTTCAGGTCGGCCTCGACCTCGACGTACTTCTTCTTGCCGATAGTGAGGTTGCACACCATCGACACGAGCGCCGCGCCCATGGCGCCGGAGATCGCCGCGGCACCGCCGCCGCCGGGGGTCGGGGCCGAGCTCGCCAGGCCGTCGAGGAATGTTTCGATCGTCTCGTTCGCGGCCATGGGTCCCTCCCCTGTCGGTTCTTGTTGGTTTGCACTGGGCAGCGCCGACGGATGCCGGCGCCACCTTTCAGGCTGTGAGCGTCAGGCCATTTCCTTGGCCAGCGCGTAGATCTGCTCGGCGTCGAACACGCCCTCAGTCGATTCGAACAGCTTGGCGACGCAGGCGCGGTGCAGCTTGAGCTTGAGGCCACCGATGCCGAGGGCGCCGAAGCTCTTCTTGCCGTGGCGCTCCTTGGCCTTGTCCATCGCGTCGATGCCGCCGAAGCCGAGCGGGGGCTGGGCGTTGTAGTCGGCCACGATCTCGATCGAGGCCTCGTCCTTCCAGCCGGATTCCGGCAGCAGCTCGATGCCGATGGCACCGGCGGAGAAGATCAGGTTCTGCCCCTTCACCAGGGCGACGCGGGAGGCCTCATCCGGGGTGGCGGCGGCCTTCACGTTGACGCCGAAGCGCTTGTTGACGGCATCCGCCGCGGCCTGCGCCCGGTCGAGCTGGCGAGCGGCGAGGATCACCTCGGCGCCTTCCTTGGCCAGCAGCGCGGCCGAACGCATGCCGACCGGGCCGGTGCCGGCGAGCACAACCGCCTTCTTGCCCTGGACCGAGCCTCCGGCCGCCTTGACGACCAGGGCGACGCCCGCGGCCGCCGTGGTGTTCGAGCCGTTGGAGTCCAGCATGGTCGAGACGCGGAACGGGCCGAAGAAGCGCTTCTTGACCGCCTCGAACACCGCCTCGCCTGCGGCCATGTTGCCGCCGCCGACGAAGATCGCGGTCGACTTCTTCTCCGAGCCGCCGCGGGTGTAGATCGTGCCGTCCACGAGCGCGCCGACATTGTCCGTCGTCACGTTGCCGTAGCCGGTGATGTGGTCGGCGCCGCCGTCATAGCCGACGACCGTGTCGAACACGCTCGGAACCGCGTCGGTGTCGAACAGGAAGAGAAGCTTCTTGGTCATTGTGCCTCTGGCTGTTGGCTGGCCGCGCGGATGAGCACACGGCGCGTTTTCATGGACGACGATCCGGCGCTTCTCGCGGCGCCGATCACCCTC
>Ga0268290_100229_pt1 | contig 12947 bp, 12 predicted proteins | sample MetspRMADM_FD_191346 | JGI IMG/M metagenome (GOLD analysis project Ga0268290, IMG submission 191346) | Soil microbial communities from San-Diego area, Southern California, United States - Methylocaldum sp. RMAD-M | ecosystem: Environmental > Terrestrial > Soil > Desert | place: USA: California... | reverse complement strand
ACATCTGTCTGCCGCAGAGCACCGCGTCACAGGTGAACCTCCGTGTGCGGACGAGAAGTCGGACACGCCTTCCCGACAGAGGGAGGTCCGCGACCTGGCGGCAATAACGGCTTCGAACCGTTCGCGAGATTCGTCCGCATGCCGGACATGACGCGGTAGCGCCGGCTCGCGACAGCAAGATGCAGGTCTCATCGTCAATGTGGGTGATGCGTTCGGCGATGAAACCAGCCGGTACCAAATCGGAAGGACGAAACTTGGTGCTCATCAGGCTGATTCCTTTGTGGAAACCAGCAAAGCATCATCATTACAACTGCATCAAAACTGAGTCAGAGCCAACTTTCCGAGCCGATTGACATCCTTGCGCGATGGAGATGCCGTGGGGAAGCGCGGGACTTTCTGATGTTACTTAAGTCCCAATTCGAAGAGGAGCGCCTCTAGTTCACGGCGAATTACCAGCCCTCTCGAGTCCGGCGTGGTCCAAAGCTTCTTCATCTTCCGAATTTGCTCAGGTATGGCGCCGAATTTTCGCTCACCCATTAAGTCATGGATAGCCACCATCTCCGTTCGTCGCGGGGAATTTCGGGGTATGGCCTTACCGCGATTGTATACGAGGGACACTAGGGCTCCGAAGCTTTCATCGCTCAATTCATTGCTGTTTGGAAAGATACTTTCGGCATCAGCGGTGGGATAGGGTAAGAAATTGAGGAACTGGGTCATTGCTGAGGGCCATGGAATCGAGATTGTCTGCACACTGGGCAACGCAACGCGCGCAGCTTCTCCTCCTTTTCCCAAGACCTGCTTGAGGATATCAAGCTCTTGCTGGGTTAGCAGATTTTCCCAGTCCCGCTTTAGTAGAGAAGAATTGGCAAAACGGAGATCGTAGCCTATCCCCATCGTGACCCCGGATTCTCCCCGAGGCCAAATAGGCTTTCTATATTTTCGCTCATATTGGCTGCGGCCACCTACTTCCAATTCAACGATCAGATCGATAGCGCTTTGCGAGATTTTTCGGGAAGAGCGCGTGCCTCGCCCGACGCCCCTTGTGACGCCCACCTCACGATATTTCCAAGCATTTTCTAGAAGCCTCTCATTCGCTGTATACTCGCGCAAAAGAGACTCGAAGTTCGGCTGCTGTGCTCCGGCAGGAAAAACCGAAGCCGCAACTGATGCGGTAAGTCCCGCGAGGAACAGGCGCCTGTTTGGCAGTATATAATTACAACAAAGTATTGTCATAAAGGATCGCCTTAGGTGGGTAGTTACTGCTTTTCGAATGAAGCATATCGCTTGGACATGCGCGGAACAACCAACTTGATATTCAACCAATCAGACCTGAAAAGTTGTTTCCCCCCGTTTCCGATGACGCTGACCCGAAGCACGTGGTCTGATGTTTTTTCTGCGACCAACGGCATGAGGACGCGATAAGTCTTGGTGTCATTATCCAGCTGATAGACAATGTTCTTCCGGACTAGGTAGTCAGCCCCGTTGACGCGCAGGTCTACAGATGTGACATCGTTGTAAGCCACTCCCCCGCCACCCAATCCCTCAGGTGCGTAGATCGAGATGTTGGCCACCACGTTGACCACGAATGGGAGACTGTCTTGCCCCTTAGGTGTCACAGTCAGGCGCCCGACGATCCATGGAGACTTCCTTTGCTCGTTGTCGGGCTCAAATACGTAAGGGTGGGCAGCGAGCCACTGATCATAGCCTGCCGGCTTTCGGCCCGTCCTACCTGCGCCCGACCAAGGCGCGTTTGAAAATGCATAGCTGTGCATTGCGAAGTCAGGAAGACTTTGCGCTACGCCTTCTTCAACCGAGAGGTGCCAGCTTTCTCTGAATTCACCTGTCTTCAGACGGAAGCTATAGCTATTCCTATTGGCATCTTGGACAAATTTGTCCATGTCATCAACATCGGTTGGGTCGCTTACATAGACATTGTATTCGAACACAGCCGACTCGATGTTACTCCAACCTTCATTATATACTACAACACGGCAAAATTCGTCGGAGGGTGCCTCGAAATCTACATATGTAGTATTGTCGGGTGCGCTTCTTTTTACCTCTACAACCAATTCAGAGATCGTTATCACCTCATTCTTGGCGCGTCGTGCGACGAGATCCAGCAGTGGGAACGAAATGCCCCATCCGCTGAATTCCTCCGGCGAGAAATAGCCTACATCCTCCGCCAAACATACGGGAGTTCGCCCCTCCGCCAGCGCGTCGAAATAGTCGTTGTCAGGACGGATCGTAGTGTTTCCCTCGCTATCGACACCCTCTGCCTTGTAAGCAAACCCATACTGAACCAAGTCGGACACAGTGACATCTTCATAGTCCGCAATTTGAAAATCTACGATCACTCCGCTAGAGGGCGCGCCCGGGTTACTGCCGTTTAGGCTAAGGTTCTGATCGTGAATACTGCCTGCGAAATACGGCTTTTGCTCATTGTAAGTGTCGGCGAGGACATCTTTCACAACTGCCTGCATCGCCCGCATTATTGGCTCATCCTTAGCTGATAGGGCGGAAACAAACGCTCGAGCGAATGGGCTGCCACGTGTTCCGTCTCCATCCTTGGCGACTTGGCCGGGAGCTGCTGAATACTGGATCAGTACGTTTTGTGCTGGGAGGTAAGGAGCAAGCCCTCTAGAAAACTGTCGCCTTACTCCAGCGTCGACGGTCATGTCCGAGAGGTATGGATTATCTCGGCACGCATCAACAACCAGTATGCCAAGGACCTTAGCAAAGCTCACCGATTGAGCGGCCATCAGAATGTCAATGCATGTGTTGCTGGCTGAAAACGTGTCCTCCATACTCGCATCAGTTGGAACAATAAAATTTGTCCCATCAAGTTCAATAGCATGGCCGCAGTAGTATAGGATCGCCATGTCCGCGAGGCGAGCGCCCTTGCGAAATTCGCATATTTCCCGGATTGTGGTGGATTGATCGAGATCTGTTTTCAGGGAACATGTAAAACCGATCTTCCTAAGCTGATCGACGACCAGCTTCGAGTCCCTCGACGGTCCGTTTAACGGTGATTGTTCGGCGTAGGTCGAGTTAGCTATTACAAGTGCGACCTTACTACGTGTTGTGTTTGTCTGGCTGGATTGAGCCAATGACGTAGCCTTCCCCTGAATAAGAAAAATCGGGGATAGTGCGGCTGCGCTCAAAATATCACGTCTGCGAAGCGTCATTGCCATTGATCACCTGCGTCGCCTAGAGTTTATTTTCATGGTAAACAGCGGCAGAGATGACTTTATAACTTGCCCGCTGACATGATTATTCAGCCGCCTGTTTGCACAACCAACTGTGCTAGTCCATCGCGGTTGAAATTCTGGACCTCGTCTTTCCCTAGACCCCGTCGAACTACTCTCTACAAGTTCCAGATTCGAATGTCGGTGGCTCAACTGCGAGGCAAATGCTTGTAATGACAAGCTCTGGCATGAACCACCGCCAGATTAGGAAATATCTTGTTTGTGAGTTGTAGGAGTGTCAATATACACCTAAGACGTAGTGACGACGGTGTGGCCTCCTTAATGTCGGTCCTAAGTTTCCGACTAGATAAGCGACCTTCCTCTCTGCAACGGCGGCGATCATCTCTGTCCATGGTGATGCGTCACGATATGTTTTGCGTTGATCCATTTGTGGTAAAACCTGTAGCATGCGGTCGCGATAAGCAGGGCAAACTTGATCGCAGTCCACGCGTCGTCGATCATCGCTTGCCCTAGCAGTTATGCCGACCCAAAAGGACGACCCGATAACTCGCTGTCCTCTGCTGCGGGTCATCAACAAAATGATATCATTGGCGTGCGCGTCGAGCAGCGCTCTCACGGCAGGCTTTTGCTATCGGGATTTTGTCTAAGGCGCGTATAATAACGATGATCGTCCCGTTCAATTCAACATTATAGTATAATGCATTACTACCTTTTCCGAAGCTGCGTAGAGTATCGCCTCGAATCTTATTACTCTTATTTTCGAACCATCTTCGAGGACTTGGGGGGCGTCAAAAACACCTCGAGCGATTCTCGTCAGCGACCGAATTCGCTCATTAAATGGCCTAACCAGTACATCGTAGACAGTATATTCTTCATCCATGCTGTTTCTTGCATGTTGGCATGGCGGTGAGATCAGAAATCCGTCATCGCAAGCAGATTGGAAGACAAAGCTCGCGGAATCCAGCCTCTGTCCCTCGGCAACGGCTCTGGTGACCTGGTTCTTAGTATCCGCCTTGCTTGCAGGAAAGGCTGGTCCGAGCCAGATGACCTTATTACCGACTGCTGAATCGAACTCAAATAAAGTTCTTTCGGATAGGGGCAAGCTCAAATTTTGCCCTTCGATCACTATGCTGGCAAAATCGGCCTCGTCTGATGCTCTCGCGGGACCATTCCCGAAAATCATGACCGAACACAATGCAATTCCAAAGCGACGGAGAGCGAGGAGAACTCCATTCGCCCTCCGGAAAATCGATTTTCATGCGATGCAGAGGGGACAGCTACAGCCACGAGGGGCACTAGGAGGCCAGCCTCCACTGCTTCGCAAGAGTCGAATCGAGTCAGTTGAGCCCCCTGAATTTTCTTCGTTAAGTTGCTCGATTGTATGGGGCATGCAAGTGGAGGTTTTAATAGTATGCGCGCCAGGGACGGAGAGGTTAATAGTTCGAAAATGCTCCTCGGCACATGAGCAACCTGCTGAACATAAATCCGAGACGCCGAGCCGACGACCCATGCTAATCGTCAGCGAGTGGAGAATTCTGGCCACGGGTCTCTGGCCTCCCGCCACTGAGACATCCTGCTTCGCAGGCCACCAATGCAACGTATCAACACGAGCTAAACCGATCAGGAGAAGGTGGGGGGAGCGAAGAATGCCGTCAAATGGTGAAGCGGAATGAGAGAGTTTGGTTATGCCTTCAAGCGCAGAACCATGATCAATTCGTCTGCTTCTGGCCGAAACCCCGAAATCCGTTCGGAATCCGGCCGGTTTCTGTGAAACCGTGGCGTTGGTAAAAGCGGATCGCAGCCGAATTCTCCGCGTTCACGGTGAGCTCAAGCTGCTGCACCCTGTGGTCGCTCGCGTGCTGGATGACGTGATCTAGAAGCTGTCTGGCCATCCCGGTCCCGCGTTGTTCTTTTCGCACATAGACGCCAATCACCGTCGCCCGATGCGAGAAGCGGCTCGGACGTTGGAACTTGACCCCCATCATCCCGACGGGTTCTTCATCCACAAACGCGATGAAGACCGGATGATTCCAGATGTTGGCGCCATTCCTCGTCGGAAAGCTGGGCCCAGTCCTCGTATACGCTTGCAAACGAAAGCGGTTCCTGTGAAAGCGCCTCCAGCCTTATCCTGCGAAATATATCGACGTCATCGGGCTTTAAGACCACTGCCACGCGGGTGAATTGGCGGTTATGGCTCCGGTGCTGATGTGCTCTGAAAGGTTCGCCCAGATTGGATCCCTGGTGAAACTTGAAAGGTCGCCGCTCGATTGCAACAAGGACATTTCTGCGAATTGCCCAAGCGGTGTCACGGCGCCTTGCAGAAGCTCCATCTCACTATAGGGGCAGCCACCGGAAGATTTCAGAACACGATGACCCCAAACCCCGGGTCGGTCGTCGCCGCCCAGTTCCGTCAGGAGATCCTGCTCCCCTGATCGCTGAAAGCCGACCGCGGACAGGTAGCGCATGAGCGGGTAGTAGATCGTCTGGCGGCACCCTCCAAGCACTCTGACACCCGGCAGGATCGAGGTTACCAGGAACACGGTGTACAGGCTCGGCACGATCGCCCGTTGTCGAAGTGCCTCTGCGAGGATCTTAGGGCGAACTTTCACCTCAAAGCTCGACCGCGCTCTAAGAAAATTGTCCTGGAGCCGAAGCGGAATTATTCGGCCTCCTTCCAGGCGCCAGAAGAAGTCGGTGGTCCTCCGGACCCAACCTTGCCATGGTCCAGCATTGAGGTGGTCCATTGCGTCCAGGATACTCTCTGCAACCTTTCCTCCGATAAAGCGTGCCGATAGCCATGACTGCGGATCTTCGAGGTGGTCGGCAACCAGGTCCGCGATATCCATGTCATCAAGCTGAAGCAGTTTGGTGGGGAAGGGGAGCTTGTTGCGCCAAAGGGCTCGATTGGCGGCTCTGATCGCTTCTGCCGCAGAAGGAAAATCATCCGAAGGCAAGTCGGCGAGGAGACGGGCGGCGGAAGCATTCGGTGCCGGATCGCTTTTGGCGTTCGAAAGTGCGAAGCGATAGGGGCCACTCCAACCGCAGATGCTCAATGAGTCCATCCGGCTGCGGGGCAAGCCAAAGACGTTGAGCGGCTCACCGTCGAGACATAGCCAGCCCGGCCCCTTCTTTGCCTTTTCTGAGAAACTCACCGTCGCGGCGTGATAGGTGATGTGCCATTCGCGGCCATGAGCCGTCAGCCCTGACAGGCTGAACAGATGCGTGTAAAACGCGTCGTGATCGATGAGGAGCAGGCAATGTGGGCCGGTCTGCATCACCGGCGATGCCAGTATCTGAAGGCCGGCATTTCGGGCGTCCTCGGCATCATAACCGGATCGTCTCGCCGCCCGTTCTATGCACCGGCGAAGCAGATCCATTGCTTGATGACGCACAAAACACCCGGTTCGAAATTTGGAGACATCGTAGGCCGCCGATGCATAGTCCTGTAGCGGACGTTCCCAGAACTCCTTAACACGCGGCATCAACACAGACAGTGTGTGTCGCACGTCGGTGGCGCTGCAGCGGTCCTCCGAGTGAGGGTTTCCCGTCATTTCACGATGCCAGGCGCTTTGGCGCGAGCAGGGTCATGGTGTTTGCGCTGCGCCAAGCCAGATCCGAAGCCAAGGGATCACCCCAGGAATCAACGATCGCGGCAGGTAACTGGTGGTAGCAATAGGCTGGTGGGATGGCCGGCTTCAACATTAGCGAAATCAGCTCCAACATGGAAGCCCGGGCGTTGGATGACACGATGGTGTAGAAGTTTCCGCTGTTCCAGGTTATCACCGAGTAACGGAAGAACGTTCTGAGCGCCGCGATCGTCGTCGGCAAGTCGACCTGAAGATCGGCCATCGTGTCGAGGACTTCATCCTTTTTCTTGGAGATGTGCCGCGTCGAGAAGAACCGGGATTTGAAAAGCTCGTCCTTTTGCCGCTCGCGTTCCTCATAGACAGCCGGGTCGGCATCCGAGAGTTTCTGCACCTGCACGAGGAGGCCACCAGGACGTATGCGAGGGGCTACAAAATCCAGCTGCATTAGCCGATCACGGTCGTACATCTGAAACGTCGTGTCCTCGAAAAGCACGTCGAACCCATCCCGAAACGGCAAAAGATCCTCGTCGGTCGCGTAGCGATCGTCGTCCAATTCAAAGAACGGGCCGTGGAAGAAGTGCGCGTGCTCGCTTCCCCTCCTTGAAAGAAACGAAGTCTTATTGGCGGCTGTTGGACTGCAGGAGAGCGTCTCGATGCGACCATCGCCAAGCGTGGCGAGCGTGCGCGCAAGGCAACCGGTACCAGTGCCGAGCGTATAGATCCTCGTCGGAGAGGCATTTTGCGCCCAGACCCTCAAGGCGAAGGATAAGATTGCTGGCCCCAGTCGGCATTCTTCTTCGAGCCTATAGGGGATGCTGGCGAAATAATGGCTGTCGAAGTGCCCCCAGAGCCTTCGATGTGTATCGGCGAAAACAGCGGCGTCCAGATCGAAATCAAGCAGGCTCACGTCGAGCTGCGGTTCGGCAAGGTCGGGCGCTCCACCCTGTCCGCTTGCGGTCCTCTCGAAGAATGCCGCAAAGGACGTCAGCCTGGGCGCTTTCTTCCAGCGCTCAATCGTCAGTCGATCCACCATCGCCACCTCCCCATCTGAAAGGCGGAAGCCGCATCCCGGCTTTTGGCGAGATGTTTACGGTTGCCGCCGATATATGGGCTACATCTGCGCACGAGCCGAGAGCCTCGCCAATTTGCCGAATCCGGTAGATTGATCTTTTGAAAAACTGTCATGGCGAAGCGCCCGCGGCCTTAGGACGAGCGAAATCACAGTTCAATCAGCTCGAGAAAGCTCGCCTTGCCAACCGCCTGATGACTTGTGGCGGCACCAAGCTTGAGCCACACCGACCGCAGGTACAGCTTGACGGAGAGTCTTCTGATGCCGAGATCGGCTGCTACTGTTTGGAAATTCGACCTTCGCAAGCAACTGAAGGTATTGGCTTTCGCGTTTCGCAAGATTGAGATCGCGATCGCCCTCCCAAAGGCCGCCAGCAGAAAGCGCCTTCTCATGAAAATATTGGGGCAGGATTTGCAACTCATGGATGGTCGAAGCGCGTAGTCGTAGCCAATCGCACTTCGGCAGCTCCCTGGTGACCGAAAAGAGAGAGCGTTCGCCGTTTCTGCCTCGGACTGGGACCGTCAATCCTCCTAGGCCGATTCCGTGTGCGTGCTTCGTGAAATTTTCTGCACCTGTGCCGGCTGCCAATCGACAATGGCCGGTCAACCGGGAGAAGCCTCCAACGGACGACACGAACCACGGGGTCGATGATACCTCTTGTCGACGCATATTTGAGCCCAAGTCAGAATAGATCGCGCAGTAGTAGGGGTAATGATCGCTTGTCCAGCGGCTGCTTTCGCATCCGGATCGAGGCCCGTTCCGGACCGCCTTGTTCGTTTCCGCCCCTGACATCGCCGACCAGGCCGGTCAAGCGGCCCGTGAAGCCGGTCTATCTTCCGCGCCAGTCCGCAAGCGGACCCGTGAAGATCGCCCGCCTTCCGCGCCACGCCGCTTGACAGTCCTGTCCGCCGCCGTGGGGCGGGCCTTCGCCCTCCCCCCTCTGTCCCGGGGAATGTCAGAGGCCATTCCCCCGGCAAGACCGGGAAGGCTTCGCCCGAGGGGCTTGCCCTTCGGGATGGCAACCGAAACCAACGGAGACAGAATATGACCATCTACACCGAGACCGCCCGTTTCGATACCGGTCGCGCCCTGACCGAAACCGAAATGCGTCGCATCGCACCGTCGATTTTTGCCGTGACGGCCCATGAGAGCCGGTCAGAGCGCTTTAAACCTATCCCGACCATCGAGGTATTGCGTAGCCTTATCACCGAAGGCTTCGTGCCGGTCGGCGCCAAGCAGTCACGCAGCCGCACCGAAGGCAAGGCCGATTTTACGAAGCATCTCATCCGCCTACGCCGCGTCGATGAGGGCAAGGTGTACAGTGTCGGGGACACTGTTTGCGAAATCCTGCTCAAGAATGCCAATGACGGGACAAGCGCCTACGAGCTTATGGCTGGGCTTTTTCGCGTTCGCTGCCTCAATTCCTTGGTGACGCAGACCGGCACCATTGACACCATCAAGGTTCGCCACTCCGGCGACGTACAGCACAAGGTCATCGAAGGTACTTATCGGGTCCTTGGCGAGGCCGAACGCACCCTGGCCGCTCCGCAGGACTGGTCGACCTTGCGGCTGAACCCTGAGGAGGCGGACATTCTCGCCGACGCTGCCCATGTGCTCCGCTTTGGAGACAACGAAGGCGAGAGCATGACGCCGATCAAGGCGCAGCAGTTGCTTGTTCCCCGCCGCTACGATGACCGCGCCAATGATCTCTGGACCGTCTGGAATGTGGTCCAGGAAAACGCCATCAAGGGCGGGTTGCGCGGCGTTGGCCGCGACGAGCTCGGCAGGCCGCGCCGTGTGAAGTCCCGCGCCGTCAACGGTATCGATCAGGATATCAAACTCAACAAAGCCCTCTGGCTGCTCGGAGAAAGGATGGCGGCGTTGAAAGCGTAAGCAGGCAAGCAAGCGCGCCGCCGAAGGAGGCGGCGCAACTCCCTTTGGTTTGCAAGGTTGCGAGCCGGTCCGCCGATGTTGCCGCTTGCCTGTCCCTTACCGCATCGAGCGGTGCCGGCCAGGACGAGGGATGCCCCAAAGCCCCATCCCTCATGCTCCCGTCCCACCCGTCAAATTCAGGATCGCGAGGACAAATCGTCCTGATCGCCGGCCTTATCGAGCTGGTTAACGGATGTCGTCTATATAGTCGAAGACCTCGACTGCGCCGGCATCCGTCTCGATTAGACCCATCGGTCGCCGGCTGCCGGCATGCGAATTTTCCTTGCGCACCCATTTCAGGATTTCCCCCCTCGGTACGCAGCACCGGACAGTCTTCGGCCGTTTCCACCGGCTCCGGTAACGATTGCTTGGCCCGGCGGCTGCTTTCGCATCCGGATCGAGGCCCATTCCGGGCGGTCTTGTTCGTTATTGTGTCGCGTGCGCAACGGAGCATGCGGGACGCCGCCAAAGCAGCACCATTGTTCGGCTCATCCCCGAGCTTGATTTTGATCAGCTGGACCGGGCGGCGGAACGGCCGTTGCAGGGACCCGTCAGGCAGTCGGGGCGTAGCTACCATCGCCGTATGCCCTTGGCCTGGGGCAAGCCACGTCCTTCGCGGGCTCGATGAGGCATGTCTGATCGAAAACCGGCTTCGCCTCGATCGTATTCCCGCAACGGCCTTCCAAAACTTTCTTCCCCTGAGCGCGGTGCGCCCATTCCTCGCGGACAACAAAGTTTCTCCTGGCCGCCCTCCACTCCATTCCGGCCTTTCAGGTGCGGTCCGATCGTCTCCGATCCTGCGACAGCCATCGAGGTCGCGATGGGCGCGGCCAGAAACAGGAAAGGAATACGACAATGGCAACCATCGGCATCTTCACCACCTCGCAAACCGGTCTCAACGGCTCGATCCGAACGCTCGCCCTCAACGTCAAGGTCCGCATCACCCGCATCGAGAACCCCTCCGACAGAGGTCCGCACTTCCGCATCTACGCCGGCAATGTCGAGCTGGGTGCCGCTTGGCAAAAGCGCTCCGAGCAGGATCGCGACTACCTGTCGGTCAAACTTGACGACCCAAGCTTCTCCGCCCCAATCTACGCGACGCTCACCGGGGTCGAAGGCGAGGACAGCTACCAGCTGATCTGGGCTCGCCCCAACCGGGACTGAGGCCCGGAGAGGCCCCGCCGCGAGGCGGGGCCAACCGGCTTTCCCTGATAAATGAAAATCGAAAAGTCGGCCGTCCCGGCGGGCTTGGCGAGCGCAATCAGATTTCGATTAATTCAAGGAAGGTCGCCCTGCCGACCGCCTGATGACTTGTTGCGGCACCAAGTTTCAGCCTTGCCGACCGTAGGTATAGTTTGACGGCGTTTTGCGAGATGCCCAAATCTGCCGCTATCTGTTTAGAGATCCGACCTTTCGCAAGCAACTGAAGGCATTGGCCTTCGCGGCCCGAGAGAGTTCGATAGCGATCGTCCTCCCGAAGACCGCTGGCGGAGAGCGCGGCCTCATGGAAGTAGTGGGAAAGGATATGCAACTCATGAATGCTCGAAGCGCGTAGCCGTGCCCATTCGCGCTTCGGCAGATCGGATGCTACGGAAAAGAGCGAGCGTTCGCCGTTTCTGCCCCGGATTGGGATTGTCAAACCGTGCGGACCGATACCGTAGGAGCGGGCTTCACGAAAGAAATTCTGCACCTTTCTCGGCTGCCGATCGAGCGCGGACCAGTCGACCGGCAGTAACTCCGACCGAACCACGTGAATGACGGGGTCTATGTCGAAATAGCGCTTGTCGACGTATATCTGGGTCCAAGTGTCAGGATAGGTCGTGCAGTAGTAGGGGTAGGGCCCGGCATTGCCTCCACTGTGAACCACGAGGAACGATATGTGTGAAAGGCCGTACCGCTCGCATAGGTTTTGTAGCGCCGGTAGAAGGTCCTCCCGACGCTTGAATGCCCGTAACACACGTAATGACAATGAAAGTCTTGCTTGATCGACCATCTGCAGGAAACGCCAGCTCACTCCCATCTCGCCTCGTCGGGAATCTTGCTCTCCAGATTTTGGCAACCGGATCTTAGTCGTAGGGTTGCACTGAAAAATCGTTCGCCGCCGCTTGGGCGACGACCTGCGGCGGACCCGCAGTTTTGCAGCTCACTCGTGCGGGACTACAGAAACAACTGCGAAGCCCGGCAATCAGGAATTGATTCTCAATCTGGTTGAGGCTCGGACAAAATCTCGTCGGCCGGGAATATGATAAGCAGACTTGGTGCGGTTTTGATATCCGTAAAATTTCGTAGAATTTGATCAAATCGCTGCTTTTGCTGATGGTTGACGGTTTTTTTGCTTACTCGGTGGCGACGTCTTGCGGTAACGCGGCGGCAACGGGGAATGGCGCGCTTACGAAGTGCTCTGCAACTCAAGCGCGCTCCTGGTGGATCGGGCGCGGGCCAACCATTGGCGATCTCACATGCAAGCATGAAGCTGATTTCACCCAATGCCGCCGCTCTCAGATGCTGCTTCTTCCAGAGGCGGTGGATGATTATGTCGGTGCCGAGAATCCTGCACGCTCATCGAAGCCTTCGTTGATGGGCTGGATTTGCAGGCGGCGGGTTCAGTCGCGTGACACCGAAAGCGACCGGCCGCCCCGGCTACGATCTGGCCGATCTGCTGAAGCTCTACATCTACGGCTATCTCAACCGTGTGCGTTCGAGCCGCCGACTGGAAGCGGAAACACATCGCAACATCGAGGTGATCTGGCTGCTTCGGCATCTGAAGCCTGACTTCAAGACGATCGCTGATTTCCATCGCGACAACCGCACCGCCTTCCGTCAGGTGTTTCGCGAGCTAGCGCAGGCAAAAAAGCTACGCCTTCCAAGCCCACCAAGGGCCGGGCAAAAGAAGCGAGCTGATCGATGGCACCGCCTCGACAGCCCTCGAATGATCTCGGTCTTGAGCCAATCGGATTTTAGGTTCGCCGATCTCAAGAGGCGCAATACCACCGTCTTCCTCGTCCTGCCACCGGATCGTCTTTCCACCTATTCCAGATGGCTTCGCCTGCTGATCACCCATAGCCTGATCGAGGTGGCCAGAACCTCGGTCGTACCGGTCACTGAGGCAAAGCCGGTTCTGTATCTCCTCGATGAATTTGCGAGCCTCGGGTT
>Ga0268290_100228_pt1 | contig 13044 bp, 9 predicted proteins | sample MetspRMADM_FD_191346 | JGI IMG/M metagenome (GOLD analysis project Ga0268290, IMG submission 191346) | Soil microbial communities from San-Diego area, Southern California, United States - Methylocaldum sp. RMAD-M | ecosystem: Environmental > Terrestrial > Soil > Desert | place: USA: California... | reverse complement strand
CTCGAATGGGGCGCCACCACCCGCCACAAGGAGGCGGAGGGATCCTCCTATTACCGCCACTTCCACATGGGGCTGCTGCGCCAGGACGGCACGCCGAAGCTCGCGCTCGAAGAGTTCGCCCGCTGCGCTCCGGAATTCGGCCTGTGCCAGTGGTTCCACTACGAGGATCACCGCCTCGACGAGGCGGTCACTTGGATGAGGCGCCTCGGCGTCACCCATCTGCGCACGGGACTCTCCTGGGCCGACAGCTTCCGCCCGAACGCCCTCGACTGGTTCGACCGGCAGATGGAGGCGCTCGCCGACTTCAAGGTGACGGCGACCTTCTGCTTCACGCCCGAGCACCGCGGCATCGCTCCCCACCACACCAGCGCGCCGCTGGTGCGCGAGGAGTTCTCGGAGTTCTGCGCCACGATGGTGCGCCGCTACGCCGACCCCGTGTCGATCCGGGCCGAGGCCGTGCCGGTACCGGAGATGCCGCTGCTGTAATACGTGAGGCGGAGCCTTGGCTTTGCCTCACGCGTCCTCGTGATGGACTCGCTCGATCGCGGCCAGCACGGCGTCGATGCCACCGGCTGACCGGCATCGTGCGGGTCTGAGTCGACCGGTGAGCCTTGCCCTGCCGCGAACCTTTCCCGTCGCCAGCCTTGCCGTCATCCGCCGTGTTCTTCCGTTGTTGCGCTCGCTCCGGCGGGCGTCTGCGCCTAGAACGCTTCGCGATCGCCCACTCACGGGCGTGAGAGGGACTGACGGAATGGACATGCAGGCTCCGCCCGGACACGGGTCGGCGCGTCTGGTGCCGCCGGTGCCGGCGCCGCCGGAGCAGGAGCTGCCGACCCTGCGCTTCATCGCGGCGATGCGGGTCAACGGAATCCTCTGCTGGCCGGCTTCCGCCTACGACACGCCCTTGCGCCGCCGCCGGCTGTTCGGGCGTACCCGCTTCACCGTCAGCGACCCGGACCTGGTGCGGCACGTGCTGGTGGACAACGCCGCCAACTATGCCCGCACCCCGATCACCATCCGCCTGCTGCGGCCGATGCTCGGCGACGGCCTGCTCATCAGCGAGGGGACGGCGTGGCGCCACCAGCGGCGCACGCTCGCGCCCGCCTTCACCCCGCGAGCGGTGGAGACGCTCGTGCCCCACATCCTCTCGGCGAGCGACGAGGCGGCCGCCGCCCTCGAAGGTCCGGCGGCACGGGGTCCGGTCGATCTGTTCGCCGCGCTCCAGCGGCTCGCCCTGGAGATCGCCGGACGCACCATGTTCTCCGTCGGCATGGCGCGCCACGGCGACCGTCTGCGCAGCTTCCTCGAAGCCTACGCTTCGCGGCTCGGGCGCCCGCACCTGACCGACCTGCTCGTGCCCCTGCGCTTCGCCACACCGCTCGACCGGGCCCGCGCCCGCTTCCGCCGAGACTGGGTCGCCTTCCTCGATCAGGTCATCGCCGACCGGGATCAGGGACAGGACGGGCGGCATCAAGGAGAGGCCCGCGACCTGCTCGACCTCTTGCGCGCCGCCCGCGATCCGGAGACCGGTCGGGGCTTCTCGCACGAGGAGCTGCGCGATCAGGTCGCCACCATGATCCTGGCCGGGCACGAGACCACGGCAGTGACCCTGCTCTGGGCCTGCACCCTGCTCGCGCTCGCGCCGGAGACGCAGGCCGCCGTGGCAGCCGAGTCCGGCCACGTGGAAAAACCGTTCACCCGCGCGGTGATCGAGGAGACGATGCGGCTCTATCCCCCCGCCTTCGTGCTGGCCCGCCGCGCCCTAGGATCGGACAGGCTCGCCGGCGAGACGGTCCGGACCGGCGACAGCGTGACGATCTCGCCCTGGCTGCTGCACCGGCACCGTGGGCTGTGGCGCGACCCCGACGCCTTCGATCCCGCCCGCTTCCTCCCCGGCGCGCCGCCCGTGCCGCGCTTCGCCTACCTTCCCTTCGGCGCCGGCCCGCGGGTCTGCATCGGCGCGGCCTTCGCGCTCACCGAGGCAACCCTCGCACTCAGCCGGATCGTCGGGCATTTCCGGATCGAGCGGGCCGATGCGCGCCCGGTGCTGCCCGCCGCTGTCGTGACGACCCAGCCCGACCATGCCCCCGCCTTCCGGCTGACGCGACGGGTGTGAAGGGGGAGGGGCGCCGTCCGTGCCGCGAGCCGCGGCGCGCGGCTCGAGCCTTCAGAAATCCACCGAGGCGGAGATCAGCACCGTCCGCGGCGTTCCTTGGGCGAGGATGCCGCGCCCGGTCGTCGCCCAGTAATTGTCGCCCGTCACGTTGACGACGTTCGCCCGCAGCGTCAGCGGTCTCTCCTGGCACAGCGTGGAATAGCGCAGGCCGAGATCCAGCGTCGCCCAATCGGGGATCTTCTGGCTGTTGGCCAGATCGTAGTACTGCGCCGCGGTGTAGATCACCCGGCCCGTCAGGCTCAGGCCGGGCAAGAGGCTCGGCGGCAGGTCGTACTCGCCGTAGAGGTTGAGCTGCACCTCCGGCACGCCGATCGCGACCCGGCCGACATTGCGCGGATCCTGCGCCTGCACCTGTATCCCGTCGAGCAGGCTGATGCCGCCCAGCACGCGGATTCCGGGCACCGGCTCGCCGAACACGGTGAACTCGACGCCGCTGTTGCGCTGGCGCCCATCGACCGAGAAGACCAGGGTGCGGGCATCGAGGAAGCCGAAGGGCTGCTCGATCTCGAAGGCGGCAAAGCCGAGACCGACGGTGCCGAGATCGAGCTTCGCGCCGACCTCGGTCTGCCGCGAGACCGCGGCCGGGAAGGCGGCGCTGGCGTTGACGGCATTCACCGGCGGGGCCGGCGAGGTCAGGCCCTCGACATAGTTGGCGTAGAGCGAGAGCCGCTCCCACGGCTTCACCACGACGCCGACGCCGGGCGAGAAGGCGCCGCTCTCGCTGACACCGGTGCGCAGCCCCGTGACGGGGCTGTAGGAGCCGACATCGATGCTCTGCCAGCGGCCGCCGATCGTGAGGAGGAGGCGGTCGTCGAGGACCGACAGGGTATCGGCGATCGCGACGCTGCGGTTGATGCGGGTCGAGGTCCGCGGCGTCAGGCGCGACTGCCCGAAGGCCGAGCGCGGCGCGACAGTGACTGGATCGTAGAGGTTCGAGACGATGGTCGGGCCGACATTCACCGCCGGCTGCTGGGCGTTCTCGTACCAGAAGCCCACGGCGGCGAGGCCGAGATTGTGCTTGACCGGTCCCGTCTCGAAGGCGGCGCGCAGGCCCACCTCGCCCGTCTCGCCGAAGGTGCGCGAGGGGATGAACTGGATCGCGTCGCGGTAGTCGCCGCGCGCGTTGAAGATCGACAGCAGGCCGCCGAAATATTCCTGCCGGAAGTTCGAACGGCCGTAGGCGCCGTAAAGGGTCAGGTCCGGCGTCAGGTCGTACTCGATCCGGGTGGCGAGCTGCCGGTTGGCGCTGTCGCGGTACTCCCAGGGCTGGTGCTGGTTCAGGGTGAGGTCGGGCGCGCGGGGGATGCGCACGCCGGCGGCCACGTTGCGGTTGCGCAGCGGGGACCGGAAGTCGAGTTCCTGGTAGCCGAGGTCGAGTGCCGCCCGCAGCCGCTCGCCGCGATAGTCGAGAGCGAGCGCGGCGGTGCCGAAATGGAGGCTCTGGTTGTCGATCGGTGTGGCGCCGTTGTTGAACGCGCCATTGAAGCGGATGCCCCACTCCTTGGCGTGCCCGAAGCGGCGGCTGACATCGACCGCCTTATAGACCTGCGCGTCGGAGGCGTAGCCGAGGGTGACCCGGTTGAGCGGCTCCTCGAGCGCCCGCTTGGGGATCAGGTTGATGACGCCGCCGATATTGCCGAAGGGCGGGACGCCCGAGAGCAGGGTCGAGGGGCCGCGCAGCACCTCGACGCGCTCGATCGGCTCGATCGCCGGGTTGAACGCGTCGGCGACGCCGAACAGGCCGTTGAAGGCGATGTCCTGAGCAAAGACCGGGAAGCCGCGGATGAAGAAGCCGAGGATGCCGGAAAAGGCCGGCACGTTGGTGCGGATCGAGGGGTCGTTGTTGACGACGTCCTGGACGTTGCGCGCCTGCTGGTCGCGGATCAGCTTCTCGGTGTAGCTCGTCGCGTTGAACGGCTGGTCGAAGGTGTTGCGGTTGCCGAGCAGGCCGAGGCGCGAACCGGAACCCACCTGCCCTCCGGCGTAAGGGTCGGGCGGCTGCCCGATCGTCCCGGTCGGCGGTGGCAGGCCCACCGCGCGGGCGGAACCGCGGGCCTGACCCTCGACCGCCAGTTCCTCCAGCGTGACGGAAGGCGCCGGTTCATTGCCGAGCTGGACGTAGCGCGGATTGACGAGCGTGATCGTCGAGGGGCCGGCCGCCCGGTAGGTCAGGCCGGTGCCCGCCAGCAATTCGCCGAGCGCTTCGAGGGGCCGGAACGTGCCCTCGACCCCACGGGTGGTCAGTCCTTCGGTCAGGGCGGTTCGGTAGGCGAGGGTCAAGCCGGCCTGTCCGGCCAGGGCCGTCAGGGCCGGTTCGAGCGGTCCGGCCGGGACCGTGATCGGGATCCGCGTCGCACCGGTGTCGCCCGAACCGGGCGGCGCGTCGGCGGTGATGGGAATGAGGCTGATCCGATCCGAGGAGAGCGCCGCCGCATCCCCGGCGCCCGCGACGGTCGTCATGGCGATCAGCGATGCGCCCGCCAAAGCGAGATCCCGCGCGCGCCGCGCCACTTCGCGTCGATCCGCCACTACCATGTCCCGCGCCCCGCATCCCCGGTCCGAAGCGGCCTCTCTGCCCACTTCTGTTTCGGTAGACCGGCGAGCCGCGAAACTCCTGACCTCCGGAACTGAACTTTCTCCAAGAGGTGACCGCATCGAGGAAGGCGCCAGGGAGAGGTGTGCCCGTGTGGGTGCCACGGGACGGTTCGGGATGGGCCCGCAGACCCCGCCGCACGTGCCGCCTAGCGGTGCGCGATCAAGTCCTGCGGCATCATAGGTCGAGTGCCATCGACAGCAGGTAGGTGCGGGGAGCGCCCTGGAAGAACGTGCCGAACGAGGCCACGCCGGTCCAGTATCGCGCTCCGGTGACGTTCAGCACGTTGGCACGAAGGGTCACCCGCCGCCCGTCCCAGAGGGTGGTGTAACGCAGGCCGAGATCGAGACGCGTCCAATCCGGCAGGGCCTGGGTGTTGGCCGTGTCGATGAACTGACGCCCCGTATAGATCACGGCGCCGTTGAGGCTGAGACCCGGCATCCCGGGCAGATCCCACTCGGCGCCGAGATTGAGTTGCAGTCCGGGGACGCCGATCGGCGTGTTTCCGACATTGGCCGTCACCGCCGTCTTCGTCAGGACCCCGTCGAGCAATGTGAGGCCGCCGAGTACCCGGATGTCCGGCGCAAGTTCGCCGTAGATGCTGAATTCCAGGCCGCTGACACGCTGCTCCCCGGTCTGGGCGAAGCGGTTCTGCGGGCCGAGTTCGCCGATCGGCCTCGTGATCTCGAAAGCGCTGAAAGTCGTGCCGAGCCGGCCGAAATCCAGCTTCACCCCGACCTCGACCTGATGCGCCACGTAGGGCGCGAGGATTTCGCCGGCATTGGCGGCTGCAGCCGGGGCTACGTCGCCACGGCTCAGGCCCTCGATGTAGTTGCCGTAGAACGAGACGGTCTCCCACGGCCGCACCACGAGGCCGACGAAGGGACTCGTCGCACTCCTGTCGTAGGAGGAGGCCAGCGTCCCGACATTCGAGACATAGTTGTGGGCCTCGATGCCCTGCCGGCGCACGCCGAGGGTCAGGAGGATGCGCTCGTCGAAGACCGACAGGGTGTCGGCAATCGAGAGTCCCGTCAGCGTGCTGTCGGACAGAGGCGGCCGGGATTCGATCACGGTGGGCGCGATGTAAGGCGCCAGAACGGGGTTGTAGATGTTCGACAGGTAGCTGCCTCGCCCGGCCGGGAAGCGGCGGGCCGTGTCCTCGCTGTACCGGGACGCCTGTAAGGCGAAGGCGTGATGAACGAAGCCGGTCTCGAATTGGGCCCGCACCCCGCCGTCGAACGTGGTGCGGCCGACGCCGAGATTGTAGAATTGCGGGGTCGTCGTGGTGTCGCCGCGGGCGTTGGTGATGGTCGGGGCGGACGCGAAGTAGCGCTTGACCTCGCTGCGTGAACCGCCGACGTCGCCGAACAGCGTGACCTGATCCGTGAGATCGTATTCCAGGCGCAGCAGCCCGCCGCGATCGTCGATGTCCGCGTATTCCCAGGGCTGCGTCAGGTTCCGGCGGCCGTCCGGTGCCCTCGGCACGGGAACGCCGGCCTGGAGAATGAACGGACGCAACGGGGCATTGAACCGATCGGTCTGCGCCAGCAGGTAGAGCCAGGCCCGGAATCGATCGCCCTGATAGTCGAGGGCCAGCGCCCCGACACCCGTCGTCTCGGTCTGCCGGTCGAAGGGTGTGCTTCCGCCGCGCAGACTACCGATGAATCGAGCGCCCCATTCCCGGCCCGCACCGTAGCGCCGCGCGACGTCCAACTGCCCCCCTCCGCGCGCAGCCGAGCCGTAGTCGAGCGTGAGGCGCGTCACGTCTTCGTTGGCTCGCTTCGGCACGATGTTGATGACACCGCCGATCCCGCCGTTGGGCGAGATGCCGGACAGCGCGGCCGCCGGTCCCTTCAGAACCTCGATGCGCTCGACGTAGTCGGTGAAGACGCGGAAGCTCGGGGCGACGCCGTAGACACCCTCGAAGGCGAATTCGCCGCTGGTATTCTCGTTGATGGGGAAGCCACGGATGTAGAACGAGTCGAACGGTGCGCCCGTCGTCTGCGTGGCGCGCACGGACGGGTCGAGGAGCAGCGCCTCCGACACCGTGCTCGCCTGCCGGTTGCGAATGAAGGTGTCGGTGTAGCTCGTGACGTTGAAGGGCGTCTTGGCCGTCGCAACGTTGCCGAGCAGGCCGACCCGTCCGCCCTGGGCCACTTGGCCGCCGGCGTAAGGAGCGGGAACCTGCGAAGGACCCGGGACGGCCGGGCTCGTCGGCCGTCCCTCGACCGAGAGTTCATCCAGTACGACGCCGTCCGATGCGCCGGCGGGGGCTCTGAGCTGAACGTAGCGCGGGGTCACGAGCGTGATCGTCGAGGTGTCCACGGCGCGGTAGGTCAGGCCGGTCCCCTCCAAGAGCTTGGCGAGGGCCTCGAGGGGCTGGAACTCGCCATCGACGCCACCCGTGAACAGATTCTCGGTGAGCGCCGTGCGATAGGCCAGCTTCAGGGGAACCTGCTCGGACAGGACAGCCAGCGCCGGCTCGAGCGGTCCTCGCTCGACCGAGACCCTGATGCGCGCGGCAGCTTTCTCGGAAAGTCGTTCGGGTGCCCGGATCGGACCACGGGCGAGGCTCACGGGCTCCGAGGCGTGCGGTGGCCGGCCGGCGGAGACCCGTTCCTGAGCCGTTGCGGCATGCGCCATCAGAATCAGCGGCACGCCCGCCAGGGCTTGATAGCATCGTGGCCCAACACCTCGATCCTGCATCGTCGACATACCCGCCTGTCCGTTCACGGGGCGGCGCGTTTCGCGTTCTCCCATCCCCTGCAGCGGTAGACCGGCGAACCGGGAAACTCCTGACCTTCGGCGCGAAGATTCTTTCGATGTTTCTCAGGAGGCCGGCCGGACGAGGACGAGCAGCGGTGTCAGGCGAGTGAGGCGGAGCTCCATCGCGGCGGCGAGTACGTCAAGCGCGGCGTCGGTGTCGCGCAGGTCGAGCGTGCCGCTGAAGCGGCGGCTGCCGAGCGAGGAATCCACCAGCAGGATGCGGCCGCGCCGGTAGCGTTCCAGCTCGTTCAAGATATGGGAGAGCGGCTGACCCGAGACGGTCAGCTTCCCCTCGCGCCATGCGAGCGCCCGCGCCACGTCGCTCGTCCGGGCGACGGGCTGGCCGTCCTCACCCCGAACCGCGACCTCACCGGCCTGGAGCCGGGTCTCGCCGGCTTCGGTCGCGACATCGACGCGGCCCTCGACCACCCCGACGGGGACGGCAGACCCATCGACTCGGACGAAGAAACGCGTCCCAACCGCGCGGGCTCTCACTCCGTTCCCGCGCACGATGAAGGGGCGCCCGGCATCGGGCACGACATCGAACACCGCCTCGCCGCGCAGCAGCGCGACGCCGCGCTCGCCTGGCGTGAACCGCAGCGCCAGGGCCGTGTCGGTGTTGAGATCGACCCGGCTTCCATCGGGGAGGGTGGTCGTCTCGATGCGGCCGCGATCGGTCCAGGCATCGGCCCGCATCCGGTCCACCCAGCCGAGCGGATCGCCCAGCAGGCCGGCCAGACCGATGGCGGCGGCAAGCGCGGTGAGGCCCTTCGGCACGCGGCGCTGCCGCGGATCGGGCGCCCGCTTCATCGTGCGGCGCCACGCATCCATCTCGGCGAAGGCTTCGGCGTGGGCGGGATCGGCCGCGCGCCACGCCTCGAACGCAGTGCGGTCGGCCTCCGTCGCGTCCGCTGAGGAGAGGCGGGCGACCCAGAGGGCGGCCTCCTCGTAGACCGGATCGTCTTCTGTCTCCTCCGATGCGTCCGGGGGCTCGCGCTCGTTCATCCGGGTCTTCTTGCCGCTCTTCCCGCCGTTCGTCTCGCATGCCCGTGCCGGGCAGGCGCGCCGTCCCTCTCATAGAGACCGGCGAGGCCGGAAAACCCTGACGTCGATTCAGAAATAATCGCGGCAGGTGCGGCGGGTATGGAGAAACGCCTTCATCAGGTGCTTCTCGACCATGTTGCGGCTGATCCCCAGCCGGGCCGCGATGACGCCGTTGGGCAGGCCATCGAGGGTGCTGAGCAGGAACACCTCACGGCAGCGCGGCGGCAGCCGGTCGATGGCGGCCGCGACGAGGCGCAGTTGCTGGCGCGCGATGACTTGCTGCTCGGGCCGCGCCTGCCCGTCCGCCACCTCTGCCGAGTCCAGGTCCGTCAGGGAGGAAAACAGCCCCGTCTCGAGACGGCGCCGCGCCCCGAGGTTGAGCGCGACATTGCGCGCCACGAAGAACAGGAAGACGCGGGGCTGCTCGATCTCCGCTCGGCCGAGTGCCTTCACGAGGCGCAGATAGGTCTCCTGAGCCGCATCGGCCGCGTCGGACGGATTGCCCAGCAGGCGCATCAGGAAGCGCTGCAACCTGACGCCCTCACACCGATGCAGAGCCTCGATCAACCCCGCCGACATCCCACGAACCCCGAGACCTACGAACGCGCGCGACGGCACCGTTTCTGACGGCTACCGGAAGCGCAAAATTCGCATTGAGCAAGTCTGGGGGAGTAGTTTGTATGTGTTCTAGAGTATTGGCTCAGATCAAAACAAGCCGTTGAAGGCCTTGTCGGAATCGATCGCCGAAGGGCCGATGGTTCTATTGCGACCCATTTGGACGGGTCCTTAAAGACGATATCTGTTGCCCTCGGGCAACGGTGGGCCGGTCCTCCCGCGCTTCGCGACTTGGGCCTAGGATCGCAGCGGGACGAAAAAAGCCCGCGACATCGAGCCGATGCCGCGAGCTTCGTGAGGCTTCGAGATCCAAGTTCAGGCGATGGCGCGCTTCGCCTTTGCCTTCGGCTTGAGAACCGCATCGACGGGGAACTCGATGTCGACGCCGAGCGTCGAGACGCCCTCGCCGCGCTCCAGCTTGATCTGCACCTTGTCGCGCTCGACCGTGACGTGCTTGGCGATCACGTTCAGGATCTCTTCGCGCAACGTGATGATCAGGTCGGGCCGTCCGTTCTCCACGCGCTCGTGCGCGAGGATGAGCTGAAGGCGTTCGCGGGCGACCGAACCGGAGCCGCGCGGCTTGAGGAAGGTCAGGACACTCATGCGGCCCTCCGTGTGAACAGCTTGTTGATCAGGGATTTGCGGTCGGACGGGATTGCCATCGGCACGGTCTCGCCCTTCAGGCGGCGCACGGCGTCGATGTAGGCGCGAGAGGGCGCGCAGAGCGGGTTGTTGAGCGTCACCGGGCAGCCGACATTCGAGGCGCGCAGGACTTCGAGGCTCTCCGGGATGATGGCGAGCAGTGGGATCGAGAGGATCTCGAGAACGTCGTCGACCTTGAGCATGTCGCCACGGTCGGCGCGGGCCGGGTCGAAACGGGTCAGGATCAGGTGCTTCTCGATCGTGTCGCCGCGCTCGGCGCGCACGGTCTTGGAGTCGAGCAGACCGATGATCCGGTCCGAGTCGCGCACCGAGGAGACCTCGGGGTTCGTGACCACCACGGCCACATCCGCGTGGCGCATGGCGAGCTGGGCGCCGCGCTCGATGCCGGCGGGGCTGTCGCAGACAATCCAGTCGAACTTCTCGCGAAGCTCGCCCATCACCCGCTCGACGCCCTCGTCGGTGAGCGCGTCCTTGTCGCGGGTCTGCGAGGCGGGCAGCAGGGAGAGGTTTTCGAGGCGCTTATCGCGGATCAGCGCCTGCGGCAGCTTGGCGTCGCCGTTGGTGACGTTGATCAGGTCGTAGACGACACGACGCTCGGCGCCCATGATCAGGTCGAGGTTGCGCAGGCCGACGTCGAAATCGACCACGCAGACCTTCTCGCCGGCCTGCGCCAGCGCCGCACCGAGCGCTGCCGTCGTGGTGGTCTTGCCGACGCCGCCCTTACCGGACGTGACACAAAGAACCTTGGCCATTCTCGTTTCCCCTTAACCCAAGGCTGCAATCTTGATCGCGCCGCCGTCGGACCAGATCTGGACCGCTTGGCCGCGCAGGTGAGTGCCCATGTCCTCGGCCGTGCGGACGAGGCGGTCGATGCCGAGAAGCTCGGGCTCGAACTTGCGGCAGTAGATGCGTGCGCGGGGGTTGCGGGCGGCGCCCGCGATGGCCCGCCCGCGCAGGGCGCCGTAGACGTGGATGGAGCCGCCCGCGAGGATTTCGGCGCCCGAGGACACCGAGCCCATCACGGTCACGTCCCCTTCGCGGTGGACGATGCTTTGGCCTGAGCGCACCGAGCCCTCGATGGTGAGGGACGACACGCCCGGCTTCTCTTCCTCGAAGGCCGGCGCTTCGAAGACGTCGCCGACGGGACGTCCGTCGGCGAGCCGCGGCGGGAGGTTCGAGGGCAGCGAGGCGTCCGCACCCTCGATGCCGAGAATGCGAAGCTTGCGCGCCGACAGCTCGGCGATCAGGCTCTCCAACTCGGACGGTGCGGGCTTGAGGCCGGCGACGTCGAGGATCACGGCCTTGTCGTCGAACAGCGTGGCCGATCGCTTCAGGGCAGCGTCCAGCAGGACGAGCCAATCGGCGAGGGGGGCTTCCGGCGCCAGCGAAACGGCGCGGAACACGCGGCCTCGCAGGGGCAGTGAGGGGCGGGTGGGAGCGGGGCTGGTCACGGGCGTTGACGTTTCCTTACCGACGCGCCCATTGACCGCTTGGATGGTTACCGGGGGGTTAATTTTTAAGCGCACCGGGCAAGAATTGCCGGGCAATATGTTTCCGCTACACTCTCCCTGTACGAAAAAACCTCACCCTGGCAGCCGCTTGGCCGGAATGTGCCGTCGGAAACATTCCTTAAGTCGGCCTGTGTGTGTCGGATCGCCGGATCCTGTGATCGGCGCGAATCAGGCAATCAGGCCCCGCGACACCGCGACAGAAGCGGACAAATCTTCTCATACGAGCCAGGATTAACGAGCCCTTAGGTGCGCAAAAGCGATCATTTGTTTATCTGCCGCTGGGCAGCGTTGGTCCCATTGGATCAGCGTTATGCGTGCCATTGCCAACCTCTCCATCGTCGCCAAGCTCGGCGCCGTCTTCGCACTCGTCATCCTCGCCGTCTGCGGTTCCACGTTCATCGGTTGGCGTAGCCTCAGCACGATCGAGGAAACCAACCGCTGGCGCGACCACACCTACCAAGTTCTGCTGGATCTCAACCGATTGACGGCCAGCATGGTGGACCGGGAGACGGCCCTGCGCGGCTACCTCGTCTCGGCGGACCCCGCTTTCCTCGGGCCATTCCACGCTGGAACCAAGACCTATAGCGAGGCGCTGGGGCGGCTGCGCACGCTCGTCGCCGACAACACCGAGCAACTGCGCCGCCTCGATGCCCTCGATACGGCCGCCAGCCAATGGACCCGCGGCGTTGTTGCTGGTCGCCGGCCTCGGCATTCTGCTGCTGAACGGTTTCGTCGCACGCCCGATCCGCCGGATGACCGACCTGATGAGCCGCCTCGCGCAAGGCGATGCGAGCGTCGAGATCCCCTTCCGTGAGCGCCGCGAGGAGGTCGGGGCCATGGCGAGCGCGGTTCAGGTGTTCAAGGACAACCTGATCCGCACCCGGGCCCTGGAGGAGGAGACGGCCCTGGCGCGGGCCGGTGCCGAGGCACAGCGCAAGGCGGCGATGCGCGCGATGGCCGACAGCTTCGAGCGGGCGGTGAGCGGCATCGTCGGCACCGTCTCCGCCGCCGCCACCGAGTTGCAGGCGACCGCCCGGAGCATGGAAGGCACCGCCTCGCAGACGGCCTCCCAGTCGAACGCCGCCGCGGTTGCAGCGGAAGAGGCGGCGGCGAATGTCGGCACGGTCGCCGCGGCGGCCGAGGAACTCGGCGCCTCGGTGCAGGAGATCGCCCGGCAGGTCACCGGCTCGACCACGCTGGCGCAGAAGGCCGTGGTCGAGGCCGAGGGGACTGCCCAGCTGGTGCAGGATCTGAGCGTCGCGGCTGCCAAGATCGGCGACGTGGTGGGCCTGATCTCCACCATTGCCGGCCAGACCAACCTTCTGGCCCTGAACGCCACCATCGAGGCGGCCCGCATCCGCGAGATCGATGGGCTCGCTGGCAGCATCGCCGCAGCGGTCGAGGAGCAGGGGGCGGCGACCCAGGAGATCGTGCGTAACGTCTCCGAGGCGTCCGCCGGCACCGGCGCGGTAACGGGCAACGTCGCCAGCGTCGCGGCGGCGGCCGAGGAGACCGGCGCGGCGGCGAGCCAGGTGCTGACTTCGGCCTCCGAACTGTCGCGTCAGTCCGAGCATCTGGACGGCCAGGTCCGCCACTTCCTCGAAACGATCCGGGCGGCTTGAGGCGAGCGACGAACTCCACATCACATCGGTTGGCCGGGAGTTTCGTGAGGCACT
>Ga0268290_100227_pt1 | contig 13120 bp, 12 predicted proteins | sample MetspRMADM_FD_191346 | JGI IMG/M metagenome (GOLD analysis project Ga0268290, IMG submission 191346) | Soil microbial communities from San-Diego area, Southern California, United States - Methylocaldum sp. RMAD-M | ecosystem: Environmental > Terrestrial > Soil > Desert | place: USA: California... | reverse complement strand
AGACAGGTCGGGCCGGTCAGAGCGCGCTGTAGCGACGCTCGCCCATCAGACGGTCGCGGGCGCGGGCGACGAGGGCGGGGCGGATGCGGGCGACATCCTCGCCGTCGAGGAACGGCGAGCCGGCGAGCACGCCGAGATAGGCCTCTTCCCGGTCGCGGCAGGTGGAGACCGCCTTGGTCGCGGCGAAGCTGCGGCTCGTAGTGCGAACCTGCTCCGCGAAGGTTTCGTCGAGACAGGTCTGCCACGCCGCGTGGCGCGCGCCTTCCGAGCTTTCCGCCCGCGCCGGGACAGCGGCGAGAAGAGCGAAGGCGCTAAGGGCAGGAAGGGTGGCAAGGAGGACGCGACGCATGGGACGAGCAGACCCTGGGACGGCGAACCTGAGACAGTGACGGGGTTTTCCGGGGCGGCGCGCGCTCGCGGAAACCTCTTGTCAACCTTGGCCGCCGAACCGTTAAAACCTGCTAACGCCTGAGGTCTCGATCCGGTCCCTATTTGGGATCAGGAAAAATTTCCGAAAAAATTCCGCTCAGCGGTTGGCCGCCGTGAGCGGTGAGGCATCGCGGCCGAGCGCCATCCAACCCACCGCCTCCTGGCTCTCGCGCTTGACGAAGGTGTAGCCGGTCTGGGTCCAGGGCAGCACCGCGCTGGTCTTGTTGTCGAGGATCAGATCTCCGCGGTTGGTGATGAGGGTGAGGACGGCATGTCCCTCGCCCTTCTCATCGATCACCACGGTCATCCGCATCGCCCGACGCGGCAGGCCGGCCTCGACCAGCAGGCGGCGCTTGAGGAGTTGGAAGTCCTCGCAGTCGCCCCGGCCGTCCTCGGCGAGGTCCCAGCGGTCGGCGGCGCGCCAGTGCTCCTGATCCGTTACCGCCTCCACCGCCCGGTTGATCCGGCGATTGACCGCATTGATCGTCTGCCACAGCGCCGAGGTCAGGGTGATGCTGGCGGCCTCGGTGCGATCGACCGCGCACTCACCGGAATAGCGTTCGCAGAACTCGGCCCAGGCGGCGATCGGCCGGGCGGGGCCGGTGGTCACCGCCGACAGGCTCATCGCCGGGAGCGCGGCGGACGGCTGTGCCTTAGCCTCGAAGGCCGGCGTGGCGAGGAAGGCCCCGGCCAGGGCGAGGCCCGCCACCAGGCGGGCCGCGAAAGAGCGGGCGGGCCGAACGACACAGAGCTTGGAGAACGCGATACGCATGGCCCTGACCGAGCAGTTAAGCTTCCGTTAATGAAGCTCTCACAGCCGCCCGCCGGCCGCAATCGCCGGGTTAAAAATCGGTTAACGCGATCCGACGCATTTGATCGACCGGTGTGGCGACGTCCGCGAGGGATGCGAGAACCGGCGCGAAACAAGTCCCGAGCACCGTCACCGGGCGCGGTGGCCCGACCGACATGGCACCTGCTACGCTTGGCCTCACCCCATGATCCGCAAAGTCCTCCGATGACGAGCGAACTGCCTTCCGCCGAGTCCGCGCAGCCCACCGAGCGCGGGCCGCCGGTGATCCGCACCGTGGCGATGCCGACCGACACGAACCCCGCCGGCGATATCTTCGGCGGTTGGCTGATGGCGCAGATGGACATGGCCGCGGGCAACGTCGCCGCGCGCCGGGCACGCGGGCGGTGCGCCACGATCTCGGCGGAGGCGATGACCTTTCACCGGCCGGTCTTCGTCGGCGACGAGGTCAGCTTCTATGCCTGGATCGTGAAGACCGGCCGCACCTCGATGGGCATCCAGGTCGAGGTCTGGCGCCGGGAGCGGGAGGGCGAGGCCACGATGAAGGTGACGGAAGGGTTCTTCACTTTCGTCGCCATCGGCCCCGACAGGCGGCCGCGGCCGATCCCGGAGGAGCGGCAGGTCTGATCGACGGATCGACGCGCTCGCCCGACGAGCGCGGATCGGGCTTCAGTGCATCGTCAGCGTGGTGAGCCGGCGCGCGCCCGCGTGCTGGTGGAGGAAGGCGCTCATCTCGGCGAGCACCGGCGCCTTGCGGCGGAAGCTGACGGAAAGCGACAGGAGCGTGTCGGAATGGTCGAGGCCCTCGTAGACCCGCTCCTGCACCGGCACGCGTGCGGTGCGCAGGCGCGCGGCGAGACTCGCCGTGTTGCGGGGCTTCACCACGGTATCCTTGTCGCCGGTGGCGAGGAAGGTCGGCGGCGAGTGGGCGCCGGCGAAGGAGACGGGCTGCGTCGCCTCCGGATCGGGCGCCTGCCCGAACACATCGATCGAGGTCTTCTGGTCGAAGGGCAGGAAGTCGTAGGGACCCGACAGACCGGCCACCGCCCGGATGGCCCGAGGATCGACGCCGGCCTGCCGCAGGTATTCCGGGTCGAGCCCGAGCATCGCCGCGTTGTAGGCGCCCGCCGAGTGGCCGGCCAGTACGATCCGGTTCGGATCGCCCCCCTGCGCCGCGATGTTGTCGCGCACCCAGGCGATGGCCGCCGCCCCGTCCTTCAGGAAGTCGGGAAAGCGCGCTTGCGGGTAGAGCCGGTAATCCGGCAGCACGGTCACGAAGCCCTGGGCGGCGAAGGCCTGCGCGGCGAAGGCATAGTCGTCCTTGCTGCCGCTGTTCCACGAGCCGCCGTAGAAGAACACCAGCACCGGTGCCCGCTCCACCGGCACGGTGGGCACGAACACGTCGAGGCGCTGACGCGGATCCGCGCCGTAGGCCGCGTCGCGGACCGCGAGGCGCCCGCCCTTGTCGCGCGGTCCCAGCGCATCGAACAGCGCCAGCGGCGAGCAGCCGCTCAAGCCCAAGGTGGTGAGGCCGAGGCAGACCAGGGAGACGAGGGAGACGAGTGCCTTGATCATGTGATCCATGATTGACGCGGCGGTCGCGGCGGTTTCATGGCCGCGCGGTGGCGGCGTTGGGAGTTATGTCCTCAGGACGATGCAGGCGCCGCCCACAGTGCGGATCTTCTGGCAGAGGCCGTCGGCCGCGCCCCGGCTCTCGGCCGGGATGCGCACCCGGTAGAAGGTGCGGGTGCCGCGGAAGCGCAGGCGCGTGCCGATGATCATCGGGCGCACCTCGCCGATCACGCCGGTGTAGCGCGTGCGCGCCCGCTGGAAGCTTGCCAGCGCCAGCGACTTGGAAAAGTTGCCGGCGAGCTGCACGCCCCAGGGCGCGGCCGGGCCGCCCTCGATCGCCAGGGCGAAGCGGTCTCCGCGCGACGGGATGCGCAAGGCGGCGGTGACCTGGAGGCAGGTCTGCGTCTCCGCCTCCGGCAGGGGCGGCTTGTCCTCAGCTTTCTGCTCGGTCTTCTCTTGTGCCTTGTCTTGCGACTTCTTCGCCGCCGGACCGGCCCCCTCCGGCATCTCGACGCTGGCGTTCGGCCGCCAATCCTCCGCCGGGCGGCCGGTGATGGCGATGACGTAGGCCCGTGTCTCGGCGGGCAGGCCGCCGCTGCCGGCGAGCCAGGCCGAGACGCGTCCCGGGCCGCCGTTATAGGCGGCCGCCGCGAGCCCGAGATTGCCGAATTGCCGCTTGAGGTCGGCCAGGAAATGCGCGGCGTGCGGGATCGCCTGCTCGGGATCGAACGGATCGCCGAGCCCGCGGTCCTTGGCCGTGCCGGGCATGAATTGCGCCACGCCCTGCGCGCCGGCCGGGCTCACCACGCCGACGCGAAACGAACTCTCGCGCCAGATCAGCCGGGTCAGGAACGGCACCGGCAGGCTGCGGGCCTTGGCCGAATCCTCGATCAGCCGGCAGAGCGCCTGCTCCACCGTCTCGCTCTCAGGCGAGGGGGCCGCGCGGGAGGATCCGGCGCAGACGATAAGGACGGCCGGCAGCAGGGCGAGAGCGAGGCGATGCACGGCGGCTGATCTAGGGCACTGGCCCAGGAAGGGGATGGCTGCCTTCCGACTCGGCAGGGCCTGCCCTGTCCTTGAGCATCATTGTGCCGGGCTCAGAGCTTCGCGAGGCAGTTGTACTTTAGGATCGTTCTTAGAATCGCACTATTTTTCTAATACTCTCCGCGTTAGGCTCGATGCTTGCAAGAGCCGGACGCCAAGATCCGGCCTCACGAGGAGGAACACGATGCTCGAAGAGCGCATCTCGGAGATCGACACCGAAGCGGCCGCCAAGTCGGCTTCCGAGGCCATTACTCGGCTGGGCGCCTGCCCGCACGACTGCCCGGACACCTGCTCGATGATCTACACCGTCCAGGACGGGCGACTGATCGACGTGCGCGGCAATCCCGACCATCCGATGACCCGCGGTGCGCTCTGCGGCAAGCTCAAGGACTTCGACCGGCACCACTACAATCCCGACCGCATCCTGTACCCGATGCGCCGCGCCGGCCCGAAGGGCAGCGGACAGTTCGAGCGGATCACCTGGGACGAGGCACTGTCCGAGATCCACCGCCGGTTCAGCGCGACCATCGAGGCGCACGGGGCGGAAGCGATCCTTCCCTACAACTACCTCGGCAACGAGGGCGTGGTGCAGGGGCTCACCGTCGGCGACGCCTTCTTCAACCGCCTCGGGGCGACGGTGGCGGAGAAAACCTTCTGCGGCTCCGGCTCGTGCACGGCGTGGCTGCTCACGGTCGGCCCGACCAACGGCACCGACCCGATGAGCTTCGCGCAGTCGAAGCTGATCGTGATCTGGGGCTGCAATTCGGTCTCGACCAACATCCACCACTGGCACGTGGTGAAGGAGGCGCAACGCAACGGCGCGAAGGTCGTCGTGATCGATCCCTACCGCTCGCGCACGGCGGCACAGGCTGATTGGCACCTGATGCCGAAGCCCGGCACCGACGGCGCGCTCGCCATGGCGATGATCCACGTCATCATCGCCGAGGGGCTGACCGATGACGACTACATCGCGCGCCACACCGTCGGCTTCGAGCCGCTGAAGGAGCGGGCGCGAGCCTTCACGCCGGAATACGCGGCCGAGATCTGCGGCATCCCGGCCGAGGACATCCGGCACTTGGCACGCGAATACGCCACCACCCCCAACGCGGCCCTGCGCCCGGGCGTGGCGGTGGAGCGCAGCGCCGGCGGCGCCCAGGCTCTGCGCGCGATCTTCTCGCTTCCCGCCCTGACGGGGTCTTGGAAGGATCCGGGCGGCGGCGTCTACCAGATGCCGCTGTGGGAATTCCCCGTGCACTGGGACCGGGTCTGCCGGCCGGACCTGATCCCGGAGGGCACGCGGGTGCTCAACGTGCTCAAGCTCGGCGAGGTGCTGACCGGCGAAGCGGGCATCGAGCCCGGCATCCATGCCCTGATGGTCTACAACGCCAACCCGGTCTCGAACTCGACCGAGACCGCCAAGATCAAGCGCGGGCTCGCGCGCGAGGACCTGTTCACGGTCGTCAGCGAGCACTTCGTCACCGACACGGCGCGCTACGCCGACATCCTACTCCCCGCCACCATGGCGGCCGAGCACGACGACATGATGTTCTCCTGGGGCCACTTCTTCTTCACGCTGAACCAGAAGGCGATCGAGCCGCCGGGCGAGACGGTCTCGAATGCCGAGTTGTTCCGGCGGCTCGCCAAGACCTTCGGCTTCACCGAGCCTCAGTTCTCCATGAGCGAGGCCGAACTCATGGAATGGTATCTCGACTGGGAGAGCCCGAAGCTCGGCGGCATCTCCATGGATCACTTTCGACAGCACGGCTGGTACCGCCTCAACATCGGCGATCCGGCCACGCGCACGCCCCACGCGGAGGGCAACTTCCCGACGCCTTCGGGCAAGTGCGAGTTCTACTCGGAGGCCGCAATCACCGGCGGAAACTTCGTCGCCCCGCCCTTCCGGCAGATGTACGAGCAGTTCCAGGGCGGTGAGCCCCTCGACCCGCTGCCGGGCTACGTGCCGGCCAACGAGCGCCCGGAGACGAACCCAGCCCAGGCCGAGCGCTACCCCCTCAACATCGTCTCGCCGAAGAGCCACGGCTTCCTCAACTCGCAATACGCCAACGAGGCGCACAAGGTCCGGGCGCAGGGCGAGCAGACGATCCTGATCAACCCGCACGACGCGACGAGCCGCGAGATCACGGAAGGCGCGCTGGTGCGGGTGTTCAACGACCGCGGCGCTTTCCACGGGCAGGCGCGGGTGACCGACGAGGTGCCGCCCGGCCTCGTCATCGCTTCGCTCGGCTACTGGCACTCACTCAACCGCGACGGGGCGGTGAATGTCATCAGCGCCTCGACTTATGGCGGCATGGGCCACTCGCCGACCTTCAGCGACAACCTCGTGCAGGTCGGGTTGGCGCAGTAGTCGCGCGACGCGAAGACAATTCGCGTGTGAGTGCCCGCGCGCTATAACCCCTCGGCCCGCCCGCCCGACACCGGAGCGCGGCGGGCCGATTTTCGTCGCCGGGGTTCGATGTCCGATACGCTGCTGACCGTCGAGGATCTCTCGGTCGCCTTCCGGGGGGGCGCGCGCGAGACGCTGGCGGTGGATCGCGTCAGCTTCGCCATCGAACGGGGCGAGACCCTGGCGCTGGTGGGCGAATCCGGCTCCGGCAAGTCGGTGACCGCCCTGTCGATCCTGCGCCTGCTCGACGGCGCCGCGCATCACCCGGGCGGCAAGATCCTGTTCAAGGGGCGCGACCTCCTACAGTTGCCCGAGCGCGACCTGCGCGCGGTGCGCGGCGCGGACATCACCATGGTGTTCCAGGAGCCGATGACCTCGCTCAACCCGCTCCACACCATCCAGCGGCAGATCGGCGAGGTGCTGGAGATCCACCGCGGCCTGAAGGGCAAGGCTGCGCGCAAAAGAATCCTCGAACTGCTCGACCTCGTCGGCATCCGCGACGCCGAGCGGCGGCTCGGCGCCTACCCGCACGAATTGTCGGGCGGCCAGCGCCAGCGGGTGATGATCGCCATGGCGCTCGCCTGCGAGCCCGACCTGCTCGTGGCCGACGAGCCGACCACCGCCCTCGACGTCACCGTTCAGGCGCAGATCCTGGCGCTGCTCGCCGACCTGCAGAAGCGGCTCGGCATGGCGATGCTGTTCATCACCCACGATCTCGGCATCGTCCGGCGCATCGCCACCTCAGTCTGCGTGATGCTCGCGGGCCGGATCGTCGAGGCGGGGCCGGTGGAGCGGGTCTTCACCCGGCCTCGGCACGCATACACGCAGCGGCTTCTGGCCGCCGAGCCCACAGGACGGGCGAACCCCGTGCCGGCCGATGCGGCGGAACTGGTCGAGGCCGGACCGCTCAAGGTGTGGTTCCCCCTCAAGGCAGGTTTGCTCCGCCGCACCGTCGGCCACGTCAAGGCGGTCGATGGGGTGCGGCTCAAGGTACGGGCCGGTGAGACGGTCGGCGTCGTCGGCGAATCCGGTTCGGGCAAGACCACTTTGGGCCTCGCCCTGCTGCGCCTCACCGAGTCCGAGGGGCCAATCGTGTTCCTCGGACAGCGGATCGAGGGACGCGGGCCTGCCCTGATGCGCCCTCTGCGCAAGGACATGCAGGTGGTCTTCCAGGATCCCTACGGCTCGCTCTCTCCGCGCATGTCGGTGGGCGACATCGTCGCCGAGGGGCTGGCCGTGCAGGGGCTGGTGAAGGGAAGCGACGAGCGCCGTACCCTGGTGGCGAAGGCGCTCGCCGATGTCGGGCTCGACCCGGCGGTGATGGATCGTTACCCGCACGAGTTCTCCGGCGGCCAGCGCCAGCGCATCGCCATCGCCCGCGCCATCGTACTCAAGCCCCGCTTCGTCGTCCTCGACGAGCCGACCTCGGCGCTCGATCGCTCGGTGCAGGCACAGATCGTGACGCTCCTGCGCGACCTGCAGCGGGAGCGGGGCATCGCCTACCTGTTCATCAGCCACGACCTCAAGGTGGTTCGGGCGCTGTCGAACTACGTCATGGTGATGCAGCACGGCCAGGTGGTCGAGGAGGGACCGGCCGAGGAGATCTTTTCGGCGCCCAAGACCGAGTACACCCGCACCCTGTTCGCGGCGGCCTTCGAGATGGATGCCGCGACCACCGCCGAGAGCGAGCCGGTCTGACGCATGGCCCGCGCCCTCCTCATCGTCCTCGATTCCGTCGGCATCGGCGGCGCCCCGGACGCGGACCGCTACGGCGATGCCGGCTCCGACACGGTCGGCCACATCGCGGAAGCCTGCGCCGCCGGGCGCGGCGACCGGCCGGGCCTGCGCGCGGGGGCCTTACGTCTGCCGAACCTCACGGGCCTCGGCCTCGGGCTGGCCTGTGAAGGCGCCACCGGCCGCGTGCCGCCGGGGGTCGCGGCTGAGGGACCCGTGCAGGCGCTCTGGGGCCACGCCGTCGAGACCGCGGCCGGCAAGGATACGCCCTCCGGCCACTGGGAGATCGCCGGCGTTCCGGTGCGGGAGCCCTGGGGCCATTTTCCCGACACCCGCCCCGCCTTCCCGGCCGAGCTGACCGCGGCGCTGATCGAGCGGGCCGGCCTCCCCGGCATTCTCGGCGATCGCCACGCCTCGGGCACCGCGATCATCGAGGCGTTCGGAGCCGAGCACGTCCGGACGGGCAGACCGATCTGCTACACCTCGGCCGACAGCGTGTTCCAGATCGCCGCCCACGAGGAGACGTTCGGACTGGAGCGGCTCTACGAGGCCTGTCGGATCGCACGGGAAGTCTGCAACCCCTACCGTGTCGGTCGGGTGATCGCGCGGCCCTTTCTGGGCAGCGAGGCAGATGGCTTTCGCCGCACCGGAAACCGCAAGGATTTTTCCGTTGCGCCGCCGGCCGGGACGCTGCTCGATGAACTGGCGGCGGCAGGACGCTCCGTTGTGAGTGTCGGCAAGATCGGCGACATCTTCGCCCATCGCGCCACCGGCCGCGAGATCAAGCCCGGCGGCAACGCTGCCTGCCTCGACGCGGCGCTCGACGCCTTTACCGGACTGCCCGCGGGCGGCTTCGTCTTCCTCAATCTCGTGGATTTCGACACCGAGCACGGCCACCGCCGGGACGTGCCGGGTTATGCCGCCGAGCTGGAAGCCTTCGACGCCCGTCTCCCCGAGATTCAAGCCGTGCTGAAGCCGGGCGATCTCTGCGTGATCACCGCCGATCACGGCAACGATCCGACTTGGACCGGTACCGAGCATACCCGCGAGCAGGTGCCGGTACTGGCCTTCGGGCCGGGTCTGACACCGCGCTCCATCGGGCAGCGCGAAACCTTCGCGGATATCGGCGCCTCGGTCGCGGTGCATCTCGGCTTGCCGCCGCTCGGGGCGGGTCGGGCGTGGTGGTGAGCGTCTCGCTCGCTCCCGCCCGTCATTCCCCCTCACCCTGAGGGGCCGCGAAGCGGCCTCGAAAGGTCTTCCAGGAATCGCGAGCGATCTGGAGGATCCTTCGAGGCCCGCCGACGCGGGCACCTCAGGATGAGACGGCGGGGAAGGAGAGCCGAAGTTCAGGCGATCAGCGCGAAAACTTCTTGTATTTCAGCTTCTTCGGGATGATCGAATCGAGCCCGAGCCGGCGCTTCTTGTCCGCCTCGTAATCCGAGAAGTTGCCCTCGAACCACTCGACGTGGCTCTCGCCCTCGAAGGCGAGGATGTGGGTCGCGATGCGGTTCAGGAACCAGCGATCGTGGCTGATGATGACGGCGCAGCCTGCGTAATCCTCCAGCGCGTCCTCGAGCGCCCGCAGCGTCTCCATGTCGAGGTCGTTGGTCGGCTCGTCGAGCAGCAGCACGTTGGCGCCGCCCTTGAGCGTGCGGGCCAGATGCACGCGGTTGCGCTCGCCGCCCGAGAGCGTGCCGACCTTCTTCTGCTGATCACCGCCCTTGAAGGCGAAGGCCGCGCAGTAGGCGCGCGAATTGATCTCGCGCTTGTTGAAATAGATGATGTCGTTGCCGCCCGAGATCTCCTGCCAGACGGTGGCGTTGGGATCGAGCGCATCGCGCGACTGGTCGACGTAGCCGAGCTTGACCGTGTCGCCGACCTCGATCGTCCCGCCATCGGGCTTCTCCTGGCCGGTGATCATCTTGAACAGCGTGGTCTTGCCGGCGCCGTTCGGGCCGATGACGCCGACGATGCCGCCAGGCGGCAGCTTGAACGAGAGATCCTCGATCAGCAGGCGGTCGCCGAAGGCCTTGTTGAGGTGACTGAACTCGATGACGTTCTGCCCGAGCCGCTCGTCGATCGGGATGACGATCTGCGCGGCCGCGTCGACCTTCTGCTGCTGCTTGGCGACCAGTTCCTCGTAGCGGGTGATACGCGCCTTCGACTTCGACTGCCGGGCCTTGGGCGAGGCGGCGATCCACTCCTGCTCGCGGGCGATCGAGCGCTGGCGGGCCATGTCCTCGCGGCCCTCCTGCTCCAGGCGCTTCTGCTTCTGCACCAGCCAAGCGGAGTAGTTGCCCTCGTAGGGGATGCCCCGGCCGCGATCGAGCTCGAGGATCCAGCCCGTGACGTTGTCGAGGAAGTAGCGGTCGTGGGTCACGATCAGGATCGCGCCCGGATACTGCTTGAGGTGACCTTCGAGCCAGTTCACCGTCTCGGCGTCGAGGTGGTTGGTCGGCTCGTCGAGGAGCAGAAGTTCCGGCTCCCACAGGAGCAGCTTGCAGAGCGCGACGCGGCGGCGCTCACCACCCGAGAGGGTCGCCACCGGCTGCTCGTCGCTCGGGCAGCCCAGCGCCTCCATGGCCTGATCGACCTTGGAGTCGAGCTCCCACAGGTTCTGTGCCTCGATCTGGTCCTGGAGGGCGGTCATCTCGTCCGCCGTCTCCTCGGAATAGTTCATCGCGAGTTCGTTGTAGCGGTCGAGCAGCGCCTGCTTCTCGGCCACGCCCTCCATGATGTTCTCGCGCACCGACTTGTTCGGGTCGAGCTGCGGCTCCTGCGGCAGGTAGCCGACACGCGCTCCTTGCGCGACGAAGCCCTCGCCGGTCCAGTCCTTGTCGATGCCGGCCATGATCTTCAGGAGTGTCGACTTGCCGGCACCGTTGATGCCGAGCACGCCGATCTTGGCATCGGGGTAGAAGGACAGGTTGACGTTATCGAGGACCTTCTTGCCCCCGACATAGGTCTTGGTCAGACCCCGCATGTGGTAGATGAATTCGCGGGCCATGTGCGTTCGTCCTGCGTGAAGCGTGGAAGCCGGTCGGGCCGGCGATCGCGGATGCGTGGCCTCTCGCGCGAGGCTGGCTCGATCGAGCCATGCCGCGCGGGGCGCCGTCCGCTCGCGGATGAAGAATTTCGTGTTCGAGTATCAGGGCCGCCGGGCAGGGGCAAGGCGAACCGCCGGGTGCCGGCTCGATGTCGGATCTCGGGGACGCGAGCGAAAGGGTCTCAGGCGAACGGGTTGCGCACCGGCTCCGATACCTCGGGCTCGTCGGGGACGGCTTCGGGCAGGTCCTCACCTTCGAGTGCGGCGGCGATAGCCTCGAACAGGCCCTTCAGCTCCCTCGCACGCTTCAGCCCCGCACGGTCGCGGGTGATGTCGAGGCTGCCGTGCAGGGCGATGCGGCGGGTGCCGTTCTCGATCGAGAAATCGGCGAACGTCTGGACGCCCGCATCCTCCGCGAAGGGGCGGAAGGGAAGGACATCGGCTTTTCGGCGCGGCATCGGGGCCCCCGTCTCAGAAGATCACTCAGAAGATCGCGCGCATCAATTCGCGCCAGAGCCGGCGCAGCACATCGACGGCCAGTTGCTTGAGGAAGTCGGCGAAGGATTCCTGGCCATGGCCGTCGCGGGAGAATTCATGCGGCTCGGGCAGCGTCATGGCCTTGGCCTTGATCGCCTCGGGCAGCGCCGGGAACACGTCGAGCCCGGCCATGTCCCGCAGGGTCGCGAGCGAGACCGCGCGCCACTCCGCGCCCGCCTTGTTCGGCGCGAGATAGGCCCCGGCCTCGCCGGTGCGCGGATCGTAGATCGCCTTGAAGAGCTGGGTCGGCACCAGCACCCGCCCTTTGATCGCACCGACCGAGCGGCCCTCGAAGATCGGGCCGGTCACAACAAAGACCTCGCCGCGCTCGCTCGCGAGCCGGCGCACGCTCTCCTCGATCGCCGCCCACAGGCCGCGGTTCAGCGCCCGGTTCTGGGGCACGATATTGGCGAGGCTGAAGGACTCGGCCTGGGCCACCGCGCTCGGCATGTCGCCGGCCGGCGCGAGATGGCCGCGGTCGTATCCGCTTCGGACGTAGTCGGCGAGGCTCGCCCGGTCGTCCTCGGGCAGGCGGTCCTCGTCGTGGAAGGCATCGGCGCGCTCGACCCGCCGGGCAGCGGACACGCTCCGGCGCGTCAGGTGTTCGGCGGCGTAGAGCGGCGTGCGCGACACGCCCGAATGCAGGACGGCGAAGACCTCGAAACAGAGTGGGACGGCTCGGTCCGCGAGCTTCGGGTTGGTGAGGGCCGGCGCCCGACCGTCCGCGAACAGGGCCGGGCAGGCCGGCGCCTCCGGCAGGGCCTGCGACGCCGCCGCGTGGGAGAGGGCGAGGAGGAGAAGGGCCGGAACGAGGGGACGCAGCGCCATTGCCGGCTCAGTAGCAGACCCGGACGCGGCGCGGGCCGGACGGCGTCTCCCTCCAGCGGAAGCCGCAGGGCCGTCCGAGCGGGTCGATCAGGGGGCGGATGTCCCGGTCCGGCGGTCCCGGCGGACGGCGGCAGCGCACGTCGTCCGGGCAGTGCACCGTGTTGAGGCGGGTCCTGCCGGCATCCGCCGCCGAGGCCGCATTCCCGCTGATCAGGGCGAGCGCCAGCGCGACCGTAGCCGGTAACGTTGCGGCGATAGGCATCGGGCGGCAGCCTTGAGAAGAGCGGGTGAGATGTTGATCAATGCAGCCTTCATCCATAATTGATGGCGCGTCACGCGTGAAATCGCGGGGCTGCCTTAACTCTGAAGGCAGACGAGGCAGCCGAATCCTCTGAAAGACGTGCCGCTGTTGCAGCGAGATCATGGTATCCCGTGATCGGTTTGCGCTAGAATGATCGTTCATATGTCCCGGGAGAGCGGTTTCCGGGGAGCGGGCGAGATCCGAAGGCGGGCCGCGTTCGAGGCTTCGAGCGTACGACCCTGCAGGAGCCGCCTGCCGACGGGAACGCATTGAGAGACGGGTGAAGGCATTGGCACTAGCGGACACGACGATCCTTGAGGGTCTTGAGACGCCGGATCGTCTCCGGCTTCTGCCGGAGAGCGAGCTGCAGCGAGTGGCCGACGCCGTGCGCGCCGAGATGATCGACGCCGTGTCGAT
>Ga0268290_100226_pt1 | contig 13169 bp, 13 predicted proteins | sample MetspRMADM_FD_191346 | JGI IMG/M metagenome (GOLD analysis project Ga0268290, IMG submission 191346) | Soil microbial communities from San-Diego area, Southern California, United States - Methylocaldum sp. RMAD-M | ecosystem: Environmental > Terrestrial > Soil > Desert | place: USA: California... | reverse complement strand
CCTGCACCACATGCTGGCGTGGCGCGGACACTTCGCCGCGCTGCTCCTCCTCGTCGTGACCTCGGCCGCCTGCGGCGTCGGTCAGCAATACGGCCTGAAGCTCCTCGTCGATGCCATCGCCGGGCCGCCCTCGCTCAGCGGCGCCGTCCTGTTCGCCTCGGCCTGTTCCTCGTCCTCATCGCCCTTGAGGCGGCCCTGGCGCGCCTTACCGGGTGGCTCGCTTGCCGCACGACCGTCGGCGTCGGCGTCGATCTGCGCATCGAGCTGTTCGAGCATCTCGAACGTCAATCGATGCGCCCCCTGTGGGTGGTCCGCCCTAGGGTATGGCCTTCGGGCCAGTGAAACTGCCCCGGTTTGTGGTCCACGGCCTATGCAAGTTTTCTAGCTGTGACAGCTTGGTTGGCGAAGGCTCGGGGCGTCAAGCCGCCCAGGGCCGTGTGGGGTCGATCTTCGTTGTAGTGGCACCTCCAGTCCTCGATGCGCTCGCAGGCATCTGCCAGCGACAGGAACCACGAGGCGTTCAGGCATTCCGCCCGTAGGCGGCCGTTGAACGCTTCGATGTCGGCGTTGTCGGTCGGCTTGCCCGGTCGTGAGAAGTAGACCTCAACTCCGTTCAGGTAGGCCCACTGGTCGAGCATGCGCCCGGCGAACTCCGGTCCATTGTCCACCCGCAGGCTCTTGGGCCGCCCCCCAGGCGGACCAAGGCATCTAGGGCTTCAATCATGTGTGCACACGCAAGTCGATGATCGGTTAAGTGTTTGAAAGAAATGTGTTTGTTTGGCGGAAAATCGGGTCCTGCCGGGCCTGCTCATTTCGGAGTGCCACGAGGCTTGCGTACGCGTGCGAACGGCGGTCGTTCTTTCGCTGAAACCCATGGAAGCAGCTGTATCGGCTTCTGCGCGAGATGTTCTGTGACGGCTGGAACCTTCTTCAGCTCCTCCAACATCAAAGTCAAAGTCGTAGGATCACAATAGCGTTCGTCTGTTTCTCCGTGACCGGCGTGACCGAGGATGTCAGCCCTGATCTCTGTGTGAACGCGAGCCTGTTTCAGGTTGTTGCCGAGCGAATGTCTGAAAGAGTGGATCACCTTTTTACGCTCGGCGTCATTCGAAATCGCCTTCCGCAATCCGTTTATGAACTCATCGTATAGTCGATCCCCGAGCGGTGAGTTTGAGGTTGGCGACTTGAGATCTGGAAACACCAGCGTGTATCCAAGCGCCCGGATAGCTTTGACATAATCCATAAACCCGAGGCGGATAATCTCAGGATGTAGGGCGACGAACCGAATGGATTGAACGTTCTTGAGACGACGTGTTTCGTTGAACCGAATGGCCAGATACGCGATCCTGCTTACTTGTTCGATGTCATCGACGCGTAAGCCCGCGATTTCCTCTCGTCGAGCGCCTGTATAGTAAAGCAAGATGATTGCGAAATACATTGCCCGATGAAAGACGTGATTGCCCGGTGTGAACGGCTCACGCCACGAAGAACACCCGGTAAAGCATGGGAGGCGGAAGATCGCTACGACATCGTCGTTGCTCAGCGACGGCCGTCGGTTTCGTGCCCTGTCACGCTTGCGGGCGCGAAGAAGAGCCAGATCGATGCTGGCGTCGATCGCGAGCCCCTGCGCCTTGAGGTAGGTCACAAGCTGCCCCAGGAACGTCAGATGGCGATTGATCGTATCGCCGACGATCCCCCGCTTGCCGGGCGGAAGCTTAACGCCGATTTCACGCAGTTCGGCCGTGCTGCGATCGGCATCGCGCGGGCTCTTGCCGTACGACGGCGAGACGGATCGTAGAAGATCGACAAGCTCGGCGAAGTGGCTTTGCCGGAGATCCGTCACCCGAATCAGACCATTCTCGGCGAGCAGCTTGGCGAACAAGGCAAAGATCTGCCGAGCTTGATGTTGGGTCTTGGCGTCCCACGTCTCGTCACGAGCCCGGCCTGCGATCATCGCCTCTCCAAATGCGACGATGGGATGTGTGCCTTTTAGCGGCTGCTCCTTTCCCGTCGCCTCGGGCGCGATAGGAGTGCTGCTAGAAACGATCGCAACACCTGTCGGCATCGATGGGATGATCGTGGCGCCGGTCCGAGAACGGTTCGACGCCCCGGCTGTCTTCGAGTCGACGATCTCCCCAGTCTCGCGCGCCTCACTGAGAAGAATCGCGTCACGCACAGTGCTCTCTTCGATCCGAAGGCCATCGTAGCGGCGCTCTGTCGCGAAAGCCGCGGCGGACATACCGCGAAACGCGGTTTCTTGAGCGAGAGACAGGTTCGTCGTCGTCGGGGCTGCTGCCTGATTCGCGAGCAGCCCTTCGAGACGAGCGCGCGGCATAAGGTGCCCATTCTGCCGCACCATGGCCGCGAGTGTCGTTCGTGCCTCCTCGATGCCGGCGTCATCCAGTCCGTCGCGGCGCATCTCATCAGCCAACGGTTCGTCGATAATGGCTGCCGCACCGCGCGCTCCGAGGATGCGCAGGATCCAACCCATGCGCCGGTCGGCACGCCGGCTCGACTCCGGGTCGAAGCCCGGTTCCGCGCGCTCGGCCGCAGCAACCCGATCGAGCTTGTCGAGATGGGCCAGAAGGCTTTCGCGGAAGATGCCGTCGAGCTGGCGGCGGCTCATGACGAGGTCGGGTTCGGGCTCGCTCATGGCTTTAAGGAACAGGTGATCGGAATGAGCCGTGAGCTGGCTCGCTAGGAACCGCGCCCGTGCAGGTCGCGGGTGCCCAAGCTTACCACAAGCTGCTCCGATCGGCAGAACCGGGCGAGCTTCAGCGGGATCCGGCGGCGCCATGAATAGGTTCCGCCGCGTCTGAAGGCATGGGCGATGGCCGGCACCGGGCACCCCGTGTGATACACGCATGTGCAACACAGATGTGCACCGACGCCTCCCGCTCCAGGGAGAAATCTTTCGATATCAGTGGCTTACGCGGGAAGTTGGCTGGGGCGCCAGGATTCGAACCTGGGAATGGCGGTACCAAAAACCGCTGCCTTACCACTTGGCGACGCCCCATCGGCTCCGAGCCGCCGGTTCTCTAGACGGGGCAGACAGGGCTGGCAACCGGCTTGAACGGGTCAGCCGTGAGCCAGCGGCATTTTTGTACGGTGGGTCCGGGCTCCGGGCAGCGATCGCATCTTGGCACGGCGCCCCTGCACCGGATCGGCGGGACGCCCTATGCTCCGCTCGAACGGGAGAAGCGCGATGGGTGATCGAGTGGCGATCGTGACCGGAGCGGGGTCCGGCATCGGGCGGGCGGTCGCGTTCGGATTGGCGCGGGCCGGTTGGCGGCTTGTTCTGGCTGGAAGGCGGGGGGAGGCTCTGGAACGGGTCGCCGCGGAGTTGCCGGGCGCGTCGTTGTGCGTGCCGACCGACGTGTCCGATCCGCGCGCCGTCGAGGCTCTGTTCGCTGCGGTGGGTGAGCGCTTCGGGCGGCTCGATCTGCTGTTCAACAATGCCGGGATCTTCACCCCCGCCGCGACGGTGGACGAGGTCGCGGTCGAGGATTGGCTCGCCAGCGTCAGCGTCAATCTCACCGGCGCCTTCCTCTGCACCCGTGCCGCCTTCGGCATGATGCGCCGGCAGGAGCCGCAGGGCGGGCGCATCATCAACAACGGCTCGATCGCGGCCTACGCGCCGCGGCCGATGTCGACCCCCTACGCTGCCACCAAGCACGCCATCACCGGGCTGACCCGCGCGACCGCCCTCGACGGACGTCCCTTCGACATCGCCTGCGGCCAAATCGATGTCGGCAATGCCGAGACCGAAATGACGCGGGGCTTCGGGCAGGGCGCGCGGCAGGCCGACGGTTCGATCCGGCCTGAGCCGTACATGGAGGCGGCGCACGTTGCCGAGGCCGTCGTCTACATGGCGGGGCTGCCGCTCTCGGCCAACGTCCTGTTCATGACCGTGATGGCCACGGGCATGCCCTTCGTCGGGCGAGGGTAGGGGAGCGGCTTTGCGTCGGAGGCGCGGAACGCGTAGAGAGCAGGGCACCGCCCGGCCCCCATGAGAGACGAGCGGCCGCCCGCAATGCGGCGGCCGGTGCCCGCCATGCTGATGCAGACCGATCCCAAAACCGCCGACCCGAAATCCGCCGACCCGGTCGCTCGGCGGCGCACCTTCGCGATCATCTCGCACCCGGATGCGGGCAAGACCACGCTGACCGAGAAGCTGCTGCTGTTCGGCGGTGCGATCCAGCTCGCGGGCGAGGTGAAGGCCAAGCGCAACCGCGTCTCGACCCGCTCCGACTGGATGGGGATCGAGAAGGAGCGCGGCATCTCGGTGGTCACCTCGGTGATGACCTTCGAGTACGGCGATTGCGTCTTCAACCTGCTCGACACGCCGGGCCATGAGGACTTCTCGGAGGATACCTACCGCACGCTCACCGCCGTCGACTCCGCGGTGATGGTGATCGACGCGGCCAAGGGCATCGAGGCGCGCACGCGAAAGCTGTTCGAGGTGTGCCGGCTCAGGGACATCCCGATCGTCACCTTCGTGAACAAGCTCGATCGCGAGGCGCGCGACCCGTTCGAGACGCTCGACGAGATCGAGAAGACGCTCGCGCTCGACGTGGCTCCGGTGACCTGGCCGATCGGGCTCGGCCGCAACTTCGCCGGCACCTATGAGCTCGGCGGCAACCGGGTGCGCCGGCTCGACGCGGCGGACGATGCCGGCACGATTCCGGTCTCGGGCTTCAACGATCCGCTGTTCGATGAACTGCTGACCGAGAACGGCGCGGCCGATGCGTGGCGCGAGGAGGTGGAGCTGGCCGAGGGCGGCCTCAAAACCTTCGACCTCGCTGCCTTCCGCGAGGGGCACCTGACACCGGTCTTCTTCGGCTCGGCCCTGCGGAATTTCGGCGTGCGCGACCTCATCGACGGGCTCGCCCGCTTCGCGCCCCCGCCGCGGGGTCAGGAGGCGGACAAGCGCGCCGTGCAGCCGTCCGAGCCGAAGATGACGGGCTTCGTGTTCAAGATCCAGGCGAACATGGATCCGAACCACCGCGACCGCATCGCCTTCATGCGGGTCTGCTCAGGGATGCTCCGGCGCGGCATGAAGGCCAAGCTCGTGCGCACGGGCAAGCCGATGTCGCTCTCGGCGCCGCAATTCTTCTTCGCTCAGGACCGGGCGATCGCCGATGAGGCCTATGCCGGGGACGTGGTCGGCATTCCAAACCACGGGACCCTGCGCATCGGCGACACGCTCACCGAGGGCGAGGAGATCGTCTTCCGCGGCGTGCCGAGCTTCGCGCCCGAGATCATGCGGCGGATCAAGCTCACCGACGCGATGAAGGCCAAGAAGCTCCGGGAAGCGCTCCAGCAGATGGGTGAGGAGGGCGTCGTGCAGGTCTTCATCCCGCAGGACGGCTCCCCCGCCATCGTCGGCGTCGTCGGCGCGCTGCAGCTCGACGTGCTGAAGGAGCGGCTGCAGGCGGAGTACGGCCTGCCGATCGATTACGAGACCACCCGGTTCTCCGTCTGCCGCTGGATCGAGGCGGAGTCGGAGGCCGAGATCGACAAGTTCGTGAACGCCCACGGCTCGGCGATGGCGAGCGACCTCGACGGCGCTCCGGTCTTCATGGCCACCACCGCCTTCTCGCTCCGCTACGAGGAGGAGCGCTGGGAGAAGATCCGGTTCACGGACGTGAAGGATTACCAGAAGCGGGCGGCGTGAGCGGAGCGGCCGGGGCCTTGAGCCTTCGTCCGCGGGGCGCGGCCCGCTCCGGCGGTTCTCAATCGTAGTCGAGATCGAGCGAGCGCTCGAAGGCGATGGCGCTCATCTCGCGCCCCTTCGGGTCGGCGACAGAGATGTTGCGAAAGCCGCGTCCTGCCAGTTCCCAGGTCTTTTCGAGGGCCTGCTCGTCCGTGCCGCAAGCGAAGGCCAGGGTGCGGCCAGAGGGATCCGTGCCCGTTACCTTGTACATGGCCGCGCTCCTGTCCGAGCATGAAGATAGGCTCGGCGCCGTTCGGGAAAAAGGGTCGGGAGAGCAGGGCACCCGGGCGCGCCGACTCAGCCGAGCAGCGTCGCCTTATCCACGTCCAGCGCCTGGGCCAGCTCGTCGAGCACCCGGTGCTCGCTCTCGGTGATGCCGCCCTTGTCGGCAACATCCGCCGCGATCAGGAAGACGTGCTGGCGCTGCTCCAGGGGACGGTCGGCGATGGCCGCGACGTGCTGGCTGTTCTCCAGGCGCCCGGCGCGCAGCTCCGCGCGGGCCAGCGCCTCGAACAGCGCCTTCTCCAGGGCGAGCGTATCGTAGGATTTCTGGAGGATCGGGTTGGCCCGCATGCTGACGAGAGCCGCCTCGATCTCCTCCTCGTCGGTATCGCCGTCAGCGACGATCACGTTGGCCGCGGCGGAAACCGCTGCCTGCATGAACGCGATATCGCCCGCGTAGGACATCACCACCCGGTTGAAACGAACGAGGGCGTCCTGAAAAAAGCCCATCTTGCACTCCCCGAGGCGCCCTGCGCGGCCGCCCGATGGTTCCAACGCGGCCGACGAACCGTCAAGATGGCAAGCTTGACGGATCGCTCACAGTTCCGCCGAGCGCCGCGACAGTTCCGCCCGCAGATGGCGCGCCGCCTCGACCAGGGCGGCGTCCCGGCGCTGGCGCGGGCGGGGCGGGGCGAGGGTGACGTCCGCCGCGATCCGGCCGGGGCTGCCCGCCAGCACCACGACCCGGTCGGCGAGGTAGACCGCCTCGTCGATGTCGTGGGTCACGAACAGCACCGTCTTGCCGGTCTGCGCCTTGATGCGCTGGATCTCGTCCTGCAGCCCCTCGCGGGTGAAGCTGTCGAGCGCCGAGAACGGCTCGTCCATCAGCAGCACCTCGGGCTCGACCGCGAGCGCACGGGCGATGGCGATGCGCTGGCGCTGCCCGCCGGAGAGCTGGTGCGGCCAGCGGCCGGCGAGATCGGACAGCCCGACGAGCTTGAGCATCGCCGCCGCCCGCTCGCGGCGCTCAGGCTTCGACAGGCCATGCCGCTCCAGGCCGAAGGCGACGTTGTCGATCACCCGCCGCCACGGCAGCAGCCGCGCGTCTTGGAACACGAGCGCCATCGGCGTCCGGGTCTTTTGGGGATCGGTGTCGAGGTGGACCGTGCCGGTGCTGGGCTTGGCCAGATCGATCAGCACGCGCAGGAGCGTCGACTTGCCGACGCCGGATTCGCCGACGATGACGAGGAATTGTCCGCGCGGCACCGCGAGATCGAGGGAGGAGAGGATCTCGGTGCGCCGCCCGTCGCGCTCGTAGGCGAGGCTCAGGCCTCGGATATCGATGATCGGCGATTGCGTCGAGCTCATGCACGCCACCGCAGCAGCCAGCCCTGCAGGGCGACGAAGCCAGTGTCGAACAGGCCGTACAGCCCGGCCATGGTGAGCATGTAGACCACGACGATGTCGGTGGAGAGGAGCGAGGAGGCCTGCATCATCCGGGCGCCGATGCCCGGCACCCCGAAGATCTCGGCGGCGACCACCGCCATCCAGGCCTGCCCCAGCGCCGTGCGCAGGCCGACGAGGATGCCGGGCGTGGCGGCGGGCAGGAGGATCTTGACGAGCCGGGCGAACGGCCCACGAAAACCGAAGGCCTGGGCCACCTCGATCAGGTCGCGATCGACCCCGCGCACCGCGCCCTGCGTGGCAAAGAACACGATCCAGAACACGCCGATAGCGATGATGAACACGGCCGCCGAAGGCTGGACCCCGAACCAGATGATCGCGAAGGGCACCCAGGCGAGGCCGGGAATGGGGCGCAAGAGCCGCACGACCCAGGCGGTCAGACTCTCGAACCAGCGGAACATGCCGGAGAGGAGCCCCAGCGCGATGCCGGCCCCCGCGCCCGCGCCGAGCCCGACCACGTAGTGGCTCAGGCTCTCGGCCACCGCGCGCGGCCACGCGCCGCCGGCAACCTCCCGGGCGAAGGCCGCCGGAATGGAGGAGGGCGGCGGCAGGAAGGCCGGGTTGACGAGGTCGAGCCGGGGTGCCGCCTCCCACAGGGCGAGGAAGGCGGCGAGCCCGACGGCCGCCAGGGCGGCCGAGCGGAACGAGGTCATGGCATCGGGATCGCGAGGGAGATCAGGGCTTTTTGACCGCGTCGAACGGCTTGGCATCGAACAGGCCGTCGGTCGGCGCCTCCTTGTCGAGGGTGCCGATCGAGACCTGATAGGTCTGCATCTTCTTCGTTGCCTCGATGATCGTGCGCGGGTCAGCGACAAACTTCGCGGCCGGCGACGACAGCGCCTTCTGGATCGTGGCCACATCCGTGATGCCCTTGCCGAGCGCCGCCTCGACCGGCGGGGCAGCACGGGCCGGATCGGTCTTCAAGAGGTCGGTCGCCTTGACCAGCGCCGAGACCAGGCCCTCAACCGCCTTCGGGTTGGCGTCGGCGAACTTGCCGTAGACGGCGACCACCGTGCCCGGCTGATCGGGGAACATCTCCCCACCGGTGGCGATCAGCGTGATCTTCGGGTTGCGCCCCTGGACGATGGTGAGCGCCGGCTCGCGGATCGAGGCGCCGTCAACGGCACCGGCCAGCAAGGCCTGCTGGGTCGCGTCGATGCCCATGGAAACGATCTCGACGTCGGCCTTGTCGGCCTTCACCACCTGCCACAGCCAGTACTGGAGGGTGGTGTTCGGCACCGAGCCCGGCGGCTGCGTGGCGAGCCGGGCCGGACGGCCCTCCTTGGCCTTGAACTGCCTGAAGGCCTCGGCCTTGCTCGGGGCGGAGGCGAAGTAGGGCGCGAGCTTGGGGGCTGCCACGAACACCATCTCCTCGATGGCGGTGGCGGCCACGACCCGCACATCGATGCCCTTGGTGCGGGCGACCGCGAGCGGCGCGATGCCGGCGACGTAGACGTCGATGGTGCCGGACGCCAGCGCCTGGATCATGTTGGGTCCGGACTCGAAGGTGGTGAAAGTCGGCGCCAGCGCGGCCTCCTTGAGCCAACCCTCGCCATGGGCGACGAAGACGGGCGCGGCGCCGATCACTGGAATGACGCCGATGCGCACGGGCACGGTCTGGGCGGCGAGCGGGGCGGCGAATGGCACGGGAAGGGCGAGAAGCCCCGTGATCAGGGCGAAGGCCTTGAACAGATTGCGCATCGATGGATTCCAGGGAAGCCGGTTGGCGTTCCCCATGGCACAGCGGGCGCGATCTTCCAATGTCGCTTCCGCACGTGGTGCCCCAGTCGGTCGCCCTGCTCGGCGGATCAACCCGGCAGCGTCAGAGCGGCGAAGCTTTGCCGGCCTGCGACGGAACGGCCTCGTTCTTCCTACCGTTTACCCAGCCGAGAGCGGCATCCACGCCGCGGGACAGACGACAGGATACCTCACGCCATGAGCCTCATCGGCAGCATCGTCAGCAAGATCCTCCACCCGTTCGGCTCGTCCGAGGCGCAGGCCGCCGAGGCCAGCACGTCGTCCTCCAAGCCTTCCGAGACCCAGGCTCAGCCGTCCTCCGGCGGCGGCGGCGCCCCGGCCTCCGCACCCACCAGCGGCGGCACGTCGTCCGGCGGATCGGTCGACGTCGAGGCCGTGCTCAACGACCTCGCGGCGAAGAACTCGCAGAAGCTGAACTGGCGCACCTCCATCGTCGACCTGATGAAGCTGCTCGACCTGGATTCGAGCCTGCACGCCCGCCAGCAGCTCGCCGACGAACTGCACTACACCGGCGACAAGAACGATTCGGCCTCGATGAACATCTGGCTGCACAAGCAGGTCATCAAGAAGCTTGAGGAAAACGGCGGCAAGGTTCCGGCCGATCTCAAGGACTGACGCTCAGCCTCGTAAGTCGGGCTCGTCACGAGAGGAGAGCGGCACTCGGTCCGCGTGAGCCGAGTGCTTTGAAGCTCGGGCGACCGAACCCGAAGGCTGCGGCTACGGCGCGGCGGCCTTCGGACTCGGCTCTGCATCGCCGGATCCACTCACGTTTCGGCTCGCCCGCTCCTCAATTGAGAGCGGAGATCCTGCGTAATGGATCCGTTGAGATCGACGAATTTGGATGCATGCTGCCTTCCGAAGTGAAACTCTCATATTTCTTGGCGAGACGTCTCCTGCCAGCCGGCGAACGTGCCAACCCCTTCCGCTAGCAACAACATCCAGATGGAGATGGTGGCGTCACCGTGCGGGCGGAGCCTGGTGGTGCCATGCCGATGGGTGACGAAAAACCCCGCTCCGGCGGACCGGGCGGGGCAAGTCTTGGGAGGAACGACGGAGAGTCGCTGGGAAGGGAACGGGAACCCGCACGCGTTGTTCAGCGATAGTCCGAAATCGTACCGTTCGTTTTTACGACCCCCGTCGTTCCACACACGGCGCTCGCATCACCACCTCCGGCGTCTCGCGCGCGGAGGCGGGTTGGTTGCAACGAGCCAGCCGGAATGAACCGCGGCACCGCTGCAGGGTTGGCCGGACTGTCTCCACGGTGCCGAGCGAGTTGATCATCCGCGCGACGTCGCCTCTGAGGGCAGAGACACTCGACATCGGTGTTGGCTCCACTCTTCTCGATGACGCCTCGATCACGACCGCCGAGCCAGCTGCGAAGGATGTGACCGCCACCCGGGAGGGGGCACCTACCGGTTCGTTCTCGGGCGCGAGAGGACAGGCCCCATCAAGCTGCGGCTGGCCCCACATCTGCAAGGCCGGACGGAAGCTATTCTCTCGGTTGTCGGCGAGCACAGCACCTTTCCCTATCGCGGTTCATCTATCCCTGACGGCTCGTGGAACATCCGCATGGGGACCGTACTACGCGCGACGCTGCTGTACCTCGTGGTGATGATCCTGCTGCGGATCACCCGATCCGGCACCACGCCCCACAGGCCATGATCTCGTCGGAACCCCACATGACGTCGGAGTCAGGGCTCGAAGGTTTCCCTATGCGGGCAGGACCACCACCTTTGTCTTAACCGGGGTTCGCCCGTAGAGATGGATCATGTCCTGACTCAGCAGGCCGACACAGCCGCTTGTGATGCCGCTGCCGATCGATTCGGGGTCGCTGCTGGCGTAGATCGTGTAGAGTGTATAGGCGCCGTTCTGGTAGAGATGAAGGGTACGGGCGCCGAGCGGGTTGTCGAGGCCGCCCGGCATCCCACGGGCGTATTTGGCCGCCTCGGGCTGCCGCCGGATCATCTCCTTGGGTGGCGTCCAGGTTGCCCATTCGGACTTGCGACCGACATAAGCGTCACCGCTCCACAGGAACCCATCGCGCCCGACATTGGCGCCGTAGCGGGTGGCTGAACCGTCGCCCTCAATGCGGTAGACATAGTAGTTGCGGGGATCGACGATGATCGTTCCAGGTGCTTCCTTGGTTTCGTACTGAACCGTTCGGCGATAATATTTCGGATTGACTTTGCTGATATCGACCGCCGGAATTGGAAACTTTTCATCCGGCATAGGCCCGTAGACCTTCGCTGCCTCGGCCAGCATCGTGCTATCGGATGTCACGCAACCGCCCAGCCCGAGCGCGCCTAAGCCGGCGGCCGAGCCGACCAAGAACGAGCGACGGTCAAGAAGCCGAGCCCGACGTTCGGACAGAGCGGTCTCGTTCAAGCCGCCGCCTGCGGCGTGCCCAACATCCATCGTCATACTTTTGGACTTCCCAGATCCTGCAGCCCGATGAGGGAATGCTCCGGCATTCTCCCGATAGGCGTACTGCTAAGCTGAGAGTGCGGCGACTCGATGCGCCTGGCAAGAGCAGCGTTCGCTGTCGGCCGATTGCCTTGGGCCGAAGCCGCCCGCCAGGTCTGCGCAACCGGCAACTTACGGACCTGCGTCGTGTAACGCGATGTCGGCATCTCGACCGTCATCGTCCCGATGCGCCGCTGTCGCTCCAGAGCAAGCTGCTCGTACCGGCACGACGCTGCCACAGCCGAAGCGGGCGTCGCAGGCCTCCATCGCATCCATGAGGCGTGCCGAGCGCTCGCGGTCGAGGACGGGAAGTCGAGGCCTGCTGTGAGGCCGCCAGCGGCACCAGATCGACCTTGACTATGCCGGCTTTCAAGGAGCGCCCGGGCAGAATGCCCTTCTCGCGCCAGATGGGTGCCACGCCGTGTAGTACTGCGAGGATCAGCGTGGGCGTGTCGTTCGCCACCACTGGCAGCGTCACGAACGCTGAGATCGAGCATGTCGACCGGACCAAACAGATAATCAATTTTCAGATTTCATTTACAAGTAGTAATTCAAAATTATTCGATTAGAGAGAGAAGTTGCTAGTAACGAAAATTTGAGTAGAATTGGAATTGACTCGCCACACAGCCTACTGCCACGCGCTGATAAGGCCACATGCGATGCCCCGCTATTTTTTCGACGTGCACGACGGAACCGATCTGTGCGATGTAGTTGGGCGAGAGATAGAAGATAACGAAGAAATATTATGTGCAGAAGCTCTACAAGTCGTCACGCAGCTCATGCGAGCCGAAACTGAGGACGCCAAAGAAGCGGCCCTGGTTCTGACGGTCCGCGATGAAAAGGGCGCTATTCCGCTAAAGATCCGGTTAGCTTGTCAGGTTGAGAGGCTTTAGCGGCGTCTTTGTTCAGCTCCAGACTCGGCATTTCGGTTAGAAGCCGAACACGAAAATCTGCTGCTTCGCGAGGCTGAAGAAGCGCCTTCTCGCCAGCCGTCAAGAGTTCTGCGACAACGCGCTGCCGCTCATCGAGGCTGCTACCATCAATCTGCATAAATTCGCCCAGGGGCTTGGCGGAAACATATCCCGCCTTTTGCCGCCTCTGCTCGATTTCAGCTTATCCAATATCCCCCACAGGGCTTTAGATTTCAAAGGCCTTTGAGTGCAGCCCAGCGTGTTTTTGGCCGCAGGCTATCGGGCATATGCAGCAAACTCCACTCGACAGAGCATTAGCAGCGAGCAATCAAGGCACTGCGAATTAGTCGGCACACTGCATACTGACTTAAGCTCGTTCGGACCTCGGATTGGACATTGCAACCGTGCGGGAGATCTACGAGACCGCCGGGCACGTAGCAGTAGCGGCCGGCTCCAGCGATGCACGGAAAGAGGGATGGGACGACCTCGGCCGCCCACGTTGCAGAGCATTGGCCTCACATCCGTTCGTCGTGACCTCAACTCGGCAGGGTCTCGTCGACCGTCAACGGCTCGCTGATGGGCAGTTCGTCGGCAAGCCCGACCGGCAGGAGCGGCTGTTGAGCGCGACAGCTCGT
>Ga0268290_100225_pt1 | contig 13203 bp, 10 predicted proteins | sample MetspRMADM_FD_191346 | JGI IMG/M metagenome (GOLD analysis project Ga0268290, IMG submission 191346) | Soil microbial communities from San-Diego area, Southern California, United States - Methylocaldum sp. RMAD-M | ecosystem: Environmental > Terrestrial > Soil > Desert | place: USA: California... | reverse complement strand
GGCGTAGGTGAAGGACTGGATGAGGCCCATGATCATGGACAGGGTCCAGATCAGGAATGCGAGCTTTCCGGTGTTGCCCGCGATGCCGCCCACCGAGAACAGGACAAGGGCCGGGACGCCGCTGGCAACCCAGAACGCGCCCGTCCAGTTGATGCTTCGGTGCAGCCGGCCGTCCTCCACCGGGGCTGCGCCGGCCGGGTAATCAACCAGCGGTTTGGCTACGGATGTCAAACCTGTGCTCATTATGAGCCTCCCCCAGTTGCGCTAAAAGCATTCCCAAATAGCGAAGCCCGAATGTCTTGGTGTCGGCCGGATCGGAACTGAGAAGCCGACACGTGCGGGCTATCCAGTCCCTGTCGCGACCTCTCTTTGAGGCCAACGGCCGATCTTTGTTAGAAATATTTTATTCTGTCAGGAAATTATTGCGTCTCCCAAGCTTTGCTGTCAATCGGGCTGTAGGTGCTATCTTCAAATTTCTTTGATTTTCGCAAAGATGTGCATAATATTGCATTTTCTAACTGATAATTACAGTTAGAATTCAGAATTGGAACATCTCAGGTGCGCGGCACGACTCGGAAAACTTGGGGCGCGTTACGCGGGTACGCCCGCGGTCGCGGTCCTGTCCGGTGCCGCCGCCTCGCCGAGCGTCGTCCCGGCTGGGATCACAGGAGGTTCCTCCGCGCGGACCCGCGTCTTCTTGGGGTCGAAATGCGGGAAGCTCACGATCGTCGCGGCGATGCGCTTGCGATGGCCGTCGAGCTTGCCGATCTCAACCTGTCGGCCCTCGTCGGCCGCGGTGACCTCCAGACGGGCGAGCGCGATCGTCTTTCCGAGGACGGGGGATCGGGTGGCACTGGTGATCACGCCGACCTGTATGCGGCCGTCGTAGACGGGATCGCCGTGCCCGATATCCTCGTTGCCGGAGATGTCGAGGCCGACGAGCCGACGATGGGGATTGTCGCGCCGACGGTAGATCGCCTCGGAGCCGACGAAGGGATCCGGCTTGTCCTTGGGCACGGTGAAGCCGATGCCCGCCTCGAACGGATCGGTCTGGTCGCAGAAGTCGTAGCCGGCGAACACCAGCCCGGCCTCAATGCGCAGCATGTCGAGGGCGGCCAGTCCCATCGGCAGCAATCCATGCGGCTGCCCGGCCGCCATGATGGCATCCCATACCTTCGGGGCCCGACTCGGATGACACCACACCTCGAAGCCGAGTTCGCCGGTATAGCCGGTTCGCGAGACCACGACCGGGATGCCGTCGATACGCCCTACGGTGAAGCGGAACCACTTCAGTTCGTCGATCGTCGGCTCCTGCAGGGGCGTCACGACCAGAGAGGACAGGATCGCGCGCGATTTCGGGCCCTGGACGGCAACGTTGTGCAACTGGTCCGTGGAGCTCTTGATCCACACCTTGAGACCGTGTTCCTCGGCGAGCTTGCGCAGCCAGATCCCCGAATAGTCATCGCCGCAAACCCAGCGGAAATTGTGCTGCCCCAAGCGGAACAGTGTCCCATCATCGATCATGCCGCCGTGCGGATTGCACATGGCGGTGTAGACGATCTGGTTGACGGCGAGCTTCCGGACGTTGCGTGGCAACGCAAGTTGCATCAACGCCTCGGCATCCGGGCCGATCACCTCGAACTTGCGCAACGCCGACAGGTCCATCAGCGTCGCCCGCTCCCGGCAGGCCCAGTATTCCTCGATCGGTCCGGCCGTATTGAAGCAGGTTGGAACCCAGAACCCGCGGTAGTCCTCGAACTTTCGTGTCAGGGCTGAGGTGCGCGGGTGGAAGCCCGACTCGCGGGTCAGGCGCGGCTCGGCGTCGGGGGTCATGCGGTGGCTCATACCCTTGGGGAAAGCGGCCGCGGCATCGTAGACGCGGACATGGATGTCCGTCGGTTCCCACCCGTTGGCAGGGTCGATGTCGTCGGCGCACGATGATGTGGCGCAGACCAGGTCCGTCAGCGCGCGCAGCAGCACATAGTCGCCGGGCCGCGACCACGGCTCGTCGAGAGTGATCCGGTCGTCGGCCCCCGGAATGGTGTTGTAGAAGAAATTGATCGCAGGCCAGCCCTTGCGCGGCTGCACGCCATAGGCATCCAGTACGTCATTAAAGTTGTCGGTGCAGTTGGAATGTCCTGGGTAGCCCATATCCTCGTAATACTTCGCGGAACAGGCGAGCATGAAGGTGTCGTGCCGGCCGACCGTGTCTTGGATCACCTCGACGAGGGGATGCATCCGCGCGTCGAAATACTTCGAATGCAGGCCGGGCTTGGGCGCGGACGAGCCCATGAGGGTCCGGGTCGTCGTTGCGTCGAGACCGTATTCGCGGCCCTCGGCGAGCTCCTTCGCGTCGAAGGCCAGGAAATCCGCGCATTGTCGGCCATCGACGTCGATGATCTGAATGTATTGCCCTGCCTTGACCGTGTAGGCCGCCGCGGTCGCCGCCTTGACCCTCAGGTCGAGAACCGGCGGCACGAGCGGCGGCGGGGCACGACCCTTGAGGTCCGCGGCGGGTTCGATTTCCACGCGCAGATCGGTCGGCGCATCCTGTGCGCTCGGCTGCATCGCGGAGCCGGGGACGACGAGGACGCAGACGGTTTCGGCCGAGCTCGTCGCATCGAACGAACCTCCCGGCGCCGAGCCTTCGGCGAAAATTACGTGCCGCTCGAGGTCCGACAGCCTGAGACCGCGCGCCGCCAGAGTCGCCTCGACCATTGCAGCATTCGCTGCGTCCGCAGGGCCCTGCCCCGTCGCTGGCCCTTCATCGCGTGACGGGAACGACGGCGCGCCGATCGCTCCGGGCTGGACATAGAGGAGGGCCGGCTGAAGCCCTTCGGGATCGATGATCCGCAGGCGGTCGCCCGCCTGGAGCTCGAAGAAGCAATGCGAGCCGCCACGAGCGGCGAGGACCATCTTGCCGGTTGAAGGCAGATCGTTGGGCGCCGCGGATGATGGTTGCAGCCAGATGTGGTTCATTGCTTGTCCTCAAGCGTAGGGTGCCGGATGACGCGGGAGCTCCGGCGCCCCCGTGCCACGTCATTCCGCCGCTTGGGGCAGGTCCATGAAGGCTTCCAGCGAGTCGTCCATCGCCTTCATCCAAGTCGTGTGATGGGGCGGCGACAGCGTTCCCGTAATCGTCGAACGGTAAGACCGATCCCGATAGGTCAGGATGCCCTCCATCTTGTGGTGCTCCCACTCCTTGAAGAGGGCTGCAACTTTGTCGACGTCGAGGTGCGGGTAGTCGGTGGCTTGGAGAAGCTCGCGAACATACTCGGTCTGGAAATCGATTGCCTCGAAAGGATTGGTGATCGTGTCTTGATCAGCGAGCCACTTGGCGATGTCGGCCGCCTGATCCTCGCGGCTCGGGAGGGAGATACGACCCATGATGACGTCCCGGGCGTACCACGCCTGAGCATCGAACATGTTGTAAGTGTAATACTGGTCCTGCATCCCGAGATAGATCAGCTTCGGGTTGGAAAGCCAGAATATGCCCTTGTACAAATTTGCCGGGTAAAGGCAGTTATGCGTCTTGAGACGCAGATCATCCGGCAGGAATGGGTAGGCGTGCTGGTATCCCGTACAGAGGATGACGGCATCGAACTCGGCCTGCGTGCCATCCTTGAAGAAGGCCGTCCGGCCTCGGAACTCGGTCACGAGGGGCTTCTCGACGAAGCCCTCGGGCCAGTCGAAGCCCATCGGCTTCGTTCGATAGCTGAACGTGATCGATTGAGCGCCGTACTTGATGCATTGCGTGCCGATGTCCTCGGCCGAATAGCTCGAGCCGATCATGAGAAGCCGTTTCCCGGCGAACTCGTCGGCGACGCGAAAATCATGGGCATGCATCACGCGCCCTGGGAAATGTTCGATGCCCTCGAAATGTGGAACGTTGGGAACCGAGAAATGGCCGTTCGCGACGACCACGAAATCGAACTCCTCGACCTGATGCGTATCAGTAATGAGGTCTTTCGCGGTGACTGTGAACTTGCGACTTTCCTCGGAGTAGCTGACCCAGCGGACCGGCGTCTTGAAACGGATGTACTTGCGCACGTCGCTGCGCTCGACGCGCCCGGCGATGTAGTCGTGCAGGACGGCGCGCGGCGGATAGGACGGAATGGGTCGACCGAAGTGCCGCTCGAAGGGATAGTCGGCGAATTCCAGACATTCCTTCGGACCGTTCGACCACAGATACCGGTACATGCTGCCGTGGACCGGTTCGCCGCTCTCATCGAGACCGGTCCGCCAGGTGTAGTTCCACAGCCCTCCCCAATTCGCCTGCTTTTCGAAGCAGACGATCTCGGGGATGTCGGCGCCCGCCTGCCTTGCCGTCTCGAAAGCTCGCAACTGGGCCAAGCCGCTGGGACCGGCACCGATAATGGCGATACGCGTCCTGGTCATTTCAATCCCCACCTTTGGTCTTGATCCGAAACCGGCGCATGTCTCGACGGATACAAACGTCTGGACGTGCCGCGTCTCTGGATTGACAGCTCATCGCGGATCGGAAGGTTTGACGGTCTGGGAACGACCTCGCCCTGAGCCAAGCGCCTCAGGCTTCTCGTCGCCGTCGGAGCGATGCATCACGCCATGCTGGATCGCCCTGTCGGCGCGGTATTGGATGGCGTCCGCGACGCCGCATTATGATGCAACATCCTTCCCTTTCCCCGCCTATCTTGATAAGTAAATTTCTAAACTCGGGGGAAACAGCGACGCAATGGTGACTGTTGGCACTATCCAATGTGTGCCGTTTTGATGGGCAGCCGGCCTGCTCTGGCCTGGCGCAGCCGTGCCCCCGGGCTGCTCGTCATTTAAGCATCGCCCAGTGGCGACAGATCGCCGGATCTGTCGCAAAGCTGCGAATGCCGTTGCATTGACTTCAAAATCGGGCATGCAGCATGCGGCAGCTGGGGGTTGTCGGCTGAGTTCAAGTCTTGAGCCGAATCGCGGTCGCATGGCCAGAGCAGGTGTTGCGATGAGTATTGAATATACGCACAGTGCGTCGATCAAGCTGACGGACGAAAGGTGGTACCAGGCGCTTGGTGAGGTGGCGGCCTCAATCGGCACCCCGCGTTTTCACCAGCATCTTCTCTCTCTTTTCATGAAGTCTGTCAGCAATGATGCTGGTTGGATTATCAGGTATTCCCGCGTATCTCCCCCAGACGTTTTCCATACGTTTGGTGTTCCGCAGTCAGTCGTAGAATTTTATAACGACAAGTGCCTGCATATCGACCCATTTTCCCTGCTCTGGAAGAATACGGCGCAAACAGGTGTCCTCACTCTCTCGGAGCTCAATAAGACAAATGCGGAATCCGTGATATATAGCGATGTCTTTCGTCCGGGAGCGAATGTCATGGACGAACTCGGCATGTTTTTTCCGACTGTGGGGCATTGCTGCTTCGGTCTCTTCCTCGAGCGTGAGCGCGGCTTCTTCTCCCGGTCCGATATCCGGCGTGCGGAACTGATTTTTCCGGCACTTGAAGGTCTGCACCGCAGCCACCTCGGTGTCTTGTTCAATTCGCTGCAATATACGGAAGACAGCGAGGCCGGCGATCTGACGAGCAGGCCCACCTTGATACGCGATCACCGGAAATTCGACGTCTTCTCTAATAATTCTTGGAAGCAGGCTTTGGAGGAGGATGAGACCATCCTGCCACTTCTCGAAGCGTTCGATCCAATCAGGGGGGTGCAGAGCCTCTATTCCCGCGACTACATCCTGACCTCGGACGCGTTCGATCGTGGCTTCTCATTGGCGCCGGGCGGACGGATCTTCATGCTGCAGCCGCGCGGCTCGCGCCAAGAGGAAGAGGTCGACCAACATCGTGCCGCCGAAATCCTCGCGACGCTGACGCGGCGCGAGCGGGACATCCTCAGCCTGACGATGAATGGCCGAAGCACGGGCCAGATCGCCCAGCACCTCGAGATCAGCAAGGGAACTGTCAAGAATTGCAAGCTGCGCCTCTATCGCAAGGCGGGCGTGAGCGCAGAACGCGACCTCATCCGGATGTTCGGAAAGCTCTTCATCCCGTGAGCCGGGCCTGTCCTGCTCGCGGAAGGTGAATGGATCCCCGTCGGACCATCTTGGCCGCTCCGCTGTGTTCGGAGTCGGTACCGCCGGGTCGCTGACGCCGGCCGTCGCGCGAGCCTCGACGCCATGTGTCACCCGACGCGCCGTGTGAGAAAGGGCACCTTGCTGAGGCTACCGAGCACATCCGGCCGCGGAACAGCGGACTGAGCGCATACTCCCGTGCGTTCGTGATTGTGAGTTCCACAATCCTGGGAGACCAAGTTGGCGGCCGTGAAACCCACATTTTCCGTCTTGACCGCAACAGCGTTGCTGAGCCTGTTCTTTATCTGCGGTGCCCATGCACAGCCGTCCTTCGGAAAGAACAGGCAAGTGGACGGTCTGCACCGTGTTGATCCACAAGGACGGCGGTTCGTCGATCCGGACGTCACCGACTCGCTCGGTCTGACGGGACCGGCAAGCGATCAGGTGCGCGGTCCCATTCATGATCAACGGATCGGCCGCGTGCGGCCGGGCAACCCGTCGCCCTCCGTCCGCTGACAGCCCATCTGTTCTCCTCGGTCGAGCCGGGTCAGGGGACGCGGCAAGGTTCGAGGCAGGTTCGCCACGCTGCCCGCACGACCGCAAGGAATCGTCCGACCCCCGTCGTGAGGATCTCGGATTGCTGCGAGAGGCCCGAGGCCGAACTCAGCACCTGGCTTGCTGCCGCACCGGTGGCCTCCGCCGCGTCGGCCACACCGACACAATCCCTTCCATCACCTCGCTGGTGCCTGCTGCGGCGTGGCTCACGTTGCCGGCGATCTCCTGAGTCGCAGCGCCCTCTGTTCGGCCTCGGTCTCGACGGAGCGACGAAGATTGCCGCGCAGACGGATGACTGCCTGACCCACGAGTCCGAGCTCGTCCCGGCGCTTGGCCTCCGGGACCGCCGCACCGTAATCGCCGTTTGCCATACCGTTGATAGACGAGGCGAGCGCGTGCCGGCGTTCCGACGAGCCTCCGGACGAGGACCACGAGAGCCCCGCAACTCGCAAGGATGCACAGGATGGCGCTGATGATCAGGATCGTCCGCGCGTGATCGGCGGCTGCCGACAGCGTCGCCGACGGAACTGCGACGACCATGTCCCAACGATCGGCCGTTTCACCGGCCCGGATGGGCGAGGCGATGTAGTGCCAGATCTGACCGTCCGAGCCCGGGGCATCGACAACCATCCGCGTTCCCGCTCCGATGGATTGGCGCGCCGCACGCGCTGCTGTCGGATCGATCGTATCCAAACGTTTGCCGGCCGCATTGGCGTTCGGATGGGACACCGTGATGCCGCTGGACGACATGATGGTGATGTAACCCGTATCGAGCGGCCGAACCGCTGCGAGCGATGTGCCCAGCGCCCCGAGATCGATATCGACCGCGAGGAAATCTTCGGCCCGGTCCTCGCGATCATCCCTTACACGGACGAGGGCGAGGCCGTGCGCATCGCCAATGATACGGTATCAGGATCCTCGGGAATTCTAACGTGTCCCTTTCCATGATGCTGGTTGCCGGAGGGCGTCGGACAGAGCTCTCGATCTCAATCGGCACTTCCTCGATTTCGGCTTCGCAGATCAGGGCTGGTCGAGAAGCGGTAGGTGATGACGTTGCGGTAGGTCGCGCCGGGGTCGAGGCGGGCGGAGCCGAAGGCCGGTTGATTGGGTGTGTCGGGGAACAGCTGAGGTTCGAGGGCGAAGGCGTCCGTCTGACGGTAGGCGAGGCCGGATTTGCCGACCGCCGTCGCGTCGAGGAGGTTGCCGGTGTAGAACTGCACGCCCGGCTGGTTGCTCGCCATCTCCAGCACCCGGCCCGAGACCGGATCCTCGACCCGGGCGACCGGATGGGTGTTCGCCGTCGGCGCCTGGGTCAGCACGTAATTGTGATTGTAGCCGCAGCCGCGCACGATCTGCGGGTCACGCCCGTCGCGGATGCGGGTGCCGATGATCGTCGGTTTGCGGAAATCGAAGGGCGTGCCGGCGACGGAGGCCAGTTCCCCCGTCGGGATCAGGGTCGCGTCGACCGGCGTGTAGCGCTCGGCCGGAATCGTCAGGACGTGATCGAGGATCGAGCGGCCGGAGCCCTCGCCAGCGAGATTGAAGAAGCTGTGATTGGTCAGGTTGACGATGGTCGGCCGGTCGGTGGTCGCCTGATAGGTGACGGTCAGCGTGCCCGCGGCATCGAGCGCGTAGGTGACGCTCGTCGTCAGCGTGCCGGGATAGCCCTCCTCGCCGTCCGGGCTGACGTAGCGCAGGGTGACGGAGGGAGCCGGGCCGGCGGAGAGGTCGGTGATCGTCCAGAGCCGCTTGTCGAAGCCTTCGCGGCCGCCGTGCAGCGCATTCGGTCCGTCGTTGGTGGCCAGCGTGTAGGCCTTGCCGTCGAGGCTGAAGCGGCCGGCGCGGATGCGGTTGGCGTAGCGTCCGACGCTGACGCCGAAATAGTTCGGCTTGTCCAGGTAGCCCTTCAGGTCGGCGTAGCCGAGCACGATGTCGGCCGGTTTGCCCGAGCGGTCCGGCACGTCGAGGCTGCGCAGCAGGGCTCCCCAGGTGAGGATGCGGGCGGTGACCGGACCGCTTGAGAGCGTCACCTCGTCGACGCTGCGTCCATCCGGCAGTGTCCCGAACGGTGTCCGCCTGGCCTCACCGGCCACAGCCGCGGCCGGCAAAAAGCAGATTCCCGCGACGGGCGCTCTCCATCCGCGCATGTCCATCTCCTCCCGTCCGTGTCCCTGGCGTGCCGTCCGGCGGCGTCCTGGATGCGTCGGCCGCCCGTGAGGACCACGATCGTCTGCCCGGCCGCGATTACGCCGACAAAGGCGGCGACCTGAGGAAGTTCACGGCTTGGCCGGCGGACAACATCGCCGACGAGATCAGGCTGGACAGGAGGAACAGCCCGACGACGGCGAGCCAGATCGCGGCGTCGATCCCGGGCTTGGCGAGCTTCATGCGTTTCGTCCCGACCTGATCGAACGCCCCGCCGCCGAACCTTCGCCGCGCTCCGCCCGGAACCTGTCGAGGGTCTCGCTCATGTGGTCGATCATGGCCCGATGCGCGGCTTCCGCGTCGCCGGCCTCGACGTGATGGAAGATCGCGGCATGCCGCATCTGTCGCGTCTGGAGCACCGTGTCGTCCGCCTTGTCGGCTTCGCGGATCACGGCGATCGTGTCCTTCAGGAGCGCGGACCAGAAGTGGATCATCTTGATCAGAAGCGGGTTGCGGCTCGTGGTGGCGATCGCGAGGTGGAAGTCGAGGTCCTCGGCGACGCCGTCCCGACCGGCGGCGTCCGCCTCGGCCATGGCCTGGAGCGCGGCGCGCAACTTCTCGATGTCGGCGGGCGTGCGGCGATCGGCGGCGAGACGCGCCGTCTCAGCCTCCAACGCGCGCCGCATCTCCAGAAGGTCGAGGAGCCCCGCGCCGTCGGGGCGCAGGTCTTCGACGCGCATGCGCAGCACCGCTTGCGCAGTGGTGAAGAGCCCCTGCCCCTGCCGGCTCTCTACCAGCCCGTCAGCCCTGAGGAACGCCAGCGCCTCGCGCACCACCGGCCGGCTAACCTGCAACTGCCTCGACATCTCAGCCTCTGAAGGCAGCCGCTCGCCAACCGAGAGATTCTCTCGGATCGACCTCTCGATCATGCGGATCGCGTCCTCGACGAGGCTGCCCTTCTGCGAGATCGACCGGAGCATGGCACATCCTTCCACAACCAGAACGTTGACAGAAAGATGTCATGTCGTAAGATGTAAGACAAGCGGCGATCGCGGTGAGAGGCGACGACACGCACAGAGGGGAGGGCCGGCAGCATATGCCGAGGCTTCGGGCGCGTGGCGTCCGACCGGTCAACGACGTCACGCCAGACGCCATCACCGCCATGCGCAAGCGCGTGAAGCCGGTTTACGAAAAACCTAGCCAGACCATCGGTCCGGACGTCGTCGAGCGGCTGAACGAGACGCTTGCCACTGTCCGCGGCCAATAGGCCGGCCCCACCAGCTTAGGACGGGGCCGAGCGGCGCGTCCTACCCTTCCCGATCAGGAGCAGATCCCGCCGTGAAAATCACCGCCATCAAGACGATCGTCGTCAACGCCGAGATGCGCAACTGGGTGTTCGTGCGCGTCGATACCGATCAAGCCGGCCTTTACGGCTGGGGCGAGGCGACGCTGGAATGGAAGACTAAGGCGGTGGTCGGCGCGGTCGAGGATCTGGAGCCTCTCCTCCTCGGCCGCGACCCGCGCGACATCGAGCAGGCCGTCCGCGTCCTGAAGAAACATTCGTTCTGGCGGCTTGGCGCCATCGGCATGTCGGCGATCTCAGGCATCGAGCTCGCGCTTTGGGACATCTTCGGCAAGTCGCTGGACCAGCCGGTCTGGCGCCTCCTCGGCGGCAAGGTGCGCGACCGGGTCAAGGTCTACACCCATCTCGGCCTCGGCGACATGCGGGCGGTCTACGAGTCGCTGGAACTGGAGCCCTTGGTCCAGCGCGCCTCGGAGGTGGTGGAGCAGGGCTACAACGCCTTCAAGGCCGTCTTCATTCCCTACACCCACTACAACGCGCCGCTGCCGGACGTGGACAAGGTCGGCCGCCTGATGGAGGCGCTGCGCGCCACTGTCGGGCCGCAGGTCGAGATCATGGTCGACTTCCACGGCCGCCCCGCCTCCGCCGCCGCCGCCCTCGCCTATATCGATGCGCTCACCCCCTTCCGCCCGATGTTCGTCGAGGAGCCCTTGCCACCCGGCGAGACCGGCGCCCTGATCCAGGTCGCGTTGAAGTCACGCGTGCCAATCGCCGCCGGCGAGCGGCTGGTGGACCGGCCGGAGTTTGACGACCTCTTCCGCTCGCGCGCGGTCGATGTGGTGCAGCCCGACATCTGCCATTGCGGCGGCCTTCTCGAGGCCAAGAAGATCGCCGCCATGGCCGAAGCCGTCTCGGTTGGCGTCGCCCCGCACAATCCGCTCGGGCCGATCGCCGGCGCCGCAGCCCTCCACTTCGCCGTCTCGACGCCCAACCATCTCATCCAGGAAGAGATGGTGGGCGCCGTGCCTTGGTACTTCGAAGTCGTGCGCGGGCCGATCCAGCGGGTCGACGGCTGCTGGCTGGTGCCCGAGGCGCCCGGTCTCGGCATCGAGGTGGATGAGGCGGTCGCCGCCTGCCACCCGTTCAAGCCGGAGATCCTCCACACCACCAACGCCGTGCCTCGTCATACTCCGCCTCCGTGCACATGGCATCGAAATCGAGGCCGGCTCGCGAAGCTGATTGCCGAAATGGTTTGGGCGCATACAGGGACACATCATGCCCCCGTCGCGCCAGCCGACGCCCTCTTGCGACGAACGGCAAGACGCCACCGTAAGTATCGATCGCTGTAAAGACGGTATTCATTGCGTCATCGGCGAAGATAGACGAAATAGAGTGCCTTAATGGCTTATGTATATGCAGATAATAACTTAGACTGTGGCGAAGTTTTCGCGTATTGCAATGACAGTTGCTGAGCGGTGAATGCGCCTCGCAGCTAGGCGGACCGTACACGCCGCTGCGCAGCTGCATCGTGCCTTGGAACTGTGCGTCGGAGGGGCCGTGATAGTCGTCGGCGGAATTGTCGCCACCCGACCGGACAGCGGCCTGGCGCTGAGCGGATGCGGCCCTCCCTCCATTGAGGATTGGTGGCGGACGGGTGCCGGGATGACGCGGCACCCATTATCGCCGAGCATTCCTCACCACTGATCAATAGGTCATGTCGAGCACGATTTCGAGGTATCGCAATATTCATTGCCCAAGCGAGGGAGATTCAAGGCGAGTCCCTCAGGATCCCTGCGCGAGTCGACAAGCTCGTCATTTTTTAACAAATGATGACATCTTGGAAACTTGTTGCCTTCATGGCACGGCGTAAAACAAAATCATGTTGATTCGCTCATGTATGATTTACAGCTCTCATGAATGGCCTTCATGTTATATGCGCACGATGATTGCGGCCCTGAACATATCACCGCAGTTCAATCTGCGGGGCCGTTAGGAAATATGAGAAAATAAAGCCTATTCACCCTGGAGGCAGCCATGGCACTTCCGATCGTTTTTAATAATCAGACCTACGACACTAATTTCTTGTCTCAAGACAATGATGGCGTTCAGAGTAACGTTTTCGAAAACGACGACAACAATCCGCAGCCGTACATCCTCAATGGAACCGTCAACGCTGTCGGAGATCCTGTTACCTTCACTGCCAGTGGCGGTGGTGATCAGTTCACGGCATACGCAACAAATTTAGACAACCCAAATCAAATTGTTTTCTCGCAGAATAGCAACGGAACTGGCTTCGCCATCCTCGTTTCGAACACACCCGTTGTTGAGGGGGAAACGGAGGCGTTCTCCGAAAACAACCTTGGTGATTTCACTCCTGTCTGCTTTACGACTGGAACGAAGATCCGCACGGCCCGTGGTGATATCGCCGTCGAAGACCTGAGGGCCGGCGACCTCGCCGTCACCGCCGCCGGTGCGCTGCGGCCCGTCGTCTGGATCGGGCATCGCGAAATCACCGCCAAGAGCGGCTCGCTCGCCTTCAACCAGCAGCCGGTTCGCGTCCGGGCTGGGGCTTCCGGTCACGGACTGCCGTCGCGTGATCTCTTACTCTCGCCCGGACACCCGGTGCTGGTCGGCGCGGATGCCGACAACGAGGGCGGCGTGCTCGTGCCCGTGATGTGCCTGATCAACGGCACCACCGTCATCCGTGAGCCGGTCGCCAGCGTCACCTACTGGCACGTCGAACTCGACAGCCACGACATCCTGCTCGCTGAAGGCCTGCCGGCAGAGAGCTACATCGACGGCGGCGACCGGGCCTTCTTCTCGGAACCGTCCGATCATGCCCTGCACAACCCGGACTTCGTGGTTCCGGGCTGGAACGGGCGTTGCCGGCCGGTCGCCGTGGACGGTCCGGTCGTCGAGGCCGAGCGGCTTCGGCTCGATGCCGTGTTTGCGGGCTTGCTTAGCGCGGACTGCGGTTGGAACATGGCCGACACCTGGGTCGCTGTGTAGGATCGCCGGCAAGTCCGAGCGGCAGAGGCATTGCCTGAACGCTGCTCGGACCATCTGCCTGCAGCCACCCGTCGACATCATGCCCGTCCTCACCAACGGGCGCCTCTTCAACCCCGCCCGGCCCGCCGCGGCGGGGTTTTTCGTGCGG
>Ga0268290_100224_pt1 | contig 13313 bp, 9 predicted proteins | sample MetspRMADM_FD_191346 | JGI IMG/M metagenome (GOLD analysis project Ga0268290, IMG submission 191346) | Soil microbial communities from San-Diego area, Southern California, United States - Methylocaldum sp. RMAD-M | ecosystem: Environmental > Terrestrial > Soil > Desert | place: USA: California... | reverse complement strand
CGGCGGCAACGGGAGAGCGTGCGGGCACGGATCGTCGTCAACGCCGCCGGTCCCTGGGTCGGTGAGACCCTGCTGCGCACGCTTTCCATCGAGGCGCGGCCGAAAGTCCGGCTCGTCAAGGGCAGCCACATCGTCGTACGGCGGCTCTACGACGGGGAGCACGCCTACATCCTGCAGCAGCCCGACCGGCGCATCGTCTTCGCCATCCCCTACGAGCGCGACTTCACCCTGATCGGCACCACCGATGTGGCGCACGAGGGCGGCCCCGGCCCTGTCCGCATTTCAAGCGAGGAGACGCGCTATCTCTGTGCCTGCATCAACCGCTCGTTCGAGCGGCAGATCGGCCCGGACGACGTGGTCTGGAGCTTTTCCGGCCTACGTCCGCTCTACGACGATGCCGCCGCGAACGCCTCGGCGGTAACCCGCGACTACGTCTTGGACCTCGATCACGAGGGGCCGCCGGTTCTCTCCGTGTTCGGGGGCAAGATCACCACCTACCGGAGGCTCGCCGAGCACGCGCTGGAGAAGCTCGGACCGCACCTGCCGGGCATGAAACCGGCCTGGACGGGCGCCGCGCCCCTGCCCGGTGGTGATATGGCGGGCGCCGATTTCGAGGGGTTCGCGAAGACGCTCGCGGCCGATTACCCCTTTCTGCCGGATGCCACGGTCCGGCGCCTTGCTCGGGCCTACGGTACCCGCGCCGCGCGTTTGCTCGGGGATGCGCGCTCGCTGTCCGATCTCGGCCAAGCCTTCGGGGGCGATCTCAGTGCCCGCGAGGTCGACTACCTCGTGCGGTACGAATGGGCCCGCCTGCCCGATGACATCCTCTGGCGCCGCTCGAAGCTCGGCCTCCGCATGGATCGGGAGGGCGTTGCCCGGCTCGGGCGCCACTTGTCCGACCTGTCTGCGGGGCCCGGAGTTCAGCGCCCGTAGACGTCCTCCAGGCGGATGATGTCATCCTCGCCGGTGTAGGAGCCGACCTGGACCTCGATCAGTTCGAGCGGGATCTTTCCGGGATTGGTCAGCCGGTGCATCGAGCCGATCGGCAGGTAGACCGCCTCGTTCTCGTGCACGAGGATAACCTGATCGTTGAGCGTCACCTCGGCGGTGCCCTTCACCACCACCCAGTGCTCGGCCCGGTGGAAATGCTTCTGCAGCGAGAGCCGCCCGCCCGGCGTCACCATGATCCGCTTCACCTGGAAGCGCTCGCCGATGTCGATACGCTGATACCAGCCCCAGGGGCGGTACATCCGGCGATGGGCATCTGCTTCCGGATGCGCTTTCTCGCGCAGGACGGTCACGAGATCCTTCACCTTGCCCGACTGCGCCTTGGAGGCGACCAGCACGGCATCGGGCGTTGCGACCACCACCACGTCGTCGAGCCCGACGACGGTGGTGAGCCCGTCGCCCTCGCTGTGGACGAGGCTCCCCGTCGTCTCGACCAGTTCGACGCGTCCTCGCACGGCGTTGCCCCGCGCGTCGCGCTCCAGCACCTGCCAGACGGCGTCCCAGGTGCCGACATCCGACCACGCGAAGGAGACCGCGAGAACCCCGGCGCGGGTCGTGCGCTCCATCACCGCGTAATCGATCGAGGTTTTCGGCGCCTGGGCAAAGGACTCGGCCTGGAGCCGGACGAAGTCGAGATCGGTGGCGGCGTTGGCAAGCGCGCCGCGGGCGGCTTCCAGCACCTCCGGTGCGTGCGCTTCCAGCTCGGCGATCATCACGTCGGCGCGGAACAGGAAGTAGCCCGAGTTCCACAGGGCGCCCTCTCCGATCAGACGCTCGGCACCGGCCGCGTCCGGCTTCTCGACGAAGCGCTCGACTCGGTGCAGGCCCGGTGCGTCGGGAAGGGCACCGCCGGTGCGGATGTAGCCGTACTCGGTCGCGGGCCGGGTCGGAGTGATGCCCAGCGTCATGATCTGGCCGAGCCGGGCACCGAGGGCGGCCTCCTGCGCGGCGCTCGCGAAGGCAGCGGCATCCTCGATCACGTGGTCGGCGGCCATCACCAGCACCACCGTCTCCGGGCCCTGGCGCGCACCGTGAAGGGCGGCCACCGCGACGGCGGCGGCGGAGTCGCGCCGCTCGGGTTCGAGCAGAATGTCGGCGGCGATGCGGCTCTGCGCGAGCTGCTCGGCGACGATGAAGCGGGACTCGGCCGAGGCGATGACCGTCGGCTTGGCGAAGACGTTGCCGTCGGCGACGCGGCGGACGGTGGCTTGGAAGGTCGAGGTCGTAGGATCGACCAGCGGCGTGAACTGCTTCGGCATGCTCTCGCGCGAGGCCGGCCACAGCCGCGTGCCCGAGCCGCCGCACAGGATCACGGGCAGGATCTTTTCCCGGTCCGCCTCGGCCATCGCCCAACACCTTCGAAGAACGGGAGCGCTGCCGATCTTCGAAAGCCGGCGGGCGCGAACAAACTCCGCCGTTTTACCCGATCCCCGGAGGCGGCACCACGCGAGGCGCGATGCCGCTTGGAATTCAGGTAAATTCAAATGAAAGGCGAGTGCCTCGCCCCTGCCGAGACTGGAAAGGCGGGCTACTCGGCCGCTTGCCGCTCTCCGTAGCCCAGGCGGCTGTTGAGTTCACCCAGAAGCTTCACCGCCGCTTCCGCGATCACGGTGCCCGGCGGGAAGATCGCTGAGGCGCCCGCGGCGTAGAGTGCGTCGTAATCGCCCGGCGGGATCACGCCGCCGACCACGATCATTACGTCGTCGCGGCCCTCCTGCTTCAGCGCGGCCTTCAGTTCCGGAACCAGCGTCAGGTGACCCGCCGCCAGCGAGGAGACGCCGACGATGTGCACGTCGTTCTCCACCGCTTGGCGTGCCGCCTCGTCGGGCGTGGCGAAGAGCGGCCCGATATCCACGTCGAAGCCGAGGTCGGCGAACGCGGAGGCGATCACCTTCTGGCCGCGGTCGTGCCCGTCCTGGCCCATTTTGGCGACCAGGATACGCGGACGGCGCCCGTCATTCTCCTCGAAGGCCTCGACGAGGCCGCGGACCTTCTCCACCACCGGCGACATGCCGCCCACCTCCCGCTTGTAGACGCCCGAGATCGAGCGGATCTCGGCGCGGTGACGGCCCCAGGCCTTCTCCAGCGCCTCCGAGATCTCACCGACCGTGGCCTTGGCCCGCGCCGCGTTCACCGCCAGTTCGAGCAGGTTGCCCTCGCCGTCGGCGGCCTTCGTCAGGGCGGCGAGTGCCGCATCGACGTCCGACTGGTTGCGTTCGGCGCGCAGGCGCTTGAGCTTGTCGATCTGCTTGGCGCGCACGTCGGCGTTGTCAACGCGCAGCAGGTCGATCTTCATTTCGTCGTCGGGCTTGTACTTGTTGATGCCCACGATCGTCTGGCGTCCGGAATCGATCCGCGCCTGGGCGCGGGCGGCGGCCTCCTCGATGCGCAGCTTCGGGATGCCCGCCTCGATGGCTTTCGCCATGCCGCCGAGCGCCTCGACCTCGCGGATATGCTCCCAGGCCCGCGCCGCGATGTCCCGGGTCAGCCGCTCGACGTAGTAGGAGCCGCCCCACGGATCGATGATCCGCGTCGTGCCGCTCTCCTGCTGCAGGAAGAGCTGGGTGTTGCGGGCGATGCGCGCCGAGAAGTCGGTCGGCAGGGCCAGCGCCTCGTCGAGCGCGTTGGTGTGGAGCGACTGCGTGCCGCCCTGGGTCGCTGCCATCGCCTCGATGCACGTGCGGGTGACGTTGTTGAACACGTCCTGCGCGGTCAGCGACCAACCGCTCGTCTGAGAATGGGTGCGCAGCGGCAGCGACTTGTCGCTCTTCGGCTCGAATTCCTTGACGAGCTTCGCCCAGATCAGGCGCGCGGCCCGCATCTTGGCGATCTCCATGAAGAAGTTCATCCCGATCGCCCAGAAGAACGACAGGCGCGGGGCGAACTGGTCGATGGTCAGGCCCGCCGCGAGGCCTGCCTTGATGTACTCGACACCATCGGCGAGTGTGTAGGCGAGTTCGAGATCCTGCGTCGCCCCGGCTTCCTGCATGTGGTAGCCGGAGATCGAGATCGAGTTGAACTTCGGCATGTTCTTCGAGGTGTAGCCGAAGATGTCCGAGATGATCCGCATCGATCCCTTGGGGGGATAGATGTAGGTGTTGCGGACCATGAACTCTTTCAGGATGTCATTCTGGATCGTGCCGGCGAGCTTCTCCGGTGGCACGCCCTGCTCCTCGGCCGCGACGATGTAGAGGGCGAGCACGGGCAGCACCGCGCCGTTCATCGTCATCGACACGGTCATCTGGTCGAGGGGAATCCCTGAGAACAGCGTGCGCATGTCGTAGATCGAATCGATCGCGACGCCCGCCATCCCGACGTCGCCCGAGACGCGCGGGTGGTCGGAATCGTACCCGCGATGGGTCGCGAGGTCGAAGGCGACCGAGAGACCCTTCTGGCCCGCGGCGAGGTTGCGCCGGTAGAAGGCGTTCGAGTCCTCGGCGGTCGAGAACCCGGCATATTGCCGGATGGTCCAGGGTTGGGTGACGTACATCGCCGGATAGGGGCCGCGCAGGTAGGGCGGCAGGCCGGGGAACGAATCGATCCCCTCGCAGCCCTCACGGTCCTCCGGGCCATAGAACCCCTTCACCGGAATGCCCTCGGGCGTCATCCACGGCTCCGAGACCGGCGGAGGCGGCGCCTTGAAGCCGTTCGCCGCGTAGGCGACCGAGGCGAAATCGGGAATCCGGGAGCTCATCGTGCAACTGTTCCTGGCGTCAGTCTCGGTGTCGGCGGAGACGATGATTTTTTTTGAGCATTATAGGCAAGCCACCAAACGCGGCCACTGTCCATAAGGCGGGGCTCACCGGCCGCGCTTGCGCCGGCTTCCTGTCAGGTGATGACGCCCGCGAGCGTCCCACCGCACGCTCGGGGCCGGACCCGACGGCGCAGCGAGCCATGCCCGGCGCTGCGCGATCAGAGCTTTGAGCCGCTCGGCCCGCTTCTCCTTGCCGGCACAATCGCAAGGGCAATCGCAATCGAAGTGGTGTGAGCCGCCCTCGCCGGAAAACAGGCTGACGAAAGCCAGCACGATCCCGACGAGGCCGACCACGCCGATCACCAGGGCCGGCCACGCAAGGCCGAGGCCGACCAGGACGGCAATGGCCGCCTTGCCCGCCAGCGTCCCGACCACCTTGACTTTCAGGAGAGCCGCGAAGGCTGCCGCCGCCCCGGCCGATCCGCGCAGGGCCCGCAGGCTTCGCCTGCGGAAGCGCTTGCGGGCCGCGAGCGCTTCGAGCCGGCGCAGTTCGCGCTCCGTCCGCCGCCGAGCGTGCGTCCGATCCTCTACCTCGCTCGCCTGCACGCCCCCTCCCCGTCGCGCTTGCCGCGCTCAATGTGCGGCGAGGCGAGCGTGACCGTCAAACTGCCGCTTTCGACCTCTCGTGTCGCGAAGGACGTCGCGCGGGACGGGGGATCAGGATGACGACAGGGCGAACGGAGCCGAGCGCGGCACGGAATTGGCCGTTCCTGACGGGCTTCGTCGCGGCCGAGCGCCGGCTCGGCGAGTGTGCTCGCGCTGCGGGCCGCCTGCCGGCCTTCGCTTACGAATTTCTGCGGTTCGGGGTGAAGCAGGGGTGGGCCTGCCTGTTCGGCGGCCTGATCTGCGCCCTGTTGATCGGGACGCACCTGTTCTATCCGGTCGACGCACCGCTCAGCCGCTACGACTTCCTGACGCTCGCGGCTGTGCTGATTCAGGTCGCGTTGCTGGCGCTCGGCATGGAGACCTGGGAGGAGGCCAAGGTCATCGCGATCTATCACGTCGTCGGGACGACGATGGAGATCTTCAAGACAGGCGTCGGCTCGTGGATCTATCCGGAGGCGAGCCTGCTGCGCGTTGCCGGCGTGCCACTGTTCACGGGCTTCATGTATGCCAGCATCGGCTCCTACATCGCCCGCGTCTGGCGTCTGTTCGACTTCCGCTTCACGCGGCATCCGCCGCTCAGGTTCACGCTACCGTTGGCGGGCGCGATCTACGTCAACTTCTTCAGCCACCATTACGTGGCCGACATGCGGGGCGTGCTGTTCATCGCGGCCGGCCTGCTGTTCGCGGGCACCGTCGTCCACTTCAAGGTCTGGCAGGTTCACCGCCAGATGCCGCTGCTGCTCGGCTTCGTTCTCGTCGCGCTTTTCATCTGGCTCGCCGAGAACATCGGCACGGCAAGCCGCGTCTGGCTCTACCCGAACCAGGCGGCCGGCTGGTCGCCGGTCTCGGCGGCCAAGCTCGGCTCGTGGTTCCTGCTGATGATCGTGTCCTACGTGCTGGTCACACTGGTGAGCCGGCCGGAGCCGATGCCCGGCGCCGCACCCGAGCGACCCGCCGCTTCGAACGAGCCGGAGGCCGTGCGCTGACGCCGCGATCAGTTGACGTAGGTGCGGATCCAGTTCGGGGAGAGGATCTCGCCCTCTTCGGTGATGATCCAGGGCTGCTTCGAGGGATCGCCCAGGGCCCCCTTCGCGGCGGCGAGCGCCTCGCGCAGGGTGTCGTAGCGCTCGGGCTGGGCCAGCGGAGAAGAGGCCGGCAGCGTGCGCCAGATCGTGAGGTCGGCAGGACGTTCGAGAGCTTCGGTTTCCATCTCTGGTTCTTCCTGTGCGAACCGTATTCGTCCGTGAAAGGACGCCGCGACGACTGATGCCGCCGGGACGGTATGTTCAAAGTTTTGTGGGCGATCGAAGCATCTCTGGGGCAGCTTTGCGATCAATTCGAGTGTTCGATAGCCAATCGGTCACCGTTCCGACGCAGTTCCTCGCCTGAGCCCTGCCTTGGTTTCGCCAAGAATTGGTCCAGGCCCACCCACCGATGCCTTCTCATCAGTAGGAAGACACTGCGTATGAAACAGTATGCAATTGGTTACTCTCGGTAGACAGGCTTGACCGTGCGATGTCGCACCCAGCCCGCCTGTGAGGAAAAGCGGGGATTTGTTGACCGGAAGCCACACCGGACACAGCTAAGTCTCATTCTTCGAGGTCCCACGATCGCCGTTGCCACCGACCGCTCATTTGGGAGTTTGGTGGAGCAAGTCTGAACGCGACCCGTACCGTCGGCGCGGGTTGCGCGGTCGATGGTCGCACGCGGGCTGGACGAGGAAAGCTCGAGCGAGGGCTTGGGCTAAGACTGAGTTAGTGGTTGGGGTTGTCGGTGCCGGAACGTTTTGTGCGGATCGCCTTAGGCGTGACTCTGGGTCTGCTGATCGCCTTCGTGGCGCAGCCCTACATCCTCGCCTTCCTCTACTCGGCGGACGCGCCCCGGTCGGTCACTGCGCGCGGTGACCTGTCGTCGGCGGAGAAGACCACCGTCGATCTGTTTGCCCGCGCCTCCCCTTCCGTGGTTCACGTCTTCGCCCAGGCTGCGGCGCAGGGGCGAGCGCTGATGGAGCCCGACGACGAGTTGGGCCAAGGGCCGGGAGGAAGCGAACAGCAGCAGGGCTCCGGTACGCAAACCGGCACCGGCTTCGTCTGGGACGCGGCCGGTCACGTCGTGACCAACAACCACGTGGTCGAGGCCGCGACCAAGGGCGGCGGCTCGATCTCCGTGCGGCTCGCCTCCGGTGAAGTGGTCAGCGCGCGAGTCGTCGGTATCGCGCCAAGTTACGATCTGGCCGTGCTCCAACTCGGCCGCGTGGCCAAGATGCCCCCTCCCCTCGCCGTCGGAACCTCGGCCGATCTCAAGGTGGGGCAATCGGCCTTCGCGATCGGCAACCCATTCGGCCTCGATCACACTCTCACCACCGGCGTCATCAGCGCGCTTCAGCGGCGCCTGCCGACGCAGGAGGGCCGCGAATTGTCGGGCGTCATCCAGACCGATGCCGCGATCAATCCGGGCAATTCCGGCGGACCTCTTCTCGATTCCGCCGGTCGCCTGATCGGCGTCAACACGGCGATCTTCTCGCCCTCGGGTGCCAGTGCGGGCATCGGCTTTGCGGTGCCGGTCGATGTGGTGAACCGGGTGGTGCCCGACCTCATCAAGAACGGACGCGTCCGCAACCCGGGCATCGGCATCATCGCCGGACAGGAGGCGACCGCCGCCCGGCTCGGCATCGACGGCGTCGTCGTGCTGCGGGTGCTTCCCGGTTCGCCCGCGGCGCAGGCGGGTCTGCGCGGTGTCGATCCCCGCACCGGGGATATCGGCGACGTCATCGTCGGCGCCAACGGCCGGCCGGTCCACCGCCTGTCGGACCTCACCTCCGTTGTCGAGGAGGCTGGGCTCGACCGTCCGGTCACTCTGCTGGTGGAGCGCGACGGCCGGGTGCGGACCGTTCGGCTCAACACGGCGGATGTGGCGCAGACGCGGTTGTAATCCTCCTCCCCGGAGTCGTGCACCGGATGAGCGCTTTACCCGCGCTCCGAACCGGACGATGACCGCAGGATGCTCCTCGCCCTCGGCCTTCTGGCACTCATCGGTTTCTGGTGGCTCGGACGCCGCAACGGGCGCCTGCCCTTCGGCCTGACACCTCGGCTATTGGCCGGGTACGCTCTCCTGGCGACGGCCTTTGCGCTGTCACTGCGCGGCAGCTTCATCCCCGCCCTGCTGCTCGGTGCGGGAGGGATCTGGTTGGCCGAGGGCGAAGCGGGCGTGATCCGTCGCGTCCGCGCGTGGCGCGGGCATCGGGAGCCGCAGTGTGTGCGCACGGCCTCCCTCGAACTCGACCTCCGCTCGGATGGTTTCCCGTTGGACGGGACCCTTTTCGTCGGCCCTTTCGCCGGGCGCCGCCTGTCGGCAGTGCCGCCGGAAGCGCTGATCGAGCTTGTGGTGCTGCTGCGCGCCAACGATCCCGAGGGCGCGGGTCTGTTAGAGGCGTATCTCGACCGCCGGCAGCCCGGCTGGCGTGTAGACGCTGATGGCGACGGAGACCCGCGGCCGGGCGGCCCGGCGAAGCCAGGGACGATGACGGAGGAGGAGGCTTATCAGGTCCTGGGGCTTGAGCGCGGGGCGTCCCTGGAGGACGTCCGCACGGCTCACCGGACGCTGATGAAGCGGCTGCATCCCGACCAGGGCGGCAGCGTCGAACGGGCGGCGCGCGTGAACGCGGCGCGTGACAGGCTGGTGAACCGACATCGCTAAAACTCCACGCGCGTTGTCAGGGTCGATGTGACGGACGAAGTGCGGCCGCGTTGCTGCGGCTCTTGTCATCGAGCGACCGCCGGCCGAACGCGCCGGCAGCCGCACCGAGAAAGCTTGTCGGAAACGATCAGCTCCGGGTGGCGAAGCAGTTGAAGCCGTTCTTCTTCAGCGCGGCGCAGGCATCCTGCGCGGTGCTCTGCTCCGAGAAACCCGAGAAGCGAGCGCGGTAGAGCGTGGTGCCGCCATGGGTCACGCGCACCGTGTAGGGGGCGGCCTTGGAGAGCATGCCGGTGCGGCTGCGGGCGTCGGCGAGGATCGACTTCGCCTTGTCCTCGTCGTCCATGGCGCCGAGCTGGATCACCCAGGGGCTCGGGGTGACAGGCTTGGCGCTGTCGTTGCGGGCGTCCTTCGGCGGACCCTCGGCGCGGGAGGCGACACCCTCGACGGTAGGCAGGCGAGCGGTCGACTTGCCGCCGACGCTCGGGAAGGGTGCCTGGCTCGCCGGCCCGGCATAGGCCTGGGCGGCATTCGGCAGCGCCTGGAGGCCTGCGCGACGCGATCCCGGCGTCGTGGTGGCCGGACGGATGTCGAGCGGAGCGGTGCTCGTGGAACTCGTCGTCTCGACACCGTCGTCATCGTCCGCCGAGGCGATCACGGTGCGGGTGCGGGAGTCGGCCTCGGCGACGACGGCCGGGCGGCCGCGCTCGGCCACCTCCACCACGGGCGAGGTCTGGCGGGCGCCGGCATAGGCGCGGGGCAGGTTGGCGCGCACGAGATCGGCCATGATCCGGTCGCGGCTCGCGCCCGACTTGCCGCCGAGCACAATCGCCACGATCTGGCGGTCGCCGAGCTTGGCCGCGGTCATCAGGTTGAAGCCGGAATCGCGTGTATAGCCGGTCTTGATACCGTCCACGCCCTCGACATTGCCGAGCAGGCGGTTGTGGTTGCCGATGGTCCGGCCGCGGAAGGCGAAGGAGCGGGTCTGGAAGTAGCGGTAGTAGCGCGGGAAGCGATCCTGGATGGCACGGGCCAGGATGGTGAGATCGTGGGCGGTGGTGATCTGGTCGGGATCGGGCAGGCCGGAGGCATTGGCGTAGTGGGTGCGGCTCATGCCGAGCGCCTTGGCCTTGCGGGTCATCATCTCGGCGAAGCGCGGCTCGGAGCCGGCGATGTTCTCGCCGATGGCGCAGGCCACGTCGTTGGCCGACTTGGTGACGAGCGCCTTGATCGCCTCCTCGACCGTGACGGTCGAGCCGGGGCGTAGGCCCAGCTTCGACGGGGCCTGGGCGGCGGCATTGGCCGAGATGCTCAGCGGCGAGTCGAGGTCGTAGCGGCCCTTCTCCAGCTGCTCGAACAGCATGTAGAGGGTCATCACCTTGGTGATCGAGGCCGGGTGGCGCAGCGCGTCCTCGTTGACCGCATGCAGGGTGCGACCCGACTTCACGTCGACGACCATGGCGGCATAGGGCGGATTGTAGCCGCTCACCGCCTTGCGGGCATGGCCTCGCCGTTTGGCCTCGGCGGGATCGGCCACCGCGACGAGAAAGCTCGTCGCCAGGAGCAGCACGGCGACAGCGCGGGACCCCGTGGTGGGCCGGCCTTCTACGCGACGCATCTCGAAACCTTCGCCTCGACAGTCGGACGTTCTAGCCCGGCTGGCACCCTTCACGGACGCCGCCACCGGGTCCGCAATCTCTGGCGAGGACGGTAGGATGAACGCGGTTACGCGGCCGTTAATGCTGCCCGATGCGAGTACGAGATCGTCCTTTTGCCACAGGGGTTAAGCCAATCTTGACGCGCTGGCGGCGCCTGGCACGTGCCGATGGTTCTGCGCGTGGACATCGGGCACCGACGAACGCTACCCCGCGTTTCGCGCGTATGTGCGCGTGCGAGCCGAATGAGTGTGGCTGGGCCGGACAGTTTCACGCACCTCACTGGCGCAGGCGCCGATCGGCCTATAGATTGCCTCTTGAGCGCTACGTCCCTCACCGGGACGCTGGTGCCGAAGGCTGCCAGACCAAGGTCGCTTCGATTCAGATGTTTTCCAAGCTGATCCAGAACGAAGTGCAGGAGGCGGGTCGGGGACGGGTTCCGGTGCGTGCGGCCTCAACCCCGCGCAACCCGGGCGACGACGATCGTTCGGGCACCGTGATCATCACCCGGACCAAGCCGCGGGCGAAGCGACCGAGCCTGTACCGCGTGCTGCTGCTCAACGACGACTACACGCCGATGGAATTCGTCGTGCACGTCGTGGAGCGGTTCTTCAACAAGAGCCACGAAGACGCCTACCAGATCATGATGCACGTCCACCACAATGGTGTGGGGGAGTGCGGCGTGTTCACCTACGAAGTCGCGGAAACGAAAGTGACGCAGGTGATGGATTTCGCCCGCAAGCACCAACATCCGCTTCAGTGCGTTATGGAAAAGAAATAGGCATCCAGCGAAGGCCAGAGCATTGCCAAGCTTCTCACGCAGCCTCGAGCAAGCCCTCCACCGCGCCCTGGCCTTGGCCGGAGAGCGCCGCCACGAATACGCGACCCTTGAACATCTCCTGCTCGCCCTCGTCGACGATCAGGATGCCGCCGCGGTGATGCGGGCCTGCAACGTCGAGATCGACGTGCTGCGCCGCAATCTCGTCGAGTATGTCGACACCGAACTTTCGAACCTGACCGGCGACGGCCGTCAGGATGCCAAGCCGACCGCCGGCTTCCAGCGCGTGATCCAGCGTGCTGTGATCCACGTGCAGTCTTCGGGCCGCGAGGAGGTGACCGGCGCCAACGTGCTCGTCGCGATCTTCGCCGAGCGCGAGAGCCACGCCGCCTACTTCCTGCAAGAGCAGGACATGACCCGCTACGACGCGGTGAACTACATCAGCCACGGCATTGCCAAGCGGCCGGGGGCCTCCGAGGCCAAGCCCGTGCGCGGTGCCGACGAGGAGGCCGCCTCCGAGCGTCCCGGACCTGAGGACAGCGAGGCGCGGCCCAAGAAGAAGGGCGATGCGCTGGACGCCTACTGCGTCAACCTCAACAAGAAGGCGCGCGACGGCAAGATCGATCCGCTGATCGGCCGCCACGCCGAGGTGGAGCGTACGATCCAGGTGCTCTGCCGCCGCCAGAAGAACAACCCGCTGCTGGTGGGCGACCCCGGCGTCGGCAAAACGGCGATCGCCGAAGGCCTCGCGCGCAAGATCATCCAGCACGAAGTGCCCGAGGTGCTGGCCGATGCGACGGTCTTCTCCCTCGACATGGGCACGCTGCTCGCCGGCACCCGCTATCGCGGCGACTTCGAGGAGCGCCTCAAGCAGGTGATGAAGGAAATCGAGGCGCACCCCAACGCCATCATGTTCATCGACGAGATCCACACCGTCATCGGTGCGGGTGCCACGTCGGGCGGCGCGATGGATGCCTCTAACCTCTTGAAGCCCGCCCTCGCCTCCGGCGCCCTGCGCTGCATCGGCTCGACCACCTACAAGGAGTACCGCCAGTACTTCGAGAAGGATCGTGCCCTGGTGCGGCGCTTCCAGAAGATCGACGTCAACGAGCCGTCGATCCCGGACACGATCGAGATCCTCAAGGGCCTGAAGCCGTACTTCGAGGAGTTCCACAAGCTCAAATACACCACCGACGCCGTGAAGGCGGCAGTGGAGCTGTCGGCGCGCTACATCAACGATCGCAAGCTGCCGGACAAGGCGATCGACGTGATCGACGAGACCGGCGCTTCGCAGATGCTGGTGCCGGAGGCGCGCCGCAAGCGCACCATCGGCGTCAAGGAGATCGAGACCACCATCGCCACGATGGCGCGCATCCCGCCCAAAACCGTGTCGAAGGACGACGCGGTGGTGCTCAAGAACCTGACCGAGAACCTGAAGCGGGTCGTCTACGGCCAGACCAACGCCATCGAGGCGCTGACCTCGGCCATCAAGCTCGCCCGCGCCGGCCTGCGTGATCCGGACAAGCCGATCGGCTCCTACCTGTTCGCCGGTCCGACCGGCGTCGGTAAGACGGAAGCGGCCAAGCAGCTTGCCGCCAGCCTCGGCGTCGAGATGCTGCGATTCGACATGTCGGAATACATGGAGCGCCACACGGTCTCGCGGCTGATCGGCGCCCCTCCGGGCTATGTCGGCTTCGACCAAGGCGGACTGCTCACCGACGGGATCGATCAGCACCCGCACTGCGTGCTCCTGCTCGACGAGATCGAGAAGGCGCATCCGGACCTGTTCAACATCCTCTTGCAGGTGATGGACCACGGC
>Ga0268290_100223_pt1 | contig 13357 bp, 10 predicted proteins | sample MetspRMADM_FD_191346 | JGI IMG/M metagenome (GOLD analysis project Ga0268290, IMG submission 191346) | Soil microbial communities from San-Diego area, Southern California, United States - Methylocaldum sp. RMAD-M | ecosystem: Environmental > Terrestrial > Soil > Desert | place: USA: California... | reverse complement strand
TCCCCTTGAAGCGCTTGCGCAGCACGGGGTCCTGGGTGGCGACACCCACGGGGCAGGTGTTGAGGTGGCACTTGCGCATCATGATGCAGCCGGCCGCGATCAGCGGCGCGGTCGAGAAGCCGATCTGGTCGGCACCGAGCAGCACCGCGATCATCACGTCCTTGCCGGTGCGGATGCCACCGTCGGCCTGGAGCGCGACGCGGCCGCGTAGACCGTTCATCACGAGGGTCTGCTGCGTCTCGGCGAGACCCGTCTCCCAGGGGCCGCCCGCGTGCTTGATCGAGGTGAGCGGCGCCGCGCCCGTGCCGCCATCGAAGCCGGAGATCGTGATGTGGTCGGCGCGCGCCTTGGCGACGCCCGCCGCGACCGTGCCGACGCCGACCTCGGAGACGAGCTTGACCGAGATGTCGGCCGCCGGGTTCACGTTCTTCAGGTCGAAGATCAGCTGGGCCAGATCCTCGATCGAGTAGATGTCGTGGTGGGGCGGCGGCGAGATCAGGCCGACGCCGGGCGTGGCGTAGCGAACCTTGGCGATCTTGGCGTCGACCTTGTGGCCGGGCAGCTGACCACCCTCGCCGGGCTTGGCACCCTGCGAGACCTTGATCTGGATCATGTCGCCGTTGACGAGGTACTCCGTCGTGACGCCGAAGCGGCCAGAGGCCACCTGCTTGATCGCCGAGCGGCGCGAGCGTCCGTCCGGCCCGGTGATGAACCGGCGCGGCTCCTCGCCGCCCTCGCCCGAGTTCGAGCGGCCGCCGAACGAGTTCATCGCGATGGCCAGCGTCTCGTGCGCCTCCTTCGAGATCGACCCGTAGGACATGGCGCCGGTGGCGAAGCGCTTGACGATCTCGGAGGCCGGTTCGACCGCCGAGATGTCGACCGGCGCGCGGCCGAGATCGGCCGCATTCTTGATCCGGAACAGGCCGCGCAGGGTCTTGAGGTGGTTCTCCTGCTCGTTCACCAGCCGGGCGTATTCGCGGTAGCGCTCGGCCGCGCCGAGGCGCACCGCGTGCTGCAGCGTCGCCACGGTGTCGGGCGTCCAGGTGTGGGTCTCGCCGCGCAGGCGGTAGGCGTACTCGCCGCCGACATCGAGCGCGTTGCGGTAGATCGGAGCGTCGCCGAAGGCATCCTGGTGACGCAGGGCCGTCTCTTGGGCGACCTCGGCCATGCCGATACCCTCGACCGTCGTCGCCGTGCCGAAGAAGTCCTTCGCCACGAAGTCGGAGTTCAGGCCGATCGCGTCGAAAATCTGCGCGCCGCAATAGGACTGGTAGGTCGAGATGCCCATCTTGGACATGACCTTGAGCAGACCCTTATCGATCGACTTGATGTAGCGGTAGATGATCTCGTTGTCGGTCAGGTCCGGCGGGAACTCGTCCTTCATCGCGATCAGCGTCTCGAAGGCGAGATAGGGGTTCACCGCCTCGGCGCCGTAGCCGGCAAGGCAGGCGAAGTGATGCACTTCGCGCGGCTCGCCCGACTCGACCACGAGGCCGACCGAGGTGCGAAGCCCCTTGCGGATCAGGTAGTTGTGCACGGCCGCGGTGGCGAGCAGCGCCGGGATCGGGATGCGGTCCGGCCCCACCATCCGGTCAGACAGGATGATGATGTTGTAGCCGCCGCGCACCGCAACCTCGGCCCGATCGCACAGGCGATCGAGAGCACCCTCCATCGCCGCCGCGCCGGCCTCGGCCGCATAGGTGATGTCGAGCGTCTTGGTGTCGAAGCGGTCCTCGAAATGCGAGATCGACCGGATCTTTTCCAGATCGCCGTTGGTGAGGATCGGCTGACGCACCTCGAGCCGCTTGCGGCGCGAGGCTCCCTCCATATCGAGCAGATTCGGGCGCGGGCCGATGAACGAGACGAGGCTCATCACGGCCTCCTCGCGAATCGGATCGATCGGCGGGTTGGTGACCTGCGCGAAGTTCTGCTTGAAGTAGGTGTAGAGCAGCTTGGGCTTGTCGGAGAGCGCCGAGAGCGGCGTGTCCGAGCCCATCGAGCCGACCGCCTCCTGGCCGGTCACGGCCATGGGGGCCATGAGCAGCTTGAGGTCTTCCTGGGTGTAGCCGAAGGCCTGCTGGCGATCGAGCAGGGACACGTCCGTGCGCGAGGCCCGCGGCTGGATCGGGTGCAGATCCTCCAGCACGATCTGGGTGTTCTTGACCCACTCGGCATAGGGGTGCGCGGAGGCGAGCTCGCCCTTGATCTCCTCGTCGGAGACGATGCGACCCTTCTCCAGATCGATCAGCAGCATCCGGCCCGGCTGCAGGCGCCAGGACTGGACGATCTTCTCGTCCGGGATCGGCAGCACGCCCATTTCGGAGGCGAGCACGACGAGGCCGTCATCGGTGACGATGTAGCGGGCCGGGCGCAGGCCGTTGCGGTCGAGCGTGGCGCCGATCTGGCGGCCATCGGTGAAGGCAACGGCGGCCGGGCCGTCCCACGGCTCCATCAGGGCGGCGTGGTACTCGTAGAAGGCGCGCCGCTCCTCGCCCATCAGCGGATTGCCGGCCCAGGCCTCGGGGACGAGCATCATCATCGCGTGGGCGAGCGAGTACCCGCCCTGCACGAGGAACTCGAGGGCGTTGTCGAAGCAGGCGGTGTCGGACTGGCCCTCATAGGAGATCGGCCAGAGCTTCGAAATGTCGTTTCCGAACAGTTCCGAATCGACGCTGGCCTGGCGCGCGGCCATCCAGTTCACGTTGCCGCGCAGCGTGTTGATCTCGCCGTTATGCGCGACCATCCGGTAGGGGTGCGACAGCCGCCAGGTCGGGAAGGTGTTCGTGGCGAAGCGCTGGTGGACGAGCGCGAGCGCCGAGACGAAGCGGGTGTCCTTCAGGTCGAGATAATAGTGACCGAGCTGGTGCACGAGCACCATGCCCTTGTAGACGATCGTCCGGCTCGAGACCGAGACGGGGTAGAAGGTCTTCGCCCGCTCGTCGTCCAGGCCGTAGACCTGGTTCGAGATCACCTTGCGGGCGATGTAGACGCGCCGCTCGAAGGCATCCTGATCGGAGATGCTCGCCGGGCAACCGATGAAGACCTGCCGGTGATGCGGCTCGGTCTCCCTCACCGCCTTGCCGAGGTCGCTGGAATCGACCGGCACGTCGCGCCAGCCAAGCAGCGGCAGGCCCTCGTCGCTGAGCGTCTTCTCGACGATCGCCTCGATGGCGGCGCGGGCATCCGCGTCCTTAGGCATGAAGAACTGGCCGATGGCGTACTGGCCGGCGGGCGGCAACTCGAAGCCGAGGCGCGAGCATTCCTCCGAGAAGAAGCCGTGCGGGATCTGGGTGAGGATGCCGCAGCCGTCGCCCATGGTCGGGTCGGCACCGACCGCGCCGCGGTGGTCGATGTTCTCCAGGATCTTCAGACCCTGTTCGACGATCGTGTGGCTGCGCCGGTCATGCATGTCCGCGACGAAGCCGACGCCGCAGGCATCGCGCTCGTGGGCCGGGTTGTAGGCGCCTTGCGCCTGCGGCAAGGCCGGATCACGCAGGATCAGCGGCGTGGCACCAGCGCGCGAGGGTGCAGCCTTCTCACCGATCACGGCCGGCACCGACAGTTCAGACGGGATTTCACGCATCGTCCGCAGATCTCCGACCCTGCCCGCACGCGAGCATGTTTCATGCCCGAACACCATCGGTGATCGGGCCGCCGCCGTCATTTTCAAGTCGGGATTGGTGGGGTTCTTCCTGCCGGAATCGCCCGCCAACCCGCGGGCTGAACCCCGGCTTGTTCAGCCGGCGCTCGCCCGGATCGCCTTGACGATCACCGGTTTATCAGCTCGTTCGGACGTCACGTCGATCACGTGATGGATCCCCAAAGCTCGCCCGACGGCCAAGCGCGACAAATGGGACAGTCTTGCTGTCCTATAGGTGGACGTTGCCAGATTTCATTCATTCCAGCAAGGGGCCGCCGGCCACCGCCGCCGGCCTTTTGAACATGCCTTGAATTCGCGCAGCGCAGTCGAGGTCCGATGACGCAGGAAGCGCCCGGCAACACGGCAGCGTCCCGATGCCCTGGCAGGTTCCGGGTCGGTCCGCAATGTCGCCCCATTCAATCGTTTAGAAAACCTTGCCGGCACGGAAGGAATGCGGGGATCGCGTCTGCCGTGACGCCGGGGGACCCGCGGTCAACAGCGGGCTCCCGGGACCTTCCCTTTGCACAGCTTGGTTCGAGAGGTCCCAATGGCTTCGAGCCGTCATGCCATCGGCCGTGTCCGGAGAGCGGCGCTGCGTCGCGGCCTTGGCCTCGGCCTGACCGCCGCACTCGTCAGCGGTGCCGGCCTGCAGGCTGCCGACGCCCAGGGCTTCTACCGCGAGATCTATGGCCCGCCGCGGACGGTCTATTTCGAGGAGGACAGCCTGTTGCCCCCGCGCGAGGTCGTCGACGACCTGCGTGACCGCGGCTTCACCGAGATCGCCCGCCCCCGCTATGACGGACGGAACTACCGCGTGGAGGCGACGAGCCCGCGCGGTCAGCGACTGCGGCTCGTGGTCGATGCCCGCGAGGGTGAGGTGATCGGGCGCGAGCCACTCGGCGGCGTCTACTATCCTTCCGATCGGATCCGGCCGGCGGCGCCCGGCTACGGCTGGACCGAGGACGACATGCGTCCGCGCCGTCCGATCCGCGAGGCGGAGCGCATCGTGCCGCCGGCCGACATTCCCTCGGTTCCCGGCCTGCGCAATGCACCCCTGGGCGGTGAGCGCGACGCTCCCCGCGATGCCCGAGTCGAGCGCGTGCCGCCGACGGCACGGCCCGAGGCCAATCCCCTCGGCGTCAATCCGGACGCGGTGAGCCGCTCCGAGACACCGCGGCGCGCCGCGGCCCGGACTTCGCCGACGCCCAAGCTCCCGTCCCAGGCGCGGATCGCCCCGACCGCTCCGGAGCCCTCGCTCCGTGCCGGTCCCGCCGAATCCCCTGCGATGACGCCGGCGGCCAAATCGGAGCCGGCCAAACCGGACACGAAGGAGGCCAAGGCGGTCGAGCCGAAGGCGAACGAGGTGCGGCCGGAGCCCGGCAAGGCCGAAGCCGCCAAGGAAGCCGCCAAGCCGGAGCCCACGAAGGAGCCTGCCAAGACCGCCGAATCGAAGCCTGCCGCGGCGGGCAAAGGCTGGCAGGATCCGCCGGCCGACGGCGCGCGCAAGAACGTGCGGGTGATCGGTGGGGCGACGGTCGTTCCCGGCGGCGCCGGTGAGGCCGGCAGCACCGAGTGAGGCCGTCGATTTGCGGGCAGCGGCGGTTCAGCCGCCCTCCCCGGCCAGCAGGAGCCGTTCGCGCCCCGAGAACACGGTGAGCGTGTCGGAGCGGGCGATGGCGCAGAGCGTCATGTCGTGGCAGCGCGCCCGCTCGATGGCGAGGGAGGTCGGGGCGGAGATCGCGACCAAGACCGAGGCGCCGAGCGTCGCGGCCTTCTCCGCCATCTCGAAGGAACAGCGGCTGGTGATGACGAGGAACCCCTCGTCCGGCCGTACGCCCCGGCGCAGCAGCGCACCGATGCACTTATCCAGAGCATTGTGGCGGCCGACATCCTCGCGCACCGCCACGAGCGTTCCGTCGAGCCCGGCCCACCCCGCGGCATGAACGGCGCGGGTCTCCCGATTGAGGATCTGGCGGTCGGACAGAGCCGTTAGTGCCGTCTGGATCGCTGCCAGCGTCACCTGCGGGCCCTTTCCGGAGCGCGTTCGCGCGATCGGCAGAGCGGAGAGATCCTCGATGCCGCAGACGCCGCAACCCGTGCGCCCGCTGATCGCGCGCTTGCGGGCGAGATGCTCGCGCAGCCGTCCGGGAGCGAGATCGACCAGGAGCCGCAAGCCGCCCTCGCCGGGCTCCACGGCGACGCCGCGGATCTCGTCGGGCGTCTCGATCACGCCCTCGGTGAGACTGAAGCCGTAGGCGAAATCTTCGAGATCGGCCGGCGTCAGCATCATCACGGCGTAGGGTACGGTGCCGTAGACGACGTTGACCGGCATCTCGACGGCCAGCGCGCGGGCGTCGGGCCGCGCCTCGGGCGCATCGTAGGCGACGACGAGCGTTCCGACCTTGATCGACGTCGCGGGGCTGTCCTCGCCGAGATCGTCCTCAGGTTTTCCGCTGAAGTCTTGCATCCGTATCCCTAGAGGCAGCCAAATTGCCCGTCGCGCAACCCTGATCCCGCGTCCAAGCGACGCTTGGCGGCGCTGTTGCGGTTGCGGTTTTACGATCAGTATGGTTCTACGTCGCAACCGCCCATCCGGCAGCGACACGGTCACGCCGGAACCGGCAAGGCCCGCGATAAGGTCGGGCAGTCTTCGGATTTGCGACGCTGGTCGGCAAATTCAAGGGCAAACAAACCATAGGCATCAGGGGAGCCAAGCGGGGATATGCGGACGACGCAGGCGCAACATCGGTTATCGTGGGGGCTCGCCGCGTTCGGCGCTCTCCTCGGTTCGTCCTCCTCCGCTCTCGCGGCCGGCATCGGTCAGCCCGAGCCGTGGCAGATGAGCCGTCAGGTACCGGTCACGGCCGAAGCCGTTGACCTCCTCAACTTCGAGCACGGGCTGCACTGGCTCGCCTTCGCCATCTCGGTCTTCGTTCTCGGCCTCATTCTCTACTGCATCTTCAAGTTCAGCGAGAAGGCGAACCCCACGCCGTCGCGTACCACCCACAATACGATGATCGAGGTGGCCTGGACCATCATCCCGGTCCTGATCCTCGTGGCGGTGGCGATCCCCTCGTTCCGCACCCTGCGCACGCAGCTCTCGGACCCGAAGGCCGACGTCGTGGTCAAGGTCGTCGGCCACGCATGGTACTGGTCCTACGTCTACCCGGCCGAGGGCGACAAGGGCGGCTTCACCTTCGACGCCAACGTCGACGAGGAGCAGCAGCCGAAGCTCCTGGCCACCGACAACGACATGGTCGTGCCGGTCGGTAAGGTCGTGAAGGTGCAGGTCACCTCCGAGGACGTGATCCACTCCTGGGCGATCCCCTCCTTCGGCGGCAAGATCGACGCGATTCCCGGCCGCCTGAACCAGTGGTGGTTCAAGGCCGACCGTGAGGGCACCTATCATGGCCAGTGCTCCGAGCTCTGCGGCGCCCGTCACGCCTACATGCCGATCACCGTGCGCGTGGTCAGCGAGCAGGCCTATGCCGAGTGGCTAACCGAGGCGAAGACCAAGTACGCCGCCATCGACAACGGCGCGCGCCTCGCGGACGCCCGCTGACGCTTTCCCGAGCTGGCGCAGGCCGGCCGGATCTCCATTCGCCAGAGGCGACAGACATCTGATTAAGGCAAGGATCGATGGCCACCGCCACAGCACATGCCGGGCATGACGCCCACCACGACCACAAGCCCTCCTTCTTCTCCCGCTGGTTCCTCTCGACGAACCACAAGGACATCGGCACGCTCTACCTGGTCTTCGCCTTCATGGCGGGCATCATCGGCGCGTTCCTGTCCTTCGGCATCCGCATGGAGATGGAAGAGCCCGGGCTCCAGTACTTCTCCAACCCGGCGACCTACAACGTGTTCGTCACCGGCCACGGCCTCATCATGGTGTTCTTCATGGTGATGCCCGCCCTGATCGGCGGCTTCGGCAACTGGTTCGTCCCGCTCATGATCGGCGCGCCGGACATGGCCTTCCCGCGGATGAACAACATCTCGTTCTGGCTGACCGTGGCGGGCTTCTGCTGCCTCGTCTGCTCGCTGTTCGTCGAGGGCTCGCCCGGCGCCAGCGGCGCGGGCACCGGCTGGACCGTCTACCCGCCGCTCTCCTCCTCGGCCGGCCACCCCGGCCCGGCGGTCGATTTCGCGATCTTCTCGCTCCACCTCGCCGGTGCGGGCTCGATCCTCGGCGCGATCAACTTCATCACCACCATCCTCAACATGCGCGCCCCCGGCATGACGCTGCACAAGATGCCGCTCTTCGCCTGGGCCGAGCTCGTCACCGCGTTCCTGCTGCTCCTGTCGCTCCCGGTTCTCGCCGGCGCGATCACGATGCTGCTCACCGACCGTAACTTCGGCACCACCTTCTTCGCTCCCGAGGGCGGCGGCGATCCGGTGCTCTACCAGCACCTGTTCTGGTTCTTCGGTCACCCCGAAGTGTACGTGATGATCCTGCCGGCCTTCGGCATCGTCTCGCACATCATCGCCACCTTCTCGCGCAAGCCCGTCTTCGGCTACCTCGCCATGGCCTACGCCATGGTCGCCATCGGCGTCGTCGGCTTCGTCGTGTGGGCCCACCACATGTACACCGTCGGCCTGTCGCTCCAGACGCAGTCCTACTTCGTCTTCGCGACCATGGTGATCGCGGTGCCGACCGGCGTGAAGATTTTCTCCTGGATCGCGACGATGTGGGGCGGCTCGATCCGCTTCACCGCGGCGATGCACTGGGCGGTGGGCTTCATCTTCCTGTTCACGGTCGGCGGCGTCACCGGCGTCGTGCTCGCGAACTCCTCGGTCGATAAGTACCTGCACGACACCTACTACGTCGTGGCGCACTTCCACTACGTGCTCTCGCTCGGCGCCGTGTTCATCATCTTCGCCGGTGTCTACTACTGGTTCCCGAAGATGACCGGCCACGTCATCCCGGAATGGGCGGGCAAGCTGCACTTCTGGCTGGCCTTCATCGGCGCGAACGTCCTGTTCTTTCCGATGCACTTCCTGGGTCTGGCCGGCATGCCGCGTCGCTACGCCGACTACCCCGAGGCCTTCGCCGGCTGGCACAAGGTCGCGACGCTGGGCGGTCACGTCTTCGCTCTCAGCATGGTCGTGTTCGTGATCGGCATCGTCCTGGCCTTCCGCTCCAAGACCCGCGCTGCGGACAATCCGTGGGGCGAGGGTGCCACGACCCTGGAATGGACCCTCTCCTCGCCCCCGCCCTTCCACCAGTTCGAGACGCTCCCGAAGATCGTCGACGAGCCGGCCCACTGAGGGCGGGACGAAAATCAAAGATCGCGAGGACCGCCCCGGCGGTCCTCGCTCTTTCCCGGAGGCCTCTCACCGCTTCAGTGAGACCTCCCGCAAAGGGCGGCGCCACGAACGGCGCGATCCGAGACCATCAGAACAAGCGTCAGATCACGGTTTCCATGACGAGCCTGTCGAACAGCCTGAGCGCCGACGCCGGCCGCGTGTCGCTCTCTTCCGCCGCGGGCGGCGAGGTCTCCGACTTCTTCGCCCTGCTGAAGCCGCGGGTGATGGTGCTCGTCATCTTCACCGCACTGGTCGGCATGGTGGTCTCGCACGCCACCGTGAACCCGGTGATCGCCGCGATCTCGCTCCTGATGATCGCGGTCGGCGCCGGCGCCTCGGGCTGCCTCAACATGTGGTGGGACGCCGACATCGACGCGCTGATGACCCGCACCGCCAAGCGGCCGATCCCCGATGGGCGCATCCGTCCCGACGAGGCGCTCGCCTTCGGCATCGTGCTGTCGGTCGGCTCGGTGCTGATCCTCGGGCTGGCCTCCAATTGGCTCGCCGCGGGGCTGCTGGCCTTCACGATCGTGTTCTACGCCGTAATCTACTCGATGTGGCTGAAGCGGGCGACCGCGCAGAACATCGTCATCGGCGGCGCCGCCGGCGCCCTCCCCCCGGTGGTCGGTCAGGCGGCCGTGACCGGCCAGATCGGCATCGAGTCGCTCGTCCTGTTCGCGATCATCTTCATCTGGACGCCGCCGCACTTTTGGGCGCTGGCTCTGGTCAAGAGCGGCGAGTACGCCCGCGCCGGTATCCCGATGATGCCGAACGTCGCCGGCCCGGATTCCACCCGCCGCCAGATCATTTGGTACTCGCTGCTGCTCGCCCCGCTGGCCCTCTTGCCGGTGTGGCTCGGCTTCGGCGGCTGGCTCTACGCCGTCGTCGGCGTGCTCGGTGGCCTCGGCATGCTGGCGGGTGCGGTGCAGGTCTACCGGCTGCGCGAGGGCGAGCCCGAGCGCAAGGCGGCAATGGGCCTGTTCGCCTTCTCGATCCTCTATCTGTTCCTGCTCTTCTCCGCGCTGCTCGCCGAGCAGGGGCTCGGTCTGTTCCGCGCGGTCACAGTATGAGGCCCGCCATGTCCGATCTGCCGGAAGGCGTGCGTCCGCTGACGCCGGAAGAGGCCAGGACGCGCCGCAAGCGCTCGGTCGCCATCGCCCTGACGCTCGGTGCGCTGGTGCTGATCTTCTTCGTGCTGACGATCGCCAAGCTCGGACCGCAGGTCCTGCAGCGGCCGCTCTGAGGGCGTGTACCGATGACCGATACAGCGGAGCGGCAGAGGCAGGCGGCGCGCGGCGCGCGCTGGACCGTGATCGCCTGCGCCGGCGTCGTGCTCGGCATGGGCGGCCTCGCGGCCGTCTCGGCCCCGCTCTACTCCATGTTCTGCAAGGCGACCGGTTACGGCGGCACGCCGCTCGTCGGTGCCGCGCCCTCCGCACCGACGGCCGAGGCGCTGGCTCCCGCGACGGTCCGCTTCGACACCAACGTCTCCAAGACCCTGTCCTGGCGCTTCCAGCCCGAGCAGTCGCGGGTCGAGGCGGTGCCCGGCCAGACGGCGACCGTGTTCTTCAAGGTGACGAATACCGGCCCGGCGCCCTCGACCGGCATCGCCGTGTTCAACGTGCAGCCGGACCTGATGGGAAGCTACTTCGTCAAGGTGCAGTGCTTCTGCTTCGACGAGCACACGCTGCAGCCGGGAGAGTCGGCCGAGTTCCCGCTGGTGTTCTACGTCGATCCGGCTCTGCGCAAGGACCCGGACATCGGCAACCTCTCGGAGATGACGCTGTCCTACACCTACTACCCCTCGAAGAACGGCGCGCCGGTGGCGGAAGCGGCCAAGCCCAGCCCCACGCGCAATTTTTGAGGGATCGAGGGGCGGCCCAAGCGTGACAATGGCTCGGCTGCCGCAGTAGAGGGTTTTCAACCGAGGTCCGGTCCCGCCGGATCTCCAAGGCAACAGGGCCCGGCCGTCAGGCGGTGACGGGCCGGGGCGAGGGAGAATCATCGCGATGGCCGGGGCGCACGCCAAGAACCACGACTACCACATCATCAACCCGAGCCCGTGGCCGCTGCTGGGCGCGTTCTCCGGGTTCCTGATGGCCTTCGGCGCCGTCTTCTGGATGAAGGGTCTCTCCGCCGGCGGTCTCGCCATCGGTCCCTACGTGTTCGGCGCCGGCACGCTCGGCGTGCTCTACACCATGCTGTCGTGGTGGAAGGACGTCACCCACGAGGCGAATTCCGGCGACCACACCCGCGTCGTCCAGCTCCATCACCGCTACGGCATGATCATGTTCATCGCCTCCGAGGTGATGTTCTTCGTGGCGTGGTTCTGGGCCTATTTCGAAGCCGCTCTCTACACCGCCGACCCGATCCAGCCTCAGCGCGTCGAGTTCACCGGCGGCATGTGGCCGCCCAAGGGCATCGAGGCGTTCGATCCCTGGCACCTGCCGCTGCTCAACACGCTGATCCTGCTCACCTCGGGCACCACCGTGACCTGGGCCCACCACGCCCTCCTGCACGGCGACCGCAAGGGCCTGAAGATGGGCCTGTGGCTCACCATCATCCTCGGCGTCCTGTTCACCGCCTGCCAGGCCTACGAGTACGCCCACGCCCATTTCGGCTTCTCGGGCTCGATCTACTCGGCGACCTTCTTCATGGCGACGGGCTTCCACGGCGCCCACGTCATCATCGGTACGATCTTCCTCGCCGTCTGCCTGCTGCGTGCCTATGCGGGTGACTTCACGCCGAAGCAGCACCTCGGCTTCGAGTTCGCCGCCTGGTACTGGCACTTCGTCGACGTCGTGTGGCTGTTCCTGTTCGCGGCGATCTACGTGTGGGGCGCGGGCACCGGCGGCGCGGCTCACTAAAGGCGCAGGCCACAGCATCCGCCGCCCCGCGCGGGCGGCAACCCTGAAGGGCGGCGCGAGCCGCCCTTTTTCACGTGCAGGGCCGCGCCGGATTTTCCATACCGGCGGGATCGAACGAGCGAGCCACCCGTGACCCGAGCGACGACCAGCCCGCCCCCCTCCCCGGTTCCGACAGGCCTGCGCGGGCGCTGCCCGGCCTGCGGCGAGGGACATCTGTTCCGCGGCTTCCTCGCGTTCAAGCCGGCCTGCGACGTCTGCGGCCAGGATTTTTCCGCCTTCGACTCGGCGGACGGACCTGCCTTCTTCGTGATGTCGATCACCGGCTTCGTCGTCGTCGGAACGGCCCTCTGGATGGAGTTCACCTACGAGCCCCCGGTCTGGGTGCACGCGATGGTGGCCGGCAGCCTCGCCATCGGCTTGAGCTTGGCTCTGGTGCGTCCGCTCAAGGGCGTGCTCGCGGCGGTGCAGTTCGTCAACAAGGCCGAGCAGGGGCGCTTCCGCTAGTGGTCGAGCTGTCCGCGATCGAACGCCAAGCGCGCCTGCGCAGCCTGTGGGCACCGGGCCTCGCAGCCCTGGTTTGCCTGACGATCCTGCTTGGCCTCGGGTTCTGGCAGCTCGCCCGCAAGGGCGAGAAGGAGGCGCTGATCGCCCGCATCGTGGAGCGCTCGCATGCCGAGCCGCCGGCCGCCCCTCCCCCGTTCGACGCCTGGGACGCGAAGGCCGACGAGTTCAGCCGCGTGCGAGTGCGCGGCACCCTGCTCCACGACAAGGAGACCCTGGTGCACGGGCTGGCGCCGGGCGAGCCCGGCCGGGCGCTCCAGGGCTTCTACGTGCTCACCCCGCTCAAGCGCGACGACGGCACCTCCATCCTGATCAACCGCGGCTTCGTGCCGACCGAGCTGCGGCGACCCGAAGACCGCGCCGCCGGGCAGGTGAAGGGCGAGGCGACGGTAACCGGCATGCTGCGGGCGAGCGAGGCCCGCGGGCTGTTCGTGCCCGAGTCCGACCCGAAGCGCGACGCGTGGTTCACCCGCGACATTCCCGGCATCAGCGCGGCCCGCGGGCTGACCAACGTCGCGCCCTACCTGATCGAGGCGGACGCGACGCCCAATCCCGGCGGCTGGCCCCGTGGCGGGCAACTTCGGGTCGATCTGCCGAACAACCACCTGCAATACGCCTTCACGTGGTTCGGCATCGCCGCGTGCCTGATCGGCGTCTTTTCCGTTTTCGCGTGGCGGCGGTTGTACGATCCCGCGGAGCCGAAGGCCGGCTGACGGCGTTGGCCCGCGGGATGCCAGAACGTTGGCAGGCTGCGCGGGACCGGGAAGCCTCGCGCGGCAAGATCCGCGGAGGGCCGCCGATGCGCACCGTTGCCGTCCTTCTCTGTCTCGTCCTGACAGGCGCGCCGGCCTATGCCGACGACGTGGCCCGCACAGCGGCCCGCGCCACCATCGAGCGGCAGATCGACGCCTTCCGCCGCAACGACGCGGCGGGCGCCTACGCCGAGGCCGCGCCGCAGATCCGCAACCTGTTTCCCTCGGCC
>Ga0268290_100222_pt1 | contig 13379 bp, 13 predicted proteins | sample MetspRMADM_FD_191346 | JGI IMG/M metagenome (GOLD analysis project Ga0268290, IMG submission 191346) | Soil microbial communities from San-Diego area, Southern California, United States - Methylocaldum sp. RMAD-M | ecosystem: Environmental > Terrestrial > Soil > Desert | place: USA: California... | reverse complement strand
GCCAACGTGCAGTCGACCGGCGTGGCCAGGGCCGCCCAGCAGACCTCAGCGAACGTCCACACTGTGGCAGCGGCTACCGAGGAACTCGCCGCCTCGGTGCGCGAGATTGCCGAGCAGGTGGCGCAGTCCTCGCAGGTCGCCACGATAGCCAGCGAGGAAGCCGCGCGCACGGACGCGACCATGCACGCGCTGGCGGCCGGGGTTCAGAAGATCGGCGACGTGATCGGCCTGATCTCGGGCATCGCCGCGCAAACGAATCTGCTCGCCCTGAACGCGACGATCGAGGCTGCCCGTGCGGGCGAGGTGGGCCGCGGCTTCGCCGTGGTCGCGTCGGAAGTGAAAGCCCTCGCGACGCAGACGGCGAAGGCGACGGAGGAGATATCCGCGCAGATCAACTCCATCCAGGCCGAGACGGGCACGGCCGTGGGGGCGATTGCCGCCATCCGGCGGCGGATCGGTGAGATAAACACGACGGCGACGGGGGTAGCTACAGCGATGGAGGAGCAAGGCGCAGCGACCCAGGAGATCGCGCGTAACGTGCAGCAGGCGGCGCAGGGCACGCAGTCGGTGACCGAGAACATCCTAGCGGTACGCGACGGGGCGAACGAGACGGGTGCGGCGGCGGCGCAGGTGCTGGGGGCCGCGCAGGAGCTGTCGCGCACCTCCGAGCAGCTTCGCCAGGAGGTCGAAACTTTCCTCGCCGGCGTGCGGGCTGCCTAGGCTTGCACGCCGCGCTCCTGCGGCCCGATAGGATTGTCGCCAGGGCAAGCAACACCGCTGCCGACGAAGCAGCCGTCACCCAAGCTACGGCGCAATGGTTCGGAGACGGAACCGAGGCAGAAGCATCTGCTTCGGCGACCTCCGCTTCGAGGCAACGTCCGCCCCGAAGCCCGCAGGCAGGGTACGACCAGGAAGCGCCAAAGCTAATCCGTCAGACAAGCGGACCTCCCGAACTTGAGAGAAGGGTGGTGAGCCACCGTTGGGTGGCCGCCCGAAAGCCGACGTTCGGCTTTGCACCCAGTCCAGACGATCCGGGTCGAGCCGTGAGATCCCGAAAGCGAACCGTCGGCGGTCACCACGGCCTTCGATCGCAATCGGACATCGCTAGCGATAGCCACTAACCGCCACGCCCCGCGCCCCGGCTGTCGAAAACATTTGCAGCACGATGTCGAATTCCGACGACCCCGTTCGTCGTTCGATGCCGGCTGATAAGGCTAGGCTCAACCCAGGAGACAGATGATGCGTGTGCTGGTGTTCGTGAAGGCAACCGAGGACAGCGAGCAGGGCGTGATGCCGCCGAGTGAGCTGCTCGAAGCGATGGGCAAGTACAACGAGGAACTTGTCAACGCCGGCATCATGCTCGGCGGCGAGGGTCTCAAGCCGTCTAGGCTGGGTAAGCGGATCGCGTTCGACGGCCCGAAGCGCACGGTGATCGACGGACCGTTCGCCGAGACGCGCGAGCTGGTCGCCGGTTATTGGATCTGGGAGGTTAAGGATATGGATGAGGCGGTCGCCTGGGTGAAGCGCTGCCCCAATCCGATGCTCGGCCCAAGCGAAATCGAAATTCGACCAGTCTTTGAACTGGCCGATTTCCAGGAGATCATGACGCCGGAGGCCGAGGCGGTCCACGAGCGGGTCCGCCAGAAGCTCGAAGGCGAGTGAGCTAGTCCGACCGCCTGCGGTGCTTGCCTCCATGATTACTCATGGAGGAGGAGGCATGGCGGTGGACGAGGCGCATCGGGCGATCGAAGCCACTTTCCGGATTGAGCGGGCGAGACTCATCGTGGGGCTCGCCCGCATAGTTCGTGACATCGACCAGGCCGAGGAGCTGGCGCAGGAAGCGCTCGCGATTGCGCTTGCCGAGTGGCCGACGAGCGGCGTGCCACACAATCCCGCCGCGTGGTTGATGGCGGCGGCAAAGCGCCGCGCCATCGACGGCGTTCGCCGTGACCGGATGCGCGAGCGCAAGCATGCCGAGATGCTCCGCGAGCTTGATGAAGAACGCGACACGAGCGTGGAAGCAATCGAAGCTGCTATGGACGACGATCTCGGCGACGAGCTGCTCGGCCTAATCTTCACCGCTTGCCATCCGACGATCTCGGCCGAAGCGCGGGCGGCGCTGGCCCTGCGGCTGATCGGCGGGCTGACGACCGAGGAGATTGCGCGCGCGTTCCTGGCGAGCGAACCGACCGTCGCGCAACGGATCGTGCGCGCGAAGAGGACCATCGGCAGCGCTGGCCTCGCTTTCGAGGTGCCGCGCGGTGCCGAGCGGGCTCGGCGGCTCGGCTCAGTGCTGGAGGTGATCTACCTTATCTTCAACGAAGGCTATGCCGCCACCAGGGGCGAGGACTTGGTGCGGCCCGCGCTTTGCGAGGAAGCGCAACGGCTCGGGCGCATGCTCGCGGGGCTGCTGCCTGAGGAGCCCGAAGTGTTCGGCCTGCTCGCGCTGATGGAGTTGCAAGCCTCGCGCCTAAATGCACGGACAGCGTCCGACGGGGCGTTGGTGCCCCTCACAAAGCAAGATCGAGCGCGCTGGGACCATTTGCTGATCCGGCGCGGGTTCGACGCACTTGCGCGGGCGGAAGCGCTCGGCGGCACGGACGGTCCCTATGCGCTGCAGGCATCGCTCGCCGCGTGCCATGCCCGGGCGCACAAAGCCGAGGATACGGACTGGCGCCGCATTGCCGGGCTCTACGATCGGCTGAGCCAAGTGATGCCCTCGGCGGTAGTCGGTCTCAATCGAGCCGTCGCACACAGCATGGCTTTCGGCCCCGACGTCGGACTGCGACTGGTGGACGAAATTGCCGATGACGTCGCGCTGCGAAACTACGCGCCACTGCCGGCAGCGAGGGGCGACTTCCTGTTTCGGGCCGGCCGTCTGGCCGAGGCCCGCTCTGAGTTTGAGACTGCTGCCAAACTAAGTCGCAACGCCCGGGAGGTGGAGTTTCTACTTGCCCGCGCGGTCGCTTGTGATTGATAGCATTGATCTCTGCGTCTGTAGCACCGCTCGGCAGCGCCAAGAGCTACCAGCCCGTTACCGGCCAAGAGCTGGGGAAATTGATCCGGCAGTATGCCTAGAAGCGGACGTTCCGGCCTTCTGCAAAGGGTAGATCCCTGACCTAGGCCTGCTGCGCAAAGCGGAAATGCCGGGAGCATCGGCGGTTCAGTTTGCGTGATGTCCAGACGACCGGCGATTGCTCACGTCTGCCAGCCCAGAAAAGACGGAGGAACGGAAAGCCGGCTCGGCCCCATGCTCAGTGCGTAGTGCTGGCGCATAGTGCGTTATTCGACGCGAATGCTCACAAGCGGCAAAAAGATTGTATCGATCCATGCGGATCGCAGGTCTGCGCTGGGCGCCGACCAAGTCATCAAGACATGGTGTCGGAACAGGTCCGATAGCAGACTTGCGACCGGCGGTGTCAATTTGTCGGCATCGATTTCCCTGCGTGCAACGCCACGCTCAAGGATTAAGGCCAAACTGTTGGTTTCTCCGGCCAATAGGGTCGAGCGCAGGTCGTTGGGCGTCCCTCCCTTGTCGCGGACATACTCCGTCGAGAAGAGGGCGAAGGTCACCGCCAGCGCCGTGGCGCGTTTGGCGGCGAGATAGAGCATCTCCGCCAGTTCAGTGCGCACGTCTCCTCGATCGGGCACATCGACAGGATAATCAGCCATTCGACGGCGAAGTGCGGCGCTCGCGAGCGCCGCACGCCCATCCCAGCGCCGGGCGAGGACCGGCCGGCTCGTTCCGGCTCGCTCCGCCACGGCGTCCATTGTCAGACTGGCATAACCGCGCTCGCTCAGCTCTGCCCAAGCAGCGTCAAGAATCGCCCGTTCTAAATCTGCTCCGCGACGTCGTCCCGCCACATGACCTCCCGTTAAGATGCGCTGCCGCATCTTGACAGCACATCTCAGCAGCGCGTTAGATGCCTTCTCGTATCTTATTGCGGGAGGCAATCCTTGTCGATCTCCGTTCATTCGTTGCGGGCCGCTCGTCGCCGTGTGCTGATCTCAGGGGCCAGTATCGCCGGGCCGACGCTCGCTTATTGGCTCGATCGCTTTGGCTTCGACGTCACGGTGGTGGAGCGTGCGCCGGCCGTTCGGAGCGGAGGCTACGCGATCGATATCCGGGGCAGTGCGCTCGGGGTGGTAGAGCGAATGGGCCTGCGAGCCCAGATTGATGCTGCTCACATCGCCTCGCGCGGTCTCACTTTCGTCGACTGTAATGGCGCGACGATTGGAACGGTACCGATCTACGACCTCACGTCCAACGACCACGGCCGAGATGTAGAACTGCCGCGGGGCAAGCTCACGGACATGCTCTACACCCTTACCCGTGATAGTGCGGTGCGCTACCGCTTCGAGGACACGATCGAAGCATTGAAGGACGACGGGACCAGTGTGGAAGTGCGCTTCAGAAGCGGCATACAGGACCGTTACGATGTCGTGATCGGAGCAGACGGCCTACATTCCAACACCCGCCGTCTCGTATTTGGCCCCGAAGATAAGTACAGCCGTTATCTTGGCTTTACTTTTAACATCTTTTCCATGCCGAACGACCTCGGCCTTTCGCAGGAAGCTGTCCTTTATGCGGAACCAGGGCGTATAGCCGGCGTCTTTGCAGTTCGCGGATGCCCGAACCTGTTTGCCTTTCTGATCTTCGCGGCCGAGACGCCGCCGTTCGGCGCACATGCTGGCAGAATGGAGCAAATCGAGCGGACCGCCGCCTTGTTCGCGCACGGCGGGTGGCGCGTGCCCCGCATGGTGGAGGCGATGCGATATGCTGACGATCTCTACTTCGATACCGTGAGCCAAATCCGAATGCCCGGTTGGTCCAAGGGACGCGTGGCGCTGGTCGGAGACGCAGCCTACGCGCCGTCTTTCCGGTCCGGCCAGGGCACGAGCATGGCGCTAGTCGGGGCTTATGTTCTGGCGGGCGAGTTGGCCGCGCACGACGATCCTGTGGAAGCCTTCGCCGCCTACGAACGCATCGTGCGCCCATACATGGAGGCAAACCAGGCATTGGCGACGAGGGACGCCGCGAACATCATTTTCCCGCGCACGCGGCAGGAACTGGATGCCCGCAATCGGATGCTCGCCTCAATCAAGTCTGATCCGTCCCCAGCAACGACATATCGGGACGCAGAGGCCGAAGCCGCACACAATGCGCTTGAGCTTTTCGATTATAACTGAAAGGGCGAACGAGCGGCCGGTCATTCATTTCGGACCTGAACGGTGACCCGAACGGCGGACGATCGCTCCAGAGCCAGGATCGGCAACGAATTTGGAGCGAAGCGCCAGTAAGCAGATCTTCTAAACGACTGAGAAGGGTGGGAAGCGGCCCATACCCCGCGGCCCGAAAGCTGCCGTTAACCTCGCTAAGGATTGCAAGAGGAGTTGGAAATGCACGGCCGTCATCCCATTTTCGCAGCTGCACTGCTCGCAACGGTGCTTGGCGTCGTTGCAGCCACTGCGATCTCGAAGGCTGAGGTTTCCGCGCAGCTTCCTAAGCCTCTACCGCTCGCTCCGGACGCGGCGAGGAAGATTGTGGACGGCATCGCGGCCGAGTTGCGAGAAAGCTATGTCTTCCCCGAACTGGGAAACCGGGCTGCGGATGCGATTGAGAGCGATCTGCGATCCAACGTTTATGCGACGGCGCGCGATCCTGCCGAGCTAGCCCGGCAACTAACCGAACGGCTACAGTCGCTTACCAGCGACAGCCATGTGCGCGTGATCCATGGCAACCCGTTTGCGAACCGGCCCAAGCCTTCAGGGTTGCAAAGCGCTGGGTTCGAGACGCAGCGCCTGGACGGTAACGTAGGATACATTCACCTCGCCAGCTTCGTTCCGCCCGCTACATTCAACTCCGCTGCCGATAAGGCGATGGAGGAACTGGCCGACACCAACGCGCTCATCATCGACATGCGGGACAATGGCGGCGGGCATCCGGCTTCCGTCGCTTACCTTGCCAGCTTCTTTCTTGATCCACGCCAGCGTGTCCATATTAATGATCTCATTTGGCGCAGTCGTGGGACGACAAGCTTCCGGACGGAGTCTTTCTGGAGTTCGCCCACGCCGGTCAGCTACCTTGGCAAGCCGGTCTACGTATTAGTTGGTCCGAAGACCTATTCTGCCGGCGAAGAGTTTGCCTACGATCTCCAGGCGTTGAAGCGCGCAAGCATCGTTGGCGAGACAACGCGTGGCGGGGCCAATCCAGGCGGCCTCAACGAGCTTGGTTCAGATTTCTTCGTTGTCGTACCAACCGGTAGGGCTGAAAACCCGATCACTGGCAATAACTGGGGTGGTGTTGGCGTGCGTCCCGACGTGCTCGCCACCGTCGAGACGACGCAAGAAGCGGCGCTGGCATTGGCGAAGCGTAAAGGCAAATCCTAAGTCGACCAGCCCGCTTCTGACCTCTTGCGTCTTCTGGTCTCTTGCGTCCGAAAGCGGGCTGGCAGCTTCCCCCATCCCGGTTATAGGCCTCTGCCTCATCGATAATCCGCAAGCGGACGTTCCGACCTTCTGCAAAGGATGGAAAGCCGACCTAGCCGCTCGACTGCTAGGTGGCAGCGCATCCGGGGCGCCTCGGTACCAGCGGTGCATGGGCGTTGCGTCGGGTCAGGCCTCGCGCCGGTAGTGCAACGCAACCGCGCCATTCCGGAGCGGCTTCGCCGAAACCAATGCGAGCCGCCGCGTGCTGGGAAGCCCGCCCTGGTAAAGGGTCGGGCCGTGGCCAGCGATCCGGGGATGGACGAGAAGCTTGTACTCATCGATCAGGTCCAGCCGGTCCAACTCGGCCGCGAGTTTTCCGCTACCGAGGAGCACGCCTGCCGGCGTCGCGTCCTTGAGCCTCTGCACGCCTGCCCGCAGGTCGTCGACGATGTGGTGGCTGTTGCTCCACGGGAAGTCCTTTCGCGTCGATGACACCACGTATTTTGGCTTTGCCTCCAGCTTGACCGCCCACTCGCGGATCCCCGGAGGTGCGTCCACGTCGCCACGAGCGACCGCTGGCCAATAGCACTCCATCATCTCGTAGGTGACGCGGCCCCACAGCATCGCCCCGCCGTCGTCCATGAGGCGGGTGAAGTAGGCGTGCGTCTCATCGTCAGCGATGCCTTCCTGGTGGTCGACGCAACCGTCCAGGGTGGCGTTGATGCTGAAGGTCAAAAGTCCCATGCGGCGATCCTAAGCCATACCCTCGAAGAGGCGCAGGGGTTTTCTCTCGGTCGAGGTTCTTCGTCCGCTAGGGGTCGAAAGCCGAGATCAGGCGTACGCGACCCATCCCCGGAACGCGAAGCCAACGTAGAAGAGGCTTATGCCGGTGAATCCGGCATCGCGGAGAAGTTGTTCATCTTCCTCAGGCGAAAGAATCGGCAACCGCTCCACGATCCCGAACCGTGCGGCTTCTGCCTGAGAACGCTCTATGCCGGATGAGACTGCGAAGGCGGCATAACGCGACATCCAGCGATTGAGGTCACCCCGCGGGATACTGAAATGGGCCTGCACGAAGGGAGCACCCGGCTTCAGACGACGCCGAATCTCTTGAAGAGTGCGTAGGCGCTCCTGACGCTCGATGAAGTGCAGAGTCAGAATGCAGGTCGCACCGTCGAATGGGCCTTCCGGCGCGCTGTCGATGAAGCCCTCGTGCAACTGTGCTCGGACCGCAAGCTCACCGAGCGTCATTCGAGCGAGGTCGAGCATCGCCGCGGACGGATCGACGCCAACGAGCGACCATCCAGGCTGCGCCTCGGCGAACATCTTGAGTTCGAGGCCACCTCCAGCGCCGAGAACGAGCACCTGAGCGTCATCCGGCGCATGCTCTGCCAGAAGAAGCCCTGCCATGCGTTGCAGGTCGGCGTAGCCGGGCACCATCCGCGGCGGATTTTCGGCGTAGCGAGCTACAGCCTGCGGATCGGAGAATGCGTCCATGCGCAACGATAACACGGCGCACGGACACTACGAATGTCCGTATCGGATCGAGAGCCGCTCAGCGTGACATTTTCGGGCAAAGAGCGGCATCATCAGCGCCTGCACGGTGATGATCTCGACCGGCGTGTTAGGGCCGCATCGCGTGGGTGAAGGTGGTGATCTCATCGAACAACGGCGAGATCACCACCTTCACTCCGTCTTCGGACCGCACCGGATCGATGGACTCAGGCCGCCGAACTGGTTTGAGCCTCACGCCCGATGCTCGCTGGTGAGGACCGAAACGCATGACGACGGGTTGGGTGGGTACCGGCAGTCACTCTGTGCCTAATAGCTAGCGCATGTAGACCCGCCGCAGCCCCTTCTCTTCAACCCGGTGTATCTCCTCGTAGCCGGCTCGCGTGTAGAGGGTGATGTTCTTCATCATCGCCTCGTTCGTGTAGAGCGTGATCGTGGAATAGCCCCGCTCGATCGCCGCACGCTCTGCGAACTCCAACATCATGCGCCCGAGCCCGGCATCCTGCGCCTCGGGCGCGACGGCCATGTTGTCGAGCAACAGTGTATTGCCCTGCTCGTTCAGCACGATGATCCCCTGTATGCTCCCCTGGCGCCCCGCAACGTGCACCTGACGCTTCTCGATCAGTGTGGCATAGTCATCGAGCATAGGGCCGGGCTTACGACCGATGCGAGCGATGTAGTGGGAGTAGGCTGCCTGGACGATCGCCTGGACGGCGGCGAGATCATCGCGAGTGGCGAGACGGAGGTGTGGCATCATCGCCTGATGCTGGCACAGGCGGCGTACCTCGGGAATGATCCTCATGGAGCGGAACAGGCTCGTCCTGACGCTTTCGGCCTGAGAGTTCACCACCTTCGCTCCGGTCGCAGCGGGGCACCGGGTCAGTGGGCGCGGGCAGCCGGAACGGTTCGAATCAAGCGCTTGGTGCCGGCTTGCGCGAAGCCCGAGATCGGAGACGATCCGCCTCGGCAGGCTCGGGCGGTGATCCCGATCACCCACGCGTGCCCTGGCGATGATGCTGCGTGACGCGACAGACCTGGACCGTGCCCGTCGTGCGATGATGTAGACGATCTCGACGTGAACACGATGAGATCGTCTCCACCGGGATGAGGCCGCGGCTGGTTCCGCCTGAAAGCAACGATCCCGCATAAGGGGCACGTGTCAGTCAGCGGTCACGCGTCTTCGTCGTCCGCGAATCCTGTGTCGCGTTCCCGCTGGCCGCGGGCGAAGCCCCTGGTTGGCCGGTATTGCCAGACCCGCCCCCCATCTCTCCCGCTTTCAACTGCTCACCCTTCTGCTTTTCGCCTGACGTACCGGGCTGGACTTCATTTGACGAGGGCTTCGACGGTTGCTGTGCTCGCACCGCATCAGCGCCAGCGAGAAGGAACGGCAGAGCTAAGGTAATCGCAAGGACATGCCGCATGATGTGCTCCTGTGGTTTGCGTTTGCAGAAGCCAAAGGATCGCAATTGGTTCAAATACTGGCTCTTAGATTTCTCTGATGCATTTGCCAAAACATCCCTGCTCGCAGCATCATTGTGGCAGAGAGCATAGAATACCAGATGCCAACCAGCATTATCATTGTTGCGCGGTGATGCGATACAACCCATCGTTTCGATCTGTCAGTTCGGCTTCTTGCCGCGATGGCTGTTCGTCCACCTTGCCATGGCCGGGCGAGACCCCAGTGGTTCAAATGACCCTGAAACATGCTCCCAGGATAACGGGGGTCTGCAATGGGTCGATTTCGTTGAAAAACTCGGGGCCGGCCCGAAACAGCACCGAGAGACGCGCCCGCTGGAGAAAATTCCACTACCGTATCGCCCAGAACGCGCTGCAGTCATGGCATCAAGCGGCCGACGGGAGGGAAACATTCTTCGGCGACGAGCCCTGGGCAACGCCTAAGGCGTTACCTGAGAGTTTTTCAACGAAATCGGTCGAGAGCAGGCATTCAGAGCGCCAATAGGCGGTGGGCCTATGCCAATGAGAGGCGTTATGTCGAACACCCGCTTGAGCAGATTTCACAAATACGCGTTGCAGGATTTGGTGTGATGCTATAAAATCAGCTTGTTTTCGTTTGCTCTCCTGGCAGCAGGATTGACGTGAGCCGAGACGGAGACGGATAGGGCCGCTTCTCCACTTTGGAGGCTAGTCTCCCTAGCCATGCCCTTATAGGGCACGACTTTGCCTTACCTTCCGGAGGCGCCAGATGCTCTACATCGGTTTCGCACAGCGCTTGTTACTTCCGGAATCAAGTCGCTGCTCAGCGCGTGCCTGCTCCCACATACTCGCGAGTTGGCTCAGCAAGTTCATCGGGCGCGCTGAAGGTAGTACGGTGGGCGTCAGATGGCTGGGGATGCCCAGCGGCACCTGCGGAGTGCGGCTACCGATTGAGAATATGCATCGAGCCGCCTAGCGCGTCGAAGCCGCGAGACTCATCATGACAACGGGTCGGGGTGCTCCGATACTGTACCGTTGAATTTACGCGGCACAAGAGGACATCCGGCATGAACTTTACGATGCTGCAAACTGACGTTGACGCCTGAAGTGTAAGTGCCCTGGGTAATCACTGCCCCTCGGCATGCAGGACATCTCTTGATGTGATTCCTGTAAGCGCGGTGGGCCTCATCAGCAGGCATGGTCCGCCACTCATCATCGATTTTGACTTCACATTTTACGGTGCGGGGACGGGACATGTCCCAGCATGGCACAGCGGTCAGAAGTCAGCCAAGCCGGAGGAAGTGTCGCAGAGGTCGATTTTACGAACTCGCTTCTCACGATTGGAAAGATGCGCCCCGAGCGGGTGGCCCGCTGCGGGGCTTTTCATTCGGCGCCCGCCTATAGAAAGGCAGGGCACTTCATCATCAGCGGCAGACTCGGCGCGGTCCCCAGGGCGTCCGGCGGATGAAGCAGCGCGGTCCTCCGAACCGCCGAGGCCCGAACATGGGACGGCAACGTCCATAAGGGTTTCGGACCCAGCCTGGGCCGCAACCCATAGCGATGGTGGTGATGCTCCCGGTATCGTAGGCACCTGCCGGTGTCGCTGGGAGAGGCGCAGCCTCTGCTGCAGTCACGAAGCTCGTTCCACCGGCGATGGCGGCAACAACCGCCAGAGCTTTCAATCGCATCGTTTACATCCCTTGAGACGTTCGGCACGGGCGCCGGAAGCGACGCCGTGACATGAACGCGGGGCGACGCGAACGGTTCGTCCAGCAGCGGCGGCTCGTCGGGAGGTGTAGGGCTGCCCCCTATCCAGAGCGACTGAGGGATCGTAGAGCCCCCAAACCTATGCGGGTGGTCAGGGCACACGATGATCGGAGACAGTAGTGCATGGCCCGTCTCGCGACCCTCTCACCGCGCCTCGGCACCCTGGACACGCGGACGGCGCGCCCAGCACCGAAGACGGCGGATCCCGAACTGCTCACCCCCGAGCACAAGGTATGGCGCCAAGAGGTCCTGAAGCGCGCCGGATGGAAGTGCCAGGCGCCAGGCTGCACGGCTCACGGCCGCCGCGGCGGCGTCAGGCTCTACGCCGATCACATCGTAGAGCGCAGGGACGGCGGCGCCCCGTTCGACCCGGCCAATGGGCAGGCGCTCTGCGCCAAGCACCATGCGGCGAAGACGGCCAGGGCGAGGGCCGGGAGGATGGTGGCGCGCTCCGACGGGTAAAGCGCCGTAGTGGCCGGCAGAGGCCTACCGGCTGCCGAACCCCGTCTCGCTCCGCTCGATGGCTTTCATAGCAGCCTCGAACGCCTTGGCTTCGGTGCTGAACGGACGGTCGGAGCGCTCGATCAGTTTGCCGTGCTTCCTGAGGGCCCAGCCGAACTGCCCCTCGGGCTTCTTCAACGGCTCGACCGTGATCGAATAGGGGTGCGGGACTGCCTCTGTCATGTCGGCCATATGCCACGTGGCCCGTACGGCTGCCAGGGCGACACAGGTCCGAGGGTGGGGGGCGGTCGAAAGTCGGGGCGGCCAGGGGGCTGCTACCGCACAGGGTCCCATTCGCAGATTTTTTCCCGGTGGGTGAATTCGAGGGCCGCGGAGTGCTGCGGACGATCTGACGATGGCGAAGCCGAAAAAAGCGATCGACTGGAAGGCGGTCGAGCGCGATTACACGAAAACATCTCTATCCGTCAGAGAGTTGGCGCGCTGGTACAACTGCGACGAGAAGGCAATTCGCCTCCGCGCAAAGGCCGAAAAGTGGGTGCGGCCGGGCGCGGAAACTCCGCAGGCCGCTCCGCAGGATCCGCAGCCCCTCGCCGAGGTCGTGGCGCCCATTGTTGAGCGCGTTCGGCCCGAGCCGGCAGTCGTGGATGCCAGTCCCGAGGCAATCATCGCCCGTGGCCAGTCCTTGGCGGTTCGGATGCTCGACGAGTTGGAGGCCGACACCGCCTACATCGGGGAGATCGAGCAGGCGATCGAGGATGCGACGCCAGGCAAGGACGGCGCCCGTCGGCGGGACGCGATGATGAAGGCAGTCAGTCTTTCGAGCCGTGCTGGCACCCTCAAGAACCTCGCGCTTGCGGCCAAAACCTTCGCCGAGGCGGCGGCCCCAGACGGGAAGAAGAAGCAGCGGCAGGCGGCGGCGGATCAAGGCAGCCTGACCCATGCCGATCTACACGGTGGAACTCCAGGGCCATGACGGCTCCGGGGTGGTGACCTTCTATGCCGCCTCGGACACCTTCAACACGAGCCCGGCCGATGTGCCGGCCAACGAGCACTTCCATCCGTCGCTGGAGACGCCGGCCAACGTCGAGCGGGCTCTGTTCTCGGCCGGGGCCACGTCAGGCGAGGCCAGCATTGGATTCGGCGAGATTGTCCTCGCCAATGCGCACGGGCGCTACGACGCATGGCCGGACATCTCCTTCGATGGCCGGCCCTGCATCGTGAAGACGGTCAAAACCGACCCGACCACGGGGGCGCCGCTGTGGGCCTACAAGGACGCACCGGTGCTGATCCGCGGTACCGTCGAGAGCGTCGACCTCACCGACGCCTTCACGAAGGTTCGGCTGCGCTTCTATGACCGGCTCGCCGACCTCGACAAGCCGCTTCAAACGTCGCGCTACGGTGGCACCACGGCGGCCGGCGGTCAGGGTGTAGACGGGACCGCGGACCTTAAGGACACGCTCAAGCCGCGCATCTACGGCCGCAAATTCAACGTCGTGCCGGTGGACGTGAACCCGTTCGACCTGATCCGCCAAGTCTCGGATCGGCCGTGCGCGAGCATCGCGGTCTACGACGGCGGCCTGGCTCTCACGAATGCCGGCGATTTCGCGAGCGTCCCGGCTCTCACGGCCGCGGTGCTTCAGCCGGGCCAGTACGCCACCGCCCTCGCGCTCGGCCTGTTCAGGCTGGGAGGTGTGCCGGCCACGACGGTCACCGCAGACGTCACGGGCACCACGGATGGAAGCGCGCCCGGCATCGCTCGACAGATGCTGTTCGAT
>Ga0268290_100221_pt1 | contig 13398 bp, 10 predicted proteins | sample MetspRMADM_FD_191346 | JGI IMG/M metagenome (GOLD analysis project Ga0268290, IMG submission 191346) | Soil microbial communities from San-Diego area, Southern California, United States - Methylocaldum sp. RMAD-M | ecosystem: Environmental > Terrestrial > Soil > Desert | place: USA: California... | reverse complement strand
GACGCCACGACCTTGATCGGCCCCTGGATGTCGGGCCGCATCGCGAAGTTGATGACCGGGTTCGAGGCGATCGAGATGTCACCGTCGAGGTGGAACACCAGCGTGTCGCCCGAGGTCACGTCGACCCTCTCGATGTAGCGGGCGGGCGTATAGTCGCGGGTGATCTGGTTCATCTGCATGCCCGAGAAATTCGGATGGCGGATCATCAGCGTCGCCTCGATCGGCTTGCCGGCCTGAGGCTCGCCGACGAACTTCATGCGCATCTCGCCCATGCCCTTCATCGCCTCCTCGTCGCTCATGCCCATCGGTGCCGAGCACCCGCCGGAGGCTTTGACGAACTTGGCGGATTCGAGGAGCCGCCCGTCCTTGGTCTCCACCACGGCATGGACGTTGGTGTAGTTGTTCACCCGCACCCGCAGCTTGATCTCACCCGGGTCGGCGGCCGGGCCGAAGGTAAAGTGCGCCGCGTAGGGCGAGGGGTTGTCGTCGATGACGAAATAGAGACCCTTCACGCTGTCCTTGTCCGCGAGCGTCAGGCCGATCGGCACCAGTGCGGCGTCGAGGGCGCGGGCGGGCGCGTCGATGGTCACCGCGCGCTCGCTGGCCTCGGCCTTCCGGTCGCCGAAGATCGACGTCTTGATCTCGGTCCAGCGGGCGGCGCGCTCCTCGTCGGTATCGGTGGCGCCGGCCATGACCGGGGCAGGCGCGAGCGCCGCTGCGGAGAGCGTCAGGCCAAGGGCAAGCATCAGGCGTTTCATGGGAAAACGTGTCATGGCGAGGCCTTTCATGGCGGGTCTCCTTCCCGGAAGTCCCCCGAAGCGTGCGGCGGTCATTCCCACTCGAGTTCTTGGTAGGCCTGAGTGACGTTGCGGCCGTTATAGGTGTCGAACAAGGCCCAGCGATCCTTCTCGCCCTGCGCCACCGTCCGCACCGCCGTCTCGATCGGCACGCCGGCAGCCACCGCCTTGCGGGTCTCGTCGCGCAGGGCCGAGAGATAACGCGCGAGATCGGCCATCGCCGGCGCGAAGGCGACCCGAGTCGGGCCGTGACCCGGCACGGCATCGGCGGCTCCCATCGACTTCAGGCGCTCGATCTCCTTGAACCAGCCGAGCAGGCTGCCGTCGAGCGAGGGGACGCGGCCGACGAACAGGAGGTCGGCGGGAAACAGGAGCCCGCTGCCGGTGTCGAACATCGACAGGTCGCAGGTCGTGTGCGCGCTGCCATGGGCGGTGAGCCGGAGGATACGGTCGCCGAGATCGATCTCCGCCCCATCCTTCACGTCCATCGTCGGGTAGACGACCTCGCCCGCTTTGTCCCCTCCGAGGATCTCGGCCAGGCGCTGGCGGTAGAATTCGCCGCGGGCATCGAGGGCGCCGCGCAAGGCGGCATGGCCGACGAAGGTCGGGTTGTCGCCGCGGAAGGCGGCGGCACCGAAGACGTGGTCGGGATGCACGTGGGTCAGCATCACGTAACGGATCGGCTTGTCGGTGCGCCGGGCGATCTCCCGGCGAAGCCACTGCCCGTCGGCGAGGCTGCCGCCGGATTCGGTGACGAGCACACCGTCGCGCCCAATGATGAAGCCGATATTGGCGATGCCGTCGGCGTTCTCCGGCGTCGCCTCGGCATCGGGCCCCCGCCGGATGAAGACGCCCGGCGCGACCTCGTCCATCGACAGCGCGTCGGCCGCGAAACCGGGCCGCGGCAGGCAGCACAGGCAGAGCCCGCCGAGCAGGGTCGCGCGCCGCGTGAGGGAGCGGCTCACCGCGTGCCTCCGCTCCGCCCCAGACCCAGGCACGACCGTGCCGCCATCAGCCGCTCCCTCCCGATGAATTTATCGATATAGTGCAAACCATCTAGTAGGTAGATTTTTTGGCCGTCAAGTGCCAGCATCGGGGAACGGACGGGCCCGTCGCGATCACGTGATCGGCCGGACAGGGACGGACCACGAGTGGACGGACGGTAGACGGACGATGAGAGACACGCGCGCGTCGCTCCTCAGCGAGGCCGAGATCCTGGTGCGCGGCCGGGGCTATTCCGGCTTCAGCTACGCCGACCTCGCCGAGGCGGTCGGCATCCGCAAGGCGAGCATCCACCACCATTTCCGCACAAAGGAAGCGCTCGCCCAGGCGCTGATCGAGGCCTACGACGCGCGCTACGACGCGGCGCTCGACACGATTGCGGGCGCGACCGGCGACGGGGTCGCCCGGATCGAGGCTTATGGCCGGCTCTATCTCGGCGGGGTCGAGCAGGGGCTCGGCTGCCTGTGCGCGGCGCTCGCCGTCGAGCTGGAGACGCTGCCCGAGGCTCTGCGCCGGGCCATTACCGCCTTCTTCGACAAGCACATCGCCTGGCTCGCCGGTGTGATCGAGGAGGGTCAGATCGACGGCAGCGTTCGCGCTGGTCTCGATCCGCAGGCCCATGCCCGGATGGTCGTGGCGACGCTGGAGGGGTCGCTGCTGCTGGAGCGTTTCCTCGCCGGGCCGGAAGGGTTCGGGCGGACGCTGGCGGCCTTGAGCGCGGGGCTGCGGCCAGCCTCCTGACCGTTACAGGGCCGGGATGCGTCACGGCGGCCTTCCACGGCCGCCCGATGATACAATATGACAGGTATCACTGCCCTGATGTACCCGTCCCAGGATTCCGTATGTCCGACGCCTCCCCCCTCACCGCCTCGTCCCAGAAGATCCCGGTGACGGTGCTCACCGGCTATCTCGGAGCCGGCAAGACGACGCTGCTCAACCGCATCCTCACCGAACAGCACGGCAAGCGCTACGCCGTGATCGTCAACGAGTTCGGCGAGATCGGCATCGACAACGACCTCGTGGTCGGCGCCGACGAGGAGGTGTTCGAGATGAACAACGGCTGCGTCTGCTGCACCGTGCGCGGCGACCTGATCCGCATCATGGACGGGCTGGTGAAGCGCCGCGGCAAGTTCGACGCGATCATCGTCGAGACCACCGGACTGGCCGACCCCGCTCCGGTCGCCCAGACCTTCTTCGTCGATCAGGATGTCGGCGAGGCCGCCCGCCTCGACGCGGTGGTGACGGTGGCCGACGCCAAGTGGCTCACCGCCCGGCTCAGCGACGCGCCCGAGGCCAAGAACCAGATCGCCTTCGCCGACGTGATCCTGCTCAACAAGGCCGACCTCGTCTCGGGCGAAGACCTCGACCGGGTCGAGGGCCAGATCCGCGCGATCAATCCTTGGGCCAAGGTCCACCGCACCGAGCGCTGCGCGATCCCGCTCGATCAGGTGCTCGACCGCAACGCCTTCGACCTCTCGCGCATCCTCGACGTGGAGCCCGACTTCCTGGAGGAGGGCCACCACCATCACCACGATGAGCAGATGCAGTCGGTCTCGGCCAAGATCGACGGCCCGGTCGACCCGGAGAAGTTCATGCCCTGGATCTCGAACCTGACCCAGGTTCAGGGACCGGACATCCTGCGCTGCAAGGGCATCGTCGCCTTCCCCGACGAGCCGAAGCGCTTCGTCTTCCAGGGCGTGCACATGATCCTCGACGGCGACGTCCAGGGAGAGTGGGGCGCCGATGAGCCGCGTGTCTCCCGCGTCGTCTTCATCGGCCGCAACCTCGATGCGGACGCGATCCGCGAAGGGTTTTACGACTGCAAGGCGTAAGGCGACGCTTCCCCGGTTCGAAAGCGTCCATAAAAATGGGCCGCCCTCGCGGGCGGCCCTTTCTCATCACCGATGGCTCGACGGGACTTCGAGCGGATGGAGGTCCGGCGTCAGAGGTTGAGCAGCAGGTTCGCGGGGCCTCAGCAGCGGTAGCCGCCGGCGGTCTGGCCGTACTGCTTGACCGGGAAGTTCTGCTGGTTGGCGTTGCCTTCCGCAGCCGAGCTCATCGGGCAGGCCGCGTGGTAGGGGCCGTCATGGACGCCGAGCGGCGCATTCCAGCCGGACGCCATCGGCACCGGACGCGCATCGATGGCGCTGAAGGCCAGAGCCGACGTGACGGGAGCAGCGCCAAGCATAAGAGCGGCAACTGCAGCGGCAATACGGGTCTTCATGCGTTTCTCCAATTTTATATTCATCAAATTCCGGCGCTTCGGACTTGTATCGCCTTCGATAGACTGAACATGGGAATACATGTCCCGTAGCGACGTGCCATGGCACACGCGATGGACCGGATTAAATTCGCATTCGATGTTCCGACTGCGTGCCATAGGGTTCGAGTCGCCTCGTTCGGCCTATCCCCCGTCGAGCGGCCGATCGTGCGCGGTATCGGGCCTCGTCCCGGCCGAGGATATCGGCGCATCTCGTAAAGACGGGGCGAGACCTGGCGTCTCGGCGCCTCATTTCGGATCGGATGTCCGGGATCATGCGGCAACCGCGGCTTGCACCGGTCACCGAAGAAGAGCCCGGTCGAGACGTGCTCTCGATCGGCCGGCTTCAGGACCTAACCTGGCCGATTCCGCATCCTGAGGTTGGCGGACCCGCTTCTTCCTCCGGGCTGTTGGTTAAAACGCAACCTTTCGGTGGTTCGATCGCGCGGTTGAGGGGTCCGCAATCCTGTCGGCTGCCGCGTCGAGCGGCTTCGGCGGGTGGCGTTCGCGGCGCCCCGCGAGAGTTCGAGTTCGCCGATGTCCTCCACGACAGCCGCGCTGACAGGCGCGACGGCCACCGCGTCGCCGTCGCGATGGGACGCGGGAGCCTGGGGCCGCATCCCCGCCCTTCGTGCGGTCCAGGGACTGGCGACCGCCCTCCACGCGGCCTTCATCTTCTTCGCATGCTTCGCCTTCTCGGACGCATCGCCCTACGACCTCGTGGCGATTCCCACGATCGTGCTGTGGCTGGCACTCGGCATCCGCCTGCACCGGGGCGCCGTGCCCCTCGTGCTCCTGCTCCTCGCCTACCTCACGGCGATCGGGATCGCGCTGCTGCCCTATCTCAACGAGCCGCTGTCGGTGACATGGACGGTGCAGCTCGCCTATCTCACGGTGACCTGCATCTTCTTCGCGATGCTCTATGCCGACGACACGCGGGCGCGCATCGAGGTTGCGCTCAAGGCCTATACGGCGAGCTGCGTGCTCTCGGCGGCCCTCGGCATCGTCGGCTACCTGCAGCTCCTCGGCATCGAGGACCTGTTCTACAAGTACGGCCGCGCCTCGGGTACTTTCCAGGACCCGAACGTGTTCGGCTCCTTCCTGACCCTCGGCGCGCTCTACCTGATTCACGGTCTGCTCTCCGGCTCGACGCGGCGGCCGCTCCTATCCCTGGTCAGCCTCGTCGTCGTGATGGCAGGCATCTTCCTGTCGTTCTCCCGTGGATCCTGGGGCGGGACCGTGATCGCGGTCGCCGTGATGATCGGCGCGCTCTACGCGACGAGCCGCTCGCGGGCCCTGCGACGGCGGATCGTGACGCTCGGCCTCGTCACCGTCGGGCTCGGTGCGGTCGCCCTCGCCGGACTCCTCTCGATCGACAGCGTCGCCCAGACGTTCCACACCCGCGCCGCGGTCACGCAGGATTACGACGAGGGCGAGACCGGCCGCTTCGGCAACCAGATCCGCGGCATGGGAATGATGCTGGAGGAGCCACTCGGCTTCGGTCCCCTTCGCTGGCGGCAGATCTTCAACTTGGAGCCGCATAACTCCTACATCGGCAGCTTCGCCAACGGCGGCTGGCTGGCGGGCGCCGCCTTTATCGCTCTCGTGGCGGCGACCTCCTTCGTCGGCTTCCGCCTCATGGTGCATCCCTCACCCTACCGGGCCTATGCGCAGATCGTGTTCCCTGCGCTGCTGATGTTCTTCCTCCAGGCGATGCAGATCGACGTGGAGAAGTGGCGCCACGTCTACATGATGCTCGGGATGGTCTGGGCATTGGAGGCAGCCCGTCTGCGCGGGGCACCTCCGCCCTTGACCCTCCCTCTCCCGCGGCGCATCGGAAGACATCCGAGCGTAGCATCATGGGCCGGGACGGACGGCGCGCACGGAGTTATGGTCGGAGGCGGACACGAGGCTTTCGGAACGACGGTGAGGCCGTGACCACGGGATCGGCGGGCGAGGCTGAACGCCTCGCGGCCCTGCACGCGCTGCGCATCCTGGACAGTGATCCCGAGGCGCAGTTCGAGGCCGTGTGCCGGACGGCGCAGCGCCTGTTCGGCGTCGCGACGGCCTATATCTCCCTGGTCGATGCCGAGCGACAATGGTTGAAGGCCTGCGCGGGTACCATGCCGGTGCAGACGCCGCGCAAAGGCTCCTTCTGCGATCGGACGATCGAGCAGGATGCGCTGCTCGTCGTTCCCGACGCCCGCCGCGACCCGCGCTTTTCCGAACTCGAGATCGTCACCGGCCCGCCCCACATCGTGTTCTACGCCGGAGCGCCGCTGATCCTGAAGCCGGGCGTGCGGCTCGGCTCCCTCTGCCTCGTCGATCCGCAGCCGCGGGACTTCACGCCGGACGACGAGGCGGCCCTGCGCGACCTCGCCGAGATCGTAACGGCGCAGATGCGGCTGCGGCGCGACAACCTCGCCTACGCCAGCGAACGGGCGCTGCGCCAGATCCACGAGAGCACCATCCGTGCCCAGGGCGCGGAGATCGAGCGGCGGGCGAGTGCCAACTCCCTCCTCACCATGGCGGAGCAGATCGCCCAGGTCGGCCATTGGCGCGTCAACTTTGCCAGCGGCCAACCGATCTACTCGGAAAGCCTGCTGCGCATCGCCGGCCTCGACCCGACGGCGACGGCAGCCCGGCATCCCGGCCTCGCTCAATTGTGCCATCCCGCGGATCGCGGGCGCGTCGAGGCCATCATCGCCGCGGCGATCGCGGGCGGGCACGATTTCGAGTTCGAGACGCAGTTCGCACGACCGGACGGAACGGTCCGCGACGTGATGGTGCGGGGCACCTGCAAGACCGACGAGGCGGGCCGAACGACCGGATTGTTCGGCATCCTCATGGACGTGACCGACCGGCTCCGGATCCAGGCGGAGATGCGGCGCAGCGAAATGCGCTACCGCAGCCTCGCCGACGCCCTGCCGCTGCTGGTCTGGACCGTCGATCCGGACAGCGGCGAGTCGACCTACGTCAACGCGCGTTTCGAGGATTATTACGGACCGATCGGCGCCGCGCGGGTGCAGCGGCTCGCCCGCAACCATCCCGACGACGCTGCGGCCATGGACGCGGCGTGGCGGGCGGCTCAGGCGAGCGGCCAGGGTTACGACGGCCAGTGGCGCCTGAAGGCACGCGACGGCACCTATCGCTGGCACAAGCTGTCGATCACTCCGATCCGTAGCGCGTCGGAACCGGCCAAGGTGGTCGAGTGGATCGGCACCGCCCTCGACATCGACGAGATCGTCTCGGCGCGGCTCGCCGTGGAAGATACGAGCCGCCTGCTCGGCATCGCCCTGGAGGGGGCGGAGGCCGGAACCTTCGACTGGAACCTGCGCACCGGTATCACCGTGCTGTCGCCGGAGAGCGTGCGCCTCTACGGTTTGCCTGAAACCGGCGAACCGCGCGCCCTGTCCCCGACGGAATGGACCGCGACCATCCATCCCGACGACGTCGTCGAGGCCTGGAACCGGATCCACCATGCCGTCGATACCCAGACCCGCTTCACGGCGGAGTACCGGGTGGGCCAGCGCTGGCTCTACACCTCCGGTCGCACCCTCTATGACGGCGCCGGCCGGCCGTATCGGATGCTCGGGCTGCATCTCGACATCACCGAGCGCAAGGCGGCCGAGGCAGCCCTGCGCGCCGCCACCGCCGAGGCCCGCGCCGCCACGGTGGAGGCCGAGCGGGCGAGTGCGGCCAAGAGCGAGTTCCTCGCGGCCATGAGCCACGAGATCCGCACGCCGCTCAACGGCATCCTCGGCTATGCCGACCTGCTGCTCGACCGGCCCGACCGCGACCCGGAGGATCAGCGCCGTCTGGAACTGATCCGCGTGTCGGGCGAGGCCCTGCTCACCGTCGTCAACGACGTCCTCGACGTCTCCAAGATCGAGGCCGGACACCTCGAACTCGACCCGCTTCCCTTCGCCCTCGGCAAGCTGATCGAGGACACCGTCGCGATCATGCGGGGCAGCGCCCTCAAGAGCGCGCTGACCGTCGAGGCGCGGATCGCCCCCGACCTGCCCGCGAGCGTGATCGGCGACGCGAACCGCCTGCGGCAGGTGCTGTTCAACCTGCTCAACAACGCGGTCAAGTTCACGCCGGCAGGCTCCGTCACCCTCACCGTCCGCTACGAAGGATCCGTTACCGGCGCCGACGGCGGCACGGCCGAAGCCCTGCGCTTCGAGGTCAGCGACACCGGCATCGGCATCGCGCCCTCGCAGCGGCACAGGCTGTTCAAGCCCTTCAGCCAAGTCGACGGCTCGATCAGCCGGCGCTTCGGCGGATCGGGCCTCGGCCTCGCCATATGCCACCGCCTCGTCACCATGATGGGGGGCGAGATCGGGGTCGAGAGCCTGGAAGGCGTCGGATCGACCTTCTGGTTCACCCTGGCCCTGCCGCGCGGCACCCGCCCGCTCGCCGCCGAGGCAGCGGCCCTCGCGCAGCCCCCGAACGCGGCGGGGGGCGTCCGTCTGCTGCTCGTGGAGGATGTGCCGATCAACCAGACGCTGGCCCGCGCCGTGCTGGAGGCGGAGGGCTACCGCGTCGATGTGGCAGGCGACGGCGCTGCGGCGATCGCGGCCGTCGAGGCCGTCTACGGGCCGGCGGGAGGGGCCGACCCTTACGCCGTCGTGCTGATGGACGTACAGATGCCGGAAATGGACGGCCTCACCGCCACCCGCCGGATCCGTGCCATGACGGGCCCCGCCGCCCGCCTGCCGATCGTAGCGATGACCGCCAACGTCCTCGACGGACAGGTCCAGGATCTGATCGCGGCAGGCATGGACGACCATGTCGGCAAGCCCTTCAAGCGCACCCAGCTCTGCGCCGTGATCGAGCGTTGGCGGTCCGCCGGCGCGGCGCGGGCGCTCGAAAAGGCAGCCGTTCTCGGGACTCCTCGACACGACGACCGGCATCGTGCCTTCCACCGCGAGCCCGGCATCCAGGCCGATGCGCGCGACGGCGGGCCAGTGCTCGACCGGGCGGCCTTCGCTGCCGTGCAGGACACGATGGGCCGCGAGCGCGTGCTGTCGCTCCTCTCGCTGCTTGAGCTGGACCTCGAACGGCGCTTCCTCCCGGAGGCCGCCGAGCCGGACCGGATCGGTTTCGACAGGGAGCAGCTCGCCTACGACGCCCACGCCGTGGTCGCCGCCGCCGGCGCCCTCGGCTTCGTTGCCCTCTCCGATCTGTGTCGCGAGATCGAGGCGGCCTGCCGGGACGGCGGCGACCTTCCTGCCCTGATCCACCGTCTCGTCACGCTGCGGACGGATACGCTCGGGACGATCCGGGCCCTGCGTGCGGCGTGAGGTGGCAACAAGGGCCTTCCGTGTCTTGAGATCGCCGCCTCGCCGCGCCACCTGACAGCCCGTCCCGCTTCCCCGACGAAGCCCGCCGCCAGAGCCCGCCTTGCCGCCTCTCTTCGACTACGCCGCGCGAGCGGGTTCCGCGATCAAGGCCTTCGCGGAAGCCTCCAGCGATCTCCTGATCCAGCCGACGCTGCGGCTCGGCGTCACCGGTCTCGCCCGTTCGGGCAAGACGGTGTTCACCACCGGACTGATCCACCATCTCGTCGAGGGCCACGCGCTGCCCGCCTTCGAGCCGGCGCAAGCCGGGCGCCTGCGCCGGGCGCGGCTGGTGCCGCAGCCCGACGACGACGTCCCGCGCTTTCCCTTCGAGGAGAATTTTGCGGCGCTGACCGAGGCGCGGCGCTGGCCGGGCTCGACCGACCGGATCAGCCAGTTCCGCCTCGCCATCGAGTACGAGCGCTCGGGCGGATGGCGCAGCGGTCCGGCCACGCTGATGCTCGACGTGGTGGATTATCCCGGCGAGTGGCTGCTCGATCTGGCGCTCGTCGATCAGAGCTACGTGGCGTGGTCGCGCGCGACCATCGCCGGCACCCGACGGGCGGGCCGTGCCGACATCGCCGCGCCCTGGCTCGCGCTGATGCAGGAACTCGACCCCGCGGCGGCGCTCGACGAGGTGCTGGCCGAGCGCGCCGCCAACGCCTTCAAGGCCTATCTCGCCGCGCTTCGGGCCGGCGCGGAATCGGTCGCCACGACGCCGCCGGGGCGCTTCCTGATGCCCGGCGATCTCGCCGGCTCGCCGATGCTGACCTTCGCCCCCCTCGACCGTCTGGAGGAAACCCAGGTTCCCGGCAGCCTCGGGGCGCTGATGGAACGGCGGTTCGAGGCCTACAAGAGCAAGGTGGTGGAGCCGTTCTTCCGCGAGCATTTCCAGCGGGTCGACCGGCAGATCGTGCTGGTCGACGTGCTCTCCGCGGTCGATTCCGGGCCGGCGGCGCTCGCCGAACTGGAGGAGGCGCTCGACGCCGTACTGCTCGCCTTCCGGATCGGGCGCAACAGCCTGCTCTCGCGCTTCTTCGCCCCGCGCGCCGATCGAATCATGTTCGCCGCGACCAAGGCCGACCATCTCCACCAGTCGAGCCACGACCGGCTCGACGCGCTGCTGCGCCTGCTCGTCTCCCGCGCCATGCGCCGCACCGAGGCGGCGGGCGCCCGAGTCGGTACTGTGGCGCTCGCCTCGGTGCGCGCCACCCGCGAGACCACGGTGCACGATGGCAGCGAGGTTCTGCGCGCCGTCTCCGGCACGCCGGAGGCGGGCGAGCATGTCGGCGACGAGATCTTCGACGGATTGTCCGAGGCCGCGGTGTTTCCCGGCGAGCTGCCCGCCGATCCGCAGGCGGTGCTCGACGGGGCGATTCCGCCGGGCTCGTTTCGCTTCCCCCGCTTCCGCCCGCCGCCGGTCAAACCCGACGCGCTCGGCCGTCCGGGCCACCTGCCGCAGATCCGGCTCGACCGGGCCATGCAGTTCCTGATCGGGGATCGGCTGACGTGACCAACCCGCAGCGCCCGCGCGCCTTCCGCATCCCCTCCGCCGACCAGCCCCCGCCGGAGGCCGCAACCGCCGAGGCGCCGCTCCCGCCGCGGCCCGAGGTGCGCTTCGTCGAGGAGCCCTACGAGATCGTGGATGCCGCCGACGGCGTCGCGGTGCCGGTAGCGCCCAAGCGCCGGGCGCCGTGGCTGTCGATCCTGTTCGGCGCGCTCGGCGGTCTCGTCACGATCGCCGTCGGCCTCTCGGTCGAGCGGCTGATCGCGGACCTGTTCGCCACCGCGCCCTGGCTCGGCTGGGTCGCGCTGGTGCTCCTTCTCGTCGCCGTGATCGCGCTGACGGCCGTCGTCGCCCGCGAGGCGCTGGGAGTTTGGCGCGAGCGCAAGATCGAGGCTTTGCGCGAGCGCGCGCTCGCGGCCCTCTCGACCCGCGACCACACCGCGGCGCAGGCTGTGGTACAGGAACTGCGGGGTTTCTACGCCGATCGACCGGCGCTGGCCGGCGGCCTTCGCCGCCTCGACGCGGTGGGCGACGCGATTCTCGACGTGGACGACCGGCTCGCTCTCGCCGAGGGTGAGTTGCTGGCGCCGCTCGACCGGCAGGCCAAGGCGGCCATCGCCCAGGCCGCGAGCCAAGTCTCGGCTGTGACCGCGCTCAGCCCGCGAGCGATCGTGGATGTCGCCTTCGTGGTGTTCTCCGCCGCCCGGCTTCTGCGCCGGATCGCGGCGATCTATGGCGGGCGGCCCGGTCTGCTCGGCTTCCTGCGGCTCGCCCGGGCGGCGCTCGCGCATCTGACCGTGACCGGCGGCATGGCGGTGGGCGAGGGCATGCTGCATCAGGTGCTCGGCCTCGGGCTCGCAGCCCGCGTCTCGGCCAAGCTGGGAGAGGGCGTGCTCAATGGCCTGATGACCGCGCGTTTCGGCCTCGCGGCGCTCGCCGTCTGCCGTCCCCTGCCCTTCGTGCGCGTGAGCCCGCCCACGGTCAACGAGGTGGCGGGCCAGCTTTTTCGCGGGAACGAGGACAAGGCGTAACGCCTCCTCGTCCTTGCGAGGCGGAGCCGAAGCAATCCAGCGCTCCGCCTTATCCGAAAAGGTCGCGCCCTGGATCGCTTCGGCTTCGCCTCGCGATGACGGCGGTTGGCGACGGCGGTTGGCGCAACGCCCCGAACAAGAAGGCTCCCGCACCGGCCGGTGCGGGAGCCTTCTTTCTGCTACGGGTGGGACGCCGCTATCAGCAGTCGTCGCCGCCCTTCTTGTCGCCGAGCTTCTGGTCGTGGCCGGCGGCGTTCATCGCGCCGACGGTGCCTGGAGCAGCCGGCTGCTCGCCGCCAGCGGTGTTCTTGGCCGAGCTGGTCTGGTCCGAGCCCGGCTTGTTGCCGACGCCCTGGCCGGCGCCGACATTGTTCATCGCACCCACGGTGCCGGGCGAGGCCGGCTGCTGGCCGCCCGCAAGGTTCTTCGAACCCGCATCGGCGCCGCTGCCGGTGCTGCTGTTCGCAGCGGCGGAGTCGCCGGGAGCCTTGGAATTGGTGCTGCCCGTGTTGCAGGGCGCGGCGAGTGCGGAGCCGGCGATGAAGGCGAAGGCGGTGGCGGTGGCGATGGTCTTCGTGAGCGTCACGATTGCGTCCCTCCGAAATTGTCCGACCGACACTGCCGGTCGGTCTGCCCGGAGAAAGCAGTTAAGGAAAATTAAGTTCCCGATTTATCCTGCATCAAAGAATCTTTTTAGAACTGCATTCCCATACATTCGATAAGAATCGGCCCAAGCCCCTGATGTGAAATACACTATCTTGCCGAACGCTTGCCGCGCGGGCGGGGCCGTCCGCTCACAGCGGCGCGAGGAAGCCCGCCAGCCGCATCAGACCCTCGGGCCAGGGCCCATGCCCGCTCGCGACGTTGATGTGGCCGGCCTCGCCCGCATCCACCAGGGCCGAGCCCCAGGCATAGGCGTAGTCCTCCGCCCGCTCGTAGGTGCAGTGCGGATCGGTGCGGCTCGCCACCAGCAGCGAGGGGAAGGACAGCGGATCGCGCGGCACCGGCGCGAAGGCGCGCACGCTCTCGGGCAGGTCGGCGCCCGCCTCGATGTCGGGGAAGGCGACCAGCAAGGCTCCACGCACCACGCCGGGCGGGAACCGCGGCGCGGCCTCCACCGCCGCGACGACGCCGAGGCTGTGGGCGATGAGGATCACCGGCCGGGTCGCCGCCGCGACCGCCTCGACGACGCGGTTGCGCCACGCCTCCGGGTCGGGCCGGTGCCAATCATCCTGCGCGACGATCCGCGCGGTCTTGAGCCGCGCCGCCCAGCGCGCCTGCCAGTGCTCCTCCTCGGAGCCGGCATAGCCCGGCAGGATCAGGATGTCGCAATCGGCAGTCTTCATGACCGTTTCTTGGCAGGTTGCTTGGCAGATTTCTTGGACTGTCTTCTCAGACGAGCGGCGTCCTTACGCAACAGGCGGCGGGCCGCCCGGCTCCCCTGACAAACGTCACGCGA
>Ga0268290_100220_pt1 | contig 13461 bp, 12 predicted proteins | sample MetspRMADM_FD_191346 | JGI IMG/M metagenome (GOLD analysis project Ga0268290, IMG submission 191346) | Soil microbial communities from San-Diego area, Southern California, United States - Methylocaldum sp. RMAD-M | ecosystem: Environmental > Terrestrial > Soil > Desert | place: USA: California... | reverse complement strand
ACGGTTCCAGCGGATCAGCCGGACGCCGCCCGAACGATCCTCGATGGTGATGGCTTCGCTCATCCGTCCTCGCCCCCGCACATTTATCAATCTTCGGCGCGCCGCCTCACCCTTCTTCCCGCCGCGATGCTTTGTCGAGGGGCCGCGGCGAGGCCGGGGCGCCGCAGGCGGGTTCACGACCCCAGGACCCCGCGCATCCCGCGCCGCCCCTCCTTCCGGGCTCCGCCCCACGGCCCCGGAAGGGGGGTGGAGGGGCGCCAGGGCCGATCGGCCTCCGCACGGCCCGCTGCGTCGATTCCCTCTCGCGACCCCGGACACCGCCCGCCGGCCGCCTCGGTCCCCGCCGCGCGACCGTGCGGTCCCAGTGTCGCACCCGCGAAACTTGGCCGTCCGCGTGTCGGATGACGAGCTATGTGGTCTCTCTATGCTCTGACGATCCTCGCTGGTCTCGCCAACGCGATCCAGCCGGGACAGAACGCGACGTTGTCGAAGTCGCTCGGCCTGCCGGTGACGGCGGCCCTCCTGACGCTGCTCGTCAGCACCGCCGCCCTGCTCGTGGGCGGCCTCGCCCTGGGCAAACTCGAACTCCCCACCGGCCAGCAGCTCGGGCAGGTGCCCTGGTGGGCGTGGCTCGGCGGCTTTCTGAGCATCCTGCTGATCCTGGCCCAGCTCTACGCCTCCCCCGCCATCGGCGCGGCAACCTTTTTGGGGATCATCGTCACCGTGGGCGTGGCCGCCTCTCTGGTGCTCGACCATTTTGGCTGGATCGGGTTTCAGGTACACCCGGCGAGCGTTTGGCGCGTTGCCGGGGCGGTGTTGATGGTGATTGGGGTTGGGTTGGTGGCGGTCTTTTAGATCGAATTATTCGCGTATATGATGCGCAAATTCAATTTAATAATCTCGATGTTTTGTAAAATTCAAAATCTCGACCGCCTTTGACTGGAGTCAATCAGCATAATAATATCAGCATCTTTAATGGCCCTTTCTCTATTGACTGTTGCGGAATGTGTGAAAAAATATATTAATAATGCCGACATCAGTATTACGACGGAAAATACAATATATTTAGTCAGGCGAAAAATCATTTCACCCTGCTTGACGCGATTCCATTCGAATTTGAGCAGTTTGCGGGCAGCATTCGAGAATTCGACTTCAGCAAGCCTGATTCTGTCAGGTGTTAGATTCTCGTTGGAGCTAGCGATGCTCTCGAAAGATGCCATCGAAATCAACAGTTCCTTCGCTGTTTCTTCTTTATCATTTATGCGAAATATGATGCCATGACTTGCTTCGTTGAGCATTTTATAGTTCGTGACTTGAGCTGAACCATCGAGTGGCTTCCCCGCTTTTTGTAAGCGAACTGCATCCGCCACTGCATTAATATTTACAAGGTAGGCAATAAAGCATTTTCGCAGGTCTTCTATCCAAGCCTGCCGAAATTCAGATACTTTCTGCTCTTTTCCAACGATTAAACCTAATAATGATACTAGCCCTGCAATTAAGGCTGCGCCTACGGCGCCGATAGTAATATCAATCATTGCTTGTATTCTGGGTGTGTCGTTGGGGAAAATTTATCAACGGAGTCGTTAAAGAGCCGAATTGAATGTCTCACTCAAGAATGCAATCTTAGGTCCGGTCTGGCAAGAAGGCGCAGGGGACTTTCGTGAGGATAGTTCGTCGCGTGTCTGAGAAGTTAACTTTTCATTTTGACGGTGCCCTTGCTGACGGGCACAGGATGAATTTCTATGAGTCAGCTCGTTTCCAATACGCAGCTGCACGGTTAATGGTCAAGTTGGCGCAGTTTAGAAGAGATGGTAGGTTTGTACAGAAAATTACCAATAATTCTAATTTTGATATCCAGCTTGTGAGTCAAAAAGACGGTTCTTTTAATATAAATATAGAGGATGCAGGGCAAAGCTCTACCGAGGAAAGTTTCGTTAAAATCTCTCTTGCAGATTTGATAGCTTATGTAAGTGAGAGAATCATTGAAAAAATTGATCAAACTACCTTGTCCGAAGCAGCGATCAATAACCGGAGTAGATTGGTTAGTAGCAAACTTGCAGACACGAATCCCGCAGCTGCCATAGATCAGTTGGTAGAAGTTGCTCTGGAAGATAAAGAACTTACTTCGAGCCTGCCGTCGAATGTCCAAGATCTAATTAGGCGGAGGGTTGCAGAATCGTATCGCGAGCAGCGATTGTCAGTGAATCAAGGCGCTATATCTCGCATAGATTTTGCGAGAAGTCAGAAGCTAATCGCAATGTCTGCGCCTCTAATAAGCGAAATGGCAACAGCTTTAAGGAAGAGTGCCACTACGCTCGAGGTAAGTTCACCTGCTCACGATAAAGATAGGTCGGTGCTATTTCTTGATCGAGATATGGCTCGAGAAATTGAGACGGCAATAGTTGATAGTGACATCACTCCCATGCTTGGAGATATAACTCAGTTCAATAAGGATAATGGCTGGGGGAAGCTCAAAATAGATCAAGGGATGAAAACGATCAGTTTTAGTATACCGTATGACATACTTCCTAGTATAAGGCAGAAATTGATCGATAATATGAAAGTGGATCAAGTTTACCTGCAGACCTATTTTGTCAGAGATAGATCTGGCGAACTGATTCGTTTGATTGCAGTGGGGATACTTCCTACGCCTACGATTTGACGATTTGTCAAATATTTCTATCCAATCTATATTAATTTCGGTACGGCGAGCTTCTGAGTTGCGTTCCTCATTGCAGGTTTTTCTCCATCACCTTGCAACATTTATGGTGGCGCTGACGGAACAGAAAAGGCTTGACATAACAGGTAAAAAATCCTACAATCGCCGCCACTCACCTCCCGGACCAACCGGGGGAGCTTTTCTGGTGACCGGCCGGCGAGGCTCGTGGGGAGGTGGGGCGGTTCCCGCGTCGGTGGCCCGGTCGCCATCGCCCCGGGCGCTGTGCGCGACACAACGCTGTCTCGGGATGGGGCCATAGGCCGTCTCGGGTCGGCGCCCAGGAACAACCGGAGCCGGGCCCAATACGAGGTCCGGTGCGGACGAGTCCGCTCATAGCCGTCTGCCGAGGTTCCCTCTCCCCTCGCGGGGAGGCGGTCCGAGGGTTCCACAGGCGCATATGTCCGGGGTCGAGGCCGGTGGAGAGACCGTGACGCCAAAACGGAGGGACGGCTTCTCGTGATAAGGAAGCGGCCCCTCCGCTGGACGCCGGGAAACCGGCAAAGTCTCACATCAGCATCCGGAGGTTTCGCGGCGTCCCGCGTCCCCCTCGGGGTTTGTGTCAGGTGCGTCCCCAGCCGGCCGATCGGCCAGCCGTCCTCCGAGCCTCAGGGCCGCGGGGGGAAACGTGTTTTCGAAAAGGCTTTTCGACCGGTCGGGGAGACGGGCGCAGTTCCAGGCCCCGGATTGGCGTTGGCGCAGAGATCGCTTCGCGTTCTCCCCCGTCATCGCGAGGCGAAGCCGTGGCAATCCAGGCCGAGACGTTTCCGGCCGATGGCGCACCCTGGATCGCTTCGGCTCCGCCTCGCGATGACGGTGCGATGATGGCCTTACGCCACGCCGGTGCGCAGCAGGTCGTGGTAGTGGACGAGGCCGACGGGGCGGCCGTTCTCCACCACCACCAGGGCGGTGATCTTCATCGCCTCCTGGATCTGCAGCGCCTTGGCGAGCAGGGTCTCGGGCGTGATCGTGCGGGGGTTTTTGGTCATCACCGCCTCGACCGGCAGGCGGTCCAGCCCCTCGCGGGAGAAGATGGCGCGGCGCACGTCGCCGTCGGTGAGGATGCCGGCCAGCGACCCCTCGGCATCGACCACGAGGACGGAGCCGAACCCCTTGGCGTCGATCTCGGCCACCGCGGCCCGCATCGCGGTGCCGAGCGCCACCATCGGCAGGTCCGCGCCGCCATGCATGACCTCGCGCACCTGCCGCAGCGAGGCGCCGAGCCGGCCGCCGGGATGGAACACGGAAAAATCGCGGGCGGAAAAACCGCGGGCCTCCAGCAGCGCCACGGCGAGCGCGTCGCCGAGCGCGAGCTGCATCGCCGTCGAGGTGGTGGGGGCGAGCCCGTTCGGGCAGGCCTCCTTCGCCTTCGGCAGGGCGAGGCAAGTATCGGACTCGCGGCCCAGCGTCGAGGCGGCGTTCGAGGTGATCGCCACGAGGCCGACGCGGTAGCGCCGGGTGTAGCCGATGATGTCGGCGAGTTCCGTGGTCTCGCCCGACCATGAGAGCGCCAGCACCACGTCCTCGGGCTGGATCATGCCGAGATCGCCGTGGCTGGCCTCGGCCGGATGGACGTAGAGGGCCGGCGTGCCGGTGGAGGCGAAGGTCGCGGCGATCTTGCGGGCAACGTGGCCGGACTTGCCCATGCCGGTGCAGATCACCCGGCCGCGCGCGGCGCCGATCCGCTCGACGGCCTGGGCGAAGGGCTCGCCGAGGCCGTTGCCGATCGCGGCCATCAGGCAGGCCAGGCCCTCGCGCTCGGTCTCGATGGTGCGCAGCGCCGAGGCGATGGCGGGCGGGCGTGCCGACTCCGCGCGCGCCGCGTCCTGATCCTCGATCCGCTGTGCCAGGGCCATGAAGTCGCGTTCCGTGTCGTCCGGGGCCGTGCGCACGGCGCCGGGTCGTGACTCGATCTTGGTTTGCCGCGCCGTCTTCGCCCGCGACTGTGGCCGCAAGGCGGCTGCCCGGCCCGGCCCGGCACAGCACGGGGCCAGCGCCCGCAACGGCGCGTTAACCATGCCCGCTGTAGCTTCCTTAACCATGGAGCGCCGGCCGGACACGGTCGCCGCCCCGTCCACGGGCCGCCGGCCGCGTCCAGGGCCATAGCCAGGGCCCTCACCAGGGAAAGAGCGCTGCCGGTGTCACGCGAGCGGCCGATCGGGGACAAGCGAGGGGGCCGCCGCAGCGCGTTCGCCCTGGCGCTGCTGCCTGCCCTGTTCGGCCCTGTTCTCGGCTCCCCTGCCCTGGCGCAGGAGACGCCCGACCCGTCGCAATCTGACCCGGCCCCGGGTGCCGCATCGGGATCGCCCGCGCGCACCCCCTCCGAGCCGGCCACCGCCGGCCGCCCGCGCCGCTCCGCCTTCGACGCGCCGACGGCTTTGCGCGGCTCGGGCGCCTTCTCCGCCCCCGCCCCGCTCGGCAGCGGCACGACGACGAGCCAGGCTCCGGCCTCCTCCTCCGGGGAGGAGGAGCCGACGGTCGCCCGCCTGCCCCGCTTCCGCAGCGCGGCGAGCCTGCCTGGCTCCGCCACCGCGCAGGGCACGCCGGCCCGGCCCTCGCTGCTGCGCCTGCGCGCGGCGCCCCCGCGCCGGCTCGGCTCGGCGACCCGCCGGATCACGCAGACCCGCACGCAGCAGACCGTCACGGATCTGCGCCTCACCCCGGTGATCCAGACGCCCGTCTCCGGCGTGCCGCTGCCGACGCCGATCTTCGGGATCGGCCTGCCGAACGCCACCGGGTTCCTGCTCGGCACGGCGCTCCGCCGGCCGATTCCCGCCGACACCGCCTATGCGCCGCTCGGCATCCGGTTCGGCACCTTCACGCTGCTGCCGGCCTTCACCCAGAGCGTCGGCTACGATTCGAACCCGGACCAGATCGGCGGGACCCGCCCGCGGCCGTCCCTGGCGCTGCGCAGCGAGGCGGAGCTGGCGCTGCGCAGCGAGTGGTCGGCGAGCGAACTCACCGCCGAGATGCGCGGCAGCTACCTCGAATATCCGCAGAACCCGGAGGCGAGCCGCCCCAACGCGGTGGGCACCGCGCGGATGCGCATCGACGTCGACCGCGACACCCGCGTCGATCTGGAGACCCGCTTCCTGCTCGACAGCCAGCGCCTCGGCAGCCCGGATCTCGGCGCGGGCGGGGCGACGACCCGGCCGCTCTTCGCCACCTACGGCGCGACCGCGGGCGTGCAGGAGAACTTCAATCGGCTGCAGCTCTCGCTGCGCGGCTCGATCGACCGCTCCGTCTTCGAGGATGCGCAGCTCGGCAACGGCACCACGATCATCCAGAGCGACCGTGACGCCAACCAGTACGGTCTGCGCCTGCGCGCCGGATACGAGATCTCGCCGGCGATCACGCCCTTCGTCGAGACCTTCCTCGACACCCGGGTCTACGACACGCCGGTGGATCAGTTCGGCCTGCGCCGCGATTCCGACGGCATCGCCTTCACCGCGGGTGCGGCGGTGGCGCTCAACAGCACGCTGACGGCGGAGATCTCGGGCGGCCTGCAGCACCGCTCCTACGTCGACCGCACGCTGCAGGACATCAACGCGCCGGTCATCAACGCGGCCCTGGTCTGGTCGGTCTCGCCGCTGACCACGGTGCGCTTCAACCAGCAGACGGGCGTGATCGAGACCGCGGTGCCGGGCTCCAGCGGCGCCTTCACCGACGCCGCCACGCTCGAAGTGCAGCACGACCTCCTGCGCAACCTCTCGATCACGCTGGGCGGCGCCTACCTGTCCACCAACTACGACGGCGTGCGCATCCGCGAGCGGGGCTATTCGGCCACCGCCCGGTTCGACTACCGCTTCAACCGCTGGCTCGCTTTGCGCGGCAGCTACATCTACTCGACGCTGAGCAGCACCATCCCGCTCTCGACCTACGAGGCGCACACGGTGCTGCTCGGCGTGCGGGTGAACCCCTGACGGGAGAGGGCGTCAGCGGGCCAGGGAGAGCTGGGCGCCGGATTTCGAGAGCGCGCCCTCGAGGCCGCCGCCGCCCTGGCGCAGGCGCGCGGCGACGGTGCCACCCGGCTGGTAGAGGTAGACCTCGCCATCGCGGAAATCCCAGGCCGAGACCTTGGCGAGATCCTTGTTGCCGCAGCCCGCGGTCGTGGCCTTGTAGAGGTCGAGCGAAGGTGTGCTGGACAACGAGACCTTGCAGCTTCCCGCCGCATCGGTGGCGTTCCACGAGCCCACCACCGAGGAGCGGCCGGTCGCGACCACCGGAGGCGGAGCCGGCGGCGGCTCGAGCGCCGGAGACGGGGCGGCGGCAACGCTCGGGGGCGGTTCGCTCGGCGCGGCGGAGGCGCCCGGCGGCGGCGCGAGGGGCTCGCTCGTCACCGCGCCGGCGGGCAGAGCGGGCGTGGCGGGTTCGAGCGCTGCCTGCGGCCGCGGACGCTCGCGGGGGCCCTCGAACCGGTTCGAGGCGCAGGCGCCGACGCTCGCGGCGAGCGCGAGACAGGCGGCTTTCGACAGGAACCCACGCGTCATCAAACACCCCTCAACAGAACACGCAACGGTCGCGCTTGGCCTCGCGAGCAAATGCGCTTGCGGCAAGGCAGGCTGCACGGCCAGCCCGGGAAAAGCCGCGCTTGCGCAGGTTTTCCCGGCAGTGTGGCTGACCTGCCTCAGTCGATGGAGAGCGGATGCGAGATGTCGAAACGACGAGAGCCGCGCCCGGATCGGGGCGCGGCTCTCGTCGTTTCGATGATTGTCCTTGGAGAAAAATCAGACCTCGCGCTCGACCATCATCTTCTTGATCTCGGCGATTGCCTTGGCCGGATTGAGGTTCTTCGGGCAGGTGTTGGCGCAGTTCATGATCGTGTGGCAGCGGTAGAGCCGGAACGGGTCGTGCAGTCCGTCGAGCCGCTCGCCGGTGTTCTCGTCGCGCGAGTCGATGAGCCAGCGATAGGCCTGGAGCAGGGCTGCCGGCCCGAGGAACTTGTCGCCGTTCCACCAGTAGCTCGGGCAGCTCGTAGTGCAGCAGGCGCACAGGATGCACTCGTAGAGGCCATCGAGCCGGGCGCGATCCTCAGGCGTCTGCTTCCACTCCTTCTCCGGCGCGGGTGTCTCGGTCTGGAGCCAGGGCTCGATCGCCGCGTGCTGGGCGTAGAAGTTGGTGAGATCCGGCACGAGATCCTTCAGGACCGGCATGTGCGGCAGCGGGTAGATCCGCACCGCGCCGTCCTTGTCCTTGCGGGTCAGGAACGGCAGGGCGTTGTCGGGCGACTTGCACTCGTCGATGCCCATGGTGCAGGCGAGCGCGTTCTGCCCCTCGATATTCATGGCGCAGGAGCCACAGATGCCTTCGCGGCAGGAGCGGCGGAAGACCAGCGTCGGATCGACCTTGTTCTTGATCCAGAGAAGTGCGTCGAGGACCATCGGGCCGCAATCGTCGCGATCGACCCGGTAGGTGTCGATGCGCGGGTTCTTTCCGTCATCCGGGTTCCAGCGGTAGATCCGGAACGTCTGGAGGTTCTTGGCGCCGTCCGGCGCCGGCCAGGTCTTGCCTTCCGTGACCTGGGAGTTCTTGGGGAGATTGAACTGGGCCATGTCCTGTGCCTTTGAGGTGCGGCGGCCGTGAGGCGCGCTCCGAGCTTGAGAGAAACCTATTGCCGACCGAGCCAGCCGGTCATGAACCGTTCGGCTTCCGCCTTCGTCGGCTGCTTCGCGGCCGGGCCGGATAGGCGGAATTTTACGAATTGGCCCCGCAGGCCGGTGAGGCAGAGCAGGCTCTCGGTGGCGCCGAGGGCCGGGTGGTCGATGGTGAAGGCACGGCAGGTCAGCTTGGCGCCCGCCTCCCCCGGCACGCGCACCGCGCCGCGATCCTCGCTGCCGCGGTAGACGCCCTGCGCCACTGCCGCCCGGATGTCCCCGGCCGCCTGCGCGAGCTGCCCGGTGACGGCGGATGAGGACGCTCCGTCGGGGATGTTCGCCACACCGGCATCGTAGACGTAGATATCCGCCTTCCAGCGGCCGTTCGTGTAGACGACGGAGTAGCCGAGCCCCGGCGCACGGGCCTCGTAATCCGTGCGGGGGCCGCGCGCGAACCCGGCGACCTCTGCCGGGAAGTCGAAGTCTGGTCCCCGCGCCGCCGCCGGCAGAGTCATCAGAAGCGCTGCCGCTGCGCACAGGACGGCGCGGGCGATCGGGTGCGAGGCCGGGATCATCGTCCGCAGAGCCTTCCGTCCCACGGCCTGGCCGCTGGGCGCTGCATCAGTACACCCGCGCCTTCGGCTCGATGTATTGGATGTCGTTCGACATCGTGTAGGTGTGGACCGGACGGTAATCGATCTCGACGCCGTGCTTGGACGGGTCGAGCCACGCCAGGGTGTGCTTCATCCACTCCTTGTCGTCGCGGTCGGGGAAGTCCTCGCGGGCGTGGGCCCCGCGGCTCTCCTTGCGGTTGACCGCCGATTCCATGGTCACGACCGCCTGACCGATCAGGTTGTCGAATTCGAGCGTCTCGAGCAGGTCGGTGTTCCAGACCAGCGAGCGGTCGGTGACCGCGATGTCGGAGACGCCGCGCCAGACCTCGTGGATCAGGCCCTTGCCCTCCTCCAGCACCTCGCCGGTGCGGAAGACCGCGCAGTTGTTCTGCATCGTCCGCTGCATCCGGTCGCGCAACTGCGCGGTCGGCGTGCCGCCGTCGGCGTAGCGGAAGCGGTCGAGGCGCGAGAGCGCCTTGTCAGCCGAGTCCTTGGGCAGTTCCGGCTGGCGGGCATTGGCCTCGACGATGTCGGCGCAGCGCAGGCCGGCGGCCCGGCCGAACACCACGAGGTCGATCAGTGAGTTCGAGCCGAGGCGGTTGGCGCCGTGGACGGAGACGCAGGCCGCCTCGCCGAGCGCCATCAGGCCCGGCACCACCGTGTCGGGGTCGCCGTTCTTCAGCGTCAGTACCTCGCCGTGGAAGTTCGTCGGGATGCCGCCCATGTTGTAGTGGACCGTCGGCAGGACCGGGATCGGCTCCTTGGTCACGTCCACGCCCGCGAAGATCTTCGCCGATTCCGAGATGCCCGGCAGGCGCTCGTGCAGGATCTTCGGATCAAGGTGGTCGAGGTGCAGGAAGATGTGGTCCTTGTCCTTGCCCACGCCGCGGCCGTCGCGGATCTCCATGGTCATCGAGCGCGAGACCACGTCGCGCGAGGCGAGATCCTTGGCCGAGGGCGCGTAGCGCTCCATGAAGCGCTCGCCCTCGGAGTTCGTCAGGTAGCCGCCCTCGCCCCGCGCCCCCTCGGTAATGAGGCATCCGGCGCCGTAGATGCCGGTCGGGTGGAACTGCACGAACTCCATGTCCTGCAGCGGCAGGCCGGCGCGCAGCACCATGGCGTTGCCGTCGCCGGTGCAGGTATGCGCCGAGGTCGCCGAGAAGTAAGCGCGGCCGTAGCCGCCGGTGGCCAGGATGGTCTGCTGGGCGCGGAAGCGGTGGATCTCGCCCGTCGCCTGATCGATCGCCATCACGCCGCGGCAGCGGCCGTCCTCGTCCATGATCAGGTCGAGGGCGAAGTACTCGATGAAGAACTGGGTCTTGTTCTTCACAGCCTGCCCGTAGAGCGTATGGAGCATGGCGTGGCCGGTGCGGTCGGCCGCGGCGCATGTGCGCTGTGCGGTGCCCTTGCCGTAGTCGGTGGTCATGCCGCCGAAGGGCCGCTGGTAGATCTTGCCCTCATCCGTGCGGGAGAAGGGCACGCCCCAATGCTCCAACTCGTAGACGGCGGCAGGGGCGTTGCGCACGAGGTACTCGATCGCGTCCTGGTCGCCGAGCCAGTCCGATCCCTTCACGGTGTCGTACATGTGCCAGCGCCAGTCGTCCGGGCCCATATTGCCGAGCGAGGCCGAGATGCCGCCCTGCGCCGCCACGGTGTGCGAGCGAGTCGGGAACACCTTGGTGATGCAGGCGGTGCGCAGGCCGGCCTGGGAGCAGCCGACCGTGGCGCGCAGGCCCGCGCCGCCAGCGCCGACGATCACCACGTCGAACGTGTGGTCGATGATGGCGTAGGCGGGGGCGCCGCCGTTCGTTCCGTTGGAGGCCATGGCGTGAGTCCTTGGTTCCGTGACGACGATCAGGCGAGGCCGCCCAGGCTCACGCGGATGATCGCGTAGAGGCAGGCAGCGGCCACCGCGACCGCGTAGAAGGTGTTGGCGATGAGCGCCGCGAACTTGAGGCCGTGGCTGTGCACGTAGTCCTCGATGACCGTCTGCATCCCCAGGCGCATGTGGATGGTCACCGAGACCACGGCCAGGATCAGGATGATCGCAACCAGCGGGTGCGACACCAGCGCGACCGCCTGCGGATAGGTCCGCCCGGCCATCAGCGCGATGATGACGACGAAGGCGAGCATCAGCAGCGCGTTCGAGGCGCCGGTCAGGCGTTGCAGCCAGAAATGGCCGGCACCGTGGCCCGAGGCGCCGAGGCCTTTCACCCGGGCGCGCGGCGTGCGCATCGAGAGCGCGGTGTTCTGGCGATTGTCGACCTGAGACATGGCGAGCCTCTCAGCGCACGAGCAGGGCGATCGCCCAGATCACGACGGTCAGGGTAATGGAGCCGATCAGCGTCGCGCGGGCGAGGCCCAGGCGGCGGTCGCGATCGAAGCCGTAGCCCGCGTCCCAGATGAAGTGACGGATGCCGCCGAGCATGTGGTGCATCAGCACCCAGGTGTAGGCGAACAGGATCGCGCGTCCGATCAGCGAGCCGAAGAACCACGCCACCGTGTCGTAGGCGCGCGGACCGGAGGCGAGCGCCACCAGCCACACCGCGACGAGGAAGGTGCCGCCGTAGAGCGCCGTGCCGGTGATGCGGTGGAACACCGACATCGCCATGGTCCAGGTCCAGCGGTAGATCTGGAGATGGGGCGAGAGCGGCTGGGCGACCGTAGGTCTGACGGTAGGGTTCATCGCGGCTCACGATCCTCGCGTCGAAGACTGGATAAATTCCAGGGAAGGGTTAGGGCGGTCAGATCCGGCCGGCAATGGCGTTGCTGCAGTGCAGCATTGGTCAAGCTGACGATCGCGCGGATCTGTCTCACGGGCATCCCTCACGCGAGCCGCCCGATCAGTCGGAACCAGAGGTAGGCGAACGGGGTCGCGACCAGGAGCGACGCGACACCCGTGGCCAGCGTGAGCCGGGTCGCGTCGGCCAGCGACAGGCGGCCGAGATCCATCGTCATGATGATCGGCGGTGCCTGATAGGGCAGGAACAGCGTCGAGTAGCCGACGACTTGCACCATCAGCACGCTCAACAGGTCGAAGCCGCTCGCCCGCGAGAACTCCTCCGCCAGCGCCGTGTAGAGAGCGGGCGCGCCGTTGGCGGTGGTGGTGAACAGGAAGCCGATCGATAAGCCGACCAGGGTCGCGAAGTTCTTGGCAGGTGCGCCCGGTTCCAGCGGGGCGACCGAGAGGAGTGCGTGGCCGAGATCGGCCCCGAGACCACTCTCGTTGACCACGGCCGTCAGCCCGAACAGGGCGGCGACGTAGAAGCACGTCCGCAACGGGATCTCGCCGAAACGCGCCGACGGCAGGACGCCGACGCCCGGAAGCAGACAGATCACCGCCGCCGCGAGACCGATCCAGGCCGGCGGGATGCCGTGCCAGCCATCGCTCAGCCAGAGGGCCAGCATCACCGCGAGGATTATCGAGAGGCGCCGCTCCTCACCCGACAACGGAGGCAGCGGCGGCAGTTCGGGCCGCTTCCCGTCGAGGCGGTCGGGGAAGATCAGAATCGTGCAGGCGACGAGCAGCGCGCCCTTGATGAAGCCGAGAACCGGAGCGTGCAGAAAGAGATAGGGCAGATAGCTGAGATGGATGTTGAACAGCGTCTCGGCGGTGCCGGCCATGACGAGGTTCGGCACATTAGCGGGCAGGATTGCCGCCGAGAGCATCGGCGTGGCGATGCCGAAGGCGAGCAGCGCTCCCGTCCGGCCCGGACGCCCGGCCTCCAGCCCGAAGGCGTCGCACAGGGCGATCACCACCGGCACCATCAAGGCGATGCGGCCGAGATTGGACGGCATCACGAAGGCGAGCGCGAAGGAAAAGGCGACGAGGCCCGCTATGAACCCTGGATAGGAGGCGGGCAGCCGCCCTGCCAGCCTGCGCGCGAGCCGGTCGCCCAGCCCCGTCCGGTTCATGGCGAGCCCGACCACCATGCCGCTCGTCACCAGCCAAAAGGCGGAGGAGGCAAATCCCGAAAACACCGTCTGCGCCGGGGCGAGCTTGAGCAGCATCGCGAGGGCGAAGAACATCAGCGCTGTGACGATCTCGGCCACGAAGCCGGTTGCCCACAGCCCCATGCACAGCACGAGCAGGCCGCCCGTCGCGACGACCGTGCCCTGTCCTCCGAAAATGCTGGTGGCTGCGGCACTCATGGCGCGGTTCAACTGCGAATTGGAACCGTTCGCAATTCGGCTTTCGTGGGGGCGTCCTTCGTCAACCGCGAAGGCTGATAACGTGCTCACGCTGACGTGAACGCCTGCGCGATGGGGCTTGGCTCCGCCGCGCGCGAATGCGAAGCCCATGGCCCGACCCGGCCACAGTCATGATGCGCTTTGATCTCGTCGACCTGAATCTGTTCCGCCACGTGGTCGAGGCGGGCTCGATCACCCACGGGGCGGAACGGGCGAACCTCGCGTTGGCCGCCGCCTCGGCGCGGGTGCGGGCGATGGAGGACTCGCTCGGCGCCGCACTGCTGCTGCGCGGACGTCAGGGGGTGACGCCGACGCCTGCCGGCCGCGCCCTGTTGGCCCATGCCCG
>Ga0268290_100218_pt1 | contig 13522 bp, 13 predicted proteins | sample MetspRMADM_FD_191346 | JGI IMG/M metagenome (GOLD analysis project Ga0268290, IMG submission 191346) | Soil microbial communities from San-Diego area, Southern California, United States - Methylocaldum sp. RMAD-M | ecosystem: Environmental > Terrestrial > Soil > Desert | place: USA: California... | reverse complement strand
CTCGTCGAGAACCGCCCGTGACCCCCTTTCCCCGAACCGCCGATATCGTCCGATGATTCGCCTCGACAGCCGCTCCCCCGATTTCCGGGAGGCGTTCAAGCGCCTGCTCAGCCTCAAGCGCGAGATCTCCGAGGACGTGGACGAGACCGTGCGCGGCATCATCGCGGGCGTCGTCTCCGGCGGCGACGCGGCACTGGTGGACTACACCCGCCGCTTCGACCGGCTCGGCCAGGATTTCTCGCCCGCGAACCTGCGCATCACCGCCGAGGAGGTGGAGGTGGCCGTCGCCGCCTGCCCGGCCGAAGCCCGCGCCGCCCTGGCACTCGCCGCCGAGCGGATCGAAGCCTATCACCGCCGGCAGATCCCCGAGGATCACCTGTCGACCGACGACCTCGGCGTCACCGCCGGCTGGCGCTGGACCGCGCTCGAATCGGTCGGGCTCTACGTGCCCGGCGGCACCGCGAGCTATCCCTCCTCGGTGCTGATGAACGCCGTGCCGGCGCGCGTCGCGGGCGTGCCGCGCATCGTGATGGTGGTTCCGACTCCGGAGGGGCAGCTCAACCCCCTGGTGCTCGCAGCGGCACAACTCTCGGGCATCACGGAGATTTACCGCGTCGGCGGAGCACAGGCAGTGGCCGCGCTCGCCTACGGCACGCAGACCATCGCGCCGGTGGCCAAGATCGTCGGCCCCGGCAATGCCTGGGTGGCGGCGGCCAAGCGCCGGGTGTTCGGGCAGGTCGGCATCGACATGATCGCCGGCCCCTCCGAGGTGCTGATCCTGGCCGACCGCCATGCCAATCCCGATTGGATCGCCGCCGACCTCCTGGCTCAGGCCGAGCACGACGAGGCGGCTCAGTCCGTGCTCGTCACCGATTCGGACGAACTGGCCGAGGCGACGGAAGCCGCGGTGGAACGCGCCCTGGCGACCCTGCCGCGCGAAAGAATCGCCCGCGCCAGTTGGCGCGATTACGGCGCGATCATCCGCGTCCAAAACTTCGACGAAGCGGTGCCGTTGGTCGATGCCATCGCACCCGAGCATCTCGAGATCGAGACCGAGGACGCCGAGGCGCTCTCGCAAAAAATCCGGAATGCGGGGGCAATCTTCCTCGGCTCGCACACACCGGAAGCCATCGGCGACTATGTCGGCGGCCCGAACCACGTGCTGCCGACCGCCCGCTCGGCGCGGTTCTCCTCGGGTCTCGGCGTGCTCGACTTCATGAAGCGCACCTCGATCCTGCGCTGTGATCCGGCCGCCCTACGGGCGCTCGGCCCCGCCGCGATCGCGCTCGGTAAATCGGAGGGGCTCGACGGACACGCGCGCTCCGTGGCGATCCGGCTCAATCTCTGACATCGGCCTCTCCCAGGGGCGGATGATCACTTTTCGGGCCACCGCGTCGGGAAAGCTTGCCTGTGCGGCGAGCTTGCGGCTCATGTGACGGCAAGAGGGCGCCCGGATTCGGGCAGCGACGCGAGAAGGCGGCGGCGATGAAGGCCGAACCGAATCAGGGGGAAGACGGGGCGCCGGAGAAGCCGAGGAACCGGCTCGCGGCGGTGCGTCTCGACGAGGCCTCGATCGGCCGGGGCAACCCCGACCAGGAGCACGAGCGCGCCATCGCGATCTACGACATCCTGGAGGAGAACGTCTTCAGCCTGCCCGACCGCGACGAAGGGCCCTACGCGTTGGTTCTCGGCCTCGTCGAGAACAAGCTGTCCTTCGCGATTGCGACGGAGGCCGGCGAGCCGGTGATGACCCACCTGCTCTCGCTCACGCCGTTCCGCCGGGTCATCCGCGACTACGAGATGATCTGCGAGAGCTACTACAGCGCGATCCGCACCGCCTCGCCGACGCAGATCGAGGCGATCGACATGGGCCGGCGCGGCCTGCACAACGAAGCGTCCGAACTCCTGCGGCAGCGCCTCGAGGGCAAAGTCGATCTCGACCACGACACGGCGCGGCGCCTGTTCACCCTGATCTTCGCCCTGCACTGGCGGGGCTGAGGACGAGCCGACGGGCAAGGCAGCATCCTGCCGAGGGGTGCTGCGCCCGGCAAAACGATGCGCTTTCGGGATGTCCGGAGCGGTCCTATATCCGGGTGTGCACGAGCACCTCACGAAACGCCCGGTCCGTGGTGCATCGGCGCGAGGGGGCGGGCGTTTCGCGAGAGGTCACGGTGTCTGCATCGACTTTTCCGACCGGCCGGCGCCCACCTCTCGGGACGATGCTCTCAGAGTGCCTCACGAAACGCCCGGTCTCCGACCGTTCTCTGCCGGCCGTGACGAAGCCGCGGGACTTGCTTGAGAATCGCTCGGGCAGGGCATGACGGACGACGTGATTCCGGGGACCGGGCCGAAGAAGCGGCGGGTCCAGTCCGTGCTGTTCATGTGCAATTTCAACGCAGTGCGCTCTTTGGCGGCGGAGGCGATCGCGCGCCACTACTTCGGCAAATCCACCTACGTGCAGTCGGCCGGCGTGCGCTCGGGTGAGCCGAGCGACCCGTTCATGATCGCGGCGCTGGACGAGATCGGCATCGACGCTTCCCGCCACAAGCCGCGGACCATCGAACAGCTCGAGGATTGGGAGGGGCTGAACTTCGATCTGATCATCACCCTGTCGCCGGAGGCTCACCACCGAGCGCTCGAACTGACCCACACCCTCGCGGCGGATGTCGAGTACTGGCCGACACCGGACCCGACCCTGGTGCAGGACGGCACCCGCGAGCAGCGCCTCGACGGCTACCGCGACGTGCGCGACGGGTTGACCTACCGGATCAAGTCCCGGCTGAAGACCTGAGGGGCCGGGCCTCGCCCGGACCGCGAAGAGTCGCCGACAGGAAAACGCCGCCGATGACGGCGGCGTGAGACGAGAACGGCGCCCGGACAAGAGGGCGCCGATCACCTGCGATTAGGATGCGGCCGATGCTGGCCGACCTTCACTGGCCGCCTTGCCGCTTCCCTTGCGCATGAGACTGACGAGGGCGGCTGTCACGGCCACGGCCAGGATCACGAGCTGGGTGCCGAGCGCCTCCCAGCTTCCGTTGCTGAGGCCCCAGTCGGAGACAAAGGCCGGCACGCCCTCAGTGGTGAAGGGGATCAGCGCCTGCTCCTGAAGCTCCTGGAAGGCCTCGCCGACCATCCGCAGACCCATGAAGAACAGGAAGGCCGAGGTCACGATGAACATCGGACGCAGCGGCAGGCGCAGCGCCAGCCACTGCATCGCCACGAACATCGCCACCAGCGCGACGGCCGCCGCGGCGAGGCCGCTGAGGAGCGAGACGTCGAAGCCGTTGCCGGTCTTGGCCAGGGCGTGGACGAACAGGATCGTCTCGGCGCCCTCACGGAACACCGCGAGGAAGGCGATGCCGGCCAGCGACAGCACGGTGCCCGCGCCGAGTGCCCGTTCGGCAAGGCGGTTGAGATCGGCCTGCCACGCCTTCGGGTCCTGGCGGACGAACATCCAGCCGCTCATGTAGAACAGCAGCACCGCGGCCGCGAGCATCACGCCGGCCTCGAACAGGTCGCTGTGGTTGCCGTCGTAGAAGGTCGCGAACACCCACGCCATGACCACGCTGGCGAGGACAGCGGCGAGCGCACCCATGTAGACCGGGGCGATCCGCTCCGCCGCATTCGCGCGGCGAAGGAAGGCGGCGAGTGCCGCAATCACCAGCAGAGCTTCCAGTCCCTCGCGGAACAGGATGATGAAAGCCTGCACGAACGTCGATCCGTCCGTCATCCGAATGCTCCCGTTTCGATCCGAGGGACGCGCGTCCCGGCGAATTGTCTGCTTCGACGGTGGTGCAGCCTCTTGCGGCACCACGAATACTTGTCGCGATACAATAATGGTCTAAGGAAAATCGCAGCTTAGAAACGTTCCTAACAAGATGAACGACCCGGTCGCGGCGACGAAGGTCGATGTCTCGCTTTGCGTGCCAGTACAACTCTTTGCACCGTTCTCGCAAGCATCGCACTGGGCAGGTGCAATCGCGCTCTAGCGCCGCAGGCAACGCAGCGAACAACGCAACGAGTCGGAGACAAATTTTCGCCGTTTTCCGGAACGTCGCGCGAAACCCAACGGCCACGTTGGGGATTGTTCATGCACTATGCGGCGGCGCCTGCAAGGCGGGCCACCGGCCGCTCCAGCTGAACCGTTGAAGCGCGCCCGATACGGCGCGCGGGCAGGATACCATGATCGCGCACCCCACCGCCGCGGCCGCCTTCGCCGGCCTCGTCCTGATCGGCTTGACTGCAGCGCCGGCCCTTGCCGCCCCGACCGCCGGCCGCAGCACCACGCAGATTGCGGAGGCCACGCAGGTGTCCCAGGCCGCCACGGCCTCGGAGACCGAGGAGGACAGCGCCAACTGCAACAAGCAGCGCCGTCGCCTGTGGATCGAGGGGGAAGGCTGGATCGTCCGTCGCGTCACGATCTGCCGCTGAGCGCACTCGCGCCGACCGAACCGACACCCGTCTCAGTACTCTGCATCGGCTGGCGGGACGATGGCATGGGGAACGAGCATGGGTGCGGCCGCTTTCATGTCATGAATCGCGCGCCTCGGAATGCGCCACCGGAGAAGCCTCGATCCATGCGCCCTGCCATGCGCCCCGCCCTCGCCACCCTGCTCCTGCTCGGCACCGCCTCGGGCGCCGCCGCCGATCCGTACGGGTATGCATATGGGTACGGCGAGAGCGGGTACCGCTTTGCCGGCCCGGTGGTCGAGGGCGCCTATCTCGGCGCGCCGTTCACGCGGCTTCCCAGCACGAACCGGATCGTACCGCCGGCCTGGGGTTACGGCACCTACGGCGTTCCCACCGTCGCCGGCATCCGCGACACTCCCGTCGCGCGCCCCACGCTCACCGTGATCGAGCGGCAGGGCGCCGTCGGAAGCCGCCTCCCGGTCCGGCGGCCCAGTGCTCGCGTCCTCACGAAGGATCCCAAGGGAGGCTGGACCGATCCGGGACCCCGCTCCGAAGGTGAGAGAGGCGGCGCGCAGGTGGTCTCGGTCCGGGTACCGGCCCGCGCCCGATAGTCCCGAGCATGCGGCGATTCAGGGCGCCCTCGCCCTCCCGCCACAGGCGCATCTCTAGACGGCCCCTTAACTTGTCTTGCGCACAATCTCCCTCGATCAGCGGGGGGGCCCAGCGCCGTGCACATCGTCATCGTGGATTCGAGCCGCGTCGTCCTGCGGATCGTGGCCGGCATGCTCGAACCGCGGGGACATGTGGTGACGCAGTTCACCGATTCCGCCGAGGCCCTGGCCTATGTCACCGACCATCCGAAGGTCCGCGCCCTGATCACCAGCCTGGAAGTCCGGCCTCTGAGCGGGCTGGAGCTGTGCTGGTCTGCCCGCCTGCTCTCCGAGTCGAGCCGCCCGCTCTCGATCATCGCCATGTCTTCGGCCCGCAACGCCCGCAACCTCGCCGAGGCGCTCGACAGCGGCGCCGACGATTTCATCGACAAGCCGCCAGGGGCCGAGGAATTGCAGGCGCGCATGCGGGCTGCCGAGCGCCTCACCACTCTTCAGAGCGACCTGATCCGGCTCGCCGAGAGCGATCCGCTCACCGGTTTGCTCAACCGCCGCGCCTTCCTGCACCGCACGCAGGAGGCCGCCAACAAGGCCGGCGCGTTCGGACATCTCTGCGCCGTTCTCCTGGACATCGACCACTTCAAGCACATCAACGACGAGCACGGGCACGACGTGGGCGACGCGGCGATCAAGGCGGTGGCCGGGCTGATCGAGGCGGAGGGTATTGCCGGGCGCCTGGGCGGCGAGGAGTTCGCGCTGGCGCTCGCCGGGCAACGCCTCACCGATGCCGAGGCTGCGGCCTCCCGTCTGCGCCTCAAGGCGTCCGACCTGCGCATCCGCTCGGCCAAGGGGCCGGTGCGCCTCACCTGCAGCTTCGGCGTCAGTGAGTGGTCCGAGGGCGAAACCATCGACGGCCTTCTGAAGCGGGCGGATATCGCCCTCTATGAGGCGAAGACCACGGGACGTAATCGTGTGGTCTCGGCGATGACGGACCTCGTCCTCGCCCGGACAGCCTGACCAGCGAACGCTCCGCGGTTCCCCCTCACCCGCGCCGCAACGGAAAACGGCTCGGTTCCGGTCGTCTCCGCAGTTCCGGGCAATTCCCCGCAGTCCCGAAGCGGGACGGTCGCTGTCAGGCGGCTCCGCGAGGGGACGTTTTGGCGCCTGAATCAACCCTAAGCCGCTGGAACGACTCTTGTTCTTCTCCGTCCGCACAAGCCGCACCGTTCTGCGGCGGGACGAGAGGGGGAGCGGCATGAGTCAAGTCGTCAGTCACACCGCAGGCCACATCGCCAGCAGGGCCATCGAGCTGTTGATCGTCGACGAGGCGGCCAGGCTGGATGATCGGATGCGGGCCGGGCTGGAGCACGCGCCGGCCCTGCGCACCATCGGCGAGGACGATCTCACCCGCGGCGGCCCGATGCCGGCCGTGGCCCTGGTCCCCGTGGACGGCGCGCGAACGGAGTCCGACTGTGCCCGGATCGCGACCTTGCGCGAAGGGCGACCCTGGCTGCGGGTGCTGGCCGTGTTCCGGACCCTCGACGCGCAGGCGATGAACCGGCTGATCGCGGCTGGCACCGACGCCTTCGTCGGTGCGGGCACCCCGGCGGAGGACGTCTGTGCCAGCGTGCTCGCCCTCGCCAAGGGCGTGTCGCTCGTGCCGTCGGCCTCTGCCCGTTCCTCGGCCGAGGACCCGGCCATCGGCCTCACGCCCCGCGAGGCGGAGGTTCTGCGCTTCCTCAGCGCCGGCTTCAGCAACAAGGAGGTCGCTCGCCGGCTCTCGCTGAGCGTGCGGACAGTCGAGACCCACCGGCTGAACCTGCGCCGCAAGACGCAGACCGGCCGCTTGAAGGATCTCGTCACGCTCGCCCGCCAGCTCGGCCTCGCTCCGGTGATCGACACCGAGGCGCCGCGCAGCCCGGCCCGCCACGCTTCCCTCGCCGCACGGGCTTGACACCTTGACCGGGATCCGCCGCGTGGGACGGGCGCGACGAGAGCCGTGTCCGACCTGATGGCATCAGGCCGGTGTCTCTCGGCCGTTGTTCTGACGCGCATTCTTTCGGTGAATCAGTGGCCACTTCGCCGGAATGCGCTCTCAGGCCGTTCGGGACCCGTCAGATCGTCCGCGCATCCAGCCGCTCATCCACCGCCGAGAGCGGCCGCTTGGGCTTGCGGCCGACATCCTCGCCCGGCACCGAGGGCTCGAACGGCTCCGGTCCTTTGCGCAGGAGCTTGGCAAGGTAGTAGCTGCCGAAGCCGAAGATGATCGCGTAGGCGATGATGAAGGCGATGAGCGAGGCCGTCACGGCCTGGGCGGTGAGCGGGGAATGGGCATCCGCCGTCTTAAGCTGGCCATAGACGATGTAGGGCTGTCGCCCGATCTCGGCGGTGAACCAGCCGAAGATCACCGCGCCGAAGCCCGAGGGCGTCATCAGCATGGCGCAGGTGAGAAAGACGCGGTTCGTGAACAGCGTGCCCTTCCAGCGCAGATACAGGCTCCACAGGCTCAAAAGCAGCATGGCCATCCCAATCGCGACCATGGCGCGGAAGGAATAGAACACCGGCCAGACCGGCGGACGCTTGTCCGGGGTCACGTCCTTGAGGCCCGGTACCACGCCGGAGAAGTCGTGGGTGAGGATGAAGGAGCCGAGCTTCGGGATGCCGATCTCGAAGTCGTTGCGCTCGGCCTCCATGTTCGGGATCGCGAACAGCAGCAGCGGCATGTTGGCCTGGGTGTCCCAGTTCGCCTCGATCGCCGCGAGCTTGGTCGGCTGGTGCTTGAGCACCCCGAGACCGTGGGTGTCGCCGACAAAGATCTGGATCGGCGTGAAGATCAGCGCGAACCACAGGGCCATGGACAGCGAGACCCGCGCGCCCTGCACCTTCTCCGGCGGCTCCTTGCGGGCACGCAGGATCATCCAGGCGGCCATACCGGCCACCGCGAAGGCGGTGGTGAGAAAGCAGCCGAGCACCATGTGCGCGTAGCGGATCGGGAAGCTCGGATTGAAGATCACCTGCCACCAGTCGGTGGCGATCGCCCGGCCGTTCTCGATCGCGAAGCCCGCGGGCGTCTGCATCCAGGAATTGGCGGACAGAATCCAGAAGGCCGAGATCAGGGTGCCGAGCGAGACCATGCAGGTCGCCAGGAAGTGCAGCCGATCTCCGACCCGGTCCCAGCCGAACAGCATGATCCCGAGGAAGCCCGCCTCCAGGAAGAAGGCGGTGATGACCTCGTACTGGATCAGCGGGCCGAGCACGTTGCCGGTGAAGTCGGAGTAGCGCGACCAGTTCGTGCCGAGCTGGTAGCTCATCACGATGCCCGAGACGACGCCGAGGCCGAAGGAGACCGCGAAGGCCTTCACCCAGAAGCGGTAGAGCACCCGGTACATCGGGTTCCTCGTCCACAGCCACTGCGCCTCCAACCGCACGAGGAAGGCGGCGAGGCCGATGGTGAAGGCCGGGAAAATGATGTGGAAGGCCATCGTGAAGCCGAACTGGATGCGCGAGAGCATCAGGGCGTCGAGTTCCATCGCTTCACCTTCCTGACTGTAAAGCGGCCGCGGTCCGAGCGCGGCAGCAGGCGTCGTGCGGCATGGCGGGCCGCAGCGATCTCTTCCCTCAACCGGTTTTCCGTGCCGTGGTTCGCGGCGCCGGGCGATTGAGGCGAGCCATCGCAGAGTGGCGGCCTTCGCGGCCGACGGCTTTATCGATCACCGTGGTTTCTCAATTGTCACGCCTTCCACGTCGAAGTATGTCGCATTTTACATTTATGTTAATCTCACAACCGGAACATGGCCCACACGTAGACCGGGTCATCGCGATGGCGGCACCAGCATCAGTTCCCTCCCGATACCAGGGCGCGGCCGCGCCGCAGCCGGATAGCAGGCCGACGACCGTCACGGACCTGACCCGGGAAGTCGGCCGCATCGCCCAGGACCGGGTCGGGCGCATCCGGCAGATCACCGCCCAGGCGAAGATGCTGGCCCTCAACGCCCTGATCGAGGCGGCCCGTGCCGGGGAGCACGGGCGCGGCTTCTCGGTGGTGGCGCAGGAGGTGCGCGGCATCGGCGCCGAGATCGAGGCTCTGGCGCAGGAACTGGAGACGGGACTGACGACGCGGATCGCCGAGTTGCAGCAAGGCGTCGATGCGATGTCGGCGAAGGCGGAAGGCGAGCGCTTGGTCGATCTCTCCCTCAACGCCATCGAGCTGATCGACCGCAACCTCTACGAGCGGACCTGCGACGTGCGCTGGTGGGCCACCGACGCTGCCGTAATTGCCTGCGCCGCCCGGCCGAACGGGGACGGCGCGATCGGGGCGGCCGACTACGCGTCGCAGCGGCTCGGCGTGATCCTCTCGGCCTACACCGTCTACCTCGATCTCTGGCTGTGCGGCCGCGACGGGACCGTGCTCGCCAATGGCCGGCCCGACCGCTACCCGGGCGTGGGCGGGCGCAGCGTCGCGGGAGAGACCTGGTTCCGGGATGCGATCCGGCTTCGAACCGGCGACGATTACGTGCCCGGCGAGGTCCGCCGCGAGGCGCAGCTCGGCGGCGCGCAGGTCGCGACCTATGCCGCCGGGATCTACGAGACGGAGGGCGGACCGGCCTGTGGCGTCCTCGCTATCCATTTCGATTGGGAGGCTCAGGCGAAGGCCATCGTCGAGGGTGTGCGGATCGCTCGGGAGGACCGGGCGCGGACCCGCGTCGTCCTCGTGGATGCGCAGCGCCGCATCCTCGCCGCCTCCGATGGCAAGGGTGCCCTCACCGAGACGCTCGCCGTGAACCTGAACGAACAGGAGAGCGGTCTCGTCCGCGATCCTCGCTCCGGCACCATGACGGCCTTTCACCGGACGCCGGGCTACGAGACCTATCGCGGGCTGGGCTGGTACGGCGCCATCGTCCGGAGTGGGGCGTGATCGGCTCCAAAACCGCCTCACGCCGCCCGGCGGCCTCCTGAGGCGCGCTTCGTGCCGTTCGGCCTCGCTTTGCGGCCTCCGGTCTGACGCGACGGCTCGATCGTCGCCGTGCCGTCCGTACCGCCTCCCTCGTCGGCAGCCTTCGTCGCCCGCTCCAACCGTCCCCGAAGCAGGCTCAGCACCGCCGCCTCCTCCGGGCGCAGTTCATCGAGGGCGCTCTTGAGCTCGCCCTCGACCGCCTCCTTCACCTGCAGGAGCATCCCGCCTTCGAGATAGCAGTCGAGAATTTGCGGGTGGATGTAGCACTTGCGGCAGATGGTCGGTGTGTTGCCGAGCCGCCCGGCCACCGACTCGATCGCCGCGCGAAGGTTCTTCTTGGCCTTGGCCGCGTTGTCGAACGCCTCGAACTCCCGCAGCGCCAGGGCGGCGAGCACCGTGCCGGCCCAGGTGCGGAAATCCTTGGCGGTGAAATCCTCGCCCGTGATCTCGCGCAGGTAAGCGTTCACGTCGGAGGAGGTGACGTCGCGCCGCTCGCCCTCCTCGTCGAGGTACTGGAACAGCTCCTGGCCGGGCAGGTCCTGGCAGGCCTTGACGATCTTGGCCACGCGGCGGTCGCGCACCGAGACCGACCATTCCTTGCCGCTCTTGCCCTTGAAGCGGAAGCGCATCTCGGATCCGGCGATCTTCACGTGCGGATCGCGCAGGGTGGTGAGGCCGTAGCTCTTGTTGGAGCGGGCGTAATCGTCGTTGCCGACGCGGATCAGCGTGGTCTCCAACAGGTGGACCACGGTGGCGAGCACCTTTTCCCGGGGCAACCCGCGCTTGCCCATGTCGGCGTCGATCCGCGCGCGGATGCCCGGCAGCGCCTCGGCGAAGGCCATGATGCGGTGGAACTTCGAGGCCTCCCGCGCCTCGCGGAAGCGGGGATGGTAGCGGTACTGCTTGCGCCCCTTCTCGTCGCGACCGGTCGCCTGGATGTGGCCGTTGGGATGCGGGCAGATCCACACATCGGTGTAGGCCGGCGGAATCGCGAGGCTTTTGAGCCGGGCGATCTCCTCCGCGTCGCGGACTGGAGCCCCCTTCGGATCGATGTACCGGAAACCTTTGCCGTTGCGCTTGCGCCGCAGGCCGGGCTTGGAATCGTCCACGTAGCGCAGGCCCGCCTCCCGCGCGGCCTCGCGGGGATCGACCACGCCGGCTCCGACCTCGTCCGACAGCATGACGCCCTCCCTGATCCGTGGGGCGACAACCGGGCGGGAGCCGGCGCTGTTCCGGAACGGGCCCCGTGCTATGGCCACGCACGATGAATGCCTCCACAGCCTCTTACGCCGGCAAGAGCCTCGTCTTCGTCGTCACCGAGGATTGGTTCTTCGCCTCGCACTTCCTGCCGATGGCGCGCGCCGCTCTCGACATGGGCCTCTCGGTCGCGGTGGTGACGCGGGTGCGCGCGCACCGCGCCGTGATCGAGGCGGCCGGCATCCGCGTCGTGCCGCTGGAAGCGGAGCGTTCCAGCCTCAACCCGATGGCGGCGGGCTACGCCGCGGGCCAGCTCTCGGGCATCCTGAAGGCCTTGAGCGCCGACATCGTCCACTGCGTCGCGCTGCGCGGCATCCTCGTCGGCGGCACCGCGGCGGCGATGGCCGGCATCCCGCGCCGCGTCTTCGCCCTGACGGGCCTTGGACTGCTGGGCGCCCGCGAGGACGCGACCGGGCGGCTGTCGCGGCTGGCACTGAAAGGATTGATCCGCGGCCCGCTTGCGAGCCGGCAGACCCGCTTCCTGTTCGAGAACCCGGACGATGCCCGCGCGCTCGGCCTCGACCCGTCCGACACCGCCGTGACCCTGGTCGGCGGCGCGGGCGTCGATCCCGACACCTTCGCGCCGCGCCCGTTGCCGCCCCCGGCCTCGCTGAAGGTCGCCATCGTCGCGCGAATGCTGTGGTCGAAGGGCATCGACGTCGCAGTCGAGGCGGTGCGGCAGGCGCGCGCCGGGGGTGCGGCGGTGGAGCTGTCGCTCTACGGCGCGCCCGATCCCTCGAACCGCCGGGCGATCCCCGAGGCGACCCTGCGGGACTGGTCACGCGACGGCGTGACGTGGCACGGCCCGACCGGGGACGTCGCCGGTGTCTTCGCCGCCCATCATGTCGGCTGCCTGCCCTCCCGCGGCGGCGAGGGCCTTCCGCGTACACTGCTGGAGGCGGCCTCCTGCGGCCGGGCCATCCTCACCAGCGACGTGCCGGGCTGCCGCGACCTCGTGCGCGACGGCGTCGAGGGCCTGCTCGTGCCGCCGGGCGACGCCGCCGCGCTCGCCGTCGCGCTGACCCGGCTCGCCGCCGATCCGGCGCTCGTCGCGCGGATGGGCGCGGCGGCGCGGGCGCGGATTCTTGAGGGCGGCTATACGGAAGCCGCCGTCGCCGAGACGGTCGCCGGGCTCTACGCGGAGCTTCTGGCCTCGTGACGCCCATCCGCGATCCCGTCCGCTTCATCCGCGAGCACACGGCTTTGCGCCCGGTGCCGCACGCCCCCGAGATCGTCCTGCACGTCGCCGACGAGGCCACCGCGCTCTGGCAGAAGACCGAGGACGAGCTGGAGGCGATCGGCCTGCCGCCGCCGTTCTGGGCCTTCGCTTGGGCCGGGGGACAGGCGCTCGCCCGCTACATCCTCGATCATCCCGAGACGGTGGCGGGGCGGCGGGTGGTCGATTTCGCCTCGGGCTCGGGGCTCGTCGCCATCGCTGCGGCAAAAGCCGGGGCGGCCCACGTCACCGCGAGCGATCTCGATCCGTTCGCGCTCCAGGCGATTCCGCTCAACGCCGCGGCCAACGGCGTGGCGGAGCGCATCAGCACGGACGGCAGCGACCTGATCGGCACGGATGCGGCGTGCGTTCTGGCTGCCGACATCTTCTATGAGCGCGACCTCGGCGCCGCGGTCGGCGGCTGGCTCGGCGACCTGCACCGGCGCGGGCGCACGGTGCTGATCGGCGATCCCGGCCGCAGCTACCTCCCCCGCGAGCGGCTGACCCCGGTGGCGACCTACGAAGTCCCGGTCACGCGTGATCTTGAGGATGCCGAGATCAAGCGATCGAGCGTCTGGCGCTTCATCTGAATTCGTGCCGGCCAATCCAGAGATTGCCAAAACCTGCATTCGGCAACTGTCCGCCCCACCTCTCCGCTCTATTGTTAATCCCTTGGGGAGGGACCCAGCAGGCGGCGGCGCAGCGTCGGCAGATGCAGGCGCGGCAGGTCGAGCAGCGACAGCAGCAAGCCCAGGCGCAGGCCCAAGCCCAGGTCCGGCAGGCAGCCAAGGCCCAGCGGCCGCCGCCGCCGCACCCCGCAGGTCTTCCTCCCGGAGCGCCGCATCCGCATGGCGGCTGCCACCCCGGACATCCCTGCCATTGAGGCCGGCGCCGGCGTGACCGGCAGAGCCGGCGACGAAGGCCGGCTCCCTTGCGGGCTTGGCCCGGATCGCGCATCCGCCGGACGACGGCTCGGCGGATGCGCGGCGGAAAACGATGCTCGACAGGTTGTTTCATGCCGGGGCCAGCCTTGCGCTGCTGCTCACCGTGGCGTGGCTGTTCTCGGTGAACCGACGG
>Ga0268290_100217_pt1 | contig 13596 bp, 11 predicted proteins | sample MetspRMADM_FD_191346 | JGI IMG/M metagenome (GOLD analysis project Ga0268290, IMG submission 191346) | Soil microbial communities from San-Diego area, Southern California, United States - Methylocaldum sp. RMAD-M | ecosystem: Environmental > Terrestrial > Soil > Desert | place: USA: California... | reverse complement strand
AGACGCGCAACGCCGCCGTCTCGAAGTCGCAGCCCTGCTCGGCCTGGATCGCCAGCGCGTGCTTGCGCACGAAGTTTTTGTCGGCCGGCTCCTCGGCGCTGGCCGCCAGGAAGCTCGCCTCCGCGAGCAGCTTGGTCTGCAAGGGCAGAAGATCGCGAAAAATGCCCGACAGCGTGACCACTGCGTCGATACGCGGGCGGCCGAGCCGTTCGAGCGGGATCAACTCGGCACCGGCCAGGCGGCCCTAACCGTCGAAGCGGGGGGCCGCGCCGATCAGCGCCAGCGCCTGGGCGATGGGACCGCCCTCGCTCTTCAAGTTGTCCGTGCCCCACAGAACGAGCGCGACGCTCTCCGGCAGGGCCCGGCCCTCGGCGATGTGACGCTCCAGTACCCGCGCCACTTGGCGGGCGCCGTCGGCCAGCGCGAAGGCCGTGGGCAGGCGGTAGGGGTCGAAGCCGTGCAGGTTGCGGCCCGTGGGCAGGATGCCGGGGTTGCGCAGCAGGTCGCCGCCCGCGACCGGGGCCACGAAGCGCCCGTCGAGCGCCCGCATCAGCGCGGGCAACTCGCTGTCGCGGGCGAGGTCGGCATCGATTCGGGCGAGGTCGGCGAAGGCGGCCCGATTCGTCTCATCGGCGGGCAGGTTCGCGGCGGCCAGCGCCTCGTTGAGAGACGCGCCCGCGATCAGATGCTCGATCCCGGCGCGGGCCGGCTTGAGCCCGTGCGAGGCTTCCGCCAGGGCGAGCAGCAGATCGAAACGTTCTTCGCCGGCCATGCCCTGGCCGATCACGTGCAGGCCGTGCGGGATCAGCGTCTGTTCGAGTTCGAACAGCGCGGCGGCGAGTGCGGCGACATGCGGGTGGGGATTGCCCTCCCAGGTTGGCTCTGCCGGGACCAGATCGACGGCTGCGCCCTGCGCCTGGATGATCGCGGCGAGCGCCGTCCGCTCAACCGTCGCTTCCGGTTCCAGACCGCGCCAGCGCTCGACCGAGGCCTTGAGGTCGCTCAAGCCGCGGTAGAGCCCGGCGGCGGCGAGGCTCGGCGTGAGGTAGCTCACGAGCGTTGCGGCGGAGCGGCGCTTGGCCAGCGTGCCCTCGGACGGGTTGTTGGCGGCGTAGAGGTAGATGTTCGGCAGCGCACCGATCAGCCGCTCGGGCCCGCAGGCTTCCGACAAACCGGCCTGCTTGCCGGGCATGAATTCGAGCGCGCCGTGGGTGCCGAAATGCAGCACGGCGTCGGCGGAAAAGTCCTCGCGAAGCCAGCGGTAGAAGGCGCTGAAGGCGTGGGTCGGCGCGAAGCCCTGCTCGAACAGTAGCCGCATCGGATCGCCCTCGTAGCCGAAGGCGGGCTGCACCCCAACGAAGACGTTGCCGAACTGCCCGCCGAGCACGAGGATGTCGGCCCCGTTGCTCTGGTGGCGGCCGGGCGCCGGGCCCCATTGCGCCTCGATCTCGGGCAGGTAGGTCTCGCGGCGGACGTGATCTTCGGCCGAAACGCGGGCGTGGACGTTGGCCTGCGTGCCGTAGCGGGTGGCGTTGCCGCCGAGAATCTGTTCCCGCAACGCATCGACGCTGTCGGGCACCGCGACGTCGTAGCCGTCGGCCTTGAGGCCGCGCAGGGTGTTCAGCAGCGAGGCGTAGACCGAGAGGAAGGCGGCCGTGCCGGTGGCGCCGGCATTCGGCGGAAAGTTGAACAGGATGACGGCCAGGCGCCGCTCACGCTTCGGACGCCGCCGCAGGGCAACGAGCCGATCGATCCGGGCGGCGAGCCGCTCGGCGCGCTCGGGATGCACGCGCATGTCGCGGGCGTTGCCGGGCCCGGAGGCCGAGGAACGGCCGCCGAACACCATCGGCGCCGTCGCGCCGTCGAGTTCGGGGATCGCGACCATCATGGTCGCCTCGACCGGCGACAGGCCGCGGCTGCCCGCCTCCCACTGCTCGATCGTCTGGAATTCCAGGGCGTGGGCGGCGAGATAAGGCACGTCGAGCCGCACCAACGTCGCCTCGGCCGCTGCCGCATCGTTGTAGGCCGGGCCGCCGACCAGCGAGAACCCGGTGAGCGAGACCAGCGCCTCGATCGCCGGCCGGCCGTTCGCCGTGAAGTAGGCGTCCACCGCTGGGCGGTTGTCGAGGCCGGCGGCGAAGGCCGGCAGCACCGAGAGACCCTTGGCTTCCAGGGCGGCGATGACGCCGTCGTAATGCGCCGTGTTGCCGGCCAGAACGTAGGAGCGCATCAGCAGCAGGCCGACGCGGCCCCGTGCGCCCGGCACCGTCGGCATCGCGGACAGGCTCTCACCGACCCGTCCCGGCATGCGCGGATGGTAGAGGCCGGTTTCGGGATAGTGCTGGGGTGCGGGCGCGGCGGCGATCTCCCGCCATACGGCGCGGGGCCCGGCGGCGTAGCGCTGCACCAGGAAGCGCACGAGGCTTGCGACGTTCTCATCCGAGCCCGCGAGCCAGTATTGCAGGGTGAGGAAATAGGCCCGCACGTCCTGCGCCGAGCCGGGAATGAAGCGCAGGATCTTCGGCAGCTTGCGCACCAGCGCCATCTGCCGGGCGGCATTGCCCTCGGCGCCCGGCTTGCCGCGCAGCCGCTTCAGGAAGTCGAGGGCCGAGCGCTTGGTCCCGCTCATGTCGAAGCGATTGAGTCGCGTCGTGCGCACGATCTCAGACGCCGAGAGGCAGCCGATCATCGCGTCGCAAGCCTCGCGGCGGGCCAGGATCGCCGGCAGGATCGCCCGGACGTGCTCGTCGAGGAACAGCATCGCCGAGACGACAATGTCGGCGCGCGCGATCTCCGCCTCGCAGGCCCGGAGCGCGGCCTTGTCGGTCTCCCACTCGGCGGCGGCGTGGAAGCTCAGGGCGAGCCCCGGCATCTCGGCGGCGAGCCGCAGGCGTGCCCGTTCCACCGCGCTCGCCAAGTGATTGTCGAGCGTGACGATGGCGACGCGGATGGTGGGCCTATCGGCCGAAATGCGCCTTGGCATCGTAGAGGATCTCGAGGGTGATGAGCGGGAGCTGCCGCTCGCGGGCGAAACGCTCGGTGTTGGCGCGGGCCTTCCCGCGCACGAAGAACGGGATCTTCTTCAGCTCCTTCTCGGCATCCGGCGCCCACGGCGCGGTTCGAACCGCGTCGGCGCCGTGGACATGGAGGGATGGAACGGGCGCCGACGCGAGGAGAGGAGTCTTCGGCGCCCGTTCCACGGCGTCCGCGATCCGGCTCGGCGCGTGGCCGAGATGCGACGGGGCGGCGCCATCGTGAAATTCGGGATCTTCGCGGAACATCCCGAGGAGATGTTCTTCCAGTCCCATCATCAGGGGGTGCACGAGGGTATCGAACAGAACGTTGGCGCCCTCGAAACCCATCTGCGGCGAGTGGCGGGCGGGAAAGTCCTGCACGTGGATCGGCGCCGAGATCACCGCGCAGGGAATGCCGATCCGCTTGGCGACGTGGCGCTCCATCTGCGTGCCGAGCACCAGTTCGGGCGCCGCCGCCTGGATCGCCGCCTCGACGTCGAGGTAGTCGTCGGTGATCGTCGCCTCGATGCCGTGGAGGGCGGCCTCCGCCCGGACCTCGCGGGCGAATTCGCGGGTATAGGTGCCGAGCCCGACGAGCTTGAACCCGAGCTCGTGCGCGGCGACGCGGGCAAGCGCCAGGGCGTGGGTGGCGTCTCCGAACACGAAGACGCGTTTTCCGGTGAGATAGGTCGAATCGACCGAGCGGCTGTACCAGGGCAGGCGCGAGGACGCGTCGGCGAGGACGGGAGCGGGATCGACGCCGGCGAGCGTCGCGACGGCTTCCACGAAGCGGGTCGTCGCCCCGACGCCGATCGGCACCACATCGACGAAGGGCTGGCGGAACGTCTTTTCGAGGTACTGCGCGGCACTGCGCGCTACCTCGGGATAGAGCACGACGTTGAAGTCGGCCTCGCCCAGACTGCCGAGATCGGCGGGCGTCGCGCCGAGGGGTGCGACGACGTTCACCGCGATCCCGAGCCGCTCCAGGATCGTTTTGACCTCGATCAGGTCGTCGCGGTTGCGGAAGCCGAGCGCGGTGGGCCCGAGGATGTTGCAGGAGGGACGCCGCCCGTTGCGGGCGTCGCGCTCGCTCGGGGCGCCGGCCAGGGCGCGTACCAAGCGGTAGAAGGTCTCGGAGGCGCCCCAGTTCTCCTTCTTCTGGTAGGCGGGCAGCTCCAGCGGAATGACCGGGATCGGCAGGTCGAGCGCCTTGGCGAGTCCGCCCGGATCGTCCTGGATCAGCTCGGCCGTGCAGGAGGCGCCGACGATCATCGCCTGCGGCCGGAAGCGCGCGTAGGCGGCGGCGACCGCGTCCTTGAAGATCGCCGCGGTGTCGCGGCCGAGATCCTGGGCCTGGAAGGTCGTGTAGGTGACCGGCGGGCGCTTGGCGCGCCGCTCGATCATCGTGAACAGCAGGTCGGCGTAGGTGTCGCCCTGGGGGGCGTGCAGCACGTAGTGCAGCCCCTCCATCGCGGTGGCGACCCGCATGGCGCCGATATGCGGCGGTCCCTCGTAGGTCCAGACGGTGAGCTGCATCGCCGCTACACCTCCAGCCGGGCGCGCCGAAGGAGCGGGCGCGTGAACAACTCGGCGAGGTCGCCCGCCTGCTCGTAACCCTGGATCGGCGTGAACAGCAGCTCGATCGACCACTTCGTGGTCAGCCCCTCCGCCTCCAGGGGGTTGGCGAGGCCGAGGCCGCACACCGTCAGGTCCGGCCGGGCCGCCCGGCAGCGGTCGAGCCCGTCATCGAGGCTCTGACCCTCGACCACGGGGGTGCCGGCGGGGAGCCGCTCGATCTCGGCGGCGAGGTGAGAACGGTGGAGGTAGGGCGTGCCGACCTCGATCAGCTCGGCGCCCATCTCCCGCGACAGGAAGCGGGCGAGCGGCACTTCGAGCTGCGAATCGGGGAAGAAGAACACCCGCTTGCCGGCGAGCTGTTCGGCGTGCGCGGCCAGCGCCTGACGTGCACGGCGCAGGCCCGGCGCCGTCACCGCCTCGAAGCGGCCGGGATCGACGCCGAACGCTTCGGCCGCCGCGCCAAGCCACGCGGTCGTGCCCTCGGCGCCGAGCGGGAACGGGGCGGCGATGCGCCGGGCCCCGCGCTCCTCCAAGGCCCGCGCGGTGTCGGCGAGGAAGGGCTGGGCGAGGAGAAAGCGCGTGCCGCGCGCAACCGCCGGCATCTGGCCGGCCCGCCGCGCCGGCAGGAAGCGTGCGGCGATGCCGAGATCGGAGAACAGACGGCTGAACTGATCCTCGACCACGTCGGCGAGCGCGCCGACGACGAGGAGTTCCTCCGTCGCCGCCGCCTCGGGCAGTTCGGGCACCAGGGAAGCGAGGCAGGCATCCTCGCCCTGCGTGAAGGTCGTCTCGATGCCTGAGCCGGAATAGTTCAGCACCCGCACGCTCGGTGCCAACCGCTGCGACAGCCGCAGGGCCGCCCGCGACAGGTCGAGCTTGATCACCTCGGAGGGACAGGAGCCGACGAGGAACAGCAGCCGGATGTCCGGCCGCCGCTCGATCAGCCGCGTCACCACCCGGTCGAGTTCCTCGTTCATGTCGGCGAGGCCGGCGAGGTCGCGCTCGTCGATGATGGCGGTGGCGAAGCGCGGCTCGGCGAAGATCATCACGCCCGCCGCCGACTGGATCAGATGGGCGCAGGTGCGCGAGCCGACGACGAGGAAGAACGCGTCCTGGATCTTCCGGTGAAGCCAGACGATGCCGGTCAGGCCGCAGAACACCGCCCGCTGGCCGTGCTCGGCGCGGACGGCGACTCCGCACTCTCCTGAGGAAACGGGCGCGTGCGCGTTCACCGGGCGATCCCTCCCGCGAGTGCGAGGGAGGCCGGCACTTCGAGCCGCGCCGCCCGGAGCTTCAGGAGGAACTGGCCGGCATTGATGAGGTAGGCGGCGTAGGCGGCGAGCGCGAGGACGAGCAATCCGGGCGTGTCGAGCCAGCCAAAGCCGAGCGCGGCGAGATAGGCCGTGTGCAGTGCCAGCACGAGCATGCTGAACACGTCTTCCCAGAAGAAGGCTCGGGCGAAGAGGTAGCGGCCGAACACGACCTTCTCCCAGATCGAGCCCGTCACCATGATCGCGTAGAGGACGAGGGTCTTGGCGACGACGGAGGCGCTGGCGATCTCCGCCCCCTCCCCCGTCGCGAGCGTGCGCAGCACGAGGCCGAGACTCGCCAGAAAGACGAGGAACTGCAGCGGAGCCAGCACCCCCTGCACCAGGGTCCAGGGCGAGCCGTCGCGCCGCTGACGCTCTGCGGGCGTGTAGAGCGCTCTCTGTTGGCCTTGGCGCTCACGCATGGCGTCCGCCCTCGCTCATTGTCCCGACCCCGACTCCGCAGGGCCTCGATTGAGGATGAGCGTAGGCTCCGTCGCTTGAAAGTGTCAATCCAGGTTGACGGTTGTTATATCTTACATGTTGTTCGCGCCTTGTTCTCTGCGGGGTTGCCAAGGGCGAGAGGAAGCGTATCGTTAGGTTACACGCGTCCGTTGCTTCCGGCGTCACGAAGTGCACTAAAATGCGCATCGCCCCGCCGAGCCGCTTCCTCAGGGAGACGCCTATGGGTGAGTGGAGGCATCTGGGCGAACGCTTCGAACTCCCTGCGGGGATGCCGGATTGTAGCGTCCTGGTGGAATCACAGGCAGGGTCGAGCTCGGCGCATCAGCCGGACGATTCGGGGATGCGCCGTCAACTGGCGAGCCTCGTCGAGGCTGAGATACTTCCCAGGCTCATGTTGGCCCACCAAAGCCAGACGCGACCTCGGATATCGGTCTCGAATCGCCGGCTGACGTCGGAGGAAGTTCAGCGCCTCTGCGAATTGCTGCTCACGCGCACCGATGCCGATCTCGCCCACCATCTCCTGAACTTTCTCGACGAGGGGCTGTCGCTCGAGAGCGTGCTCGTCGAACTTCTCGCCCCCATGGCCCGGCATCTGGGACAACTCTGGGAAGAGGACGCCTGTGATTTCGTCGATGTGTCCGTGGCGCTCGGCCGACTTCAGGCGGCCGCACACGAGCTGTGTGCAAGGCTCGAGGGCGAGACCGACGGTCCGCCCGAGCGCAGCATCCTTCTGCTGCCGTGCCCGGGCGAGACGCACGTCTTCTCCCTCTCGCTCGTGGCAACGATCTTCCGAGAATCAGGGTGGGACGTGACGACGATGAGTGTCCGATCGGATCGCGATCGCGACGAGTTGGTCCGATCGGAGTGGTTCGATGTCGTCGGGCTGACACTTTCGTGCGACGTCTTCCTGCCCACCCTTCCGGAGCTGATCCACAGCTTACGCGGCGCCTCCCGCAATCCCAGGATCAAGGTGCTGGTCGGCGGCCCCTATTTTGTTAGGAATCCGAATCACGTAAGCCTCGTGGGCGCCGACGGAACTGCGGAAGATGGGCGGCTTGCACCGCTGATCGCAGAAAGCTTGCTTGAAATGCGGACGCGAGCCTGTTGATAAGGGCGCTTTCCGCGCCATCCAGAAGTGTTGACCTTGAGCAGCTTGGCGAGCCCTTCTCCCTGGCGCCCTTCCCCGGCGCTGCAACAGGCAGCCGGTCTCCTCGATGGCGAGGCGGCCGGGCTGCTGATTGCCGCGACCTCCGATCTCTCCCTTGTGGTCGATGATCGCGGCATCATCCGCGACACCGTTGCAGGCCGCGCCGACTTCGAGGGCCAAGGCATCGAATCCTGGCTCGGACGGCCCTGGATCGACACCGTGACCATCGAGAGCCGGCCGAAGATCGATGCGCTGCTGCGCGATGCGGCGCCCGGCACCATGACCCGCTGGCGGCAGGTCAACCACCCTTCCCCAACCGGCACAGACCTGCCGATCCGCTACGCTACGCTCCGGCCGCAGATGGACGGACCGATCATCGTGATCGGCCAGGATCTTCGGGCGATGGCCGCGCTCCAGCGGCGTCTGGCCGAGACCCAGCAGGCGCTGGAGCGGGATTACGATCGCCTGCGCACGGCCGAGACCCGCTACAAGCTCCTGTTCCAGCTCTCGGGCGAGCCCGTGCTGGTGGTCGATGCGCGCACGCGGCGCGTGACGGAGATCAACCCGGCGGCGATGCGGCTGCTCGGTCGTCCGCAGAAACGCGTGATCGGCCAGGACGCAGCCGATCTGTTCGATGCGGGAAGCCTGAGGGAGTTGCAGACCCTGTTCGCCGGCCTGCGCGTCACGGGGCAGGCGGCGGATCTTATCCTGCCGTTGACCGGCGGCCGGGGCGACGTGCGCGTCTCCGCTTCCCTGTTCCGCGGAGAGGGCGCGACCTCGGTCTTGGTGCGCCTTGCGCCCCTGACTCCGGTGACGCCCGAGCGTGTCGCCGCCGGAGGCGGTGCGCTCGACGTGATCCAGCGGATGCCGGAAGGCTTCGTCGTCACCGATTCCTCGCGTCGCATCCTCACTGCGAACCCCGCCTTCCTCGACCTCAGCCAGCATGCCACCGAGGAACAGGTGCGCGGACGAACCCTGGACACTTGGCTCGGCCGCGAAGAGACCGAGGCGCTCGCGCTGTTCGCGCTGCTGCGCGATCACGGCTCGGTGCGCCATTTCCCGACCGTGATGCGCGGCCAGTACGGCTCGACGGAGGAGGTCGAGGTCGCCGCCGTGGCCACCTCTCACGCCGAGCAACCGTGCTTTGGCTTCACCGTCCGCGCGACGCCGCGCCGGGCGGCCCCGGTTCATGCGGGCGGCGGAGCGCACGACCTGCCCCGCTCGGTCGAGCAGATGACGGAATTGGTGGGCCGCGTCTCGATGAAGGCCCTCGTGCGCGAGACGACCGACCTCATCGAGAAGCTGTGCATCGAGGCGGCGCTGCGAATCACCCGCGACAACCGCGCTTCTGCCGCGGAGATGCTGGGTCTGAGCCGGCAGGGCCTCTACGCCAAGATGCGACGCTACGGCGTCGGCGACCTCGATGCCGACGACCCTGAGTTGATGTCTTAGGATAAATCTCGGGAATCGGTATTATAATGCTGATTTTCGAAGATCGCATCATAAATCCGATTTCGTTCAAGCCGGGTGTAAAGCTCGGTTGACACATGTCTCCCGGCGCCGGTAGCTTCCGGGGATGGCAACGCCCGCACCGAGTGCCGTCGTCGAGCTTCTGAAGCCGATCACATGGTTCGCGCCGATGTGGGCCTTCGGCTGCGGGGTGATCTCCTCCGGCCAGGCGCCGTCCGGGCAATGGCCTGTCATCGCCGCGGGCGTGGTCTTGGCCGGGCCGCTCGTCTGCGCCACGAGTCAGGCCACCAACGATTGGTTCGACCGCCACGTCGACGCCATCAACGAGCCGAACCGCCCGATTCCGTCAGGACGCATTCCCGGCCGGTGGGGGCTCTATCTCGCCGCCGCTTGGACGATCCTGTCGTTGATCGTCGCCGCGATGCTCGGACCCTGGATTCTCTGCGCCGCCCTGTTCGGGCTCGTGCTGGCCTGGATCTACTCCGCGCCGCCGCTCCGGCTGAAACGCAACGGCTGGTGGGGCAATTCCGCGGTGGCCCTCTGTTACGAGGGGCTGCCCTGGTTCACCGGTGCGGCGGTGATGGCCGCTTCGATGCCCGACCGGCGGGTGCTGCTCGTTGCCCTGCTCTACTCCGTCGGCGCCCACGGCATCATGACCCTCAACGACTTCAAGTCGGTGGAGGGGGACCGAGCCATGGGCCTGCGCTCGCTGCCGGTACAGCTCGGCTCCGACCGCGCGGCGCGCTTCGCCTGCCTCGTCATGGCCCTGCCGCAGGTGGCGGTGGTGGCGCTCCTTCTCGGTTGGGAGCGCCCCTGGCACGCCGCCCTGGTCGGCGCCCTGCTCGCCGGGCAACTCGCCCTGATGATGCACTTCCTGAAAGCGCCCCGCGCCCGCGCCGCCTGGTACAACGGCACCGGCACGACGCTCTACGTCCTCGGCATGCTGGTCTCGGCTTTCGCCCTGCGCCCGCTCGTGCAAGGGCTCGCGCCATGACCCGCGCAGCGCTCGCCTCCCCTCACCTCTTCCCTCAATCTTTCTCCTGGCTTCAGATCGTCCGGCTCGGTCTCGTCCAGACCGCGCTCGGCGCGGTCGTGGTCCTCATGACCTCCACCATCAACCGGGTCATGGTTGTAGAGCTGGCCCTACCTGCGATCGTGCCCGGCGGCCTCGTCGCCCTGCACTACGCCACGCAGGTGCTGCGGCCCCGCTGGGGCTACGGCTCGGATGTCGGCGGGCGGCGCACGCCGTGGATCATCGGCGGCATGGCCGCGCTCTGCCTCGGCGGTTTCGGCGCCGCCGCGGCGACGGCGCTCGCCGCGACCCACGTCGCCGCCGGGCTGGCGCTCGCTGTCCTGTCGTTCCTGCTCGTCGGCATGGGCGCGGGCGCGGCGGGCACCTCGCTGCTCGTCCTGCTCGCGACCGGGGTGGAAGCCGGGCGCCGGGGTGCGGCGGCGACCATCGTCTGGGTGATGATGATCGCCGGCTTCGCCGTGACCGCGCCGCTCGCGGGTCACTTCCTCGACCCGTTTTCCGGCACCCGGCTCGTCGCCGTCTCGGGCAGCGTCTCGCTCATCGCGTTCACCGTGGCTCTGCTGGCGGTTGCCGGCATCGAGCCGCGCCGCCCGGAAGTTAATGCCGGCCGGAACGACACGAAGCCGCCGTTCAGGGCCGTGCTGGCACAGGTGCTGGCGGAACCCGCCGCGCGGCGCTTCACCCTGTTCATCTTCGTCTCGATGCTCGCCTACAGCGCGCAGGAGCTGATCCTCGAACCCTATGCCGGCCTCGTCTTCGCGATGACGCCGGGAGCGACGACCACGCTCGCGGGTCTCCAGCACGGCGGCGTGCTCGCCGGCATGCTGTTCGTGGCGGGCATCACCGTGTTCATCGGCGGGCCGGTGCTGGGTTCGCTCAAGCTCTGGACGGCCATCGGCTGCGCGCTCTCGGCGCTGGCACTCGGGACGATTGCCGGCGGCGGACCGGTCGGGCCGGATTTCCCGTTGCGGGCGGCGGTGGCGGGGCTCGGCTTCGGCAACGGCGTCTATGCCGTGGCGGCGATCGGCTCGATGATGGCGCTGGCCGGCCGCGGCGGCGAGGCCGAGCGCGGCACCCGTATGGGCGTCTGGGGCGCGGCACAGGGCGTCGCCTTCGGCGTGGGCGGCTTCCTCGGCACGCTGGCGGTTGACCTCGCTCGCCTCGTCGCGTCGGAACCCGTCTACGCCTACGCCGCAGTGTTCGCGCTCGAAGGCGTCCTGTTCCTCGTCGCCCTGCTGATCAGCCTCAGCGTCGAGCACGTCACCGTCGGTCGTCGGCAGAACCCGCTGACCGAGACGGCCTCCTTTCAGCTTAATCCCGGCTTCGAGGCGAGGTAGCGCCATGGCAGACCACGACGGTTCCGAGACTTTCGACGTCGTGGTGGTGGGCGGCGGCCCGTCGGGAGCGACGGCGGCCGCCGATCTCGCGGCCACCGGCCACCGGGTGCTGCTCCTCGACAAGGCCGGGCGGATCAAGCCCTGCGGCGGTGCGATCCCGCCGCGGCTGATCCGCGACTTCGCGATTCCCGACGGGCTCCTCGTTGCCCGCATCCGCAGTGCCCGGATGGTCGCGCCGAGCGCCCGCCACGTCGACATGCCGGTCGGCGATGGCTTCGTCGGCATGGTCGATCGCGAGCATTTCGATCCCTACCTGCGCCAGCGGGCGGCACGCGCCGGGGCCGAGCTGCGCGACGGGCTGTTCGAGCGCATCTCCCGCGACCGGCCGGGTCTCGCCACGGTGCATTACCGCTCCGGCAAGGGCGGCGAAGAACATCACGCCCAGGCCCGCGTCGTCATCGGCGCCGACGGGGCGACCTCCACGGTCGGACGGGCCGAGATTCCGGGACACGCCCGGATGCGGCAGGTCTTCGCCTATCACGAGATCGTCCGCCGCCCCGCCAATGCCGCGCATGATGGGGCGCGCTGCGACGTCTATTACCAGGGCCGCCTCTCACCGGACTTCTACGCCTGGATCTTTCCCCACGGCGAGACCGTCAGCGTCGGCACCGGCAGCGCCCGCAAGGGCTTTTCCCTGCGCGGTGCGATCCGCGACCTGCGCGCCAGCACCGGCCTCGACGCCTGCGAAACGATCCGCCGAGAGGGCGCACCGCTCCCGCTCAAGCCGCTGCGGCGCTGGGACAACGGCCGTGACGTGCTGCTCGCGGGCGACGCGGCGGGTGTCGTCGCGCCGGCTTCCGGCGAGGGCATCTACTACGCAATGCTCGGCGGACGCCTCGCGGCCGAAGCGGCCGAAGTCTTCCTCGCCACGGGCGACGCCCGCGCGCTGGCCGGCGCGCGCAAGCGGTTTATGCGGCTGCACGGACGCGTCTTCTGGATCCTCGGGATGATGCAGTGGGTCTGGTACCGCAGCGACGCCCTGCGCGAGCGCTTCGTCGCGATGTGCAAGGATCGGGACGTCCAGCAACTCACCTGGGACGCCTACATGAACAAGGAGCTGGTGCGCGCGAAGCCGGCGGCCCATGCGCGGATCTTCTTCAAGGATCTCGCGCACCTGTTCCGCTGGGTCTCGCCGTGACCGGTCTACTGGCCGGCGGCTGGGGGCCGCCCGTCGCCGCCGGCCTCATCGCGCTCGCAGTCGCCGTGGCCGGCGGCGTCGCGACCCGGACCGATTCTTGGTATCGCCGCCTGCGCGTTCCCGGCTGGAAGCCACCGGACTGGGCCTTCGGTCCGATCTGGACCGTGATCTTCGCCCTCACCACCGCCTCGGCGGTCATCGCCTGGAACGCCGATCCCGACGCTGCAGCGCGAACCCGGTTCGTCGCGGTCTTCGCCGTCAACGGCGTGCTCAACATCGCCTGGAGCGTGATCTTCTTCCGCCTGCGCCGGCCCGATTGGGCCTTCGTCGAAGTGCTGCTGCTCTGGCTCTCAATTCTCGCCGTGATGTTCACCGTCGGCCAAGTCTCGATGCCGGCGGCCATGCTCAACCTTCCCTATCTCGCCTGGGTGAGCGTGGCCGCGTGCCTCAACCTCACCATCGTCCGGCTGAATCCGCGCTTCGGGAGCACGTGAGCGATGGCCGAGGTCTTCGCCCCGCTCTTCGTCTCCGGGCGCATCGTCGATGGGATCCTCCTGCTGGTCGCGATCGAGGCGCTGGTGCTGCTCGGCGCGCGGGCGCGCTGGGGCCGCGGCCCGGCGCCGATGACGCTCCTGAGCAATCTCGCCTCCGGCGCCGCGCTGATGCTGGCTCTTCGGGCGGCGCTCGTCGGCACGGCATGGCCCGGCATCGCGGCTTGGCTGGTCGTCGCCCTCGCGGCGCACCTCGCCGAACTGGCGATCCGCTTCCGCCAAGACGATCCGGCCCCACGGCGGACTGTGACAAAGCGGCTTGGAACAACCGAGAGTGACGAACCTTCGGTGCGCGCTCACCGATGACTTAGAACAATTCTTACCGGGGCTCTTCAACATCGGAGATCGGGTTCATGACGCGCCTCACTGCCCTGGGCTCCGGTTGGCTCGCCGTAGCCGCCCTCCTGTCGGCCGGCACGGCCCGTGCGCAGGAGGCCGATGCCGACCTCGTCAAGCGCGGTGAATATCTGGTGACGGCGGGCGACTGTACGGCTTG
>Ga0268290_100216_pt1 | contig 13627 bp, 10 predicted proteins | sample MetspRMADM_FD_191346 | JGI IMG/M metagenome (GOLD analysis project Ga0268290, IMG submission 191346) | Soil microbial communities from San-Diego area, Southern California, United States - Methylocaldum sp. RMAD-M | ecosystem: Environmental > Terrestrial > Soil > Desert | place: USA: California... | reverse complement strand
GGTTCGGCGCAGGACCATGAGGCAGAATTTGCACAAGGGCGAGGGGACGGATGCCTCTTTTCTGTTTGGCCGCCTCGCAAACCGCCTCTCAGGCCGCCTCGGCGCGGCGCTGCAACAGCCCCGGCAAGGCCCGCAAATTGAGCGGCTTGGGCAGAAAGCCGTCGAAGCCGGCGGCGAAGGCCGCGGCAACGTCCTCGCGGCCGGTATTGGCGGTGAGCGCCACGAGGTGGAGCGGCGCTGCGCCAGTCTCGGCCTCGCGGGCGCGGATGCGTCGGGCGGCTTCCAGGCCGTCGAGGCCGGGCATGCGGATGTCGATCAGCGCGAGATCAAATGGCCCCTTTCCTTCCGCCGCTGCCAGTGCCTCGACACCGTCGCGGGCGTGGATCACCTGTGCGCCGAGCCGCTCCAGTGCCTTGGTGGCGAGCAGCGCGTTGATCGGGTTGTCCTCGGCCAGCAGAACCCGGCGGCCCGGCGCGGCGGTCGCGGCCAGTGCTGGCCCGGCCGCCGGCTCGGCCGTCGCGGGCTGGGCCGGCGCGCCGGTGGGGCCGCGGGCCGGGGTGGCCCTCGGCTCCAGCAGGCGATCGAACAGCGAGCGGGCGCGCACCGGCTTGATCAGGTAGCTGTCGAAGCCCGCCGCATTCGGGGCGCCGAACTCCCGTCGGTCGAAGGGTGAGAGCAGGATCAGGCTGCAGCGCACGCCGCTGCGGGCGGCCTCGGCGGCGAGCCGCCGCACGGCGGCGTCGCCGAGGCTGCGGTCGGCGATGAGCGCGTCGAAGGCCACGCCCGCGAGCGCGTCGAGGCCGGCTTCCGCGCTGCCGGCGACCACCGCCGCCGCGCCCGAGCGGCTGAGCCGCCGTGCCAGGAACGGCGCCTGAAACGGTGAGGCGGCGACGATCAGCACCTTCCGCGGAGCGAGGCTCGGGGCACCGGGGGCCTTTGCGCCCTCCGCCGCCGGCAGCGGCAGCACGACCCGGAAGGTCGAGCCGCGCCCCACCGTCGAACGCGCCTCGATCGTGCCGTTCATGCGCTCCACGAGGCGGCGGGTGATGGCGAGGCCGAGGCCGGTGCCCTCGTGGCTCGCGCTGTCGTCGCCCTGCTCGAACTCCTCGAACAGGATCGGGATGCGATCTTCCGGGATGCCCGGCCCGGTATCCTCGACCGTGAGGACGAATCCCTCCTCCGCTTGGGCCAGGCTGACGCCGACGCCGCCCCCTTGCGTGAACTTGATGGCGTTGCCTGCGAGGTTGACGAGGATCTGCCGCACCCGGTCGGCGTCGCCCACGCGCAGGGCCGCGAGGTCGTCGTCGATGTCGAGGGCGATCTCCAGGCCCTTGTCCTGGGCGCGGGGTGCCAGCAGCTCGACCACGCCCTCGACCAGGGCGGCGACATCGAAGGGCTCGGCGGCGAGGTCGAGACGGCCGGCCTCGATACGAGAGAAGTCGAGAATGCCATCGACGAGGCCGAGCAGTGCCTTGCCGCTGGTGCGGAACGCCTCGACATAGGTGCGCTGCTCGGGGTCGAGCCGCGTCTCCAGCAACAGATCGGCCATGCCCAGAATGCCGTTCAAGGGCGTGCGCAACTCGTGGCTGACGGTGGCGAGAAAGCGGGATTTCGCGACATTGGCGGCCTCCGCCCGGCTCTTCGCCTCGTCGAGGGAGCGCGCCGCCTCGACGCGTTCGGTGACGTCCTTGCCCGCCCGCAGCCAGCTTGGCCCGTCCGCGGTGCCGGCCGCCGGCATCTCGATGAAGGAGAACCAGCGGGGCACGCCGTCCACCGGCACCAGACGCTCTTCGACCACCCGCACGCCGTCGGCTCGTTGCTCGACCGCGCCGCGCTCGATCACCTGCGGCGTCAGCGTCGAGCCGATCAGCTCCAGCGGCTTCATGCCGAGCAGCGCGGCAAAACCCTCGCTGGCGAAGGTGATCCGCCCCTGCCCGTCCCGCTGCACCACGGCCTGGGTCGTGGCCTCGACCAGCACCCGGTAGCGCTCCTCGCTCTCGGCGATCTGCCAGAGCCGGTCCTGGAGCGCCTCCGTCATGTCGGACTCCGGCACGACCGGTTCGCGGCGGCGCAGCGACGCCAGGATCAGCGCCAGCATCGCCGCCGCGATGCTCAGGCCCATCACGCTCACCGCAAGGGTCATCGGTTCCACGGAAGTCCCCCAAGCCCGGCCGAGACCGGAAGCCCGGCTCGTCAGGGGAGCGACAGTGCCAGCCGCGCGTGAAGCACCGCTTGAGAAAGACGCTTAAGGGTGGATGAGCGGTAAAGGTGGATTTGTCTCGGTCGGATACCGCAGGGCTTCTCCAAGCGCCGTAAGCGGGGCGAGGGGAAGCACACAACCGAACCGATCCACTTGCAACCGGCTCACACCTCCGGAAACCGCGTGAGCAGCACGTTTCCGTCGAGCCGGAGCGCCGCGCCGACCTCGGCCAGGGCCGCATACTCCTCGCGGCCGATGCCCTCGTGGTCGGCGACATCCGCTGCGACGAGGAAGACGTTGCGGCGCTGCTCCTCGGGCCGCTCGGCGATCGCGCCGATCCGCACGAGGTTCTCGGCGCGGCCGGCACGGGTGCGGGCGCGGCCGAGCCCCTCGTAGAGCGCATGCTCCAGCATCAGGCTGTCGTAGCCCTTCTCGATGATCGGGTTCGCCCGAATGCCGGCGAGCGCCGTCTCGAATTCTTCGCTCATCAGCTCGCCGTCCGCGACCGCGACATTGGCGCAGGCCGAGACCGCCGCCTGCATCAGCGCCTCGTCGCCGGCATAGGCCTTGAGAGTGGTGCGGAACCGCTCGACCGCGTCGTGAAGAAGGCCCATATCTGACAAAACCCTGCCGCAGAGCCCCGACAACGGAGCTGCCGGTCAAACGATCCGCGCGCTTTCCCGCACCCGCGCCTCGGCCGCCTCGATCGCCTCCGGCGTGCCGACATGCAGCCATTGCCCGTCCAGGCGCAGGCCCTGGAGCCGGTTCCGCTTGATCGCCCGGTCGAACAGCAGGGTCAGGGAGAAGGATCCCTCCGGTGTGTCGGCGAACAGCTCCGGCTTCAGGATCGCCACGCCGGCGTAGATGAAGGGCGCGACCTCGCGCTCGCCGCGCCAGCTCAACCGGCCGTCCGAGTCCATGTCGAAGTCGCCTGCCCCGTCGTAGCCGAGGCTCGTCGCGGTCGGGGCGACGAGGAGCAGGATGTCCGTCGTGTCGGGATCCCAGGCTTCGATGAGCCGGCCGAGATTGGGCCGCGGCCCCTCCAGCCAGAACGAATCGGAGTTGAACACCACGAAGGGCTCGCCGTCGAACCGGTCGAGCGCCTTCTTCACGCCGCCGCCGGTCTCGAGCAGTGCGTCCCGCTCGTCGGATACGACGATGGTCGGTGCCCCGGTGCGGTGAGAAAGGTGGCCCTCCATCAGGTCGGCAAGCCAGTGGACGTTGACCACCGCGGTCTCGATGCCGCCTTGGGCAGCCCGGTCGAGGGCGTGGTCGATCAGCGCCTTGCCGGCGACCTCGACGAGGGGCTTCGGCACCGTCGCGGTGATCGGGCGCATGCGCTTGCCCAGGCCCGCCGCGAGCACGAAGGCGCGGGTGATTTTTTTGGGATTCTGCTCGTCGCTCATGACGCGTTCACGGGTCGGTGCGGGAGGAGCGCTCAGCGCGCGGCGAGGTCGATGTCCGGCCGCGGCGCAACGAGGCTCGGCAGGTGGGTCTCGTGCCACGCCCTCAAGGGCGCCAGCGCCGGATGGGCGAGGTTGCGCGCGAGATAGCCCTCGACGCGCGGTAGGTGGGCGAGATAGCCCGGCTTGCCGTCGCGCTTGTCGAGGCGGGCGAAGATGCCGAGAATCTTGGTGGCGCGCTGTGCCGCCAGCACCGCGTAGGCGCGGGCGAAGGCCTGCATGTCGAAGCCGATATCCCGGCCGCGGCGCTCGCGGATGTAGAGGCCGAGCAGCCGCAGCTCGAAATCGGCGCTGGCGTCGACTCGGGCGTCCTGAAGCAGCGAGGCGACATCGTAGGCCGGATGGCCCATCACCGCGTCCTGGAAGTCGATCACGCCCACCCGCTCCAGCCCGGTTCGCTCGGGAAGCCAGATCAGGTTGGGCGAATGATAGTCGCGCAGCGTCCAAGTGGCGGGCTCGGCGATCAGGTCCTTCAGCGCCTCGGCCCACAGGTCGCGGAAGGTGCCGCGGGCCGCCAGTGACAGGGTCGTGCCGCGGATCGCCGGCGCGTACCACTCGGGCAGCAGATCCGCCTCGAACAGCAGGGCTTCAAGGTCGTAGGGCGGAATGACGTGGTCGATCCCCTCGCTCACCGGCACGGCGGCGGGAAGGTCGGTGGCATGCAGCTTGGCCAGCAGCCGAACGGCTTCGGCGTAGCGCTCCGGCCGCGGCGCGCCATTCTCGACCACCGGCTCGGCACCGAGATCCTCCAGGATCAGCAGTCCGGCATCCAGGTTCTCGCCCAGGATCTTCGGTGCGGAGAAGCCGATCGCGCGCAGCGCCCGGTCCATGCCGACGAAGGCATGGATGCTCTCGGCAAGTTTCACGATCGCGCTATAGGGCTTCCCGTCCTTGACCGGAGGTCCGTCGGACCGGGGCGGAGAGATCATCAGCACCGCGGTCTCGCCGCCCGGCTTTACCAGCCGCTCGTAGGCGCGGGACGACGCGTCGCCCTGCATCAGCACCCGCTCGGCCTCGTCCCAGCCGCTGCGGGCGAGCAGCGCCCGGATGGCGCGGGCACGCTCCAGGCGCTCGCGCATGTCGCCCGTGCCGTCGATCCGCACGAGACGGGCCTCCTCGCCGTACTCCGCCCGGAGCGACAGTTCGACGGTGAGCGTGGGGTTGTCGCGCAGGCCGAGCCGCTCCGGCCATTCGACCAAGGTGATCGCGGTCTCGGAGAGTTCGTCGAAGCCGAGTTCCACCAATTCGTCCGGCCCGCGCAAGCGGTAGAGGTCGGCGTGGATCACCGTTCGGCCGGAGCGGGTCTCATAGGGCTGCATCAGGGTGAAGGTCGGGCTCGGCACTTCGAGCCGCGGATCACCCGCGAGTTCGCGGATCATCGCGCGGGCGAGCGTGGTCTTGCCCGCTCCGAGCCCGCCGGACAGGGCCACGAGGTCACCGGGCATGAGGATACCGGCCAGGAAGGCGGCCATGTCCTCGGTCGCGCCCTCCTCGGGCAGCAGCACCTCCCAGGCGGCGCGCCGCGGAGCGGATGGCGTCGCTGATGCCGGCTGAGCCTCACCCTGCGACGGGCCGGGCCGCGGGCTTCCCGCCGTGCTGTCCGGAACCTCGCTCAACGCCCCAATCCTCCGCAAAGCCGCGAACAGCCAACCCGATCAGGGTTAAGCCTCAACCATCCTAGCGGGGGATGTTTAACCGTTTTCGGCACAAGCGGTGAGCCCCGCCCTGCGACCGAAGCCAACCTCATCCCAATCCCGTGAAGGCCCGCTCCTACTCGGCGGCCTCGGCGAGTTCGTCATTGCCCGGCGGCGTCTCGACCGGGAACAGGCAGGTGACGCGGGTGCCCGCCCCCGGCGCCGAATGGATCTCGACGCGGCCGCCGTGCAGTTCGACGAAGGAGCGCACGATCGAGAGGCCGAGGCCGACGCCGCGGTGCTTGGTGCCCAGTGTGTTGCTCTCGAAACGGTCGAACACCCGGTCGATGATTTCGGGCGCGATGCCGCGGCCGCGGTCGATCACCGTCAGCCTCAGCGCCGTGCCCTCGCGCCGCGCCTCGACGCGGACCTGCTGGCCGGGCGCGGAGAAGCCAACGGCGTTGGAGAGCAGGTTGAACAGGATCTGGCGCACCCGCTTGCCGTCGGCGAAGACGCTGCCGATGTCCTCCGGCACATCGAGGTCGAGACCGATATCGGATTCCGCCAGCCGGTCCTCGATGCCGCGGGCGGCGGCCTCCACGGTGGAGCGCACGTCAATGGTCTCGCGCTGGAGTTCCAGCGAGCCGGCATCGATCGAGGCGAGGTCTAGGATGTCGTTGATGATGACCAGCAGCGCGGCGGACGAGCGCATGATGTGCTCGGAATACTCGCGCTGGCGCTCGTTGAGGGCGCCGACGGTCTCGTCGCCGAGAAGTTGGGTGAAGCCGATGATGTTGGTGAGCGGCGAACGCAGCTCGTAGGAGACGTGGTGGACGAAGGTGTCGCGCAGCTGCGAGGCGCGCTCCAGGGCGTCGTTCTTCTCGGTCAGCGCGCGCTCGACATTGGCGCTCGCGGTGACATCGATGAAGGTCAGCAGCGTCGCGCCGAGCGGCAGGGGCTGCGAGGAGCAGTCGAGCACCGTGCCGTCGTTGATGTCGAGGCGGCAGCCATGGCCGCTCCGAGTTTCGGAGAGGCCGGTGATCGACTGGCGGATGCCGGCCCATGGGCTCTGGTCGGGCGTCAGCGCCCGGCAGGCGGCGATCACCGCATCGACATGCGGCTTGCCCGCGAGCGTCGCCGGATCGAGGCGCCAGGTCGCGGCGAAGGCGCGGTTGGCGACCGTCAAGCGCCCGTCGGCGCCGAACACCGCCACCGGCTCCTTGAGCGCTTCCAGCGTTTCGGCCTGCTCCTTCATCAGCGCGTCGTAGCGTGAGGCGAGCTTCATGCTCTCCGAGACGTCGTGGTAGAGATAGGTCAGGCCGCCCTGCGGGTTGGGGTCGGCGACGACGCGCAGGGTGCGTCCGTCGGGCAGGTACCACGGCGTGTCGGTCGGCTCGACCGCGCGGTAGGCAGCCAGAACATCGGTCTTCCACGAGCGGAAATCGGCCTGCTCGGGCAGCTTGCGGGCGGCACGCAGCCGGTCGAGGATCTCGCCATCGAGCGGGCGGCCTTCGAGGAAGGCCGGGTCGAGATCCCACAGCCGCTGGTAGGCGGCGTTGTGGAAGATCAGGCGCTGGCGCGCGTCGAACATCGCCACCGCGGTCGGCAGCTGGTCGAGGGTGCGGACGTTGGCATCCATCTGCCGCTGCAGGTCGGCCCGCACGCTCTCCAGCTCCGAGACATCCACGGCGATGCCGACGCGGCCGGTCTCCAGGGTGCTCTCGCTGACATCGAGAGTGCGGCGCGCGCCCGCCACGACTGCCGAGAGGCGCAAGGGCTGGGGAACGAGGCCGGGCCGGCGCGGCTGGCGGGCGATCTGCTCGCGGGCGCCGCGGTCGAGGAGTTCCAGGCCGTGGTTCAGGGCAGCCTCGCGGCTCGGGGCCTCGACGGCGGCGGCGTAGGCGGCGTTGACGAAGGCGAGCGCCCCCTCCGGACTCCGGTGCCAGACCGGCTGCGGAAGTGCGTCGAGCAGGCTGGCGAGCGCGCTGAAGCCGCGCTTGGTCTCGTCCAGCGTGTGGCGCAGCTCGATCAGTTCGCGGCGCTCTTCGGTGGTCTCGCGCAGGCGCAGCAGCGCCCGGCCGCCCACCGCCTGCCCCTGCGCCTCGATGTATCGCCCGGCGAGGCTGCGCAGGTTCATCCGGAAGCCGGTGCCGCGCTCGCGCAGCGTCGCGACCCCCGCCTCGAGAAGCTGCGCGTCCTGGGGAGTGAGCCAAGTGCCGAAGGTCAGCAGGTGCCGGGAGCCGCCCTGGATCCCACGCGAGTCCTGAGTCCGAAGATCCTGGGCGAAGCCCGCATCGCCGACGAGCGTCGGCTCGCCCCGCCCTGCCCAGGCGACGAGAACCTGGCGCTCGGAATGGAGCAGCATCTCGGCACGGTCGTGCGCGCCGCGGAGCTGGGCGAGTTCGTCCTGAAGCGCACGCTCCTTGCGCATCCAGCCGACGCGCTCGCGCAGGTAGACCAGCGACAGGATGGTCGCGAACAGGATGAGGCCGAGGACGACGGCGAGGCCGGCAACGTTGTGCGTCTGCATCGCTCCCAGCATCGGCCTCGCCTCGATGGACGGAGCGCCCTCGGCGAGTGCCGCGACCGGCGCCGCGACGACGAGGACGCAGACGCGCGACAGAACGCGCGCCGCCCGTTCCAGACCCATGTCCCGCCCCCACCCATACCCGGCGCTCCGCGGAGCTTGCGCCCACGGCCTGGAAAGCTCCCGGAAAGCGCCGGGCAAATGCCTGCCGTCGCGTCCGGCTTGCCGCCGCCGCGCGGGCACCTGCTTCCGAAGATTCGCGCCACTGTAACGCGGGGTCGATTCCGGCTGGAAGCGCCTTTATGGCCCCGGACGGGTCCGCCCTGCATTCCGGCGGCGCACAGCACCCAAAAGCCACACCACCGAAATGGCCCCTTGACGAATTCTTAAGAATGATCGGCGCGCCGGAGGGTACCGAGATCTGCCGTCTCGCGTTCGGCGTCGCCGGGAAAACAATCTCGCCGGAGCCGCCCTTGCCGGCCGGCGCTGGCGACGAGCGTCCGGCAAAACGAGAGAAGCCCGGCCGTGGGCCGGGCTTCTCTCGCGAATCTTGCTGTTGAGCCCGATCGGGTCGGGCACCCGGCTTGCTGCGAAGGTGCCGGGTGCTCGAACCTCGATCAGTAGCGGTAATGCTCGGGCTTGAACGGGCCGGTCTGCGGCACGCCGATATAGGCGGCCTGATCGGGGCGCAGCTTCGAGAGCTTCACGCCGATCTTCTCGAGGTGCAGCGCCGCGACCTTCTCATCGAGGGCCTTGGGCAGGGTGTAGACCTGACGCTCGTACTTGCCGGGGTTGGTCCAGAGCTCGATCTGGGCGAGCGTCTGGTTGGTAAAGGAGGCCGACATCACGAAGGACGGGTGGCCCGTCGCGTTGCCGAGGTTCACCAGGCGGCCCTCCGAGAGGAGGATGATGCGGTGGCCGTCGGCGAACTCGATCTCGTCGACCTGCGGCTTGATGTTCTGCCACTTGAGGTTCTTCAGGCCGGCGACCTGGATCTCGTTGTCGAAGTGGCCGATGTTGCACACGATGGCGCGGTCCTTCATCGCCCGCATGTGCTCGATGGTGATGATGTCCTTGTTGCCGGTCGCGGTCACGAAGATGTCGGCGCGGGGCGCCGCGTCTTCCATCGTGACGACCTCGTAGCCCTCCATCGCCGCCTGCAGGGCGCAGATCGGGTCGATCTCGGAGACGAGCACGCGGCAGCCGGCATTGCGCAGCGAAGCGGCCGAGCCCTTGCCCACGTCACCGAAGCCCGCGACCATGGCGACCTTGCCGGCCATCATCACGTCGGTGCCGCGGCGGATGCCGTCGACCAGCGACTCCTTGCAGCCGTAGAGGTTGTCGAACTTCGACTTGGTGACTGAGTCGTTCACGTTGATCGCCGGGAAGAGCAGCTTGCCCTCCTTAGCGAGGTTGTAGAGACGGTGCACGCCCGTGGTGGTCTCCTCGGAGACACCCTTGATCGAGTCGGCCAGACCCGCGAACCAGCCCTTCGGCTTCTCGGCGAGCTTCTTCTTCAGGAGCGCGAAGAAGATCTCCTCCTCCTCCGATTCCGGCTTGTCGAGGAAGGCGGTGTCGCCGTTCTCGGCGCGGAGACCCAGGTGGACGAACATGGTGGCATCGCCGCCGTCGTCGAGGATCATGTTCGGCATGCCGCCGTCATGCCAGTCGAACAGCTTCGAGGTGTAGTCCCAGTACTCGGTCAGCGTCTCGCCCTTCACGGCGAAGACCGGGATGCCGGCGGCGGCGATCGCGGCGGCGGCGTGGTCCTGGGTCGAGTAGATGTTGCACGACACCCAGCGGATATCGGCGCCGAGCGCCTTCAGCGTCTCGATCAGCACCGCGGTCTGGATCGTCATGTGCAGCGAGCCGGCGATCTTGGCGCCCTTCAGCGGCTGGCTCGCGCCGTACTCGGCGCGGGTCGCCATCAGGCCCGGCATCTCGGTCTCGGCGATCGAGATCTCCTTGCGGCCGTAATCGGCCAGCCCGATGTCGCGGACGATGTAATCGTTGGCAGCTGCCATCTTGGTATCCCTTTCCAGTCGTGGCCGGCGCGAAACGGTCAATCGTTCCGGCACTTCGGCCCGGCGCATCGGCCGGTTCACCCGGCCGGGTCGGCCATCCCTGTAGCAGGGCTCGCTCTAGGGAGCAATCAAGACATAAAGATGTCTTTATGCGTTTAATTCCAGGGTGGGCCGCCGGTGCAGGATCGCGTCACCCACCGAACGGGCGAACCGGACCGAGTTCGACCGCGCTCGCCCCGGCGGCATCGAGACGGCGCAGGCTGCGGCGGCCGCGCCAATCGAGGATGACGGACGCGATGATCCAGGACGATGCTCTAGACCCCTGTTTTGCATCGTCTTTTTCCGAAAGCCGGTGGCCACCTTTCGGGACGATGCTCTAGGGTCTGAAGGATCGCCACGCCGTTGGCGCGCAGGTGGGTGAGGTTGTTGGTCGGGACGACGATCATCGAGAGCGCGCGCCCCGCGAGCGTCTGCTGGTACGCGATGTTGCCGTCGGAGGTCAGGATGACGTCGAACCGGCCCTCGAGCAGAGCCAGCAACGCCCCGTTCTCCTTTCCCTTCCAGCCTTCCTTCTCGAAGTAGGAGACGTCGTGCCCGACCAGCGCGTGGCGCAGCTGGCACGGCATGTTCTCATCCAGGAACACGCGCATCGACGGCCACCTTCGGTTCCGTCACGTCGGGGGCGTTGCGGTTGAAGGCTTCGCAGGCCTGTGCCAGGGCGGCCTGGAGATCGGCGCGATCCAGCGTGGGGAAATTGCGGAAGACGGGACGGCCACCGAGAATGCGCTCATAGCGGACGACGGGATCAGGATCGGCGGGCATGACCGAGCCTCGCTGTGACGGATGGCGGCCTCTCATATAGGTCTCATCCCACGGGCCGCGTCACTCCTCGTCACGCAACTGCCGCCGGATGATCTTGCCGCTCGTCGTCATCGGCAGGGTGTCGCGGAAGGCCAGCGTCCGCGGCACCTCGTGGGCGGAGAGCCGAGCCTTGGCGAAGGCGAGGATCTCGGCGGCGAGCGCCTCGGAAGGCGAGAAGCCGGCGCGCAGGGTGACGAAGGCCTTCACGACCTCGGTGCGCAGCGGATCGGGTACGCCCACCGCGGCGGCGAGCGCCACCGCCGGGTGAGCCGAGAGGCAAGCCTCGATCTCGGCCGGGCCGATCCGGTAGGCCGCCGAGGTGATGAGGTCGTCCTCGCGGCCGACGAAGAGGATGTAACCGTCGGCGTCGCGCCGCGCCTGGTCGCCGGTCATCCACCAGCCGTCGCGGAATTTTTTGGCCGTCGCCTCCGGTTGGCGCCAGTAGCCGAGGAACAGCACCGGGTCGGGCGCGCGCACGGCGATCTCGCCGGTCTCGTCGATGTCCGTCTCGGTTCCGTCCTCGCGCAGGACCGCGACGCGGTGCCCGGGCACCGGCTTGCCCGTCGCGCCGGCCCGCGCCACGCCGATCCGCGCGCTGGAGGCGAGGACGAGGTTGCACTCGGTCTGGCCGTAGGCCTCCCCGATGGTGAGGCCGAGTGCGTCGCGTGCCCATGCGAAGGTCTCGGCCCCGAGAGCCTCGCCGGCGGAGGCGATGTTGCGCAAGCGCGAGAGGTCGAATTTCTGGCGCGGGTCGGCGAGCCCGCGCAGCATGCGGAGCGCCGTCGGCGGCAGGAAGGCGTGGGTGACGCCGAGATCCGCCATCAGCCGGAACGCCGCCTCCGGCTCGAACCGACCAAGCGGCCGGGCGACCACCGGCATGCCGAGGCGGAGGGACGGCATCAGCACGTTGAGGAGCCCCCCGGCCCAGGCCCAGTCGGAGGGCGTCCACATCAGCCCAGTGCCCGTTCTCTGGGACGCGCTCTCGGACGCCGAACCGGCGGCCCCTTCGGCGGAGAGCGCTTTGGGCAGAAATCCGTGCATCAGGCTCCAGCCCGGCAGGTGGCCGAGCAGGACCCGATGGCCGTGCAGCGCCCCCTTGGCGAGGCCGGTCGTGCCGGAGGTGTAGATCATCAGCGCCGGGTCGTCCGGTCCGGTTGCCCGCGTCTCGAACCCTTCCGAGGCGCCCTCCAGAACCGCGAAAAAGTCCTCGGCCGTGCCGACAGCGCCATCGACCGAGAGGATGGTGGTGAGATCAGGCAGGTCCGCGCGCAGCCGTTCCAGCTTGGCCAGCCCGGCCGTGTCGGTGACGACGGCACGCGCCCCGGAATCGGCGAGCCGGTGCTGCAGGGCCGCCTCGCCGAACAGGCCGGCCAGCGGGAGCGCGATCGCGCCCAGCCGGTAAGCGGCGAAGTGGGTCACCACCACCGCCGCCGATTGCGGCAGCAGGATCGCCACCCGGTCGCCCGGCCCGACGCCGCGCGCCGCGAGCGCTGCCGCGAGCCGCAGCGAGTCCGCGCGCAGCCGGCCATAGCTCACCGGCTCGGGCCGGTCATCGGCCCCCAGCACAAGGAGCGCGGTGCGGTCGGGCTCGGTCAGCGCCCAGCGGTCGCAGACATCGGCCGCGATGTTGTAGCGCTCCGGGATCTCCCAGCGGAAACCCGCAACGAGCTCTTCGTAGGTGTCGGCCGGCTGCAGCACGGCAATGTCCTCGAACCTGCGGCGGTGCCGCGCGGCCCCGCCCCTTCTCCTGCCCGCGTCACATCCGTGCCTGGCCGGGCTCCCTCGTCCGCTTTCGCGCAGACCGGCGCAATCCGCCTTCTGCACCCAGTCTTCTGCGTTCAGTCTTGGCGCTGCGGAAAACCACCGCGGAAGGTGAAGTCGGTGATCGGGCGGCGGGCATTCGGGCGCTCCTTGGCCCTCTGCTCCTCGGTCAGGTCCGCCCAGGGCGTGGCGCGCCCAATGCCGTAGGCCGCCTCGACCCGGTGGTGCTCGGGCACGTTCAGCACCGTCACCGCCCGCTCCCGATCGAAGCCGCCCATGCCGTGGACGTGCCAGCCCTGCCGGTTGGCCTGAAGCGCGAAGGCGAGCGAGGCCGCGCCCGCATCGAGCGAGTGGCTGGCGGAGGGCTTGAACTCGTCGCCGACCTTCATCCGGCTGTTCGAGACGAGGAAGACGAGGGCGCCGGTGCCTTCAGCCCATTTCTGGTTGCCCGGCACCAGGAGATCGAAGAAGGCGTCCCATTCCGGCGTGCCGCGCAGCGCATAGAGGAAGCGCCAGGGCTGCGAGTTGTAGGAAGAGGGTGACCAGCGCGCCGCCTCGAACATCCTGAGCAGCTCGGCCTCCGGCACCGCCTCCCCGGTGAAGGCGCGGGGCGACCAGCGCTCGGCGAAGATCGGGTCGATGGCGTGGTCGGGCGTGCGAGTGATGGGACGGGTCGTCTCTTCGGTCACCGGGGGCGGTCTCCAGGCTGGCAGGGCTTTGGTGCAGCGCACGGTATGGCAGTGCCCATGGGCGGGCTAGGGGGATGTTGCCGCCTTCCTCCTGGCGCGCGAGAACAAGGTGGACGACATCGGCGCAACGAGGATGCCGACAAGGATGCCCATGAGCGAGACCGGCCTGAACCCCCTGCTGTTGCGCGCGGACCGCGACGGCGTCGCGACTCTGACGCTCAACCGGCCGGAGGCCCGCAACGCCCTCTCCCTCCCCCTGCTCGAAGCCCTGCGCGACGCCTTCGCTGCTATGGCAGAGGACGGGAGCGTGCGCGCCGTGGTGCTGGCGGCGGCGGGCTCCGCCTTCTGCGCCGGCCACGACCTCAAGGAGATGACCGGCTACCGGCGAGAGGCCGACCGCGGCGCGAAGCAGTTCGAAGAGCTGTTCGCGCTGTGCTCAGGGGTGATGATGGCGATCCCTGCGCTGCC
>Ga0268290_100215_pt1 | contig 13649 bp, 11 predicted proteins | sample MetspRMADM_FD_191346 | JGI IMG/M metagenome (GOLD analysis project Ga0268290, IMG submission 191346) | Soil microbial communities from San-Diego area, Southern California, United States - Methylocaldum sp. RMAD-M | ecosystem: Environmental > Terrestrial > Soil > Desert | place: USA: California... | reverse complement strand
CGCCTGCGCCCGATTCTGACGCTCGCCTGCGCCGACCTGTGCGGTTACGGCGCCGAGAACCGCGGAGCCGACGGTGCGGTGAAACTCGCCGCGGCGGTCGAGTTCATGCACACGGCAACGCTACTCCACGACGACGTGGTGGACGAGAGCGACATGCGCCGAGGGCGCGTGGCTGCCCGTATCAAGTGGGGCAATGAGGCGAGCGTCCTCGTCGGCGACTTCCTGCTCGGGCAAGCCTTCCGCATGATGGTCGAAGTGGGCTCCCTGCGGGCCCTCGACATCCTGTCCGCGGCGGCCACCGTGATCGCCGAGGGCGAGGTGATGCAGCTCACCGCCGCCAAGAACACCGAGACGAGCGAGGACGAATACCTCGCCGTGATCCGCGGCAAGACCGCGGAGCTGTTCGCCGCGGCGTGCGAGGTCGGCCCGGTCCTGGCCGGACGGCCCGAAGCGGAGCAGGCGGCCTGCCGCGCCTACGGCATGAATCTCGGCATCGCCTTCCAGCTCATCGACGACGTGCTCGATTACGGCGGGACCAGCGCGGCGCTCGGTAAGAACGTCGGCGACGACTTTCGCGAGGGCAAGATCACCCTGCCGATCGTGCTGGCGCTTCGCCGCGGCACGGACGAGGAGCGCGCCTTCTGGCGCCGCACCCTGGAACGGGAGGATCTGGAAGAGGGCGATCTGCAGCAGGCGCTGGCCATCCTCCGCCGCCACCGTGCCCTCGACGATACGATCGAGCGCGCCCGCCACTACGGCAATCAGGCCCGCGCGGCGCTGGACCTGTTCCCGAACGGCCTGATGAAGTCTGCCCTGCTGCAGGTGGTGGATTTCTGCATCGCCCGGGCGCACTGACGCACCGGCGGTGCGACCGCATCAGGCGAGGCGCGTCGGCTCCACCCACCAGCCCGGCTGCACTGTGCGGACTGCCTCGGCCGCCGCCTGCGCCGCCGCCTGATCTTGAAAGACGGCGAACACGGTCGCGCCCGATCCGGACATCCGCGCGAGCCGGCATCCGACTTGCGCCCGCAACAGCGTCAGCGCCTCGCCGATCACGGGGGCGACGGTGAGGGCGGGAGCCTCCAGATCGTTGCGCGCGGGCGCGATGGTGCCGAGCACCGCCTCCGCATCGAGCCCACGGCCGATCGCCGGATGCGCGGCCCCGTCGAGCCGCTGACCGACCGCGAGGCCGAGCGCCTTGAAGACCGGCGCCGTCGCGACCGGCACGCCCGGATTGACCAGCACCGCCGGCAGGGCCGCAAGGCCGAGCACCGGCCCGATCTCCTCGCCCGCGCCGCGCATCATCCGCGCCCGCGGATCGAGGCAGACCGGCACGTCGGCCCCGGTCGCCCGCGCCGCCGCGATCACGGCCGGGTGGTCGAGGGGGAGCCTGTTCAGTTCCGCCAGCAGCCGCAGGGCGGCGGCAGCGTCCGATGAGCCGCCGCCGATCCCCGCCGCGACGGGCAATTGCTTGTGCAGGCGGAAAGCACCCAGCCTCAGGCCGTCCACGCCGTCGGCGAGGCGGCGGGCGGCGCGCAGGACGAGGTTGTCGTCAAGCGGTCCGGCAGGACCGGCGGTCGGACCGAAGACGTCGAGAGTCAGGTCCGACCCCGGCGTGAGTTCCAGCGTGTCAGCCACCTCAGCGAAGGCGACGAGACTTTCCAGTGCGTGGTAGCCGTCCCCGGGCCGGCGGCCGAGAACGTGCAGGGTCAGGTTGATCTTGGCCGGAGCGCGGGTGGTGAGGACGGACACGAAGGCTCTCGGCCGGAGGAGCAGGGAAGGCGCCCTGCCATAGGCGGACCGTTGAGAACGAGCAAGACGACGGACCATTCGGAAGGCCGTGTCCCAGCCTCGCCTCCATCCTGAGGTTCCGCAGCGAAGCGAAGGCCTCGAAGGATGAGGGCGGCTGGGGTATCGCCTGAGCGAGGAAGCTTTACTTCCCCGGCTTCTTGTCCGCCGCGCCCGGCGGCTCGCTCGGCGCTGGCGCGCCCTTCGGCAATTCCGGGTTTTCGGGATTGTGCGGCGCCGCCACGGGGGCGGGCACCGCCTGGGCGGGATCCTGGGTCGGCGGGTTCTCGGCCGTGGCGGTCGGCTTGTCCGGCTCAGGCAGGCCGTCCTTGAGTTTGACGTTGATCTTGGCGAGATCGTCAGGCTCGGGGTTCAGGTCCTTGGCGTGCTGCCACTGGAACTTGCCCTCCAGCCGCCGGCCGGTGCGCCAGTAGGCGTCGCCGAGATGGTCGTTGATGGTGGGATCGCCCGGCTTCAGCTCGACCGCCTTCTCCAACTCGCGCACCGCGTCGTCCCAGCGGCCCAGACGGAAATAGGCCCAGCCGAGACTGTCGATGATCATGCCATCGCGGGGCGAGAGATCGACGGCCTGCTTCAGCATGGTGAAGCTCTCGTCGATGTTCATGTTCCGGTCGACCCAGGAATAGGCGAGGTAGTTGAGCACCTGCGCCTTGGCGTTCGGCTGGGTCGGCGGCACGAGACTGAGCGCCTTCTTGAGGTCGGCCTCGGCCTTCTGCCACTCGCCGGCCCGCTCGTAGGCGGTTCCGCGGAAATAGAACAGCGTCCAGTTATTGGCTTCCTTGCCCGACTCGATCAGGTTGATCGCGCGGGTATAGGTCTCGGTCGCCTCGGCGAACTTCTTCCGCGAGCGCTGCACGTTGCCCAGCGCCGAGATGACGTCGATGTTGTCGGGATGCGCCTTGAGCACGGTGTCGAGGTGCTGGAGCGCCTCGTCGCCCCGGCCCATCTGCTCGAGGTTGAGGCCGATCTGGATGTCGGCATTGAGCTTGAGCGGTGAGGAAGCCGGGATCTGCGCGTAAGCCTCGTTCGAGCGCTCGGTCTGCTTCATGCGGTCGAGCGTGTCGGCGAGCGTCAGCCGGGCCACGGCGTGCTCGGGAGCGAGGTAGAGGGCGAGCCGCAGGTAGACCACCGCCGGAAGCTCGTCGCCCTGCGTCGAGCCGGCCGAGCCGAGCCCGTAGAGCACCTCTGCCGCGCCCTCCTGGGCCGAGGCGATCAAGGGAGTCAGCGGCTTGCCGGCCTTGAGCTTGTCGAGGGCGTCCACCACGAGGGGATGGCGCGGCATCACCTTCTCGAACTCGCTGTAGGCGTCGATGGCGAGATCGGTGCGGCCGATGCCGGCCTCGAAGCGGGCATAACCGTCAACGATGCGCAGGGTGTTGCGGTCGGCCTCGTAGGCCGCCTTCAGCTTGCGTTCGGCCTCGGCCCGATCACCGATGACTGAGGCGATCAGCCCGGCATGGTAGTCGCGGAAGACGTTGAAGTAGCGCTCGCCACGTAGACGGTTCAGAGTCTCGTAGGCGCGCTTGCCGTCGCCGGCGCCGGCATAGGCCCAGGCGGTGAGCAGCGTTCCGGTGAGGTCGGCAGCCGCGCCGCGGCCGCTGCGGCCGAAGCTTTGGCGGGCCGGACCGTACTGGCCGGCCTTGAGCTGGCGCACGCCGAGGGCGAGCTGGGCAAGGCCGTTCGAGCTCTCACGGGTGGCGAGCCGCTCGGCGGCACGGAAGGCGTCGCTCATGGCGCCATCGGCCAGCAGCGACACGAAGGCGCGCTCCAGCAGCTCGGCGTTGCGCGGATCGCCCTTCACAGCCTCGCGGTAGAAGTTCGCGGCGGCGGCCGTGTCCTTCGAGGCGCCGGCGATGTAGGCCGAGAGGAAATTGCCTTCGAGAGATTCTGCCGGCTCGTATTCGGAGATCGGTGAGGATTCCCGCGGCTGCATGGCCGCGGCCGGCAGGGTGCCGAGACCGGTCGAAGCGAGCAGCAGGGCGAGCGCGGTGGCGCTCCGGCGGGCGGCGTATCCGAACATGGGCACCAGTCACGGCTCCTTCGCGGGACCGGCGGACGGGGTTTCCGCCGGCCGGCTCCGGTTTGGCGGGGGACACTGAACTCTTCCCGCCATGACCGCAAGGCGAAAGGATGGCGCGGGGGAGGGGCCCCATTCACGCTTCGGTTCAGGCCCCGTCGCCGATTTCGGCGCGGGCATCCTCCACGAGTTGGGCTAGCCCCGCATCGACCTCCGCCCCGAGGAGCGCCCGTTCGGCTGCGGTCAAATCCTTGGCCCAGGCGCCGCTGCCGAAGCCTTCTTCGCAGCGTGCCCGCTCGGCCTCGATGTAGGCTTGCGTCGCCTCGGGGCGGTCCCGCATCGCCTGCACGAAACCGAACCACGCCGCGCGCTCGACCACGGCGAGGCGGGCTCGCAGCCGCACCTCCACGGCCCGGGCGGGATCGACGGTCTCATCCTCTGCCATCGCCTGTTCCTACCGCTCTTTCCGCTGCTCGCAACGGGTCTTCACATAGGTATTGCCGTCCTCACCGTGACCGGCGCTCGCGGCGAGCACCGGCCCCTGGATCAGGCATTCCTGAAGCGTATGGGCTGGCCCGATGATCACGTCGAGAGCCGTCTCCCGCGAGCAATCGGGCATTTGAACGCTGGACGCGCAGACCAGGGCGACGACGAGGATGGAATTCATAGGGCCGGCCTCCCTGCCGGAGATGTTCTTCGACGTTCGGAGCGTGCCAATGCTCCGGCGGCCCGGTAGACTGGCGGAGGAGCGTAATCCGCGCTCGCCACGGGTTGAAACGAGAAAACATCCGGAAAGGCTGCCCTGAGCCCATGCGTCACAGCAGCCGGGCCAGGTCCACGCCGTCGCGGTCCGCACGAACAGAGCGGCCTGGTCACCGGCCTAACTCTCTGCCTTGCCGCCGGGCAGGATATCCTCGAGCCTGATCCTGATCTCGCCGGCCGCGGTGTCGGGCTTGCCACACCCGTCTCGAACGGTTCCAGCCGACAGGCCGGGACCGGCAGCGAGGTTGCAGGAACTTGCTAAGTCTCTGGTCAATAGAACGATTTCTGCGGCGTGACGGGGCTGCCCCAAAAAAGTCGCAAGAGAGTCCTGTCTTCGCGTAGATCGGACAAGGTCGTGACCAGCTTGTGACAGGGAGGCGGCAATGTCTTTCGAGATCGTTCTGACGCAATCCGCGCAGGAAATCGCCGAGAGAAGCGGTGTTCTTCCAGTTCTCGAAGAGCGCGCACGCGACGAAATCGCGGAACTACCCGGCGATGGCCTCGAAGAACTCGAGCGCCGGCTGTTTCATGCCTTCGCGCTCGATGACGGCACCGAGGTGATCTGCTCGCTGACCGCCGACGGCGCCGTGCGGGTCGATGCCTGCGAGGCGGAAGCCGCTGCCTGACCGTTCTCGCGGAACCGTGAGCGGCGGGTTCGGATTGCTCCTCCCGCTTGGAGTGCCTCACGAAGCGCTGAGCCGTCGGTCGTCGCCTCCCACGGGTGGCGACGGTGGTGCGGCATGTCGTGAGCGGCACATCCCCACGTCCGTCGAGGAGGAGACATGGCCCAGGAAACCGTCGGCGTCGAAGCCGACTTCACCAGCCGCGAGGCTGCTCACGCCGCAAAGAACCGCCTCGTGAGGGCGGGCTTCGCCCGCAACAGCATCGATATCGACCGTCACGGCGACACCTACATCGTCCATCTGCCGACCCAGGAGGCGAACCGGCAGCGGGCCGCGCGCATCCTCAGGGGCCGCACCATGATCGAGAACGCCAAGAGTACCGGGTGGGCCGCCGCCGACACCCTCGGCAGCAACCGCCTGCTCACCTTGGGCCTGGCGGCCCTGGCCGGCTTCGCGCTCTACGGCCTGACGAACCGGCGCTGACGCGCCGGTCGGCTCTCTGCGGGACCGCTGACCGGTTCGGCAGAGAGCCTATCGCGCCTCGAAGAAGCGGTTGCCGGGCCGCTTCAAGCCCAGATGGTCGCGCAAGGTGGTGCCTTCGTAATCCGTACGAAACAGGCCTCGCCGCTGGAGTTCCGGCACGACGCCGGCGCAGAAATCGTCGAGCCCCTCCGGCACGGAGGGGAACATCACGTTGAAGCCGTCGCAGGCTTGCGCCCCCAGCCACTCCCCCATCCGGTCCGCAATCTGCTGCGGCGTGCCGACGAAGGTGAGCCCGCCATAGCCGCCAACGCGGTGCGCGAGTTCCCGCACCGTCGCCCCCGTGCGGCGGGCGTAGTCGACGATCTGCGCCTGCCCGCTCTTGCTGGCATTCGTCTCCGGAATTTCGGGGAGCGGTGCGTCGAGATCGAAGCTGGAGGCGTCGGTGCCGAGGCGGACCGAGAGGTTGGCGAGCCCGCTCTCGACCGGCACCAGCGCATCGAGCCGCGCCTTCTTCGCGCGGGCTTCCTCCTCCGTACCGCCGACCACGACGAAGGCACCGGGCAGGATCTTCAGGGCGTCGCGAGACCGGCCCACCGCCTCCATTCGGCCCTTCACATCGGCATAGAAATTCTGACCCGCTTCCAGCGAGGAGGCCGAGCCGAACACCATCTCGGCGGTCTCCGCCGCGATCTGGCGTCCCGCCTCTGAGGCGCCCGCCTGCACGATCACCGGCCAGCCCTGGACCGGCCGCGCGACGTTGAGCGGCCCCTTCACCTTCAGGAACTCGCCCTTGTGGTTCAGGGTGTGAAGCTTGTCGGGATCGAAGAACAGCCCCTGCTCGACATCGCGGACGAAGGCGTCGTCGGCCCAGGAATCCCACAGACCGGTGACGACCTCGTAGAACTCGCGGGCCCGGGCGTAGCGCGTGGCGTGGTCGAGATGCGCGTCGCGGCCGAAGTTCAACGCCTCGTCCGGGTTGCCGGAAGTGACGAGGTTCCAGCCGGCGCGGCCCCGCGAGATGTGGTCGAGCGAGGCAAACTTGCGGGCCACATGGTAGGGCTCGTTGTAGGTGGTGGAAGCCGTGGCGATCAGCCCGATCCGCTCCGTCACCATGGCGAGCGCCGGCAGCAGCGTCAGAGGGTCGAGCGAGGTGACGGTGGCCGAGCGCTTCAGCGCCTCCATCGGCATGTTCATCACCGCCAGATGGTCGGCCATGAAGAAGGCGTCGAACTTGGCCGCTTCCAGAGTGCGGGCGAAGCGCACGAGGTGGTCGAGGTTGAAGTTCGCGTCCGGGAAACCGCCGGGATAGCGCCACCACGCGGTGTGGATGCTGATGGGGCGCATGAAGGCGCCGAGGTGGAGTTGTCTTCGAGGTTCGCTCAACAGAATCCTCCGGCCGCATCAATCCTTCGCTGCCGCCGATATGGTGCACGTCGTCCGTCCGGCAGCACCGGGCAAACGCTCCGGCCATAAGGATGCCGGCACCGCCCTAGGATTGCACGTGCCTCATCCTTAAGGTTCGGGCCGACCGACGCAACGAGGGGAGCGGGCATGGCCGGAGCAAGCATCACACAGGATGCGCCCTATCGCGCCCTGAACGGTTGGCTGGCTCTCTTCATCGCCATTCCCTGTCTCGCGCTGGCGGCGCTGACCTTCCTCGGCGGCGGCGTGCTGGTTCTCGGCCGCGGCAGTGTCGGCCCCGCCTTCCTGCTCGTCTCCGCGGTGGCGCTCGTCGCCGCGATCGTTCTGCTCGCCGGGCTGATCACGCTCAAGCCCCGTCAGGCCGCGGTGCTGACCCTGTTCGGGCGATACCACGGCACCATCGCCCGCGACGGCTTCTGGTGGCGCAACCCGCTGACTGCGGTGGCCAAGGTCTCGCTCGCCACGGAGGCGCAGGAAACCAAGATCATCACTGTCAACGACCTGATGGGCAACCCGATCACCATCGCGGCCGCCGCGATCTGGCGGGTGCAGGACGCCGCGCGCGCCGCCTTCGACGTCGGCAGCTACCACGACTTCGTCTCGCTCCAGGCGGAAGCAGCGCTGCGCAACATCGCCTCGACCCGCCCCTATGACCACGACGAGGCGGAACATGTCGGCGAGGAGGCAGGCGACGCCAAGCGCCGGCTCGCCGAGAAGGCCACCCGCGTCGCCTCGCTCCGGGCCGACCGCGACGCAATCCATGCCGACCTGATCGCGGAGTTGGGCCAGCGCGTCGCCCTCGCGGGCGTGGTGGTGGAGGATGTGCGGATCACGCATCTGGCCTACGCGCCGGAGATTGCCGGCGCGATGCTCAAGCGCCAGCAGGCCGGTGCCATCATCGCGGCCCGCCGCCAGATCGTGGAGGGCGCGGTCGCCATCGTGCGCGACACGATCCGTCGCCTGGAACAGCCGGAGGACGGCCATTCCGGCATCGTCTTCGACGATCAGAGCCGCGCCAGCATGGCGCAGAACATGCTCATCATGATCGTGGGAGATCGCGAGGCGACGCCGGTGGTCAGCGTGGGGGCGAAGCCGTAGGCCGCCGCAGGTGAGTGCGACACCAGACGAGGGTCAGATCGGCGAATCGCGTGTGTCATCCAAATATCGCCGCAGCGAGGATTTGTAAAACTCACCCTAGCGAGGGGTGACCTGTGCCCGATCGGCATTTCACCTTCACCGGACCTGTCGTTAGTGCCGATGCCCTGGTCGCAGCAGCAGGCGGCGATTGTGCTCAGGAGAATCGGCGCGCATGGGGCAGGACGGCGCAATCCTTCGTCACTTCGTACACGACGCGATCCGGCTGCTCAGGCCGGTCTGGCCGCTGGTGACAGTGGCCACAGCGCTCGGGGCGGTCGGCGGCCTTGCCACCGCGGCTGCTCTGGCCAAGATCAACAAGGCCTTTTACGGCGAGGGTGTGCTCGCCAACGGCGTGTTGCTGGCCTTCGCCGGTTTTGCAGCCCTGAGCGTTCTCGGGACCTTTGCGGCCAGCCTCGGCAACGCCTACGCGGGCGGACGCATCCAGGCGGCGCTCAGCCGCGACCTCACCGACAAGATCCTGACCGCGCCGATCGAGCGGATCGAGCGCCTCGGCAAGCACAAGCTGCTCGCCTCGCTCCAGGGCGACGTGGACACCATCTTCACGGCCATCGCGTTTCTCTCGCCGATCGTGGTCGCGGGCGGGACGCTGATCGGCTGCGGTGCCTACATGATCCTCCTGTCACCCGCCCTGTCGGCGGTGACGGCGACGGTCCTGATCCTCGAGAGCCTCGGCGCGAACGCTCTGCGCCGGAACATGCTTCGGTACTTCGAGGAGATCCGCAAGAATCGCGAGGCGACTCAGAAGCACTACCTCACCCTGACCGAGGCGGCGAAGGAGCTGCGGATCGGCCGCGAGCGTCGGCTACACCTCCGCGACGTCGCGCTCAAGGACTGCATCGAGCAGGCACGCCATTTGATGACGCGGATCGCCGTCATCCAGCAATGGCTGTCGATGCTGAGCCAATCGACCAACTTCCTGCTGTTCGCCGGTCTCATCGCCTACAAGGCCCTGGCCGGCATCGGCGGCGCCGAACTTTCCGGCTTCGTGCTCGTGCTGCTCTACATCCAGGCGCCGATCGCGCAGCTCATCCATTTCGTGCCGGTGATCGGCGAGGCTCAGATCGCCTACCGGCGTATCGCCGAGTTCTCGGAGGAAGGGGCAGAGGCCGGCCTTCTCTCGGCCACGTCGTCAGTAGCGGCCCGCCGCATCCGCGAGATCACTCTGCGCGGCGTGAGCTACGGCTTCCCAGCGGCGGACGAGGAGGCGCCCTTCACTCTTGGCCCGATCGACCTGACGATCCGGGGTGGCGAGATCCTGTTCATCGTCGGCGAGAACGGCTCGGGCAAGACGACGCTGATCAAGCTGCTGCTCGGCCTCTACCCGCCCCAATCCGGGACCATCCTGCTCGACGGCGTACCGGTAACGGCGCAGACGCGCGACGCGTACCGCCAGCACTTCTCGGCGATCTTCTTCGACTACCACCTATTCGAGGAACTGATCCCCACCGAAGGTGACAGCGCGGAGGCCGCTCGGCCGCTACTCGAACGGCTCGATCTCGCCCAGAAGGTCGATATCAGCGACGGGCGCTTCTCCACCACCGATCTCTCGACCGGCCAGCGCAAGCGCCTTGCCCTGGTGCAGGCTGCCCTTGAAGGACGACCGGTCCTCGTGCTGGACGAGTGGGCAGCGGAGCAGGATCCGACCTTTCGGCGGCGCTTCTACGAGGAGATGCTGCCGGACCTGCGCGGCAGGGGACGAACGCTCGTCGTCATCAGCCACGACGATCGCTACTTCGGCGCCGCCGACCGGGTACTGCACTTGGCAGAAGGCCGGATCGTTGAAATCACGGAAAAGGCGAGGGCGACGGCCGAACCGAACTGACCGGACGGGCCAACCAACGCCACGTGAGCACCAGCGCCGGACCGTTCACGCGGCACGGAGTCGGATCAGATATCCAGTTCCGTCCCGTCCGCGAAGGCCGCCCGCTCGGTGATGAAGGCGAAGCGCGCCTCCGGCTTGTTGCCCATCAGGCGCTCCACCGTGTCGCCGGTCGATTCCCGTGCCTCGTCGAGGATCGCGACGCGCAGGAGGGTGCGCTTGCGCGGGTCCATCGTCGTCTCCTTCAACTGCGCCGGCATCATCTCGCCGAGGCCCTTGAAGCGGCCGATCTCGACCTTGCCGTTCTTGAACACGGTCTTGATGATCCGCTCCTTGTCCGCGTCGTCGCGGGCATAGGCCGATTTCGCGCCCTGGCTGATTCGGTAGAGCGGCGGGATCGCAAGATAGAGATGCCCCTTGTCGATGAGCTTGGGCATCTGCCGATAGAAGAAGGTGATCAGGAGCGAGGCGATGTGGGCGCCGTCCACGTCCGCGTCGGTCATGATGATGACCTTGTCGTAGCGAAGATCTCCCTCGCGGAAATTGGCGCCGGTGCCGCAGCCGAGCGCCAGCGTCAGGTCCGAGATGAGCTGGTTGGCTCCGAGCTTGTCGCGGCTCGCCGAGGCGACGTTCAGGATCTTACCCCGCAGGGGGAGCACGGCTTGAGTCGCGCGGTCGCGGGCCTGCTTGGCGGAGCCACCGGCCGAGTCGCCCTCGACGATGAAGATCTCCGAGCCCGCGGTGCCGGCGGCCGAGCAGTCGGCGAGCTTGCCGGGCAGACGAAGTTTGCGCGTGGCCGACTTGCGGGCGACTTCCTTCTCCTGGCGGCGGCGCAGGCGCTCCTCCGCCCGGTCGATCACCCAGTCGAGCAGCTTGTTGGCTTGGGCGGGCGAGGCGGCAAGCCAGTGGTCGAAGGCGTCGCGCACGGCCGTCTCGACGATGCGGGAGGCCTCCACCGTCGCGAGCTTGTCCTTGGTCTGGCCCTGGAATTCCGGCTCGCGGATGAAGACCGAGAGCATGGAGGCGCAGGTCGCCATCACGTCGTCGGTGGTCACCGACGTCATGCGCTTGGCCTGATTCACCCGCTCGGCGTGCTCGCGCAGGGCCCGCAGCAGCGCGACACGCAGGCCAGATTCGTGGGTGCCGCCCTCCGGCGTCGGAATGGTGTTGCAGTAGGAATGCGAGACGCCGTCGTCCGCCACTGTCCAGGCCACCGCCCATTCGAGCGAGCCGTGCGAGCCGGGCTTGGTCACCTTGCCGGAGAAGATGGAGTCGAGGACGAGTTCCTTCCCCTCAATGTCGCGGGCGAGATAGTCGGACAGACCGCCGGGGAAGCGATGCACGGCCTCGGCCGGCACGTCCTCCAACCCTTCGAGCAGGGCAGGGGCACAGCGCCAGCGGATCTCGACGCCGCCGAACAGATAGGCCTTGGAGCGGGCCATCTTGAACAGGCGGCGCGGATCGAACTTCAGCGAGCCAAAGATCTGCGCGTCGGGGTGGAAACGCACGCGCGTACCGCGGCGGTTCTGCACCCGGCCGACCGTCTCCAGGCTTCCCTGCGCGTGACCGCGGGAAAACGTCTGGCGGTAGAGGGTCTGGTTGCGGGCGACCTCGACCTCCAGCACGTCCGAGAGCGCGTTGACGACGGAGATGCCGACGCCGTGCAGGCCGCCGGAGGTCTCGTAGACCTTCGAGTCGAACTTGCCGCCCGCGTGCAGCGTGGTCATGATGACCTCGAGCGCGGACTTGCCCGGGAATTTCGGGTGCGGATCGACGGGAATTCCGCGGCCATTGTCGGTGACGACGAGGGCGCCCGATTCTTCCAGCTCCACCTCGATGAAGCTCGCGTGGCCCGCGACTGCCTCGTCCATGGAATTGTCGATCACCTCGGCGAAGAGGTGGTGCAGCGCCCGCTCGTCGGTGCCGCCGATATACATGCCCGGCCGACGCCGCACCGGCTCGAGCCCCTCCAGCACCTCGATGGTCGAGGCGTCGTAGCCGGCCTCCGCCGCTTCCGGAGCGGGTGCAGGCTGCGGTGCCACGGGGGTGAGACGTCGCCGCCGCTCGACTTCCGCAGCGGGCGGCTTGCTTCCCGGCCCGAACAGGTCGCGTTCCGGATCACTCACGCGACGGCTCCTCGAATCGGGTCGGAGACGGGCTGCATGGCTCTTCATACCCTCGTTGTAGCGGAACAAACAGGAAACAAAAAGTCTTCTGTTCGCTTCCGCCGGTCGCAGTATCACGACGACCCGTCACGTTCGAAGTCCGACCGTCCCAGGGCGGCCAGCGCGATGTCATCTCAGTGATGCGGGCGGATGGTTAAGAGTGCCTCACGACACCTGCGGTGGGCCGCAATCCTGCGGCCGAAGCGAGGCGGCGAAGCGTTAAGGGGCGCGGCGCAGAATGGCGGTGGGAACAGGAGATGGTTTCCGGACGTTAACTCAACAAGGTCAGCTTGACCGTAAGGGAGCCATGCCGATGACCCCCGCTGCAGCCCAAGCGCGTCACATCTCCCTCATGCGGCTCGAGCAGGCTGCCGGCCACGCCTTCGGCTACGCCGACGAGCCGGAGCCGGTCATTTCGCGTTCCTCGATGCTGCTCTCGTCATCAGGTTTCGCCATTGCGACCGTGGCGACAGCACTGGCTGCCACCATCACCTATCTCGTCTGATCCGTTGCTCCTGCAGAACCGCTTTCAAGCGGCCGCGGGCAGGGCGCAGAGGCGAATGTCGCGCGCCAGCGCATCCACTCGTGCGGGATCCGAATCCCAGGCGAACATGAAGCGGGACGCCCCGCCAATGAAGCCGTAGAACTGCCAGCCGCGGGCACGCAGCGCCTCTTGGACCGGTGCCGGCAGGTTCAGGAACACGCCGTTGGCCTCCACCGGAGCCGCGAGCGAGATGCCCGGCACATCGGCAATCTCCCGCACGAGGCGCTGGGCGCAGGCGTTGGCGTGGCGGGCATTGTCGAGCCACGCACCGCTCTCCAGCATACCGACCCAGGGCGCTGCGAGGTAGCGCATCTTCGAGGCGAGCTGGCCCGCCTGCTTGCAGCGGTAGTCGAAATCCTCCGCGAGCCGCCGGTCGAAGAAGATCACCGCTTCGCCCACCGCCATGCCGTTCTTGGTGCCCCCGAAGCAGAGCACATCGACCCCGGCCTTCCAAGTCAGCGCGGCCGGCGACGCATCGAGCGTGGCGCAGGCATTGGCGAAACGGGCGCCGTCCATGTGCAGGCGCAGGCTTGAAGCACGGCAGACCTCGGCGATCGCCGCGACCTCGTCGAGCGCGTAGACGCGCCCCGTCTCGGTCGATTGGGTCAGCGTCACCGCCCGCGGTTTCGGAAAATGGATGTCGCTGCGCTTGCCCGCGATCGTCCGCACGATCTCGGGAGTGAGCTTCCCGTCCTCGGTCGCGGCGGTGAGCAGCTTCGAGCCGTTGGAGAAGAACTCCGGCGCACCACACTCGTCGGTCTCGATATGCGCCGAGTCGGCGCAGATGACGCTGTGATAGGATTGGCAGAGCGAGGCCAGGGCCAGCGAGTTGGCCGCCGTGCCGTTG
>Ga0268290_100214_pt1 | contig 13673 bp, 12 predicted proteins | sample MetspRMADM_FD_191346 | JGI IMG/M metagenome (GOLD analysis project Ga0268290, IMG submission 191346) | Soil microbial communities from San-Diego area, Southern California, United States - Methylocaldum sp. RMAD-M | ecosystem: Environmental > Terrestrial > Soil > Desert | place: USA: California... | reverse complement strand
CCGACATAGATCGCCTCCATCCCGCCAGAGAGACGGTAGGCCTCGTGCCAGAAGCCGTTACCGGCGGAATCCCGGCTGAAATCGTGCCACCATGTCTTATGCGGCTCAGAGCGGGTGAAAGCCTCCAGGCTCTCCAAATCGCGCCAATACTGCCGCATGCCGATATGGTTGAGGCCATAGACGAGATTCTCGTGCGCCAGCAGCCCATCCGGCATCGTCCGCTGCACTTGGGCGAGCCCGCGCCCGATGCCGAGTAGCGCTTTCAGCCCGCGAAATCGGCCGACCCGGAAGTCGAGATAGACCACGACGAGGCCGGGATAGGCGGAGAGATCGACCGAGTCCCGCTGGGGTCGGCCGTTCACGGCCGCTTGCCTGTTCGACCTCTGCATGGCACCAACCTCATGTTTACGGTGTAATCATAGGTGCGTTGCTTACAGTGTCAACATCGACGATCGATCCGAGCCTGACCAAGGGCGGCTACCATCACGGCGATCTGCGCGAGGCGCTGATTGCGGCCGGCCTCTCAATCCTGGAGGACGGGGGCGATCCGACCTCGCTCGGCCTGCGCGAGACCGCGCGCCGCGCGGGCGTCTCAGCGATGGCGCCCTACCGTCACTTCCCCGACAAGGATGCTCTGCTTGCGGCGGTGGCCACTGTCGGATTCGAGCGGTTGCGCGCGGCGCTGGCGGCGGCGGATCAGGGAGGGGAGGGGGCTGACCGTGAAGCCCTCTACGCGCAAGGGGCGGCCTATGTCGCCTTCGCTTGCGCACAGCCTGGGCTGTTTCGCTTGATGTTCGGTGGCGGCGCGCGTCCCGGAGCGCGGCCTCAAGCGCTGTGCGAAGCCTCCGCCGCAGCCTACGCGGTGCTGGCCGCGCGGGTTGCCACGCTGGTGCCAGGGGCGAGCGCCGCCGACGAGGCCTTGCGATCCTGGGCACTCGTCCACGGCATCGCCTCGCTCGTCATCGACGGCTTGGTCGGTGAGGCTGTGCGGATCGACCCGCAGGCGGCCGCAGCCCTTGCTGGTCGCTTGCTGCGGCTCGAGCCGATTCCTGGCTGAAAGAAGTGGAATCCCAAAGGGATCATCCCTTTGGCGGGGCGCCACGGTGGAAGCCCGGCTTCCCTTCAACCCGGGCTCCGCCCTGGATCCGCGAAAGGGCTCGTCCTTTCGAAAGCTCGATTACGCCTCGGCGCTGCCGATCCCGAGGGCGGCCAGCGCCTCGGCGCCGCGAAAAACCCGGTCCCGCGGGCCCCAATCGGCGCGCTCGGTGATCGCGGCGGCGAGCTGACGCTTGTAGATGTGGCGCGGCACCTCCTCGACGCCGAACTGGCTGAGGTGATCCGTCAGGAACTGCGTGTCGGCGAGCCTGTATCCGCCCGCGCGAAGCCGCGCGACGAGGTGAACCAGGGCGACCTTCGAGGCGTCACGCACCTCGTGAAACATGCTCTCGCCGAAGAAGGCAGACCCCAGCGAAACGCCGTAGAGCCCGCCCGCGAGACGCCCCTCGTGGTAGACCTCGATCGTGTGACAATGACCGAGATCGAACAGCGCGCCGTAGAGATCGCGGATGCGGGCGTTGATCCAGGTCCGGGCCGTGTCCCGCCGCGGGGCGGCGCAGCCGTCGATCACCGCATCGAAGTCCCGGTCGGTGACGACCTCGAACAGGTCGGAGCGCACGGTGCGGGCGAGCCGCTTCGGCACGTGGAAGCGGTCCAGGGGTAGCACGCCGCGAGCGCGGGGCTCCACCCAGTAGATCGTCGGATCATCCGCATCCTCGGCCATCGGGAAGATCCCGGCGGCGTAGGCCTTCAGCAGGATGTCGGGCGTGATGTCCACGGGATGCCTGTCATGCATCGGAGCGTTGTCGCGCGCTCCCGGCCCTGACGCCAGCCGGCACCGGGGCGCAGGCGTTACGAGGAGGCGGGCGTGACAGGGCCGCGAAGCCCTGTCTTCTCAACGCCGCGGCTCGACGCCGGCCAGTTCCTCGCGAGCCAGGAAGCCTTCGAGCCAGTGGATGTCGTATTGACCGTTCTGGACGTCGGTGTTGCGCACCAGCGTGCGGAACAGCGGCAGCGTCGTGTCGATGCCGTCGACCACGAACTCGTCGAGCGCCCGGCGCAGGCGCATCAGGCACTCGTTGCGGGTGCGCCCGTGCACGATCAGCTTGCCGATCAGCGAGTCGTAGTGCGGCGGAATGCGGTAGCCCTGGAAGGCGGCCGAATCGACCCGCACGCCGAGGCCGCCCGGCGGGTGGAAGTAGGTGATCAGCCCCGGCGAGGGCCGGAAGGTCGCCGGGTGCTCGGCGTTGATCCGGCACTCGATGGCGTGGCCCTCGATCTTGATATCCTCCTGAGCCACCGACAGGCCGCCGCCGGCCGCGACCCGGATCTGCTCGTTCACGAGGTCGATCCCGGTGATCATCTCGGTGACGGGATGCTCCACTTGGATGCGGGTGTTCATCTCGATGAAGTAGAACCGGCCGTCCTCGTAGAGGAACTCGATGGTGCCGGCACCGAGATAGCTCAGTTCCCGCATCGCGTTGGCGCAGATGCCGCCGATCTCGGCGCGCATCTCGGCGTTGAGGGCGGGGGAGCCGCCTTCCTCCCAGACCTTCTGGTGGCGCCGCTGGAGCGAGCAGTCGCGCTCGGCCAGATGCACCGCGCCGCCGCGCCCGTCGCCGAGGATCTGCACCTCGATGTGGCGCGGCTTGGTCAGGTACTTTTCCAGGTAGACCGCGTCGTCGCCGAAGGCCGCCTTGGCCTCCGTGCGGGCCATGTCGAGGGCCTGTTCCAGCTCGCCCTCCGAGCGGGCGACCTTCATGCCGCGTCCGCCACCGCCGGAGGCCGCCTTCACCAGAACGGGATAGCCGATCTCGGCGGCGACCCTTTTGGCCTCGTCCGGATCGCTGACGCCGCCCTCGGAGCCCGGCACGCAGGGGATGCCGAGGCGCTTTGCGGTGCGCTTGGCCTCGATCTTGTCGCCCATGATTCGGATATGCTCGGCCTTGGGGCCGATGAAGCCGATGTTGTGGTGCGCCAGCACCTCGGCGAAGCGGGCATTCTCGGACAGGAAGCCGTAGCCGGGGTGGACGGCATCCGCCCCGGTGATCTCGCAGGCGGCGATGATCGAGGGGATGTTGAGGTAGCTGTCGCGGGCGGCTGGCGGGCCGATGCAGACGCTCTCGTCGGCCAGCCGCACATGCATGGCGTCGGCGTCGGCGGTCGAGTGGACCGCGACGGTGGCGATACCGAGCTCCTTCGCAGCCCGCAGGATGCGGAGTGCGATCTCGCCGCGGTTGGCGATCAGGATCTTGTCGAACATCGCGGGGAGGCTACTCGAGAACGAGGAGGGCTTCGCCGTACTCGACCGGCATCCCGTCCTCGACGAAGATCGCGGTCACCGTACCGGCGCGGGGCGCGACGATTTCGTTGAAGGTCTTCATGGCCTCGACCAGCAGCAGCTTGTCGCCGGCCTGGACCTTCGTGCCGATCTCGATGAACGGCTTCGCGTCCGGCGAGGGGCGCAGGTAGGCGGTGCCGACCATGGGGGAGGGAACCGCGCCGGGATGGCCCGCGCCGGATTTGGCGGGGGGCGGCGCGAGGGCGGCGGGGGGGGCGGCGACGGGCGCCGCGGCCGCGACCGGGGGGGCGACTTGAACCGAGACCGCCTCGATCTTGCGGGCGACGCGGATGCGCAAGTCACCCTTCTCGACCTCGATCTCGCTCAGGTCGGTCTCGGCGACCATCCGGGCGAGCTCGCGCACCAGTTCGGGATCGAAGGGTTCGTTCTTGGCCATCGGCTCTTGGTTCACGTCAGGAGGCGGACGGGAGCTGTCCGCGCAGGAGATGGGCGAGGGCGTCGAGCCCGACAATGTAACTGTGGGGACCGAAGCCCGAAATCACACCTGCACAGACCGGAGCGATCCGCGACACGTGTCGGAATTCCTCGCGGGCGTGGACATTCGAGAGGTGGATCTCCACCGCCGTCACCGCCGCTCCCTTGATCGCGTCGCGCAGCGCGATCGAGGTGTGCGTGTAGGCGGCGGCGTTGATGAGCACTCCGGCCCCGGCGGCGCCGGCCTCCTGCACGAACGTCACGAGTTCACCCTCGTGATTCGTCTGACGGAAGGTCAGGGCGATATCGAGGCGGGCCGCGTGATCCCGCAGGCTCCGCTCGATGTCGGCGAGCGTGGCGGCGCCGTAGATGCCCGGCTCGCGCTGGCCCAGGAGGTTGAGGTTCGGCCCGTTGAGGCAGTGAATCGCGATCATGCCGTCCGGCTGCGTCGGCCGGAGGCTTCGCGAACCGCCCGGCAGGAGGGGCGGTCTTAGACGAGGGAGTCGGGGCGCGACAAGGGCGGTTGCCGGCCGGTTGCCCGGCCAAGCTTTCAATAAGTCCAGCGCTGTGCCTTGTTGACGAGGAAATCGCGAAAGGCCTGCACGCGGGCGACCGAGCGCATCTCCTCGGCATAGACGAGATAGCTCTCCATGGTCGGCATCTCGCTCTCGCGCAGCACCTGGACGAGGCTCTCGTTCCCGTCGACCGCGTAGTCAGGCAGGATGCCGACGCCGACGCCCGCCTCCATCGCCTTGTGGAGGGCGGTGATGTTGTTGACCGTGAAGTGGACCGGACGGCGCTCGTCCCCCTCGCGGCCGATGCTGGCGAGATAGTGGGTCGCGAGCAGATAGGACGGCTCGTTGCCGCCGAACGAGACGAGCCGGTGCTCGTCGAGATCGCTGATGGTTTTCGGCTCGCCGAAGCGCTTGACGTAATCGGGGCTCGCGAAGGCGTGATAATGCACGGTGAATAGCCGCCGCTGGATCAGGTCGGGCTGGGCCGGACGTCGCATGCGGATCGCGATGTCGGCCTCCCGCATGGCGAGATCCAGTTCCTCGTTGGTGAGCACCAGCTCGATCCGCACATCCGGATAGAGGTCGAGGAATTCGGAGACCCGCTGCGACAGCCAGGAGGTGCCCAAGCCCACCGTCGTCGTCACCCGCAGGTCGCCGGAGGGGCGCTCGCTGGTCTCGACGAGGCGGGCGCGGGTGTTCTCCAGCCGAAGCTTCATGTCGCGCGCGGCGCGAAACAGCAGGTCGCCCTGCTCGGTGAGGATCAGGCCGCGGGCATGCCGATGGAACAGCGGCGCCTTCAGTTCCCGCTCCAGGGCGCTGATCTGTCGGCTCACTGCCGACTGGCTGAGGCCGATGTCGTCCCCTGCTCGCGTGAAGCTCCCGGCTTCCGCGACATTGAGGAAAATCCGGATCTTGTCCCAATCCAAGGCCGTCACTCCCGCCCGTCGAGGTCGGCCCGTCGCGGTCAGCCCGTTGCGGGGACCACGACCTTCGGGCGTTGCACGACGCCAGTCTGTTGCCCCGCCGTGCCCGACGAGAGGCTTCTTCGCGAAACCTGCCGGCTCCCGCAGCATTCAGGTTAGGGCGACAGGCTTGCGATTTGGTTGCGTCTTTGCCGCCATCAACAGGGAAATGCGTATCGAACAACGGTTTGAATGCTTCGACAGCGCCTGTTCCCGCTCGGTCTCCGCGTCCGACATGGTGGTGAAGGGGGCGTTCTTTTGGACAGTACTTGAAACGCCCGTAAAACACCCAAGGTCCGCTCGCCTGTGAGGCACGACACCGCGCGCCTACTCGGCTGCGGCCTTGGCCGGGCTCTCGCCGACATCGAGATTGGCCAGGAACTTCTCCGCCTCGAGCGCGGCCATGCAGCCCATGCCGGCCGCGGTGATCGCTTGGCGGTAGACGTCGTCGGTGACGTCGCCCGCCGCGAACACGCCCGGGATCTCGGTCGCCGTGGTGCCCGGCGTGACCGCGATGTAGCCGCCATGCCGCATCGGCAACTGGCCCTCGAAGATCGAGGTGGCGGGCTGGTGGCCGATGGCCACGAACAGGCCGTCGGTGGCGTGCTCGACGATCTCACCCGTGCGCAGATCCTTCAGGCGCAGATGCGTGACCGAGGGCGGGGTATCGGAGCCGCAGATCTCCTCCACCGCGTGGTGCCACTTCACCGCGACATTGGGGTGCTTGAACAGGCGCTCCTGCAGGATGCGCTCCGCCCGGAACTCGCCGCGCCGGTGAATCACGGTCACCGATTTCGCGAGGTTGGCCAGATACAAAGCCTCCTCGACCGCGGTGTTGCCGCCACCAACCACCGTCACGTCCTTGCCGCGGAAGAAGAAGCCGTCGCAGGTGGCGCAGGCCGAGACGCCGAAACCCTGGAACTTCGCCTCCGAGGGCAGGCCGAGCCACTTCGCCTGGGCGCCGGTGGCGATGATCAGCGCGTCGCAGGTGTACGTCTCGCCGGAATCAGCCTCCAGCCGGAACGGGCGGACGTTGAGATCGACTGATGTGATGTATTCTGAGACGATCTTCGTTCCGACATGCTCGGCCTGAAGGCGCATCTGCTCCATCAGCCAGGGGCCCTGAATCGCCTCTGCAAAGCCCGGATAGTTCTCGACGTCGGTGGTGATCATCAGCTGCCCGCCGGGCTGAAAGCCCGAGATCAGCAGGGGCTCGACCATGGCGCGAGCGGCGTAGATCGCGGCGGTGTAGCCGGCCGGCCCCGAGCCGATGATCACGAGCCTCGCATGGGTGTGCGCCATCTGTGCCGTCTCCTGTCAGGGGCGGGTACGGTCCCTGAAGGGCCGGCCGTCCACTCGTCCTATGTTCCGTCGCGCCCGATCCTGCACGGCGCGGGCAAAAAAATTCCTTCCGAAGATCGGGGCGCGTGAGAACGTCCCGTCTTTCTCGGCCACCGCCTCAGAACGGTGCGCGCAAAGTCGAAGCCGGCGCAGCTCGATCGTCGTCCGACCGTCCTGATGCGAAGCGCCGACGATGCTGTCCATACGCTTCGGCCAGGGCTGCGGCGATCTCCGGCGTCGCGTCGATCGGGGTGTAGCACAGGGCCTCCAGGCGCCCGATGAAGGGCTTCAGCGCGCCGGCCATGGCGAGGCCCGCGAACATCCGCCTGTGCCGAATATAGGTGCGCGGAAGGTCGAACAGCAGGAGCGGCACGCCGGTGCTCGCGGCCTCGCCGACCATGTTGGCGGAATCGGAAGTGACGACGATGTGGTCGGCGATCGCCAGCATGCCGACATAGGGGTTCTCGCCGCTGCCGTCCCAGAAGAAGCCGCCCTTGTCCTTCACCAGGTTTTCAAGCGCGGTGCGCAGGCCCGGCGGCGTGCGCCGGGAGACCGTCAGCATCAGCGAGCAGCCGCCCTCGGCGAGCTTGGTGAGGTCGCGCACGAGCCGCTGCATGTCGGCTTTGCGGTAGCGCAGATGCCGGCTGTCCCCGCCGATCAGCACGGCGATGCGCGGCCAGGGCAGGCGGGCGAGGCGCGGATCGGGCGTCGTGCGGGCGGCATCGAGCCGGGCGCGGGAGACGGGGTGCGGCGCGGTGAGCGTGGTGAAGACGTTGGGGCCGCGCAGGTCGTCGTAATCGGGAACCCAGATGAAGTCCGCCGTGTCGTGGCCGGTGCGCGGATCCTTCAGGAAGGCTGTGAAGGTCTTGCCGCCCGAGGCGCGGCGCACGGCGCGCAGATAGGGCACGGCACGCCGTCCCGACGCGATCAGAACATCGGGAAGTGGGCCTTGCAGCAGGCCGCCGACCCGGCCCGGCGTATCCCGCGGATCGATCGGCCCCCAGGGGGCCATCCAGGTCAGAGGGCGTCCGTCCGGAATCCGCCGCGTCTCGTAGGTGAGGCCGAGCGCCTCGGCGATGCCGACGCACTGGTTCTCGTCGCCGGCCTTGCCATCGGTCAGAATCCAGGTGCGAGCCCGCGCGAGTTCCGGCGGTACGCTGCCGTCGGCCTTCACCGGCCCATGTTCGTTCACGCGACGCAAACCTCCGGTCCCACCAAAGCCGGCCTATTGAGCCGGAAGTCTGCGCCGCAGCCACTGCGCGTAGTGCTCGGCAAGCGCTGCGACCCGCCGCCGCTCTGAGGCCGGATCGTACCATGCGCCACCGGAACTCGCGGGCAGGGCCGAGAGCTGCGGATGACGCGCGAGGATCTCGCCCCCGCGCCCGACCAGCAGGGCTTCGCCGTCGAGGTAGTCGGTCGCGCCGCCGCCGCCGAGGCTGCCGCCGCGGCCGAAGCCCTCTCCACCGGCATAGGGTGTGAGCGAAAGACCGGTCACGCGCACCACCAGCGTTGGGCCGCCCCGCGTTATCCGGTCAGCAAAACTGCGCCGCAGGGCCTCGGTCAGGTCCGCTCGCAGCGTTTCCGTCTGCGGGCCTCTGGCATAGGCCTGCAACGGCCGCACATCGACGGCGATGCCGCCGACCCGATCAAAATCCTGCGCCGCGACCGGGACGGTGAGCACGGCCCCGGCCAGAAGGCCGAGCGCGGCCGCGAGACCGGGGGCGCGCATGGAGTTCAGGCTCCCCACTCGACGGCGACGACCTCGTAGGACTTGCCGCCGCCGGGCGTCGTGACCTCGACCGTATCGCCGACCGCCTTGCCGATCAGGGCGCGGGCGATGGGCGAGGAGATCGAGACGCGGCCCTCGCGCACATCCGCCTCCGGCTCACCGACGAGCTGATAGGTTTTCTCCTCCTCGGTGTCCTCGTCCAACAGCTTTACGCGGGCACCGAACTTGATCTTGGAGCCCGATAGCTTCGAGGTGTCGATGATCTCGGCGCGCGCGATCATGCTCTCAAGTTCGAGCACCCGCCCCTCGTTGTGGGACTGGGCCTCCTTGGCAGCATGGTACTCGGCGTTCTCGGAGAGGTCGCCCAGCGCGCGGGCTTCGGAGATCGCCTGGATGATCCGGGGACGTTCCACCTGCTGGCGCCGCTTCAGCTCCTCCTCGAGGGCTGCGTAGCCGCGTGCCGTGATGGGAAGCTTGTCGATGCTCATGGTCTCACGCCACAATGAAGAGGCCCGGCCGGAGCGAAACGCTCCTTCCGGGCCGGGATAACGGCTCTCGATTGTGTGGCCTCTGGCCGCCCGCCTTCGCTCGGCGGGCGACCCAGCACACGAACGTCTATTTAGGCCGCGAAGTATTCCTGCAAGGCACGCACCTGGAGATCGCCTTCAAGATAGGCCTTGATCCCCTCGGCCGCCGCCATCGCGCCGGCGAGAGTGGTGTAGTACGGCACTTTATGCAAGAGGGCCGCCCGCCGGAGCGAGCGCGAGTCGGAGAGGGCGCCGGCCCCCTCCGTCGTGTTGATGACGAGCGCGATGTCGCCGTTCTTGATCGCGTCGACGATGTGGGGACGACCCTCCAGCACCTTGTTGATGCGCTGGGTCGGGATGCCCTCATCCGCCAGGTAGCGCTGCGTGCCGCCAGTTGCGAGGATGGTGAAGCCGAGCTCGGACAGCAGCCGGATCGTCGGCAGCACGCGGGGCTTGTCGTCGTCGCGCACGGAGACGAACACCGTGCCGGTGCGCGGCACCGCCGTGCCGGAGCCGAGCTGACTCTTGGCGAACGCCACGCCGAAGCCGGCGTCCAACCCGATCACTTCGCCGGTCGAGCGCATCTCCGGCCCGAGCAGCACGTCGACGCCGGGGAAGCGAGCGAAGGGGAACACCGCCTCCTTCACCGCGATGTGGTCGAGCTGCTTCGACTTGAGGCCGAAGCTGTCGAGGCGCTCGCCGGCCATGATCCGTGCGGCGATCTTGGCGATCGGCTCGCCGATCACCTTGGCCACGAACGGCACCGTGCGTGAGGCGCGCGGGTTCACCTCCAGCACGTAGATCGTGCCATCCTTGATCGCGTACTGCACGTTCATCAGGCCGCCGACCTTGAGGGCCAGCGCCATCGCCTTGGTCTGGCGCTCCAGCTCCGTGATGACCTCGGGCGCGAGCGTGCGGGGCGGCAGCGAGCAGGCGGAATCGCCCGAATGGATGCCCGCCTCCTCGATGTGCTCCATGATGCCGGCGATGAACACGCTCTCGCCATCGCAGACCGCATCGACGTCGACCTCGGTCGCGTCGGACAGGTAGCGGTCGAACAGGAGCGGGTTCTTGCCCAGTACCGTGTTGATCTGCCCCGTCTTGTCGTTGGGGTAGCGTGCCTTGATGTCGGAGGGGATCAGGCTCGGCAGGGTGCCGAGCAGGTATTCGGCGAACTGCGTCTCGTCGCGGATGATCGCCATGGCGCGCCCGCCGAGCACGTAGCTCGGGCGCACCACGAAGGGCAGGCCGAGCTCGGCGGCCACCAGCCGGCTCTGCTCGACCGAGTAGGCGATGCCGTTCTTCGGCTGCTTGAGGCCGAGCTTGTCGAGGAGGCGCTTGAACTGGTCGCGGTCCTCGGCGAGGTCGATCGCGTCCGGCGAGGTGCCGAGGATCGGCACGCCGGCGCCTTCGAGCGCGCGGGCGAGCTTGAGCGGGGTCTGGCCGCCGAACTGCACGATTACACCGTGGAGCGTGCCCGCCTGCCGCTCGGTCTCGATGATCTCCAGCACGTCCTCGGCCGTCAGCGGCTCGAAGTAGAGCCGGTCGGAGGTGTCGTAGTCGGTCGAGACTGTCTCCGGGTTGCAGTTGACCATGATGGTCTCGTAGCCCGCTTCGGTCAGTGCGAAGCAGGCGTGGCAGCAGCAATAGTCGAACTCGATGCCTTGGCCGATCCGGTTCGGGCCGCCGCCGAGGATGATGACCTTCTTCCGCTCCGACGGATACGCCTCGTCGGCGGTCTGGCCGGCGAAGGGCGCGACGTAGGTCGAATACATGTAGGCGGTCGGCGCCTTGAACTCGGCGGCGCAGGTGTCGATCCGCTTGAAGACGGGGCGAACCCCGAGACCGCGGCGGACGGCGCGCACCGCCTCCTCGTCGGTATCGGTCAGCACGGCCAGCCGCGCGTCGGAGAAGCCGGCGGCCTTGAGCTGGCGGAAGGCGCCCGGCGTCTTGGGAAGGCCATGCGCCTTCACCCGGTTCTCCAGATCGACGATGGCCTGGAGCTGCTCCAGGAACCACGGATCGATCGCGCAGGAAGCGTAAATCTCCTCGTGGCTAATCCCGAGCCGCATCGCCTGCGCGACCTTGAGCAGCCGGTCCGGCGTCGGCGTGCCGAGCGCGGCCTTGATCGCGTTGTGATCGTCGCCCTTGCCCAGCCCCTCGATCTCGATCTCGTCGAGGCCGGTCAGCCCCGTCTCCAGCGAGCGCAGAGCCTTCTGCAGTGATTCCGCGAAGCAGCGGCCGATCGCCATTGCCTCACCCACCGACTTCATCGCGGTGGTCAGCGTCGGCTCGGCGCCCGGGAATTTTTCGAAGGCGAAGCGCGGGATCTTGGTGACGACGTAGTCGATTGTCGGCTCGAACGAGGCCGGCGTGGCGCCGCCGGTGATGTCGTTGGCGATCTCATCGAGCGTGTAGCCGACAGCGAGCTTGGCCGCGACCTTGGCGATCGGGAAGCCGGTGGCCTTCGAGGCGAGCGCGGAGGAGCGCGACACGCGCGGGTTCATCTCGATCACGATCATCCGCCCGTTCTCGGGGTTGATCGCGAACTGCACGTTCGAGCCGCCGGTCTCGACGCCGATCTCGCGCAACACGGCGAGCGAGGCGTCGCGCATCACCTGATATTCTTTGTCCGTGAGCGTCAGCGCCGGGGCAACGGTGATCGAGTCGCCGGTGTGGACCCCCATCGGATCGAGGTTCTCGATGGAGCAGACGATGATGCAGTTGTCCGCCTTGTCGCGGACGACCTCCATCTCATACTCCTTCCAGCCGAGCACGCTCTCCTCGATCAGCACCTCGTTGGTCGGCGAGGCGTCGATGCCGCGCTCGACGATCTCAAGGAACTCCTCGCGGTTGTAGGCGATGCCGCCACCGGTTCCGCCCATGGTGAAGGAGGGGCGGATGATTGCCGGCAGGCCGACCTCGGCGAGCGCGATCAGCGCCTGACCGAGTGCGTGCTCGATGTAGCGGCGTCGGCGGTCGCCCTCGCCGCCGCTCCACTGCCGTTCGAACTCGGCGAGCGCCGCCACGCGGGCGGCCGGGTCCAACTGTGCGGCCTCGATGCGCGCCTTCTCGGCGAGATAGCGGTCGCGGTCGGCCTTCTTGGCGGCCGAGGCGTTGGCGAGCGCCGATTTCGGCGTCTCCAGGCCGATCTTGGTCATCGCGTCGCGAAAGAGGTTGCGGTCTTCCGCCTTGTCGATGGCCTCGGCCGTGGCGCCGATCATCTGCACGCCGAACTTTTCTAACACGCCCATACGCTTGAGTGACAGCGCGCAGTTGAGCGCCGTCTGGCCACCCATGGTCGGCAGCAGCGCGTCGGGCCGCTCCTTCTCGATGATCTTGGCGACGATCTCCGGCGTGATCGGCTCGACATAGGTTGCGTCGGCCATGTCCGGGTCGGTCATGATCGTCGCCGGGTTCGAGTTCACCAGAACGATCCGGTAGCCCTCTTCCCGCAGGGCCTTGCAGGCCTGGGTACCGGAGTAATCGAACTCGCAGGCTTGCCCGATGATGATGGGGCCCGCACCGATGATGAGAATGGAGGAGATGTCGGTGCGTTTCGGCATTGAGCGCCTTGAAGCGAGTTCGCGCGCGCTCGCCCTCGCGCGCCGCCGGTTCGAGGGCGGAGCCAAGGGGGCGCAGGCGCTGGGATGATCGTCAAGCCCCGCGTTTACACGCAGCCGTGCAGGTTTGAAAGGGCCGCTCGGCTCATGCCTCCATAGGCTGCAACGGAAGCGTATTTCAAAATGTAATTATTCAATTTTGCAGTAAATTGTCGATTTGATAGATCGTATGAGAGTAGATATTCGATGAATGTCGACCTTTATCGTCGATTGGATCGAGAATTATTATGATGAAACGAACGATGATCTTCAGGGCTGTTGCCGGCGCAGTCGCTCTCGCCGTCACCCTGCCGGCGATGGCCGGTGAGGTTTCGGTCAAGATGCTGAACAGCGGGCCGGGTGGGATGATGGTGTTCGACCCCGCCTTCGTGCGGCTGAAGCCCGGTGACACCATCAAATTCCTGCCCACCGACAAGGGGCACAACGTCGAGACCATCAAGGGGATGGCGCCCGACGGTGCGGAATACGTGAAGTCGGCCGTGGGCCAGGAGGCCGTCGTTACGTTCGAGCGTGAGGGCGTCTACGGCTTCAAGTGCTCGCCGCACTATATGATGGGCATGGTTGCGCTCGTCGTGGTCGGCGACAAGCGCGACAACCTCGAAGCCGCCAAGAGCGTCCAGCACAACAAGCTGACGCAGAAGCGCATGGAGCCGCTGCTCGCCCAGGTGCAGTGATGCCGGCGGCCCGGGCCTTTGGGGCTTGGGCCGTTCGCCTCAGTCGCCCGCCATCACGAGGGCCCAGAACCGCTTGTAGCGCGTCGCCGGCGCATCGACCCGGGCGATGCCGACCCGGCGCAGCTGCGGCATGAGCATGTTGCGATTGTGCTCGGGCGACGCCTTCCAGCGGGCGAGCACCTGCTCGAAGGTCTCCGAACCCGCACTCAGATTCTCGGAGGCGTAGCGCTTGCCGAACCCGGCGCTCGCCATGCGGCTGTCGAAGCTGCCGGCGATCTCGTGGCTGAGCCGCCCAGCGCTCGCGTTGGCCTGCGCCTGGAACGAGGCCGCGGTGATCAGGCTGCGATCGAGTGTGACCGGACCGAGCCCGTGCTGCGCCCGGTAGCGGGAAATCGCGGCAGCGGCCGCCTGCTCGTCGAGGATCATGGGCAGCGTCGGCGTCCCTGCGTCAAGCACGGGAGATCCGCCGC
>Ga0268290_100213_pt1 | contig 13679 bp, 13 predicted proteins | sample MetspRMADM_FD_191346 | JGI IMG/M metagenome (GOLD analysis project Ga0268290, IMG submission 191346) | Soil microbial communities from San-Diego area, Southern California, United States - Methylocaldum sp. RMAD-M | ecosystem: Environmental > Terrestrial > Soil > Desert | place: USA: California... | reverse complement strand
GCCGCCTCGTCGGCAAAGCCGTCGGGCTCGATAGTCGGGCGGAACGGATCGACGAACCGGCCGTCCTCCCGCCGCCACACCTTGAGCCCCGGATCGAAGGCGCCGAAGGCCCGATCGAACAACTGCACGAATTGGCGGGGGCCATAGAGATTGCCGTAGCGCGCCGAAAAGGTGCCGTACTGGCGGGCAGACGCCTCGAACTCGGTCATCCCTTCGGGTGCGGTTTCCGTGATGTGGTAGCGAAACCCGCCGCGGACGAGCGCCTGCGAGACGCGCTGCGCGAAACATGAGCCGGCGGTCGCAACCCGGTCGGTGCGCGCGATACGGAAGACGTCGCGCGGGCCCGGATCGATGGCGAAGGGCGGCACACCCGCCACCGCCTTGCGCCAGAAGCGCTCGGCCGGTAGATCGCGGTAAGGGTTCATCGCCTGATCCGATCCTGCACGCCCGCCCGCGAGAGGCCGCGCGCCGCTTGGCCCCGTTCCCCGCCCTTTTCAAGCCGATCGTCCCCGCCGTCCAGGCCGCTGCGGCGCGCTCGTTCTCACCGCGATCCTGGGCGAGACCGTGGCGGGCCTCGACGGGTCGGCCGCGCATCGCGGTGATCGGCAATTGCCAAGCCTCCGGGGTCGCGCAGGCCCTGCGCCTTTTGCTGCCGGGCGCCGAGGTCGAGACGCTCCTCGTCGCGGGTCTGACCCGCCGGTTCGGGCATATCGACCGGCTCGCGCGCCATTTGAGAGAGACCGACCACGTCTTCTCGCAGTTCTTTCCCGTAGGCTTCGTCGCGGGCGGCAACATCCATGGGCTGGCCGAGCGGGTACCAGGCCTGCGGCTGTTCCCGACGATCCTGTTTTCCGGTTTCCATCCCGATCTCGTTCATGTCGGTGACGAGGCGAGCCTGCGGTTGTCACGGCTCGTCGCCTCGCCGATCGGCCCGTATCATTCAGCGATCGCGCTCCAGGGCTTCCATCGGGGCCTCAGCGTCGAGGCGACCCTGCGGCTCTACACCGGCGCCGTCTTCGACCAGCTCGGCTACTTCGATCTGTGGCAATCAAGCGCCGACTACCTGTTGCGCACCTCCCGCGACGTCGGATTCGGCCTGGAACGGGAGTTAGCCCTGTGGAGCCGAGGCGGCGTGTTCATGCACGTCATCAACCACCCCCGGCTGCACGTGCTCGGCGACATCGCCCGGCGCCTCGCCCGCGAGGCGGGCTGCGACCCGCTCGATATTCCCGTGGCGGCCTACGCGCCCGATACGCTGGCGGCCGAACCGGTCTGGCCGGTTCTGCCAGAGATCGCCGAGCGGTACGGAGTGCCGGGCTCGACCCTGTTCAAGGGCGACGGACGCCGCGCTCCGTCGCGCCTGCTCGATCTGACCGAATTCGTGGCCGAGAGTTTTGCTCTCTATGCTCGGCACCGGCCGCAGGATCTCACCTGCGCCCGCCTCGGCACGTGGGATACGGTGCCGGAGATCCGTGTACTCTTCGATGCGGCCGCATAGAGGGCCCCGGCGCTTACGATTTCAGCCGGCGACGCGGCTCCGGCTCTCACTAGGGCGCGCGGCCATCACGCCGGCGAGTTCCAGAACCTCGCGCGTTTCGAACGGCTTGCGGAGATAGAAGCTACCCGGAACCGTCCGGCTCTCGACCTGCGCCGTCGTCGAGGCATAGACAATCGGCCGCTGCGGATAGCGCTCACGATAGGCGCTGGCGACGGTCCAGCCATCGATCAGGCCCGGAAGGACGATGTCGGTGAACAGCCAATCGATGGACTCGCCCCCATCCCGAAGCGCCGTCAACGCGGCCTCTCCGCTGGACGCCGCCAGCACGCGCATGCCCTCACGCTCGCACAGTCGCGTCAGCATCTCCAACAACAGGTAATTGTCCTCGACGATGAGCACGGTCGTGGCTGACGACATGACCCTTATCCAATTTTGGGGCGTCCTCATCACATAGCCGAACAGTTAATGCTTCGTTAACTCGATCGGCGCATAGCAACCTTTCGCAAAGCGGAGCAATGGAATGAACCCGCCGGCCGCTCCTGAGCCCAGCCCTGCCCGAGCGGTCGCCTTCGATGCCGACGGTCTCGCCGAGTTGGAGGAGCTGTTCGGCCGATCACGCCTCATGGATCTGCTCGAAGTCCTCGACCGCGAAATCGCAGCTCGCTTCGATCCGCCGGCCCGTGAGCCGTCGCGGCTCGCTCAGGACGCTCACATCCTCGTCTCATCGAGCGGCGGCCTTTCCTTCCACGATCTATCAGGGGCCTGTGCGGCCCTGGAGCAGGCCTGCCTCAGCGGCGCGGAGATTGCGGTGCCGCTCGGAACCGCCGTTCATGCCGCCCGTCATGCGCGAGAAGCGATCGCGACCCTGCGCGCGGCTTCAAGTCAGACCTGTTGCTGCGCTGCAACGCCGAAGGGATAAGCGACGCGACTTCGGCCTGCGCCCACGGGGCGCCGCAATTGTCGGCAGAACACTGACGCGGCGTTACGGTCGAGCTTGAACCGGTCACGGATCTCGCCGTCTCGGTTCTCCTACCCGCTGGACGATCCGTCTCACGGGCAGACAGCGGCGGCAGTGCATTCGTGAGAGACACTTAACCATCCGCGGCTACACCATCTGGGACGAGAGCGCCCTCAGCCGACGCAAGTCCGCATGCGGGGATCGAGGTCTCAATCAAGCAGGAACTCGGGGCTGGTCCCGATCGCTGAGCGATCGTAGCGAGCACCGGCAGGACAACCGGCACGGCTCGGCCGTGAGGAGACAGACGATGTCGACACCCGCGCGCATTCGTGGGCTTTCCCTGACGCTGGCACTCTGCGCCGCACTCGGGCTCGGCGCCTGCAGCAAGGACAGCGATCTCGCCGATGCCTCCGCCTTGGGCGCGGGCGGCGCCGGCGGCGTGGCACGTCCCGGCAGCGCTCAGGATTTCGTCGTGAATGTCGGCGATCGGGTCTTCTTCGAATCTGACTCGACGGATCTCACGCCGACCGCCACCGCCACCCTCGACAAACAGGCGTCGTGGCTCCAGCGCTATCCGCGTTACAGCTTCCTGATCGAGGGTCACGCCGACGAGCGCGGCACGCGCGAGTACAATTACTCGCTGGGTGCCCGCCGCGCGCAGACGGTTCAGGACTATCTCGCCTCCCGCGGCATCTCGGCCTCGCGGATGCGCACTGTCTCTTACGGCAAGGAACGTCCGGTGGCGGTCTGCAACGACATCTCGTGCTGGTCGCAGAACCGCCGCGCCGTCAGCGTCCTCGATGGTGGCGCCGGTTCCTGAAACCCGTCGAGGCCCGGTTTTGCGGCCGACCGGGCCTTCTGCTAACGGGTGAGCGTGCCTCTTCGAACTCCCTGAGGTGGGAGTTTGGAGAGTGACACGACGATGGCCGCGAGCCAGAAGACCGATCGGTGCCAGCCGCCATGTACCGCCGCCTCCTCCTGACCCTCGGACTCGGCCTCTCGATTTCCTCGGCTGCCCTTTGCGCCGCCCAGGCGCAGGATGCGTCCGAGCTCGTGGTGCGACTCAACCGCCTGGAGAACGTTTCCCGGCAACTGTCAGGGCAGATCGAAACGCTCCAGTACGAGAACCGGCAACTCAAGGAACAGCTTCGGAAGTTCCAGGAGGATGTCGAGTTCCGCTTCCAGGAAGGGAAGGGGAGCACCGCGGCACCCGCCCGCAAGGCGCCGCCCCCCGCCGCGTCGCCGCCCTCCGCCGCGCCCTATGGCACCAATCCCGGCGAGGGACGGCCGGGAAAGCGGAGCGATGCCTTCGACCCCGAGCAGAACCCGAATGCGCCGGGCGCCCCGAAGCCGCTCGGAACGACGCAGCCTTCGCTTCCGCTGCCGACCGGCGCGATCGCCGAATCTGAGACACCGCTGCGCCGTTCCGTCCCGCCGGCCGTGGCGGACGCGGATGCGAGCGCGTCCGACGACATGGATCTGCCGCCGCCCGGCTTCGGCGGCCCGGTGGACCTGTCGCCCCCGCCCGCGCGCACCGGATCGATCGGGCCAGTCGAGGCGCCCGCCGGAAGCGCGAGCATCGCCGCCACTGGGAGCGGCGACGCGCAGGCCGACTTCGAGGCGGCCTACGCCCTCATCCGTGAGCGCCAATACGAGCAGGCAGAGATGAGCCTGCGCCAGTTCATCCAGTCGCATCCCCGCGACCGGTTGGTACCGAAGGCGACCTACTGGCTCGGCGAGAGCTACCTCCAGCGCAACCGCTCGCGCGAGGCCGCCGAGCAGTTCCTGAAGGTGTCGACCGACTTCGCGAACTCGCCCGTCGCGCCTGAGGCCATGCTGAAGCTCGGAACCTCGCTGCACGCGCTGGGTGCCAAGGCTCAAGCCTGTGCCACGTTGGCCGAGGTCGAGCGGAAGTTTCCGGGTGCGGGCGCCGGCGTGCGCCAGGGCGTCGAGCGGGAGCAGAAGCGCGCCCGCTGCGCCGCTTGAGCGACGCGCCCGCGTCCCTCGACGAACGGCTCGCCCGCGCCCTCGCTCCGCTACTCGACGAAGCCCCGTCTCCGGTCCTGCTCGCTGTCTCCGGCGGGCCCGATTCCACGGCCCTGATGCATGCGGCGCGCTCGGCCGGCGGCCGCGTCCGTGTCGCTACCGTCGATCACGGCTTACGCGCGGGTTCAGCCACGGAGGCGGTCGAGGTGGGACTCCTCGCGGCCGAACTCGGTCTCGTCCACACGATTCTGACCTGGGACGCGCCGCGCCGCGACAGCGCGATCCAGACCGCAGCCCGCAGCGCCCGCTACCGGCTTCTCACCGACCATGCCGCCCGGATCGGAGCCGGCCTCGTTCTCACCGCCCATACGCTCGACGATCAGGCCGAGACCGTGCTGATGCGGCTCCTCGCCGGCAGCGGTCCCGCCGGCCTTGCCGGTATGCGCAGCGAACGCTCGCTGACACCGAACATCCGGCTGGCGCGGCCCTTCCTCGACATCCCGAAGGCCGACCTCGTGGCCTATTGCGAGGCCTATCATCTCCCGTTCCTGCACGATCCCTCCAACCAGGACGAGCGCTTCGCCCGAGCACGGCTCCGCCGACTCCTGCCCCTGCTGGCGAGAGAGGGCCTGGACGCAGCACGCCTCGGCCGCCTTGCCGTCCGCGCTGCGCGGGACGACGCGGCGCTCCGGCAGCGCGTTGACGCCGTGCTATCGGAGATCGCGCGGAACGAGGTCGGGGAGCTTCGCCTCGATGGGCACCGTCTGCGCCGCGAGCCGGAAGCGATCGCACTGCGCGTCCTCGACACGGCGATGGACACGATCGCCACCATCCAAGAGCCACCTGTGCCGAAGCGTCTCGGTCGGCTCGAAGCTCTCGTTCTCGATGCGCTCTTGCCGGCTCTGACCGAGGGGAGGGTGCTGCGCCGGACTCTTCGGGGCGTTCTGATCGAGACCGACCGGAAGGGGACGATCCGTCTTGCGGCCGCACCGCCGCGCAGGGCAGGCGGGGAGCGCCGCTAACGCTACCAGGTCGCCCTCGCCGCAGGCGCTTCCGATTTACTTGGCAACCGAGGGGGCGCCGCCTACATTGGCCTTGAGCGCGTGGGGTATGCCGCGACCTTGCGGGACGACGCTCGCACGCCTCCCAGGACCGATCGATGAACCCGAATTTCCGCAATTTCGCCCTGTGGGTCGTCATCTTCCTGCTGGTGCTCGCCCTTGTGACCCTGTTCCAGAACCCGGGTCACCGCGGCGGCGGCAGCGAGATCGCCTACAGCCAGCTCCTGAACGATGCCGATGCCGGTAAGATCCAGTCGGTCACGATTTCGGGTCAGGACGTCAGCGGCACCTACGTGGGCGGCGGCAATTTCTCGAGCTATCTGCCGAACGATCCGAGCCTCGTCTCGAAACTTCAGGCCAAGGGCGTGCAGATCACCGCGCGTCCGCCCTCCGACAACACGCCCTGGTTCATCCAGCTCCTCGTGAGCTGGCTGCCGATCCTCGTGTTCATCGGCGCCTGGATCTTCCTCTCGCGCCAGATGCAGTCCGGCGCGGGCCGCGCCATGGGTTTCGGCAAGTCGAAGGCCAAGCTCCTCAACGAGGCGCACGGGCGCGTCTCCTTCGACGACGTGGCCGGCGTCGAGGAAGCCAAGGAGGATCTGCAGGAGATCGTCGAGTTCCTGCGCGATCCCCAGAAGTTCCAGCGCCTCGGTGGGCGCATTCCGCGCGGCGTGCTGCTCGTCGGCCCGCCTGGTACGGGTAAGACCCTGATCGCCCGCGCTGTCGCGGGTGAAGCCAACGTGCCCTTCTTCACGATTTCGGGCTCGGACTTCGTCGAGATGTTCGTCGGCGTCGGCGCGAGCCGCGTGCGCGACATGTTCGAGCAGGCCAAGAAGAACGCACCCTGCATCATCTTCATCGACGAGATCGACGCGGTTGGCCGTCACCGCGGCGCCGGCCTTGGCGGCGGCAACGATGAGCGCGAGCAGACGCTGAACCAGCTCCTCGTGGAAATGGACGGCTTCGAGGCCAACGAGGGCGTCATCATCATCGCGGCGACCAACCGCCCCGACGTGCTCGACCCGGCCCTGCTGCGGCCCGGTCGCTTCGACCGCCAGATCATGGTGCCGAATCCGGACGTCACTGGTCGTGAGCGCATCCTGCGCGTCCACGTCCGCAAGGTGCCGCTGGCGCCGGACGTCGATCTCAAGACCATCGCCCGCGGCACCCCCGGCTTCTCCGGTGCCGACCTGATGAACCTCGTGAACGAATCGGCACTGCTCGCCGCCCGTCGCGGAAAGCGCATCGTGACGATGCATGAGTTCGAGGACGCCAAGGACAAGGTGATGATGGGTGCCGAGCGGCGCACTCTTGTCATGACCGAGGACGAGAAGCGCCTCACCGCCTACCACGAGGGCGGCCACGCCATCGTCGCCCTCAACGTCCCCGCCACTGATCCCGTCCACAAGGCGACGATCATCCCCCGCGGCCGTGCGCTCGGCATGGTCATGCAGCTGCCCGAGCGCGACAAGCTGTCGATGTCGTTCGAGCAGATGACCTCGCGCCTGGCGATCATGATGGGTGGCCGCATCGCCGAGGAAATGATTTTCGGCAAGGACAAGGTGACCTCGGGTGCCCAGTCCGACATCGAGCAGGCGACGCGGCTGGCCAAGATGATGGTGACCCGCTGGGGCTTCTCGCCGGAACTCGGCACGGTGGCCTACGGCGACAACAACGACGAGGTTTTCCTCGGTATGTCGATGGGCCGTCAGCAGACGGTCTCGGAAGCGACCGCTCAGAAGATCGACGCCGAGGTGCGCCGCTTGGTCGAGGCCGGCCTTGAGGAAGCGCGTCGCATCCTCGCCGAGCACAAGGACGACCTCGAGGCGCTGGCGCAGGGCTTGCTCGAGTACGAGACCCTGTCCGGCGAGGAGATCCGTAAGCTGCTCCAGGGCGAACCGCCGGTGCGCGACTCGGGAGACGTTCCCCCGACACCGGCGCGTGGGTCGCCGGTGCCCTCGACCGGTCGCGGCCGCCCCCGCGGCAGCGATGGTGGGCTGGAACCGAGCCCGCAACCGCAGGGCTGAACAGAACGACGAGAAGGGAAGGGGGCGCCGTGAGGCGCCCCTTTTCCATGTCTGATCGCTTTTCGGCCGCCCCTCCGCGGCTTCGTCGTCGCTAATCCCACTCGAAACGCGGACGGAACGGCCGGCCATGTTGAGTTCGGTCTACCTAATTGTTGCCCTCGGCGCGGCCTTGGCTGGCTTCGTGCAGGGCTTGTCCGGCTTCGCCTTCGGCCTCGTCGCCATGTCGATCTGGGCCTGGGTGATCGATCCGCAACTCGCGGCGGCTCTGGCAGTCACCGGCGCCCTCGCCGGTCAGGTCATCGCCGCCGTTACCGTGCGCCGCGGCTTCGAGATCGGGCTTCTGGCGCCGTTCGTGCTCGGAGGCTTCGCCGGCGTCCCGCTTGGGGCCTTCCTGCTGCCGCATCTCGACATGCATTGGTTCAAGGCCATTCTCGGCACCGTCCTCGTCTTGTGGTGCCCAGCGATGCTCCTGTCGAAAGATCTTCCACGCATCACCATCGGCGGACGGATTGCCGACGCTGCCATCGGCCTTGGCGGCGGCGTTCTCGGGGGCCTCGGCGGCTTCACCGGCACGCTGCCGACGCTCTGGTGCACGCTCCGTGGTTACGATCGCGACGTGCAACGTGCGGTCATCCAGAACTTCAATCTATCGATGCTCGCCGTCACCTTGGTGGTCTACATCGCCTCCGGACTCATCACCCGGAGCATGCTGCCGATGATCCTGCTGGTGCTGCCGGCCATGCTGATCCCCGCCCTTCTCGGTGCCCGGGCGTATGTCGGATTGAGTGAAACCGGGTTCCGCAGGCTCGTCCTCGGTCTCCTCACCGTCTCGGGCGTCGCCCTGCTCGTCTCGGCCGTGCCGCAACTTCTTCGATAGCCACAAGCCCGACGGGCTCGGCCGCCCCATTTCGACCGCCTTTGTCGCGGAGCAACCGATTCACCACACCCGGGATCCGCTCCGCCGGCCGGGTCCTGATCTGATAATGTGGCCCGCTGCGAGCCACGCCGAGCGCGGAGAAGCGACGTTGCGCAAACACTTCGGAACCGACGGCATCCGCGGCCGGGCCAACGGCGTCATCACACCGGAGCTCGCCCTCAAGGTCGGGCAGGCCGCCGGCCTGATCTTCCAGCGCGGCGACCATCGCCACCGCGTCGTGATCGGTAAGGATACCCGGCTCTCCGGCTACATGATCGAGACCGCGCTCGTCGCCGGCTTCACCTCCGTCGGCATGGACGTGCTGCTGCTGGGTCCCATGCCGACGCCTGCCGTCGCCATGTTGACCCGCTCGATGCGCGCCGATATCGGCGTGATGATCTCGGCCTCGCACAACCCGTTCGAGGATAACGGCATCAAGCTGTTCGGGCCGGACGGGTTCAAGCTCAACGACGAGCTGGAACTGGAGATCGAGAGCCTGATCGACGGCGACATGCGCCGCCGCCTCGCCGGATCGCGCGAGCTCGGCCGCGCCAAGCGGATCGAGAGCGTGCATGCCCGCTACATCGAGTTCGCCAAGCGCACGCTGCCCCGCCATGTGACCCTCGACGGGCTGCGCGTCGTCGTGGATTGCGCCAACGGCGCCGCCTATCGCGTCGCCCCGGAAACGCTCTGGGAACTGGGCGCCGAGGTGATCGCCATCGGCGTTGAGCCGGACGGCTTCAACATCAACCAGGATGTTGGTTCGACCGCACCCGAGACCCTCGTGCAGAAGGTGCGGGAGCTGCGCGCCGATGTGGGCATCGCTCTCGACGGTGACGCCGACCGCGTGCTGATCGTCGATGAGAAGGGCCAGAAGGTCGATGGCGATCAGCTCATGGCGGCTGTGGCCCGCTCTTGGAAGGAAGACGAGCGCCTGACTCAGCCGGGCCTCGTCGCGACGATCATGTCGAATCTCGGCCTTGAACGCTTCATCAACGGCCTCGGTCTGACGCTTGCCCGCACCGCTGTCGGCGATCGCTACGTGCTCGAGCACATGCGTGAGCACGGCTACAATCTCGGCGGAGAGCAGTCCGGCCACATCATCATGTCGGACTACGCGACCACGGGCGACGGACTGGTGGCCGCCCTTCAACTCCTCAGTGTCGTAAAGCGTCGCAACCTGCCGGTGAGCGAGGTCTGCCACTGCTTCGAGCCGCTGCCGCAGATCCTCAAGAACGTCCGCTTCCGCTCCGGCGAACCGCTGCGGGCGGATTCGGTGGTCACGGCGATCGCCCACGCCAAGGATCGGCTCGGCCAATCCGGTCGCCTCGTGATCCGTCCTTCCGGCACGGAACCCGTCATCCGTGTGATGGCCGAGGGCGACGATCGTGACCTAGTCGCTGAGGTGGTGGACGAGGTGGTCGACGCCGTCACCCGCGCCGCGGCCTGAGGCGCCCGTCTCCGGCCCGTCCGCCCTTCGCCTGCGGGGCGAGACCTGAAAATGCCAAGTGCCGTTGGACCGGGTTTCGGTCCGGCGACCCGCAGGACGTGTGAGACCTGAAGGCAGAGCCCACCCGAAAGGTGATTTACAGGGGGCAGCGCAATCGACGATGGTACTGATTTCTTACGCTTTGCCGTTCGATGAAACGGATCGACAAGACTAATTTTTTACGTTAAGCGCGGCTTAACCTTCATAGACCATCCTTGCACTCGCATTTCGGGCCGGCCTGATCTTTCGGCGCGCTCGACGGGTGAAGGATTTCTTAATGCGCCGCCGCTCCAAAATTCCCGCATTGGCGCGCTCTCTCACGCTCCTCGCGGGCGTCGGGGTGCCCTGCCTTGCACAGGCCGCCGATCTGCTGCCGCCCCCGCCCCCTATGCCCGTACCGTTGTCCGAACCGGAGGTCTTCGCCGGCGGCTGGTACCTGCGCGTCGATGGCGGCTACGGTTCGCTCGACCTGCGCAAGAGCATCGCCGAGGATGTTTCGAACCCGCCGAAACCGTACGATTACGCCGTCATACAAGACAAGGTGTCGAACCAGTACTTCATCGGCGGCGGCATCGGCTACCAGATCAATCCGTGGCTTCGCGTCGATGCGACCGGCGAGTACCGTTTCCGCAGCAAGTGGACCTTTGTCGCCGAGGACAAGACGTTCGGCGACACCGGCGGCTACAACGTCACCAGCGGCAAGTTCGACTCCGTCGTCGGCCTCGCCAACGGCTACGTCGATCTCGGCACGTGGTACGGTGTGACGCCGTTCATCGGCGCCGGCGTCGGCGTCGCCCACCACAGCTTCGGCGGCGTGACCGACAAAGGGTACGGTGCGTATGAAGGTGGCTTCGGCATCGGCCGGCACAATGAGCGCACGAACTTCGCCTGGGCGCTGCACGCCGGTCTCGGCTACGCCGTGACGGAAAACGTCCGGTTCGAGGCCGCCTACCGCTACCTCAACATGGGCGAGGCCACGACCGGCGTCGTCACCTGCGCTCCGGACTGCCCGAAGACGGTCTACCGCGTGAAGGAACTCGAGGCGCACGACGTCAAGGTCGGTCTGCGCTACCTGTTCGGTGCACCGGTCGCCGTCGCCGCGGTCGATTACGCGCCCCCCCCGCCGCTGGTCCGCAAGTACTGATTGCATTTCTCCTTCATTGAAACCCGAACGGCGCGGATACCTCCGCGCCGTTCTTGTTTTCGAAGGCCCGGCAACCCCGTTGGTTAAGGTTAAGCCGATCATAACCTTTATCGGTAAGACTACCGGCTAATCGAGGCGCGGACACCTCCGGCCGCCGCCTCCGACGAGGCTTCCCATGATCGCATCGCATCGTCTGGCGCTGGCGGCCACGCTCGCGACCGGCACGCTCCTCGGCGCCCTGACCGGCATCTGCGCGTTCTCCGTTTCGGCCGCAGCGGCAGATCTGCCTCCGCTGCCCCCGCCGCCGGTCGAGGCCGCACCGGTGGCGATCGGCAGCGGCTGGTATCTTCGAGGCGACTTCACCCAGAGCTGGTACGACCACCCGCGCGACGACGCGATCCCCGATCCGAGCGATCCCGGCATGCCGCCGCTGGTCGGGCTGCGGCTGAGCTCGGAGGCCGGCTATGGCGGCGGCGTCGGCTATCAGATCAATCCGTGGCTGCGCGTCGACGCCACAATCGACCAGCGCGGCGCTTCCTCCTTCCGCGGCTACTCCTCACGCTCTGTGTTCGAGACGGGCTACAACCTCGAAGCCGGCAAGGTCGATGTGCTGACGGGCCTCGTCAACGTCTACGCCGATATCGGGACTTGGTACGGCTTCACGCCTTACGTCGGTGCCGGCGTCGGCTTTGCCGACAAGCGCATGAGCCGCAACTACACCCAGACCACCTGCCTGATCGATGGCTGCGACGGGACCGCCGGCACGGGTCCGCGTAACGCGGCCTTCCGCGCCAACCACTCGGTCACCACCTTCGCCTGGGCTTTGACTGCAGGCGTCTCCTACGAGATCGGCGCCGGCTTCAGCCTCGATGCGGCCTACCGGTATATCAACCTGGGCCGGATCCGCAGCGGGCTGGACGAGTATGGCGGCCTGACGCGCGTGAAGGATCTGGCGGCCAACGAGTTCCGGGTCGGCCTGCGCTATCGCTTCGCCGACGGCCTGCTTCCTCCTGCCGCCCAGAACTTCGGCAACTGAGCCGACCAAACCCGTCTTTCATCGACCTCTGGCGTCCGGGATGAAACCCGGGCGCCATTCCTGTTTGAGCGTCACCGGACAACATCGTCACGAACGATTGCAGCCGATGTCGGCGCAGCACGATGCACGATCAAGAAGCTCTCTGATCACCCTCGATCCGAAGCCCAGAACGACGCGTCAGCCATCTCGGAACGCCATCCAATGTTGGTCCGGCACGAAAAATTAAGGTTACTGAATTAAGACGAAAGGGTCAGCCCGGCGCAGTGACGGCCCGGTGCGTGAGGACGACGACGATGCGTATCGCGACCCTGGCTCTTCTGACTTCCGTTCTGGTATCGCCGGCTTTCGCTGCCGACCTCGACTACGGCGTGCTGCGCGGCGCCGACGATGATTATGTGGCGCCGGCTCCGCTGGTCGACTGGAGCGGGTTCTATGTCGGCGGGCACGGGGGCTACACGTCGGCAGCCCTCGGCTTCAACAACGCTTTTCAATCGATCGTCGCGAACGCGCTCCGGAACACCGTCGCGGAATCCGAGATGGGCGCGTCTCAGTATCTCGCCGCGCGTGCCACCCATTCCGGCGGAGCCAGCTACGGCGTGTTTGCCGGCGTCAACTATCAGTTCGAAGATGTCGTGGCGGGTCTCGAGGCCGATTACACCTACTTCGGCCGGGGTGGAGACACCTTCGATCAGATTGGCCGTTCGACGATCACGAAGGACGAGTTTCTCACCACCGTCCGTCTGACCGGTCAAGCCAGCACGAAGATCCAAGACTATGGGACGATCAGAGGCCGGCTTGGCTACGCCTTCGGCAACCTGCTCCCCTTCTTCACAGGTGGCATGGCCCTCGGTCGCGCGACTGTGAGTGACACGGTTACCGTTCAGAACTTCGGCTACAACAATACGACTTTTGCCTCCAATCAGACAGGCGCGACGAAGTCATTCATCAACAACTACGGCTACTCGGTCTTCTACCAAGATAACCCACCGGGCAGCATCCCGGCGCCCGGCACGGTCCACGGAACAACGAAGAAGGTTACCGTCGTCGGCCTCGCCGTCGGTGGCGGCCTCGAATACGCCATCACGCCGAATTTCCTGCTGCGCGGCGAGTATCAATACGTCTTGTTCAACGATTTCCAGGGCCACAAGGCCGAGCTGAACACCGTCCGCGGTGGCGCCGCCATCAAGTTCTGACACGATTGAACGCGAGAGCTTCCATGCGCCATCTGCTTCCGCTCTTCGCTCTCAGTCTTGCCGGTTTCGCCGCTGCACCCGCATCTGTGGAGGCCGGTCAGTTTCATCGACGCGCGGCACCGAACCCGGCCATCACGACACTCCCGCCGGGGATGCCCTACCGCGATCCGCGTCCGCGCTTCCGCGCGCCGCCAGTCGAGAGGTTTGCCGTCCGAGCCTACGTGCCGCGGCCCACCAACCAGCCGATGTTCAACGAGCCGCCGCAGCCGCTGCGCTGACGCCGGCTCAGCTGTCGAGCTCGCTGTCCCAGTAGAGATAGTCGAGCCAGGTGTGGTGATACTGGCGGTGGTCGAATTCCGGCTGGCGGCGGT